>Ga0182030_10020479_pt1 | contig 12476 bp, 14 predicted proteins | sample 812S3MmetaG_FD_121299 | JGI IMG/M metagenome (GOLD analysis project Ga0182030, IMG submission 121299) | Permafrost microbial communities from Stordalen Mire, Sweden - 812S3M metaG (Illumina Assembly) | ecosystem: Environmental > Terrestrial > Soil > Wetlands > Permafrost | place: Sweden... | reverse complement strand
CAATTTGAAGCGGGCGGGATGCGCTGTTCGGGTACGTCGCCCGATGGCCGCTTGGTCGAGTTCGTGGAGATGCCGAGTCATCCCTTCTTCGTTGGCACCCAGGCGCATCCCGAGTTCAAGTCCCGTCCCGACCGACCCCATCCGCTCTTCTTGGGTCTGGTGAAGGCCGCTGCCGCCCGCGCCGAGGGTCGCGAGCCGCACATCATCGATCCCTCATCGGTCGACGTCACGTTGTGAGCGACTCGTTCGACATCGAGCGAACAGAGAAACTGCTGCATTCCAGAGTCTTTGACGTAGAGCGTCGTACGATTCGTCACGGTGGTACGTCCTTTGACCGCGACGTGGCGGTGCACAAGGGAGCGGTCGCCATCCTGGTATTCAACGATGCGGGCGAGGTCGGGCTTGTTCGCCAGTATCGCTCGGCGTTTGATGCGTATCTCTGGGAGATTCCCGCCGGCACCCAGGACGTTGACGACGAGGATCCGCTCGACACGGCCAAGCGTGAGCTGCGCGAAGAACTGGGCGTCGATGCTCAGCAGTGGCGACTGCTTGGTCGGTTCATGAACTCACCCGGTTGGACCAACCAGGTGATGACGATTTACGAGGCGCGCGAGATCACGCAAATGGAACGACTGCCAGCGGGACCGGAGGAGTCGGCGTCGTCGGTGCGCTGGGTCGCGGTAGCGGACCTTGCGACAACGCTCGCCAGTGAAGGCGCGATTGACAGCACGACGGCGGTTGCGCTGCACCGAGTCTTTGGAACTTTCTTTGACCGCGACTGACCGGTACGTCACCGAATACGTTGCCTGGCTGAGCGTCGAGAAGGGCAGAAGCCCGGCGACGATTGAGGCCTACCGCCGCGACATCGACGGCTTCCGTCGCTGGATGGCTCAGCACAAACTGACCGTCACCTCCGTGCGCGACGCGAAGTTCGAGCAGTACTTCAATGAGCTGAGAAGCGCGGGACTGGCTGACAGCTCGATCGCCCGCGCGATGTCCTCGGTGCGCGGATGGTTCGGCTTCATGGTCGACGAGGGACATCTCGCGAGCGACCCGACGGCACGGCTGAAGGGCGGCCATCGAGGCCGGACATTGCCCAAGCCCTTAGGTGAAGAAGAAGTCGTGGCGTTGCTCGATTCGGTGCCGGATCATTCACCAAGTGACCTGCGCGATCGCGCCCTCTTAGAGCTGCTCTACGACACCGGCGCGAGAGTCTCCGAAGCGGTGGGCATCGACCTCTCCGACCTCGACTTCGACGAGGAACTCATCATGGTGACCGGCAAGGGTTCCAAGCAGCGCTTGGTGCCCATGGGCGCGACCTTGCGCGCGGTGTTGGCGGACTATCTGGGCGCCGGGGGGCGAAGCGAGATTCCCAAATCCAAGAGGAGCACGCGGCTCTTTCTCAACGCTCGGGGCGGACCACTCACGCGACAGGGCATTGACCTCATCATCCATAAACGCGCGCTCAGCGCCGGCATCGAGCACTCGCGCATTAGCGCGCACGTCTTTCGCCACAGTTGCGCCACGCACATGCTGGCCCACGGTGCCGATATTAGAGTGGTGCAGGAGCTTTTGGGTCACGCGTCGATTGCCACCACCCAGATCTACACCGCAGTATCGGTTACGTCATTACAGCGCGAATATCGCAGCGCCCACCCGCGCGCCCACGAGTAAGGAAAGGTCTCGTTGTCGAACTTCTATTTCTTCCTCGCACTGGTGCCGTCCATTGTGCTGCACGAAGTCAGCCACGGGTGGGTGGCCAATTTCTTCGGCGACCCCACGGCCAAGGAGAATCACCGTCTGACGCTTAACCCCATGCGTCACATCGATCCTTTCGGTACCGTGCTGCTGCCCGTGCTGCTGTTGATAAGCGGCCTGCCAGCCTTCGGGTACGCGAAACCCGTGCCGGTCAACGTCAGTCGACTACGCAAGCCCCGCTCGCAGGGCCTCTACGTATCGCTTGCGGGACCACTGATGAACATCTTCCTCTCGGCAATTGGGCTGGGCATTACCTACTACGGGATCCACGTGCACTACAGCGTGTTCGTTCAGAACGTGGGCGTGTATTTCGGCCTGGCGAACCTGGTGCTCGCGGCCTTTAACCTCATTCCGATACCGCCGCTCGACGGATCGGCGATCATTGAAGTGTTCATACCCCGTCGTCACCTGCGCTCCTACTACCACATGCGCGCAAGGGCGTTGCCCTTCGTGATGGTGTTGTTGCTGCTCAACTTCGCGGTTTTCCACGTGGGCCTCAACGCCCTGACGGACCTCGAACGATGGTGGATCGGGTTGCTTTAGAGCAGGCCCATCGCGTGGGCGGCGCGGCGGTAGACCGGTCCCGAAACTTCGGCGGCCTTAAGCGCGCCCTCTTGCACCACGGATGTGAGTTGGGTGGGGTTCGCGCGCAACTCTGCGTAGTGCGCGGCGATGGGGCCCAACGTCTCAATCACGAGGGACGTCAGGTCGTCCTTCAACTCGCCGTAGCGCGTATAGCGCTCGGCGATCACTTCTGGCTTCTCGCCACTGAGGCCGGAATAGATTTCCAGCAGATTGGACAGCCCCGGCTTCTTTTCTAAGTCGAAGCGCACTTCATTCTCGGTGTCGGTGACGGCCTTCTTGATCTTCTTCTCAATCTCCGCGGGCGCGTCGGTGAGATAGATCGTGCCGAGCGGGCTGGAAATCGATTTGGACATCTTGCGGGTTGGATCCTGCAGGTCCATGACGCGCGCACCGGCGGTCGGCAGCACGCCCACGGGCAACGTGAAAATCTGGCCGAAGCGATTATTAAAGCGTTCGGCGATTTCACGGGTGAGCTCGAGGTGCTGGCGCTGATCGTCGCCCACGGGCACCTGCTTGACCTCATAGAGCAGAATGTCCGCGGCCATGAGCACCGGGTAGGTGAAGAGACCGGCGCGGTAGCCCTCCTGGCGTTGGGCCTTCTCCTTGAACTGCGTCATGCGGCTCAACTCGCCAAAGGTCGCGACGTTTTCGAGCAGCCCGGCCATCTGCGCGTGATAGGACACGTGGCTCTGGACAAATATTGTGCAAATCTTGGGATCGAGTCCCGCCGCCAATAATGAGGCCACGTAGTCAACCGTCTGGTCGTGCAGTACCGACGGCTCGATCTGCAGCGTGAGCGCGTGCAGATCGACGATGCAGTAGAAGGCCTCCGCGTTCTGACCGGCGACCCACTGCTTGATGGCCCCCACGTAATTGCCGATATGCATGGTGCCCGAGGGCTGTATTCCAGAAAAGATGCGCACGACGTCATTCTAGAGGACGGCCCTTGCGCAACTTCGTCCGGTAGAGTTGCTGGGTGACCTTCGTCGTGACGACGCCGTCCTTCAGCGGACCAGTGCAACTACTACTGCAACTCATTAGTGGACACGAAATGGACGTGCTCGACGTGGCGCTCGCTCCGATTGTCGACGAGTTCGTTGCCTTGCTGCGCGATGAGTCGGTCACGATTGACGTGAATGATCTCTCGGAGTTCTTACTCATCGCCGCGATCCTCTTGGAGATGAAGAGTCAGAGCCTCTTGCCCGGACGCGACAGCACCGAGCCCGATGAGGAGTTCGTGGGCTGGGAAGAGCGCGACGTGCTGCTCGCGCGCTTGCTCGAGCTTCGTACCTACTCCTCGCTCGCTGACGCGCTGGTCTCGCTCTTCGAACGCGCCGCCCGCGCCTACCCGCGCATCAGGGGAATTGACGACGGTTTCGTGATCGAGCCGCCCGACCTTCTCGCCGGCGTCTCCACGGCCCAACTAGCCATGGCCTACCTGCGTGGGATCGAGGAAAAGCCCGTACCGGTGGTGCGGCTCAACCACGTCACCGTCGACGCGGTCTCGGTTTCCGAGACCGTGGTCTCGCTCTCCCAGCGCCTGCCCGCGCTCGGACGGCTCTCCTTTCGCTCGTTGATCGCTGGATTTAGTACCCGCATCGAAGTCATCGTTCATTTTCTCGCACTTCTAGAACTCTGCAAGCTCGGCCACATCAGTTTGGGTCAGGGCGCGACCTTTGGGGAGGTCCAGATTCAGTGGCTGGACGTGCCGGTGGGACTGGACATTGGGAGGGTCGATACCTATGAGGGATGAGTTCTCTCTGGAACAGAAGCTCGAGGCCATGCTGACCGTCGCGCTCGAACCAATTTCGACCGAGGAATTGGCCGACGTGGTCGAAGTCGACTCGTTCGACGTCGAGACGGCGCTGCGTCAATTGCGCCAGGAGTTCGTCAACGACCGACGGGGATTCCAGGTGATTGAACTCGCGAGCGGATGGATCATGCAGTCCTCGCCTGACGTCGCCGAATGGGTCGCCAAATTTGCCAATCGGGACATCTCGCACCGGCTCAGCTCGGCCGCGCTCGAGACCTTGGCAATCATTGCCTACCGCCAACCAATCTCGCGCGCCCAGATCACGGCGCTGCGCGGCGTGAACGTCGACGGCGTGTCGCGTCTGCTCGAACAGCGCGGGTACATCGAAGAGCAGGGACGCGCGAGCAGTCCCGGACAGCCCATCCTCTACGCGACAACAGACCTGTTCCTTGACCGGATGGGACTCGCCGCGCTGTCGGACCTGCCGCCCATTGAAGAGTTCATGCCGCCCTTGGCCACGGCTAACGAACTGGCCGACGAGATGTCCGCGAGCGCGCGTGAACTGGCCGAGGAGCTGTAGTTGGACGAGGGCGAGCGACTGCAGAAGACACTGGCCCGCGCGGGCTTCGGTTCACGCCGGTCGTGCGAGATCTTGATTACCGAAGGTCGCGTGACCATCGACGGTCGCGTCGCCGAACTCGGCAACCGCGTGAAGACCGAGGAGAACATCATCTGCGTTGACGGCACGCTCGCGCCGACCGCGCAAAATACGGTGTACTTCTTACTCAACAAACCCGATGGGGTCGTGACGACGGCGTCGGACCCCCAGGGCCGAACCACGGTGCTCGACCTCGTGGAGTCGCCCGTGCGGGTCTTTCCGGTGGGCCGACTGGACATGAACACCGAGGGGCTGCTGATTCTGACCAATGACGGGCGACTGTCCCACCTGCTCACGCATCCCAGTTCGGGCATTGCCAAGGAGTACCTGGCGCGGGTGGAGGGCGATCCCTCACCGGCCGCGATCCGCCGGTTGCGCGAGGGCGTGGAGTTAGACGACGGCATGACGAGCCCCGCGCAAGTGAGCCGCGTGAGCGAGGGACTGTTACGCATTGTGATCCACGAGGGGCGAAACCGCCAGGTGCGACGCATGTGCACCGCCGTGGGCCACGACGTCACCAGGTTGGTGCGCACGCGCATCGGACCACTCCAGGACGCGACGTTGACGCCGGGATCGTCACGACAACTTTCGCTGGGCGAGGTGCGCAAGCTGATGGAGGCCGTGGGGATGACCGGCGAGATCGCCTCTACTATTCCAGCATGACTTCACCCATGGTTCGAGCGGTGCGCGGGGCCATCACGTGCGAGAACGACACGCCCGAAGAGGTCAATGAGGCCACGCAAGAACTGTTGGTCGCGATGATGGAGCGAAACGAACTCGTCCACGACGACGTGATCAGCATCATCTTTACGACCTCGATCGATCTCACGTCAGCCTTCCCGGCGACCTGCGCGCGAGGGATTGGCTTCGGTGACATTCCCCTGCTGTGCGCGAGCGAGATCAACGTTCCCGGGGCAATGCCCAAGTGCATCCGGGTGATGCTGCACGCCTACACATCCCGAGCGCGTGTCGACGTGCGCCACGTCTACCTGCGCAATGCGCAGTCCCTGCGTGATGACCTCCCGGGATAGCCGACGCGCCCACGTCGTTGGCCTGGGACTCATTGGTTCCTCGGCCGCGCTGGCGCTGAAATCTGTGGGCTGGCACGTCACCGGTGAAGACCTCGATTCGCCGACCACCGTTGCGGCGCTCGAGGCGAACGTGGTCAGCGCAACGCAACTGTCCAACGAGCACGCCCTGGTGGTCGTCGCGACGCCGGCGGGATCCGTGACCCAGGTCGCCAAGGAGGTTCTCGCCAGTTTCGATAACCCCGACATGATCGTGACCGACGTGGCCGGCGTGAAGAGTTCAATCGTCGCGGGCCTGTCCGACCCGAGATTTCTGGGCGGTCACCCCATGGCCGGATCTGAGCAACGAGGCCTCAAGGGCGCGCGCTTCGACCTCTTTCGCGGGTGCACCTGGGTGCTGACGCCAACACCCGCGACGTCCGCGTCGATGTACGACACGCTGAGCGGGTACTGGCGCGAGATCGGCGCGTCCGTCGTCGCCCTTGACGCCACCGATCACGACCGCCTGGTGGCGCTCGCCAGTCACGTGCCCCACCTGCTCGCTGGGGCATTGATGAACGAGGCCACCAAGACGGCCGAGCAGGATCCAGTGTTATTGCAGCTGGCGGCCGGAGGATTCCGTGACATGACTCGTATCGCCGCGGGCGATCCGGCGATCTGGCCTGACATCCTGTTCGAGAATCGTGCCGCGATTGACCAGACGTTGGGCGCGCTCGAAGAACGGCTCGACGCGTTGCGTCAGGCGCTCGCGAGCGACGGGCGAGGGACAATTGAAGAGAGCTTGCATTCGGCCTCCGTGGCGCGGCGTCAACTTCCCGGTCGTGCGCTCAGTTCGGACAACCTGGCGTACTTGCGAATAGTGGTGAGTGACCAACCGGGAGTGCTCGCCACGGTCACGCGGGCGGCGTCAGATTTGCAGGTCAACATCTACGACATCGAGATTGCCCACGGCATCGAGGGCCTGGGCGGAACCTTGCTCCTGGCCGTCGACGCCGTCCAATCCCAGTTGCTGGCAGACTCCCTGATAGGGCTGGGTTTTCAAGTGATGCGTGAACGGTGAGCGTGGCACAGCGTGTCGAACGCACGACGTCGTTGCACGGCTCGCTGCGAGTACCGGGCGACAAGAGCGCGTCGCACCGAGCGCTGATGCTGAGTGCGCTGGCCAGTGGCGAGAGCACCATCGAAGGACTGTCGCCTGGTCGTGACGTTGCCTCGACGAGCGCCATCATGATGCTGTTGGGCGCCCAGCGCGCTGACGAGGACGACGTGGTGAGGATCCTCGGGCCCGAGGCTGGGCTGATGACGTCGGCGAGTCCGCTCGACTGCGGCAATTCGGGCACGACGATGCGACTGCTCGCCGGTGTCGTGAGTGGGATTGCGGGTACGCACACCCTGGTGGGCGACGAGTCGCTGTCCACCCGTCCCATGGACCGTATCGCGGTGCCGCTCAACTTGATGGGTGCGCGGGTGACCGGCGAGGGCGAGCGAGTCAGCGCGCCGCTGCACATCGAAGGCTCGTCGACGTTGCGCGCCATTGAGTACGACGTGCCGGTTGCGAGCGCGCAGGTGAAGTCGGCCATCCTCTTTGCCGGCCTCGTCGGGTCCGGTCCGACCGTCGTGCGCGAACGTGTCCTTACTCGCACCACGACCGAAGACATGTTTCGCTACGCCGGTCTGACCGTTCACTCGGTGGATGAACCCGAAGGGCGTTCGGTCACGGTCAGTCCCGGGCGTCCCCACGCCGCGAATTGGAGCATCCCCGGTGACCCCTCACAGGCAGCGTTCTTCACGGTGCTCGGCGTGATTCACAACTGCGCGGTGATTGAAGTGCTCAACGTTGACGCGTCAGCCCAGCGAATCGGATTTGTGGGGGTCCTTCAACGCATGGTCGCAGCCCTGACGCTCACAAACAGCGCTGACGGGGTCACCCTGCGGGCGCAGAGTTCGGAACTGACCGCGACCGACGTCAGTTCGTCTGAGATTCCCTCGGTCGACGAAGTGCCGATCCTCGTGGTCGCCGCGGCCGCGGCGACGGGGGTCAGCGCCTTTCGCGATATGGCGGAACTTCGCCTCAAGGAGTCGGATCGCTTCCTCGGTTCCATGGAACTGGCCCGGTCACTCGGTTGTCGCGTCTGGGATGAGGGCGATGACTTTTTTGTCGAAGGCCTGGGTTCGGCGAGTTCGTTTCAAACCTTCGACATCGACGCGGGACTCGACCACCGCATGGTCATGGCCAGCGCCGTCGCGGGAAGTGCGGGCAACGGCTGCACGATCCAGGGCGCGGGTACGGTGTCGTCGAGCTATCCGGGTTTCTTTAACGACCTCGCGTCGCTCTCGTGAGTGACGACATCATCGCCATCGACGGCCCGGCCGGTTCGGGCAAGTCCACCGTGGCCCGCGCCGTCGCCAAACAGTTGAGCTGGTCGTTCCTCGACACCGGCGCGATGTACCGCGCCGTGACGTGCGAGGTGCTCGCGCGGGGCGTGGACCTTCACGATGAGTCGGCCGTGGGCGCGCTCGCCGAGACGCTCAACCTGACAACGACGCCGCGCGTGACGGTCAACGGCCGCGACGTACAAGACGAGATCCGCACCGACGCAATCAACGTGGCCGTCTCGGTGGTGGCCGCCAATCCACGAGTGCGCCAGGCCATGGTGTCGCGACAACGCGAGTGGGCCAAGTCCCAACCGTTGGGCACGGTGGTGGAGGGCCGCGACATCACGACGGTGGTGTTTCCCGACGCCACGTTGAAGGTCTTCTTGACGGCCTCGGCCGAAGAGCGGGCCCGTCGTCGGGGAGACGAAAGTCCGGCGTCGATTGCCCGACGCGACAACGCCGACGCTACGCGAGTAACCTCGCCACTGCGCCAAGCACGCGACGCGTTGTTCATCGACACGACGGACCGCGCCGCCCAGGACGTAGCCGAGGAGATAGTCCAATGCCTGCAGAGCCAGCGCTCCAGCTAAATCCCCGCAAGGGCGTGACCTATCACGTGGTCGCGGGCATCCTGTCGGGGTTTTCGCGACTGCTCTTTCGACCCAAGGTCACGGGACTCGAGAACATCCCGCTCAGTGGCCCCGTGCTCATCGCGCCGATTCACCGATCCAACGTGGACTTTGCGTTCACGCTCTTCATCTCGCCGCGCAAGGTGTTCTTCATGGCCAAGGACGGGCTCTTTAAGATCAGGTGGTTTGGCTCGCTGCTCGCGCACCTGGGTGCCTTTCCGGTGCATCGCGGCGCGCAGACCGACCGCGAATCCATGAAGGCGGCCGAAGAGGTCCTGCGTCAAGGTCAGGCGCTGGTGCTCTTTCCCGAAGGCACGCGCAAGGAGGGTCGCGAAGTCGAGACGCTCAACGACGGTGCGATGTTCATTGCCGCCCGCACCGGCGCGACCGTGGTGCCGGTGGGCATTGGCGGCAGTCATCGAGCGATGCCGCGGGGGGCCAAGATTCCGCGCCCGGCGAAGATCCGCATCGTGATCGGGGCCCCAATCTCGCCTCCCGTTGCCGAAGGCCGTGTCTCGCGCTCGGCAATCACCGCCAAGAGCGAAGAGCTGCGCGCGGCGTTAGAGGCGGTCTATCTGGAGAGCCTCACGGGCTAGTCAGCGCTCGCGCCACCAAGTGCCGAAGACGACTTTGGCGTAACGGAAGCCGAAGAGCCAGTTCTTGCCCTTCTTGGTGGTGCCCGAGAATCTCGGGTGCCAGACCGTCGGAACCTCGGCGGAGCGCCACCCGCGCTTCAGGCACGTAATGAGCAGTTCGGCCGTTTGGTACTGCTCTTGTTCCAGGCGGTCAATGACGTCGGCCATCATCGTCACGCGCAATGCCCGGTAACCCGTCGAGGTGTCGGTCAGCGTGGCGCCGGTCATGCGGTTCATGATGAAGGAGAAGAAGAAAACCCCGATCTTGCGAAAGCGATCCGACGTCTTGTCAATGCCCAGGCGACGGCTCGCGACCACGAAGTCGGCTTGATCGGCGAGCAACGGGGCCAAGACCTGGGGTATCTCCGCGGGGTCGTTCTGGCCGTCGGCGTCAAGGGTGACGATGTACTGGACGTCGTGGTCAATGCAGTAGCGGTACGTCACTTGCAGGGCCACGCCGTGGCCCAGGTTGATCGGGAACTCAATGACGATGACTCCCGGATAGCTTCGCGCGATGGCGGCGGTCTTGTCGTCGCCGCCATCAACCACCACCAGGGTCGTGTACGCCTGGCCGTCGATGGTGCTGGGCATCTTGTCGAGCACGCCACCGATGTTGCCCTCTTCTTCGTAGGCACAGATTGAGGCGACGATGGCGTGGGGGCTGAAGTTGGGGTGCTCGAGCTCTAATTGAGCGAGGGCCTGTTCAATGACCATGGCCCGCAGGCGCTGCATTCGGCTTTTTTGAAGGTCAACGCCAGACATTGAGCGTCCTGGACGTAGATACATTGTCGACTTTGACAGCGCGTGCGTGCGTCACGAGGTCCGTCTGGGGGATTGATTTCACTTAAAAATGATAGCCGTCGGGTCTCAATGGCCCCGACTCAACGACCGGCGGCGCTCAGAACTTGGGCCGCAGTGAAGACACGGTCGGCCTGACCATCAAAGGTGGAGACGCCGGGCGTGGCCAACGTGAGATCGAGTATCGCTGACAGCGTCTTGAGAATCTCGCGCAGTTCTGGCGGCGGCGGGAAGTATTCATCTTCGACGGTCACCGACGAGATGTCGACGCCGTTGAGCGGATTAAGCACGTCGAGCACCTCATTGACCAGGGACTCAGGCGCGGACGCACCAGCAGTCACGGCGACGGTGCCCGTCAGGTCATCGGGCAGTTCCGACGCGCGATTGACGCGCAGCACTCGAGCGCATCCCGCCGCTTCTGCCACCTTGGTCAGCGCCACGGTGTTCGACGAGTTGGCCGAGCCAATGACGATCACCGCATCGGCGTCGGCCGCAATCAGGCGCAGCGCCGCCTGTCGGTTGGTGGTGGCAAAACACAGGTCACTGCGATTGGGCATCCAGATGTCCGGAAACTTCACCTCGGCGTATTCGCGTAGGTGTTGCCACTCATCCAGGCTGAGGGTGGTCTGGCTCAGCAAGGCAAAGGGTCCCTGGTGCTCGCCCAAGGCGTCGATGTCGTCGGTTGACTCGATGAGATGCGCTGATTCCGGTGCCACGGCCATGGTGCCGACCGCCTCCTCGTGGCCCTCGTGACCGACGTAGAGCACGGTGTAGCCCTTGCGCGAGCGCACTTTGAGCTCGTGGTGGACCTTGGTGACGAGCGGACAGACCGCGTCAATAACGGTGCCCCCGGAGCGACGGGCTCGCTCAATGACTTGGGGTGGTGAGCCGTGGGCGCTCAGCATCACCGGCGCGCCGCTCGGTACATCGCCGACGTCGTCAATGAAGACGACGCCCAAAGACTTGAAGTAATCAACCACAAAACGATTGTGGACAATCTCGTGGTAGCAAAATACCGGCGGTTCGAAGATGCGCGTCATCCAGTCGAGGGCCTTGATGGCCTTTTCCACACCGGCGCAGAAGCCGCGAGGCGCTGCAAGAACAACCTTGTCGACACTCACGCACCCAGCCTAGTGATGAGGCGTTTTGCTGAACTCCTAGGCTAGAAGGGTGTCGGGCGCCCTCATTTCCTCAATTTCCACCGGATCGCCCGCGGCGATGGTGGACCTCGCGGTCGGCGACGAACTCATTTCGGTCAACGGCCGTGAGCCGACTGACATCATTGAATACCAGCAGCTGATCGACGGCGAAACAGTCAACTTGGTCGTACAGCGTGAGGGTGAGGCGCTGCGGCGCAAAGTGACAGTGCATAAGGTCGAGGGCCAGCCTCTCGGACTGGCGATTGATTCGGCCGTCTTTGACCGTATCCGCACCTGTGATAACCACTGCACGTTCTGTTTCATCTACCAACTGCCTAAGGGCATGCGTCGTTCGCTCTACGTCAAGGACGACGACTTTCGCCTCTCCTTTCTCTACGGCAATTACACCACGCTCACCCGCTTCACCGAGTTCGACCTCGAGCGCATCGTTGACGAGGGACTCTCGCCGCTCTACGTCTCGATCCACACGACCAACCCCGAATTGCGTGCGGACATGTTGCGCAATCCCCGCGGCGCGACCAGCCTGCGCTGGCTGCGCGAACTGCTGCGCGCTGGCATTGAGGTCCACGCCCAAGTAGTGGTCTGTCCAGGCGTGAACGACGGCCCAGAACTAGAGCGCACGTTGCACGACGTCCTGTCGCTCTATCCGGAACTTCAGTCGGTGGCCTTGGTGCCCGTGGGCGTCAGCGCCTTTTCGAACGAAGAGACCATGCGCTCACACACCCGAAGCGAAGCCCAAGAGGTAATCGACCTCGCTGACCATTTCCAGATGCTCACAAGTGAGATCCTGGGACGAGTCAGCGTCTTCGCGAGTGACGAGTTCTATCTGGTGGCGGGACTGACCCCGCCGCCGGCGACGAAATTCGAGAGTCTCGATCAGGCCGAAAACGGCATCGGACTCGTCGCCGCGTTCGTCGAGAGCTTCGTCGAGCAGACCGAGATGGCGAAATTAGGCACGGGCTTCTTCCAGTCAGTGGACGGTGCCCCGGCGCTGGGGTACCGCGCGCCGCGCGGCGGGGACCACACGATTCACTACGGCGACGACGTCGTGGTCGTCACGGGGGAGTACGCCGCCCCGATCCTGCGCGAACTCTTT
>Ga0182030_10020478_pt1 | contig 12477 bp, 8 predicted proteins | sample 812S3MmetaG_FD_121299 | JGI IMG/M metagenome (GOLD analysis project Ga0182030, IMG submission 121299) | Permafrost microbial communities from Stordalen Mire, Sweden - 812S3M metaG (Illumina Assembly) | ecosystem: Environmental > Terrestrial > Soil > Wetlands > Permafrost | place: Sweden... | reverse complement strand
GGGTCTTCGGCATAGATGCGGCTCTCGACCGCCCAGCCCTTGATCTTGACGTCTTCCTGCTTGATCTGCAGCCGCTCGCCGGCGGCGACGCGGATCATCTGCTCGACGAGATCAATGCCGGTTATGAGCTCCGTCACCGGATGCTCGACCTGAAGACGGGTGTTCATCTCAAGGAAGTAGAAGCTCTTGTCCTGACCGGCGACGAACTCCACCGTGCCCGCGGAATTATAGTCGACCGCCTTGGCCAGAGCGACGGCCTGCGCCCCCATCGCCGCACGGGTCGCTTCATCGAGCAGCGGCGACGGCGCTTCCTCGATGACCTTCTGATTGCGGCGCTGGATCGAACATTCGCGCTCATTGAGATGAATGACATTGCCGTAATTGTCACCAAGCACCTGAATTTCGATATGGCGCGGATTGACGATGAACTTCTCGATGAAGACGCGATCGTCGCCGAAGGACGACGCAGCCTCCGACCTTGCGCGGGTGAAGCCTTCGACCACCTCATCGGCCTTATAGGCGATGCGCATGCCCTTGCCGCCGCCGCCGGCTGACGCCTTCAGCATTACCGGATAGCCGATCTCATTGGCGATCTTGACGGCTTCCTCGCCATCCTTGATCACGCCGAGATAGCCGGGCACCACGCTCACATTGGCCTTTGAAGCGAATTTCTTCGATTCGATCTTGTCGCCCATCGCCTCGATGGCCCGGACGTTGGGGCCGATGAAGACGATATTGGCGTCCGCCAGCGCCTTGGCGAAGGCCGCCCGCTCGGAAAGAAAGCCGTAACCCGGATGCACGGCCTCGGCGCCGGTCTTCTTGCAGGCTTCAATGATCTTGTCGATCAGCAGATAGGACTGGGCGGCGGCCGGAGGCCCGATGTTAATCGCCTCATCCGCCATTTCGACATGCAGCGCGTCAGCGTCAGCGTCGGAATAGACGGCGACGGTCGCGATACCCATGCGGCGGGCGGTCTTGATGATGCGGCAAGCGATCTCGCCGCGATTGGCGATCAGTATTTTGCGAAACATGGGCGCCCCAACCTCAAAGCGTTTGACGCGCCCGCCTCCGCTCCCCCGGAAACTGGCGGGCGCCGGTTTATTCTGTTTTTTATTTTGCTTCCGCTTCTTCGTCCGGCCGCTTCGACTGGACGCTGTCGACGATGCCGAAGTCCTTGGCCTCATCCGCCGTCATGAAGTGATCGCGATCGAGGGTTTTTTCGATCGTGTCGTAGTCCTTGCCAGTATGTTTCTCGTAGATCTCGTTCAGGCGCCGCTTGATCTTCAAAATGTCCTCGGCATGGCGCTGGATGTCGGACGCCTGCCCCTGGAAGCCGCCCGAGGGCTGGTGCAGCATGACGCGGGCGTTGGGCAGCGCGAAACGCAGGCCAGCTTCGCCGGCGCAGAGCAACAGCGACCCCATCGAGGCCGCCTGGCCGACGCACAACGTCGAAACCTTCGGCTTGATGAACTGCATGGTGTCGTAAATCGCAAGGCCCGAAGTCACGACGCCGCCCGGGGAGTTGATGTAAAGCGAGATTTCCTTCTTCGGATTCTCAGACTCAAGAAAGAGCAGCTGCGCGATGATCACCGAGGCCATGTGGTCCTCGACCTGCCCGGTGAGGAAAATGATGCGCTCGCGCAGCAGGCGCGAATAAATGTCAAAACCGCGTTCGCCCCGCGACGTGTTCTCGATCACCTGCGGAATGAGATATTGGTTATAGACCTCGATAGGATCGCGCATCATCTATGCCTTTCATGCGTGGACCCCGCCGCCGGGGCGATTGGCCGGCGGCTCAGCATCCACTGTCAGCCTCTAGTCATATTTCGCCAAGGCGGCAAGACGCAAAACCAGGGCCGGAGCGTCCCCCTCCCGCTCAAGAGGAAGGGGCGCGATCCTATAGCCCGACTTTAGGCGGCTTCTTCCTCGTCGTCCGCGAACAATTCGTCACGGGTGACGGTCTTGTCGGCGATCTTGATAAGGCTGCTGAGGTGGGCGACCACCCGCTCCTCATAGATCGGGGCGCGCAACTGCGCGAGCGCCTGCTCGTTGTTGCGATAGAACTCCCAGACCTGCTTTTCCTGACCAGGAAACTGGCGCGCGCGCTCGATAACCGCGTCGGTCAGATCCTTTTCCTCGACCTTGACGCCTGCGCTTTGGCCGATTTCGGCCAAAACCAGCCCAAGACGGACGCGGCGCTCGGCGATGGCGCGGTATTCAGCGCGCAGTTCTTCCTCGCTCTTGCCTTCGTCAGCCAGCGTCTTTCCGGCGCGCTTGCGCTCGGCTTCGAGCTCCTGCCAGATGCCGCCAAATTCCTGTTCGACGAGCCCGTCAGGCAGTTCAAAGCTGTATTTGGAGTCCAGCGCGTCGAGCAGAGCCCGCTTCAATTTGTCGCGCGAGGCCTTGTCGTGGTCCGCCTCGATATTGCCGCGCACCGCCGTCCGGAACTCCTCCAGCGATTCGAAGCCATATTTCTTGGCGAGCTCCTCGTTGATCTCCTGGGGCTTTGGACTGGCGACGGACTTGACCGTCACGTCGAACTCCGCCGCCTTGCCAGCAAGGTTCTGGGCCGAATAATTTTCGGGGAAGGTCACCTTCACGATGCGTTGCTCGCCGGCCGTCGCGCCTTCAAGCTGTTCCTCGAAACCTGGAATGAAGGAGCCGGAGCCGAGCACCAGATCGACGTCGCCGCCGGTCCCGCCCTCGAAGGGAACGCCGTCAAGCTTTCCGGTGAAGTCGATGGTCGTCTTGTCGCCCTTCTCCGCCTTGGCGCCCTCGGCCTTGGGCTCGTATTCGCGCATGCGTTCCGCGAGCTTCTGGATCGAAGCGTCGACATCCTCGTCGGACACCGGGGCGACCGGGCGCTCCAGCGAAATGTCGTCGAAGGACCCGATCTCGAAAGACGGCAGGGTCTCGAAGGTCACGACGAAGGAGAAATCGCCCGCTGCTTCCAGCGCCTTCTCGACTTCTTCCTGTCCGCCGGGAAAATCGAGCTTGGGCTCCATCGCGATTCGCAGCTTGTTTTCGTCGACGATCTTGCGATTGGCCTCGTTGACAGCCTCCTGCAGCACCTCGCTCATGAGGTTTTTGCCATAGAGCTTCTTGAGGTGCGAGATTGGCGCCTTTCCGGGACGGAAGCCCTTGATCTGGGCCTTCGCGCGCATCTCGTTGAGCTGAGACTCGAGCTTGGCGGCGAGATCGCTCGCCGGCAGCACGACCTTAAATTCCTTCTTCAAGCCCTCGGCGAGGGTTTGCGTAACCTGCATGTTATTCGCCTTCCGCAATAGCCCGCCGATAATGACGGGCTTCTTTGAGACGCCATTGCGTCCCGTGGCGGCGCATCGCGCCGGAATCTATTCTCGTTTCCCACGGCGTTCGCCTGAAGTCCTCGGGACTTCAAGCGCGCCGAGCCTAAAACCCGACCCCACATGCCTTCGGCGAGCCGCGCATCCGCGCGCTTCACGAAGCGCACGCCGGGCTTGATGGTGCGGGCGGAGGGACTCGAACCCCCACGACTTGCGTCACCGGAACCTAAATCCGGCGCGTCTACCAGTTCCGCCACGCCCGCGACAGACAGCGCGCTTGACCACGCCGCAGGGTCGCCGGAAGGAGGCCCCGCCGGCGCGTCGCGCCGCTCTATAGCATGGCGAAACGGCGATGCAGCAGAAATTATGCAAGGCGCTTCCGGTGAGCAATTGCCGGATTTTTCGTCATTCCCACCGCATAACCGGCTAGGCTGCATCGCAATCGGCGCGCTGGCGCGCTAAAAAGCCGTTCATCCGCCTCGCCGCGCTCACCCGGACGCCCATGCAGCCATCTCTTTCCCGCCGCGCCTTTATTACCGGCGTCAGCGCAATCGCCCTCCCCCTGCCCGCGCGAGCGGAAACCACCGCAGCGCCTCGAATAATCGAAGCCCGCCCCGGCAGGGTCCAGCTATTGCCTGCTCCCGCCGGCCCGACCGATATTCTCGGCTTCGATGGCGTCGCGCCCGGTCCCTTGCTACGCCACAAGCAGGGCGACACGCTCAGTGCCCGCCTGGTGAACAAGACGGATCAACCCCTTACGATACACTGGCAGGGCATGAGGGGCGAGAACGCCATGGATGGGGCGGCGCCTCTCACTCAGGCCCCCGTTGCGCCCGGCGCGAGCTTCGACTATCGCCGCCTCCTGACCGATCCGGGCCTGTTCTGCTACCGGCCCAGCGTCTACCCCCGTAGCGGCGAGTTGATGGGGCGCGGCCTCAAGGGATTGCTTGTCGTCGACGAGTCCACGCCGCTGGCAGGGGACGCCGATCTCGTCGTCATGCTCGACGACTGGAAGCTCGACCCCAAAGGCCTGATCGATCCCAATTTTGCCGCGGCCGCCGATGCGGCGGGCGCTGGCAGAATCGGCGCGCTTCTCACCGTAAACGCCGCGCCAGCCCCCTCGACGCATGAATTCGCGCCCGGCGCGCGGGTCCGGCTGCGGCTGGCCAATCTCGCCAACGCCCGGATCATGGTGCTCTCTTTCGAGGGTGTTAAACCCTATGTCATTGCGATCGACAGCCAGCCCTGCGACGCCTTCGTGCCCGTTCGCCAGAGCATCCCCATAGCGCCGGGCGCAAGATTCGAACTCATGTTCGACATGCCGACGGAGGCTGACGGCAAGGCAAGGGTGATTTTACGCGGTTCCGACGGGCAGGATCAGGACCTCATGCGCTTCTCGGCCAAGGGCCAACCCGCCCCGATCCGCCCCCCCATCCAATCGCTGCCGCAAAATCCGCAGCTGCCGCGCGAGATAAAGCTCGCCGAGTCAAGGAAGGTCGAACTCGCGATCGCGCTGGATCACGGCCGCTGGTCGCTAAATGGCGCACCCTCCAGGGGCTATGGAGGCGAGCCGCTGTTTCGCGTGAAGCGTGGAACGCCGGTCACGCTGGGATTCGACAACCGCGCCTCCGTTCCGCTGGTCATGCATGTGCATGGCCATTGCGTGCGCCTCCTGCATGACCTCGACGACGGATGGGAGCCCTATTGGCGCAACGCCGTCGTCGCTCCGCCCGGAAAAACCAAACATGTCGCCCTTCTCGCCGACAGCCCCGGGAAGTGGGCGCTGCACGACGACATTCTGGAGCATGAAGCCGCAGGCCTTGCGACCTGGTTCGAGGTGAGCTGATGGAGCGGCGCTTCGCAGTTGCGAGATCGGCGGGCCCTTCAGGATTCGATTATGTGGCGGATCGTCACGCGACAACGCGCGAAAAGTTGTTATAAGATGCCCCGAAGCCGCGCTTTAGGGGTGCAATCGCGTCCCGCCAGTTTGCTCGTCTTCGTGAAATGAGAGCGTGTCGAGGGAATCCGGCCCCGGACCGTTGACATGACTGGCGTCAGAAACAGCGGTGAGAACACACGAATGAAAAAAATGGGGAGTTCGAAAATGAACATGAGATTTCTCGCCGCCCTTACGTTGGCGACGGTCGGCCTCACGGGCCAGGCCTACGCCCATGGCGGCGTCAGCCTCGATCAGGGCCAGTGCATCATGAAGATCGGCCCGGATACGATGACCTTCACGGGCTATCAGCCGCTCAAGTCGCGCGAACAATTCTGCGACGATATCCCCGATGTCGGCCCCACCATCATCGTGCTCGACGCGCAGCAGGACGAATTGCGCGACATGAATCTCGAAATCCGCATCCTGCGCAATGTCGGCCAGAAGGACGACAACGAAAATCTCGAAGCCAACACGGAAATCTATGTCGCTCCCAAGAAATACAAGAGCGGCACGCTGAACTTCGAATATAACTTCGCCGCCAAAGGCAATTTCATCGGCCTTGTCAAGGCGCGCAGCGACGACGGCTCCAAGGAATATGTGTCGCGCTTTCCCTTCTCGGTTGGCGAAACGGCGAACAAGAATCTGCTGACCGCGCTGGTGCTCGGCGGGGCCGGCCTCGTCGGCTTCGGCCTCTATTACAAGCATGCCTTCCTCGACAAGAAGAAGGCCGCGCCCAAGGCCTGATGCGCCCTATTCGATCTCGATGAGCTGGCCGTCGCGTAACGTCACGCGGCGGTCCATTTGTCTGGCGAGGTCGAGATTGTGGGTTGCGACCAGCGCCGCGAGGCCGCTGCCTCGCGCGAGCGTCATCAGAGTGTCGAAGACATGCCCCGCCGTGCGCGGATCGAGGTTGCCGGTCGGCTCGTCCGCCAGCAGGAGATCAGGCCCATTCGCGACAGCGCGCGCGATAGCGACCCGCTGCTGCTCGCCGCCGGAAAGTTCTCCTGGCCGATGCGTCGCGCGCGCGCCGATGCCGAGATAGGTCAGCAGCTGCTGCGCCCGCGCGCTTGCCTCGCGGCGGTCCAGACCAGCGATGATCTGAGGCATGACGACATTCTCCAGCGCCGTGAACTCCGGCAGGAGATGGTGAAACTGATAGACGAAGCCGATCGCGGTCCGACGCAGGCGCGTGCGCGCGTCGTCATTCATGGTCGATGTAGTCACATTATTGATCTTCACCTCGCCGGCGTCGGGCTGCTCCAGCAGTCCCGCAATATGCAGAAGCGTCGACTTGCCCGCGCCGGACGGAGCTATCAGCGCGACGGTCTGGCCGGGAAACAGCACAAAATTCGCGCCCACGAGAATATCGAGACGCGCGTCGCCTTCGCGATAGTGACGCGACACGCCGATCAGTTCGAGTACAGGATCGGTCATTCGCGTCACTCGCTCCGAAGCGCCTGGATGGGGTCGAGCGACGCCGCCTTCCAAGCCGGATAAATCGAGGCCAGCATGGCCAGCGTCAGCGTCATGCCAACGACCAGCGTCACCTCGCGCGGCTCTACGATCGAGGGCAACCGCGACAGGAAATATAGTTCGGCCGGGAACAGATTGGCGTCCAGCAATTTGTTCAGCAGCAGTCGAATAGCGTCGAGATTCTTCGCCAGCAGCAAGCCGAGCAGAAAGCCGACGAGGGCGCCGGCCGACCCGATTGACGCGCCGATGATCAGGAAGATGCGCAGCACCGAGCCGCGCGTCGCGCCCATCGTGCGCAGGATCGCGATGTCGCGGGTCTTGTCCTTCACCAGCATGGTGAGGCCGGACACGATGTTGAAGGCGGCGACAATGATGATCAGGGTCAGGATGATGAAGAGGATGTTCTTTTCGACCTGCAGCGTTTCGAAGAACGTCTTGTTCATCTGGCGCCAGTCCGTGATCATCACGGGCCGCGACACGTTCTTTTCGACGTCCCTGCGAAACGCGTCCATCGCTTCGGGGTTTTCGACGAAGGTTTCGATCGTGGTGACTTCATTTTCCTTGTTGAAGAAGTTCTGCGTCTCCGGCAGCGGCATATATACAAAGAGATTGTCGAATTCCGACATGCCGATCTGAAAAATCGCGACGACGGGATAGGCTTTGATGCGCGGCGTCACGCCAAAGGGCGTTTGCGCTCCCTTTGCGATCAACAGACTGATCTTGTCGCCGACGCGCACCCCCAGCTTCTCCGCGAGGCGCTGACCCACGGCGATCCCGTTCGCATTGTCAAAACCGTCGAATGTGCCTTCGCGCAGATTGCTGGCGACGCCGGGCAGCTTGATCAAGTCCTGCTCGCGCACTCCGCGAACCAGCACGCCGGTCTGTCCATATTGCGTGGAAGCGCCCGCGGCGCCCTCAACCATCGGCGCGGCGACAGTCACGCCCGGAATCTTGGTGATTTTGGCGGCGACGTCTTCCCAGTCCGTGAAAGGGGTCTCGATCGCCTGCACGAAGGCGTGACCGTTCACGCCAAGTATCTTGTCCATCAGTTCGTGATGAAATCCGTTCATCACAGACATCACCACGATCAATGTGGCGACGCCAAGCGTGATTCCCAGGAAGGAGAAAAGCGCGATGATCGAAACGAAACCGTCCGCGCGGCGGGCGCGCAGATAACGCAGCGCGACGCTCCACTCGAAAGGGGCGAACATGCGACTGTCGCCAGACAATCCCGATGTGGATTCGCTCATCGAAATCTCCCTACAGCGCCGACGCGAGGCTCATGCCCGCGCCGCCTTCACGGAGGCGACGATACGCGCCACCGCGTCGTCCGGCGAAAGATTTTCCCGCGCGCCATCCCGGCGGCGTTTCACTTCAACCTTGCCTTCGGCAAGTCCCTTGGGGCCGACAACCACCTGCCAGGGCAGGCCGATCAGATCCAGCGTGGCGAATTTCGCGCCCGGCCGCTCGTCGCGATCGTCGTGCAGAACCTCGAGTCCGGCGTTCTCGAACTGCTGGACGAGATCGGCGCAGACTTTCCCGGTCGCGGCGTCGCCCTGCTTCAAATCAGCGACGCCGACATGGAAGGGCGCGACCTGCTCCGGCCAGATAATGCCATTGTCGTCATGGCCGGCCTCGATCAGCGCCGCCACCAGCCGCGACGGGCCAATGCCGTAGGAACCCATCGACAACGTGATCTCCTTGCCGTCCGGCCCGTTCACCACGGCCCGCATCGGCTCGGAATATTTGGTTCCGAAGTAGAAAATATGGCCGACTTCGATCCCTCGCGCGGCGACGCGCGAATCCTGCGGCACCGCGTCATACGCGGCTTCGTCGTGCTTCTCGCTGGTCGCGGCGTAAAGGCTGGTCCATTTGCCGACAACTGCTTCAAGCGCGGCCGGGTCATCGAAGTCGATGTCGGCGGCGGGGGGCGTGAATTGCAGAAAGTCCTTGTGGCAGAAGACTTCGCTCTCGCCGGTAGAGGCCAGAATGATGAATTCATGCGAAAGATTGCCGCCAATCGGCCCAGATTCAGCGGCCATCGGAATCGCCGTCAGCCCCAGCCGCGCGAAGGTGCGAGGATAGGCGACGAACATCTTGTTGTAGGAATGTCGGCCAGCCACGGCGTCAAGATCGAAGGAATAGGCGTCCTTCATCAAGAATTCGCGCGAACGCATGACGCCGAAGCGCGGCCTCACCTCATCGCGGAATTTCCACTGGATATGGAAGAGGTTGAGCGGCAGATCCTTGTAGGAGCGCACATAGGCCCGGACGATCTCCGTGATCATCTCCTCATTGGTGGGGCCAAAGAGCATCTCTCGGTCATGCCGGTCGGTGATGCGCAGCATTTCCTTGCCATAGGCGTCATAGCGCCCGGACTCGCGCCACAGATCGGCGGACTGGATGGTCGGCATCAGGACTTCAACGGCGCCCGCCCTGGTCTGCTCCTCCCGGATGACGGCGTTGATCTTGTTCAGAACGCGCAGCCCCAGGGGCAACCAGGCGTAAATGCCGGCGGACTCCTGCCGAATGAGCCCGGCCCGCAGCATCAGCCGATGCGAGACGATTTCGGCCTCCTTGGGCGTTTCGCGCAGAATGGGCAGAAAGTAACGGGAAAGACGCATGGGCTCGTGTCCAGAAACGAATCGGCGGGATTGTGGGGCGGCGCCTGTTGAAACGCACCCCGGCCCAAAACACAAGAGAGAGGATGGAAAGGGGCGGGAGCGGGGTGCATACAGGAATCAAGCGGAATCGCGCATTGCCCCGACGCGTTTGTATCGTCAGCAATCTCGCGGATTGATCGAAACCTCCGCGATCGCCGCGCCGTTATTGTCCTTGAGCGAATAACTGACGACCGTGCCATTTTCCCGGTAGGCGGGCATCATCGAGCAGACGCGCTCATGCAGCTGCGCCCTCAGATCAGCGAGTTTATTTGAATTGCCCGCCAGATTCTTCGCGGTCTCTTCGGAAACGATCGTATAAATGTAACTAAAGACGTTGCCAGGTCCAGCGGTGACTTTATCAAGCCTGACGCCTTCACTGACCATCTCCGGAAGCGTGGCGTTCAGTACTTCGGCCTCGCGGTCGAGGTTGATGAATACGACTTCGTCGTCCAGTTCAGTGGATGAAGCGGTTCGATAATATCTCCCGGCCATGAAAAGCACAGCGAGCAGAAGAACTACCGCGATTGTTTGCGCCGCGCTTTTCGCCGCCCACATCCTTGTTCCCTCCGCCCTTGTCCGACGTTCTTGTTTCAAACAGGCGTCGCTTTGAACGTATTCTTGTCCCGCTTCCCTCACTTAGGCAATCCGAAAGCGATCATTTGCGCCACGGCCCGATCAAAAAAGCTTCGCTCGCCGGTAAATTCCTCCAGAACAGGCTATAATACAACAAGTATCACGGCGGTCGGCATTTAGCGCCGGGGGTGCGATTGGCGACCGCCCCGTAGCCCGGCTCCTCCGTGGCGCCCATGGCGGAAAGAGGAAATCGCCTCTCCGCATTCCCATATCCTTGGGTAAAGGCCGCTACGGAGTCGCCGCCATGATTGAGGACGCGTCGCCCTTTCTTGCGCCCTACGCGCCGCCCGACGAAGAACTGGCGCAGTCGCTGCTCGCGATGCGCCCCGGCGCCGCAGCCAAGGCCAAGGCCGAGACTATTGCCGAAGACCTGCTCGACGCCATGCGGGCGCGACGCGGGGGCATTGGCGGAGTTGAGGACTTTCTCCATGAATTCTCGCTTTCTTCGCGAGAAGGACTAGCCGTCATGGCGCTGGCGGAATCGCTGCTGCGCGTGCCGGACGACGGCACGCTCGACCGCCTGCTCGCCGACCGGCTGACCGCCGGGCATTTCGCGCTGCATCACGCTTTGTCGGATACGCTGCTGGTTCAGGCCTGCGCTTTCGCCCTTGGCGTTTCAGAGCGACTGATCGCGGCCGAGGAATCGCCGCGAGCCGTCGTCGCGGATGTTGCGAAACGTCTTGGCGCTCCGGCGCTGCGCATCGCCGCCAGGCAGGCGATGCGGCTGATGGGCGCGCATTTTGTGTACGGCGAGACGATCGAGGCCGCGCTCGCAAGGGCGCAAGGGCATGGCCGGCATTCCTACGACATGCTGGGAGAGGCCGCCCGAACGGCGAAAGACGCGGAGCGTTACTTTGACGCCTACGCCCGCGCCATCGAGACTATAGGCGCGAAGGCTGGCGGCAGCCCCCTGCCCGAACGTCCTGGGATTTCAGTAAAGCTTTCGGCGCTGCATCCGCGATACGAGGCGATCTCGCACGCGCGAGTGATGAAAGAGCTGACGCCGCGCGTAATTGACCTCGCCCGGCTCGCGAAGGCGCATGACCTGCTTCTCACCGTCGACGCGGAGGAGGCCGACCGGCTCGAACTCTCGCTGGAAATATTCTCGCGTGTTCTCGCCGACGCTTCGCTTGCGGGATGGGACGGCCTTGGTCTTGCCGTGCAGGCCTATCAAAAGCGCGCGCTCGCCGTGATTGATCACATAGGCGCGCTGGCGGAGGCGCATTCGCGCAGGCTGACGCTGCGTCTCGTCAAGGGAGCCTATTGGGACAGCGAGATCAAGCGCGCGCAGGAGCGCGGCCTCGCCGACTATCCCGTGTTCACGCGCAAGGCGATGACCGACATCAATTACATTGCCTGCGCGCGAAAGCTGCTCGACGCGACCCGCCTCTTTCCGCAATTCGCCACGCATAACGCGCTGACCGTCGCGACGATATTGTCCATGGCCGGCGAGGGCAAAGCATATGAGTTTCAGCGTCTGCACGGCATGGGCGAGGCCCTCGCCGAGGCGGCGCGGGAACATTCGGCGGTTCCATGGCGTGTCTACGCCCCGGTCGGGCCGCATCGCGACCTTCTCGCCTATCTCGTGCGCCGACTGATCGAGAATGGCGCCAATTCGTCTTTCGTCGCGCGCGCCGCCGATCCGGCGACGCTCCCGGAGACATTGCTGGCCGATCCCTACGCCACGATCGGCGAGCCGGGAAATGCCCGCAATCGGCGCCTGCCTTCTCCATCAGAGATTTATCAACCGCTGCGCGCCAATTCGAAAGGCGTCGAATTTGGCGACGCCGCCGCGCTAAGCGCCCTGCTCGCGGAGGTGGAGCCCGCGCGCGGGCGACGCTTGACGGCCCTCCCCTCGCAGCCCTCGCGAACGCCGCCGCGCGCCTGTCTTTCTCCAATCGATGGCGTGAAAATCGGCCTGGTTATTGAATCGGACGCCGCTGCGGTCGCCGCCGCGATGCAGGACGCACGGCGCGGTTTCGAGATTTGGAGCGCCGCAAGCGTCGAGACGCGCGCCACCATCATCGAGCGCGCCGCCGATCTGATCGAGGCGCGACGCGGGCCGCTGATCGCTCTGCTGCAAGGCGAAGCCGGAAAGACGCTGGACGACGCGTTGGCGGAGGTGCGGGAAGCCGCCGATCTTTGCCGCTATTACGCGCGCCAGGCGCGAGAGATCTGCCAAGAGACGTCCCTGCCCGGCCCAACTGGAGAAAGCAACGCGTTGCATCGCCTCGGGCGCGGCGTCTTTGTCTGCATCTCGCCGTGGAATTTCCCGCTAGCGATATTTATCGGTCAGGTCGCGGCGGCGCTTGTCACGGGCAACGGCGTCGCCGCCAAGCCAGCCGAGCAGACGCCGCTTGTCGCCTTTGAAGCGATCAGCCTCCTCTATGAAGCGGGCGTATCGCGCGAAGCATTGCAATTTTTGCCGGGCGGCGGCGACATTGGCGCTCTGCTCGTCGCGCAT
>Ga0182030_10020477_pt1 | contig 12477 bp, 4 predicted proteins | sample 812S3MmetaG_FD_121299 | JGI IMG/M metagenome (GOLD analysis project Ga0182030, IMG submission 121299) | Permafrost microbial communities from Stordalen Mire, Sweden - 812S3M metaG (Illumina Assembly) | ecosystem: Environmental > Terrestrial > Soil > Wetlands > Permafrost | place: Sweden... | reverse complement strand
TCACTCACAATCGTCTGACCGTCGGGGGACTCTATTCCTGAGTATGTGCTGTTCTCCAGGCCCATCGAGTCTTCACCGTTCAAAGCCCAGTAACTCCAACTGATGTTCGGGTTGGAGCCAAGGAATTGAATCAGCGACGTGAACCATTGACCATTGCTGCCAGCGCTGGTTGTCGATTCGTCCCCATTGTGATCGACGCCTAATTCGCCAACCCAGACGGGAGCGATGCCCTGTGTGGAGATGTATGCCCAGTTCGTGTTCCAGACCTGCTCCAGCGTTGAGTACGTCGTGCTGCCGGTCTCCCAAAGCTGGGTATAGCCGCAATCTGGACCGTAATCGTGCGGCGAGTAAACTACATGGTTGGACACATTCAGCACAACCGGGTAGTTCGCAACGCCCTGAAGGTTTCCGCCCTGCCAATCGCACGACAGATACGCCGGAGAGATTGTGTTCGAGGAGACATTGTTGTAGCAGTCAAGTCCTTCCACAAAGATCAGGAAGTTGGGGTTGACAGCCAGAATTGCGTTACCCGCTGCTTCAGCGGCAACCGGCCAGTTCTGTGCGGTATTGCTGGTGGCGCAATTGCCAGAAACCTGTGCATCGCCGGTCCAGCAGGAACCGGTCGGCGAAGTGCCACTGTCAGGCATCAAGTGCGGTTCGTTGCGAAGGTCCATTCCAATGATGATCGGTACGCCGTTGATGGAGAACTGAGACGCGCTATAGCGCGTGGCCAGCGTCTGCCAATCGGAGACCCATTGCGCTGAGGAATAACCCGCAGAGCTGTTGTACCAGAGGCCGCTGGCTTCGTTGCTGTTGCCGGCCTCGGATCTGTGATTGTCGAGTATGACATGCAGACCGATCGAACCTGCGTACAGAATCACCGAATCCATCACTCCCAACGTAGTCGGAGTGGTCAATCCCGTGTTCATGCCGCCGGAGGTGTTGATCTGATTGCTGACGTTTGGATTGGTTTCAACCGCTTCATTCGAGAACGGAATGCGAACGGTGTTGAAGCCCGAACTCTTGACTTGGTTCAGAATGACCTTGTAGTCCTGAGAGTAGAGTCCGTGCATGACGTAGGTTGAAGTCTCCGCCCCATACCAGTTGACACCCTCGATGCGGAACGGGTTTCCGTTCGGATCGATAATCTGATTGCCCTTGGTCGACCATCCGCTCGTAGCGATACAAGACGATGGATTCACCGTAAGCGTGATACTGGTCGAAACTGTCTGACTGCCTGCCGTGCCGGTTACGCTGATCGTGGAAGATCCAGTCGTGGCCGAACTGCTGGCTGAGAGGGTCAGCACGCTGGTTCCGGTGGTCGGGTTGACTGAGTAGGCGGCTGTGACACCTGAAGGAAGATAGGATGCCGCAAGCGTCACGCTGCTGCTGAATCCAGCTACGGTGATGGTGTCCGTTGCGCTGTTTCCCTGTTGGACTGTCACACTGCTGGCCGAGGCCGTTACGGTTGGTGTCGATATGCCTGTCACCGTAAAGCTCTCAGGGTTGCTGGTGCCACCGCTCGAACTGACAGTCACATTGTACGACGTGCCCGCCACCAGGCTGCTGGGCACAGTGACCGTGAGCGATGTCGAAGACGAAGCGGTAATGGTCGCCGCCGTGCTTCCGAAGTCCACGCTATCCGATGAACCAAGGTTCGTTCCGGTGATGGTGATCGTCGACCCGGCAGCGCCAGAGGTGGGGCTGATGGAGCTGAGAACCGGAGCGGTATTTGCGCTGCCGCCAAGCGCCGGATTGGCGTCCTCGACCAACTGTATGAACTGAGCTGGCCAGAAGGTACCAGCGGATGGCCCGTTCGGCATCGAGTTCACCTCGGTGTCGGCGCCGGCCAACTGGTTATTGACCGTCGGGTTGCAGTTCGGATCGCCACCCGTTGCAGTTACGCCGTTGTATACGCTGCCCGGATAGTTGCCGTCCGATTCTCCCGGAGGCTTGATCCAAACATAGGCTTGCAGGTTCGGGAAGACCGAGTAATAGCCAGTGTTGGTGTCGGACGAGGTTGCAAATGTGGGCAGAGCGCCGATACCGGCATTCTCCTGGTTGCACCACTGTCCTGAGGAATTGCGCAGATCGATCTTGCTTTCGTTGACAAACGTGGCCAGGGTGGTGCTCGTGCCCAAAACGTTTGGCCGCGTGGTGTAGCTGCTGAGACCCCCGCCGTTCGATGCTGTGAGGTTGCCCCAGCCGTTGCGCGATGTGTCGATCAGGAAGCCGATCGTCGTCGGGAAGCCGCCGCCCGGCGTGTGCGCCTGACCACGCGGATCGGTGTAGCCTGTCGAAAACGGCGAGGTTAAAGCGGTATAGAAGTCTTCGGCGTAACTTAACTCATCTATCTCTGGATTCCACTGATAGAAGTCGCCGGTAAAGATCGCGTTGGACAGTGAGGAAATGGGAGCAATTGCCCCGCCAGGGAGCATATCCCACTTCAAATACGGTTCTACCGTAGGACCATAGTTGGCCGTATTGGTGATAATGCCGTCAATGGTGGCAAATTTATCATCCAGTTGCTGTGCGAATGTGTTGAAGAATTTGACGGCGTAGGCCATGTTGGAAGTCCAACCCAGCCAGCCGTGGTGGCCAATGTCCAGATAGTTGTAGACGTTCGCCTGCTTGTGGAAGGTGTTAAGCGCGTAGGAAATGCCTGTGGTGTACACCCCGGTCATCGGAATGCTTTCGTCGGGCGTGGCCGTTGTGGTCCAGTTTTGCGGTGCGCTTGTGTTGTCTACGCCACCGTTGGCTGCGGTGCAGGGCTTCGTGTACGGATAAGTGATGGAGTCAATACCCGTGTTGGTGATCAGATTGGGCAGCGAGTCGTCCTCAACCACCAGCACGAAGCGGATGCTCGCGTTGGTCGAGTAATTCGACAGAACTGCAGCGATCTGATCGATGTAGTTGTGCTCGTACTCCTGGATGCCGGTCTCCGTGTTGCCACTGGCATCGGTCAACGGCTTGGTGCCCCCGGTGGGAATATCGCTGCCCTTGATGGACAATTCGCCGTTTGAGGCCAAAGCCGCACAATCGCGTTGCGGAAGATCGTAGATCACGATTTCCATCACAACGGGCGTGGTCGAACTCCCCTGTTTCAGGGCCTCTTGAATGAGCGTGTCAAGGCTTTTGCGCCCCGTCGATGATCCATCCTGGTTTGTAGCCGTTATGGCTGCAATATGATCCAACCAAATGGCCGTGGGCTGTTTTGCAACGGTTGCCATCTCCGCTCTCAGATTTTGACCACTATTCGGATCGATGGCTGTGCTGGATACTCCCGCGATTGCAGTGGAGATTTCGGTGGCGTAATCACTAGGCACGTATCCGACTGCGCCTTCATACGGGTTGGTGACATGCGTTTGGGCACGTGTGCTAGGCGCAATGAGGGTTAATAACAGAACTGCGAGTACCGACAAGAACCCGCGCAGTTTGCGAGCGCATAAGCGTGCGCAAGGTGGAGGATATTGCTTTGACATGTTTCTCCTTCAATGAAATGCGATTTTGGTGCATGGCGACGACCGCCGTAGCTGTAACCCGTGGCAATATAGAGAACCCGTGGCAATATAGCGAAACGAAAAGGAATCAAGCTAACTGGACAAGTTTCCTGCCACTGCGCCCTTCAATCAGCAATTCGAGTCTCAGTTGGCATCCGACAGGGCTTGACGGTATCGCATAGTTGGACCGGGCCGTCACTCCTGCTTGCTCGCTTCCCTTGCTTGAGCCAGTTGCGCCCAAGCTCTCTTTACACCATCCCCGATCGGTCTCAAACCCTAGTCACGCCATGTAACGCTGTATAGGTTCACTACTGTAAAAGAACGGAAAAATCCTATAAATACTATTTAGAATCAATAATATAAAGAAATGACTGACGCTCAGTACTGAGAGTATGATACCCTCGCTGCGCAAGAGAAACATATCGCAACACACGATCTATGTTCGGGGACTATAAATGCTGAATCAAACACTACACGAGCCAATCATCGCGCCCGATGTCATCACGCAGCAACTGAAGCGACTTCAGAGCAGTCCACACTTCAGTCACAGCCGCCGCTATCCCAATTTTCTGAATTTCGTTGTTCAAAAGACACTGGATGGTCATCAGGACGAACTCAAGGAAAGAACAATCGGGATTGAGGTATTTGGCAGATCACCCGAATATGACCTGAATGATGACCCGATCGTTCGGGTTACCGCCGGTGAGGTTCGCCGACGCCTCGCCCAGTATTACTACGAGGGCAAGCATCATAACGAGGTTCGGATCGAGTTGCATCCTGGATCCTATATTCCGGATTTCAAGTTCTGGGCTGCGGAGAACAGCGAGGAGCCGATTGAGCCGTCTCCTCTTGAAATACTTACTACTACCCCGGCTTTGGCGCTGAATTCCCAGATTCTGCCACACCCTTTTGCTCTGCCTCCCGGGATTCGAAGACGGAAGATCATTCTCGCCGTTGTCGGTTTGGCAGCGGTGATCTCGGTCGCTGCCATCGGTGTCGGTTTCCTGTTGCACCGCCCATCGCCGCTCGACGAATTCTGGAGACCGATGATTGATAACGGCAGTCCGGTGCTGATCTCGGTTGGTTCTGTGATGGCACTGCTCAATCGCCAACCCTCCACATCCGGAGGGCCGAATGTGGGAGACCACCCTCTTTATTCTGACCCGGTCGCTCTGGCGGACACAATTGCCATTTCAACCATCCAGCAAGCCCTCGCCAATTACGAAAAGTCGAGCAGCATTCAATCCTCCGCAGAGACGACGTTTTCGGATCTGCAACGCGGCCCTGTGATTCTCGTCTCCGGCTTCAACAATCCTTGGACGATGCGCCTGACCGATCCTCTGCGATTTCACTTTATCCGTCCGGAACCCTCTGTATTTGAAATTCAGGATCGCGCCGAACCCGCGAGCAAGAAATGGGCGATCAACACCCTGACGCCTTTTTCAGAAATGAATCGCGACTTCGGCCTCATCGCACGCTTCCACGACCCCACTACAGAACAGATCATCGTGGTTTCTGCGGGTATCGGGGAGAATGGGACCATCGCTGCAGCCGAATTGCTGACCACCGCAAAGTACTTCAAAGAACTGAAACAACAGCATCTACTGCCGCGTAAAGAACAGAACTTCGAGGCAGTCATTGAAACCCAAATTATCAATGGGAGACCTGGGCCGCCTCGAATTGTAGCAACCTATGCGTGGTGAGAGGACGATCACAACAGGGGATAGCGATCTCCCCTGGTGATCCGGCAACTAGAGCATTGTCGCTTTTGCTATAGACTTCCGTGCCCCATCCATTCCGCGTTTTTCAGCGGAATGGATGGGATAGCAACAGAATTCCGGTTTACACTATTTCGGAAAACGCTCTAAATTCTGTGTCGGTGGGCAGATTAGACATGGAGTGCCTCCGCAGGCTGAGCGGCTTCACGCTTGAGTACAGGTTTGACTTCCCAGTTCCACTTCCAGATTGCGAAGATCGGCGGGTACACGACCAGTTCCATAAGGAACGACGTGATAATCCCGCCCAGCATCGGCGCCGCAATACGCTTCATCACATCGGCACCAGAGCCCGTGGACCACATGATTGGAAGCAGGCCGAAGAGCATACAAGAAACTGTCATCACTTTAGGCCGCAACCGCTTCACCGCTCCGTGAACAATGGCTTCGCGCAGATCGTCCCACGAGTGGATACCACCGTTGTTCAAAGCATCGTGGTAGGCAAGGTCCAAGTAGAGAAGCATGAAGACGGCCGTCTCGGCATCGACTCCGAGCAATGCAATGAGGCCGACCCAGACAGCAATGCTCATGTTGTAGTGGAGCAGATACAAGAACCAGATTGCACCAATGGCCGAGAAAGGCACGGCCAGCAGAATAATCATCGTCTTGATCGCCGAGCCGGTATTGAAGTAGAGCAACAGGAAGACGATGAAGAGCGTAATAGGAACCACCAGCTTCAGCCGCTGCGCAACGCGCTCCATGAACTCATATTGACCGCTCCACACCAGCTCGTAACCGGACGGAACTTTGACCTTATCCGCAACAGCCTTCTTCGCATCGCGCACATAGCTGCCGATGTCTCGCCCAGACACATCGACATAGACATAGCCGCTCAGCCTGCCGTTTTCGTCGCGAATCATTCCCGGCCCGGTCCTGATGCGAATATCCGCAATCTGGCCAAGCGGAATCTGTGCACCCGAGTGCGTAGCGACCAGTACACGTTCGAGCGCATCGACGTCGCTGCGATAATCGCGCAAATAACGCACGTTGACCGAATATCGCTCGCGTCCTTCAATGGTTGTCGAAATCTGATCGCCACCAACTGCGGAAATGAGAACGCTCTCGGCATCATCAACAGTCAAGCCGTAGCGAGCAAGTTCGTCCCGCTTCAAATCAAAGTCAAGAAAGTACCCGCCGGTGGTGCGTTCCGCAAATACGCTGGTCGTTCCAGGAACATCTTTCAACGCGCTTTCAATCTGTTCGCCGACCTGCTGAATCTGGGCCAAATCGGAGCCAAGCACCTTGATCCCTAGCGGTGTGCGGATGCCCGTGGTAAGCATGTCGGTGCGATTCTTGATGGGCATCGTCCAGGCATTCGAGATGCCCGGCATTTGCAGTGCCTCATTCAAGCCGCCAGGTCCGTAGATCAGTTGCTCAGTTGATACATGATCGGGCCAGAATCTTCGCAAGACGGATTGAAGCCATTGTGGCGTTGATTTCGAGTACCAGCGATCTACTTTTGGCCACTGATCCTCTGGCTTGAGCACGATGGTGGTTTCCATCATTGAAAATGGCGCAGGGTCGGTCGGAGTCTCCGCACGGCCGGCCTTGCCGAAGACACGCACAACCTCCGGGAATGCGGCGATGATCTTATCCTGTGTCTCTAACGTGCGCGTGGCCTCGGCGACCGAGATGCCCGGCAGCGTCGACGGCATATAGATCAGCGTGCCTTCATCCAGTGGCGGCATAAACTCCGATCCGAGCTTGAAATAAACTGGAATGCTCAGCCCCATCACCAACAATGCGCCGCAGATCGTCAGCCACTTGTGATCGAGAACAAACTCGACGACCGGGTGATAGATCTTCATCATCGGCTTGCTGATGGGATGGTTTTCCTCGCTATGGATCTTGCCAACGAATATCGCGTTGACAATCTTCGCGAGCCATCTGGGGCGGAAGACGAAACCATCCATGCGCGAGAAGAGGAAGCGCATCGCCGCCGGAGCCAACGTGATCGCCAGGATCGCTGCAATGGCCATCGAGAAGTTCTTGGTAAACGCAAGCGGCTTGAAGAGACGGCCTTCCTGGCCTTCTAATGTGAACACTGGAAGAAAGCCAACAGCGATGACCAACAAGGCGAAGAAACTCGGCCCTCCAACTTCTTTCACCGCGGCAATCACAACAGCGTGCGATGGACCGGGCCGGCCTTCTGCCTCCCAATGTTCGAGCTTCTTGTGCGTCTGCTCGACCATAACTACGGAAGCGTCCACCAGTGCGCCAATCGCAACAGCAATACCGCCAAGAGACATGATGTTCGCCGTCATTCCCATCCACTGCATCGGGATGAATGCCAGTATCACAGTAACGGGAATGGTAATGATTGGAACAATGGCACTGCGCAAATCCCACAAGAAGATCATGATTACGAGGCTGACGATGACCAGTTCCTCGATCAACGTATGCCGCAGATTATCCACAGCACGGTCGATCAACTCAGAGCGGTCGTAGGTGGTTACCAATTTGACGCCGGGTGGCAGCGTTGACTTCAGGTCGTTCAGTTTCTCCTTGGTGCGTTCGATCACTTTCTGCGCGTTCTCGCCGTAGCGCATGATGACCACGCCACCGACAACTTCTCCCTTGCCATCCAGTTCCGCAACACCTCTGCGCATATCGGGGCCGAACGTAACAGTGGCCACGTCGCTGACTAGCACCGGAGTTCCCGTTTGCGAGTTGACCATGAGGACCGTCTTGCCAATGTCGTCCAGCGAGCGGATGTATCCGCGACCTCGAACCATGTATTCGCGTCCAGTGAATTCAACCAGTCTTCCGCCAACGTCATTGTTCGATTTTTGTATCGCATCACTCACGGCATTGATGGGAATCTTGTAAGCAAGCAGTTTGTTGGGATCGACGTTGACTTGGTATTGCCTCACGAATCCGCCAATGGGCGCGACCTCGGCAACGCCCGGCACGGTCTGCAATGCGTAGCGCAAATACCAATCCTGATAGGACCGTAGCTGGTCGATGCTGTACTTCCCCGTCGTATCGATGAGGGCATACTCATAGACCCAGCCTACCGAGGTCACGTCCTTCGCCAGCTCGACGCTCACGCCTTTAGGCAGCCGAGGAGTAACGGAGTTCAGGTATTCCAGAGTCCGTGAGCGTGCCCAGTAAATGTCCGTGCCTTCGTCGAAGATGATGTAAATGTATGAAAACCCGAAGTCGGAAAAGGCGCGAATATCCTTGACTTTCGGCAGTCCGAGCAGCGCGGAAGCAATCGGGTACGAGACCTGATCTTCCATGATGTCCGGGCTGCGGTCCCACTTGGCGTAGACGATCACCTGCGTATCCGAGAGGTCAGGAATCGCGTCGAGCTTCGTGTTCCTCATCGCGTTCCATCCAAGCACGATGGCCACCGCAACGAAGAGGAAGATCAGAAACCTGTTCTTGTCGCTGAAGTCAATGATCCGATTCATCATGGCTTCATCCCCGCCATTGAACCCTTCAGCCCGCTTTCAGAATCAACCAGAAAGTTTCCAGATACGACAATCGTTTCGCCTGCCTTCAAACCTGAGAGGATCACTGCGTTGCCGTCCACCACCGGACCGACGGTAATCTTCCTTGGCTCAAACATTCCGCCATCGTGAACCACAAAGACATGTTGCTCCGTGCCGGAGTTGAGAACCGCTTCCTGAGGCACGATGATCTTGGTTCCGTAATCGACATGCAACTCAGCATCGGCGAACATCTGCGGCTTCAATTGAAAGCCTGGATTGGGAATCTGGATTCTGGCCTTGACGGTTCGCGTCTGCGGATCGACAGTCGGATAAATGAAGGAAATAGTTCCGGTGTAGGTCTTTCCTGGGTAATAACTCAGGGTGAGGCTAACTCGCTGACCGAGATGAACGAAGGGAACTTCGTATTCATAGATGTCTGCATCGGCCCACACCGTGGATAAATCGGAGACAGTGTAAAGCTCTGTGTCAGGCGTAACCGAGGTCTGCGGAAAAGCCTTGCGATCGGTCACGAAGCCGGTGATCGGCGAGTAGAAAGTCAAGTCTTTGCTGACCTTTCCCGTCGTATCAAGTTCCTTGATCTGCTCATCCGATATATCCCAAAGCTTCAGTCGCTGTCTTGCGGATTGCAACAGCGACTGCGAACCTTCGGCGATCTCTTCAAATGGAGCGTTGGCGAGTGTTGAATTGCCTCGCTTGGCAATGAGGTACTCCTCTTGAGTCGAAACCAGGTCGGGACTATAGAGCGTGAACAGCGGTTGCCCTTTCTTGATCAGTTGGCCCACAAAATCGACATAGACCTTATCGATATAGCCAGCCACCTTGACGTGAACATGGGCGATCCTGGTTTCGTCGGCAACAATCTGCGCTGTGGTGCGAATGTCACGGACCAGCGATTTGCGTTCAACAACTGCCGTGCGCACGCCAGCGAGTACCTGCTTTTCTGGCGTGATCGTCACAGTACCCATCGGCATCTTGGCCATGCTCTCGGCTTCTGCATATTTGGGCACAAGCGTCATCCCGCAATCGGGTGCAATTCCCGGCTTATCCGATTTATAGGCAGGATGCATCGGGTCAAACCAGTAGAGAACCTTTCTCTCTCCGATGGCTGCTTCTTTGGGCGCACTCTTCGATGAGTTAGTCGCACTGGATGAATTTGAGTCTGTCGCTTGTTCCGCATATTGCGGCACAAGGTCCATTCCGTCTGGAGCCTTGCCCGGTTGGGTGTAGTGGTGCGGAGGGTTCATGGCGTCGTACCAGTAAACCGGCTTATGCTCGCCGCTCGCGCTTTGGGATGCGGCTACGGCGCGACCGCTCTGTCCGAACCAGCGATGCGTAGCGCCGGCGTAAACAAGCCCCAGCGTCAACGCGAGCAGGATGCCAAGGATGATTCTTTTTGCTGAGCTTTGAATAGGCATTACTTTGCCTCCTTTGCGGGCTGGTCGTCCGTTGCAACAGGACCGGCAACATCTGAGCCAGTCAAAGCCTCAATACGGGCCAACGCCGTTTGATAGTCGGCAAGCCGCCTGTAGTAGTCCATTTCGTAATCCAGGAGGGTAGTAAAGTTGGCAAGCAGCGAAAGAAAATCGACATTGCCCACCTGATACGAAGCCATCGAAGATTCCAGAGCCAGCGACGACTGCGGGACGATGCCCTTGGAATAGAGAGTCAAGAGCCGTTCCGACGCCTTGGCGCCGAGGTATTGCTGCTTCAATTCAAACCTGACCTCGTTCAACCGGTTGTCGCGCATCTTCTCCGCACTGATCAGGTCTTCACTTGCTTCTGCTACGCCTTGGCGCTGTTTGCTCTTGTAGAAGACGGGAATGTTCACACTGAAGGTGACTCCGTTCATGTCCGGCTGCGCGGAACGTTGCTGGTACATATAACTCACACCAATGTCGGGCCTGTACTCCTTCTGCGCTTGCGCCACGCCCAGACGACCTCGCTCCACCATCCTTTGATTGCGAAGAACCACAGTGTCATTGGTTGCTGCCAAGGCATACAACTCGTCCAGAGAATACCGCATAGTTACAGGCTCTACATCGGCCGCCGGAGGCAAGGTTGATTCAGGTGAGCGCATAAGATATGCGTTGATTCTCGCCTGTGCCGTCGCACGCTGCTGTTCAAGCACAGTAAGCTTTTCAATCAGTAAAGAAATCTCCACCTGAGACCGCAGCACATCCGCCTGCATCGCCTTGCCCACTCGGTAACGCGCCTCCGCGATCTTCGACAGCTTTTCCAGAAGTTCCTTGTTCCGCTCGGTAGTCTGAAGGGCCTGGTCGTAATAGAAGTAGTCGTAGTACGCAGCCTTGACTTCGGCTTCCACTCTGCGCAGCACTGTCTCGTAGTCGGCTTGCGCCGCTTCAGCCTCCTTGCTCGCGATCTCTCCGCGCAGTTTCAACTTGCCTGGATAGGGAAATTGCTCGGAGATGGTCAGGCCGCGATAGCTGGAGTTGTCGCCTCGCATCACGCTGAACGGAGCGAGATTTCCCGCCCATCCCACCGAGGCCATCGGATCGGGCAACGCCTTTACCTGAGGCACACGCAGGCGCAGCGCATTGGTGGTGTGCAGCGCGCTTTGAGCCTCCGGGCTCTTCTCCAACGCTTCCCGGATGACATCGTCGAGCAACAGCACTTGGGCAGCAGGCTGCTGTTGAGCCTGAATACCTGGGGTCGGTGTCGGCGCAACCTCACTGCCGTTCTGCGCAAGCGAGACGAGGGCTGGCAAGAGCAGCAGGATCGAGAAGATCCTTGTAAATTTCATGGATTACTCCCTTTGTCGGAAAAATAAACGCAACAGACCGCTTGGGTCTGATCGGTTCTAGACGCGGGAGTGCATTAGACCAGGAAGGTGCAAAGAAGGGCGTGAACCGGCGAGTGCTGCAACTTCGCCAATCGCTGAGAGCCGCGGCCCAAGTGAAGGATCGGCGCGGGAACATCTCCCGCCATTCCGATCAATGCCCGCATTACGACAGCGCCGTCGCTGAAACCACCAGACAAAACGAGATTCTGAACAGGCGTCGAATTGATCGGTGCTACCTTGCAGCAGGATGGATTTCCAGACTGAACGGAGCTTGGTGCGCAGTGCGAACCAGCCATCTGCTGATGCGACCTGCAGCAAGCGTGAGCCTGCGATTTCATGGGTTGCGCGCAAAGAAGGGACGCGGCACCTGGCACTCCTGACAGAATCAGGAGCAGCGAAAGCAGCACGACTTTGGATAAACGTCCCATGGTCTACCTATATATCATATACATCGTTCATTCGCCAAAATTGGTGACGCAGTGACCTTGGGTGAGTAGACCCAGGGAATTTCGGCGGGTAGCACACCCTAGGTTTTTGAAATAGCGAATCTTACCCATGAAGTGGGTGCCCATCCTGGCGCAGTTTTATCGCGACAAGGGTGGGAGACCTCAATCCTCCATCGCCCCTCCCCACGCCGAAAGCCTGCCCTGAGCTTGTCGAAGGGGCTATTCGCTGGACTCCCCACATCTGACCACCCCGTAAAGAGTGGGTGCCCCAGGTCCCGCTTTTGGGACCTGGGAAAGCTCAACCCTCACCCCACCCTATCTGTTCACTATCCACTGAGAACTGGTAACCTCAACCCTCACCTCGCCACGCCGAAAGCCTGCCCTGAGCTTGTCGAAGGGGCTATTCGCTGGGCGCGCAGCCCTGCAGATTATTTCGCGCATTCTGCTAACCTGAACTCAGTGCATCTTCCAACTTGTCAGGGAGGTGCCCGGTCCGTA
>Ga0182030_10020471_pt1 | contig 12479 bp, 12 predicted proteins | sample 812S3MmetaG_FD_121299 | JGI IMG/M metagenome (GOLD analysis project Ga0182030, IMG submission 121299) | Permafrost microbial communities from Stordalen Mire, Sweden - 812S3M metaG (Illumina Assembly) | ecosystem: Environmental > Terrestrial > Soil > Wetlands > Permafrost | place: Sweden... | reverse complement strand
AGTCGTCGGCGCCGATTTCGAGAAGCAGCACTTTGTCGATTTCATCGCCCAGAGCGCTCAGCACGATGATGGGCGTGACTACCTGCGCGGCGCGCAGTTGCTTGCAGATCTCGACGCCATTCATGCCTGGCAGGCGCAGATCCACCAGGATCAGGTCGGGCTTGAGCAGCAGGGATTTCTCGTAGCCTGCGCGGCCGTCCGCCACCAGCACCGCGCGGAATCCTTCCTGCTCCAGCATCACGCCGATGGTATCGCGCAGGCTCTCGTCGTCGTCGATAACCAGAATGGTCTGCATGCGGGCGATTCAACCTATTGTATCCGAACAAAGTTCAAGACTTGTTAAATGAGCGTGGTAAGCTCAAGAATCGGGGTACACAGTCAACACATGCGGGTCACGGTCATTGGAACAGGATATGTAGGAACGGTGACAGGCGCTTGCCTGGCTTACCTCGGCCACCATGTTACGTGCGTGGACACCGATGCGCACAAGATCGAGAAACTGCGCCGGGGCGAAATGCCTATCTACGAGCCCTGCCTGCAGGAGTTGCTGCAACTGGCAGCGGCGGGCGGCGGCATCGACTTTACCACTGAACTGGCGGCGCCGGCCGCCCAGAGCGACGTGATTTTCATCGCGGTGGGGACGCCGCCGCTGGAGACGGGCGAAGCCAATCTGTGCTATCTGGAGGCGGCCGCGCGCAGCATCGGGGCGGCTATGGACGATTCCAAGTTCCGCGTAGTAGTAAACAAGTCCACCGTCCCTGTGGGCAGCGGCAACCTGGTGGAGGCGCTGGTGCGCGAGGGTATTCGGGAAGCGCACCCCGGTGACCCGAAAGGCATCCACTTCGGTGTGGCCAGCAATCCGGAGTTCTTGCGGGAGGGCAGCGCCATCGCCGACTCGTTGTATCCGGACCGCATCGTGCTGGGCGCCGAGGAAGAGCGCACGCTGCAGGTGCTGCGCGAATTGTATCGGCCGCTGGTGGCGCAGAGCTTTCGCGCGCCTGCCTTCCTGCCCCGCCCGGCAGCCGTGGTGCAGGTGCCCATGGTGACCACGACGCTGACCAGCGCGGAGATGATCAAATATGCCGCCAATGCGTTTCTGGCGGTGAAGATCGGTTTTGCCAACGAGGTGGCCAACATCTGCGAGCGGGTAGGCGCGGAGGCACCCGAGGTGATGGCGGGCATCGGGCTGGACTCCCGCATTGGGTCGCGCTTTCTCAATCCCGGCTTGGGCTGGGGCGGTAGTTGCTTCGGCAAAGACATCAGTTCGCTGCTGCACACCGCCGCCGAGTACGGCTATCAGGCCCGCATTCTGGAAGCCTCGCTCGCCGTCAACCGCATGCAGCGCGGCGTTGTCATCCAGAAGCTGCAGGAAAAGCTTTTCATTCTCAAAGGCCGCACCGTGGCTCTGCTCGGGCTCGCTTTCAAGCCCCACACAGACGACCTGCGCGACGCCCCCAGCCTCCAGATCGCGGAGAAGCTCATCCAGATGGGTGCCCGCGTGCGCGCTTACGACCCCGTGGCGATGGATGCCTGCCGCGAACAGAACCCGAACCTGCGCATCACCTACTGCGAGGATGTCGTCTCCGCGGTCGATCACGCCGACGCCGTCGTTCTGGTCACCGAATGGCCCGAGTTTACAGGACTCAACCTCAAACACCTGGCCGCCCGTATGCATAAGGCCGTGCTCATCGACGGCCGCAATGTCTTCTCCGCCGACGCCGCGCGGGAAGCCGGATTCGAATACGCGGGTATCGGCCGTTTTGCCGGACGGCCCGCCGCGCGGCCGGTTCCGGCTGCTGTCGCCGACTGACTGACTTCACCAATGCCCCACGTTGTAGCGATTGACGGTCCCGCGGGCGCGGGCAAGAGCACCATTGCGCGCGCTCTGGCCGCGAAACTCGGTTACGTTTATATCGATACCGGAGCCATGTACCGCGCGGTGGCGCTGTGGGCCGTCCGTGAAAGAATCAATCCCGACGATACACATAAGGTGGAAAACCTCGCGCTTGCAGCCGATATCGGGCTCACCCAGACCGGCGCCGTGCTTCTGAATCGCGAGGACGTGAGCGAAGCCATCCGCGCGCCCGGCGTGGCATCCGCCGCATCGCGTATCGCGGCCATCGGTGCTGTCCGCGCCGCACTTGTCGCGAAACAACGCGACATGGCCGATCGCGCCAACGTCGTCATGGAAGGGCGCGACATCGGCACCGTTGTTTTCCCGAACGCGCGTGTAAAGGTTTTTCTCGATGCCGATCCGGCCGAACGCGTGCGCCGCCGCGCGGCGGATCAGCCCGGCGTGCCGCCGGAACGGCTGGCCAGCGAGATCGCACAGCGCGACCAGCGCGATCGCCACCGCGCCGAGTCGCCGCTGGTCCAGGCGCCCGACGCCGTCTATCTCGATTCCACCGGCCTCACCGCGGACGAAGTCGTGGAGCGCATTCTGAAGCTGGTTCGCGAACGAATCTCCAATGGCAAAGAACACAGTTAGTGGGGCCAGGCATTCCTGCCTGCCGCCGGGCTTCCGCCCGGCGTCTTCCATCCCCTGTCCGGTCCAGTCTGCAAAATGAAAACCGCATCTGATCCTAATCTGCTGGTCATGAAATTCGGCGGCACCAGTGTTGGCGCGGCCGACCGCATCAAGGTGGCTTGCGACCTCATCGCCGCCGAAGCCGCGCGCCGCCCCGTCCTCGCGGTCGTCTCCGCCATGTCGAAGATCACCGACCTGCTCCTCGACACCACCCGCCATGCGGAAGGCGGCGACCAGATGGGCATCGACAGCCATCTCCGCAAACTCGAAGACCGCCATTTCGACGCCGCTGCCAGCCTGGTCGCGCCCGCCGAACTCGCGCGCGTCCGCCAGGCCATCGCCGAAATCGTCGGTGAATTCCGCCGCATCGTCAGCGGCATTCAGATGCTCGGTCATCGCCCTCCCCGCACCGTCGATGAAGCGGTCGCCGTCGGCGAGCGCCTCTCGGTTCTTCTCGTCTCCGAGCATCTGAGGTCCCGCGGCCTCCCCGCCCGTGCCGTCAATGCCGCGGACGTCGTCGTCACCGACGCCGTCTTCAACAACGCTTCCCCACTCATGGACGCCACCGCAAAGAAAGCCGCCGAAGTCCTCGCGCCGTTTCTTGCCAACGGCGAAATCCCCATCGTCACGGGCTTCAACGGCGCCACCGCCGACGGCCGCCCCACTACGCTCGGCCGCGGCGGCTCAGACTTCTCGGCCTCCATACTCGCCGCCGCTCTCGACGCTTCCGAGCTCTGGATCTGGACCGATGTCGACGGCATCATGTCCGCCGACCCTCGTCTCGTTCCCGAGGCGACAATCCTGACTGAGATCACCTACAGCGAGGCCGCTGAACTCGCCTATGCCGGCGCGAAGGTGCTGCATCCCCGTACCCTCGCGCCTCTGGTCGAGCGCGGCATTCCGGTCTGGAGCAAGAACAGTTTCGCGCCCGAAAAGCCTGGCACGCGTATCGTACCGGTGCTCGGTGCCGGCAACAGCGGCGCCCGCGCGGTCACGTCTATGTCGAACGTCGCTCTCGTCTCGCTCGAACCCGCCGGTTCCGCCGGCGGCGGCGTCCGCATCATGGCCCGCGCCCTGGACGCCCTCGATCGCGCCAACATCGAGGTGCTCGCGCTGTCCAGTTCCAGCTATCGCCAGAGCTTTTGCTTCCTCGTGCGCGGCGAAGAACTGGACAACGCGACGCAGGCTGTCGAATCCGCCCTCGCTCTCGAACTCACGCACGGCTACCTGCGCGACATCGAAGTCGATCGCAACGTCGGCCTGCTCGCCGTGGTCGGCGAAGGCATGCGCGGCTTCTCGGGCATCGCGGGACGCATCTTCACAGCCATCTCGCGCGAAAACGTCAACATCATCGCGATCGCCCAGGGCTCGAGCGAGCTGACCATCTCGATCGTCGTTCGCAAGGACGGTCTGGAGAAGGCCGTGCGCGCGGTTCACGCCCAGTGCCATCTGTAACGCCGGCGGTCTTGCCGCCGGTGGTTTTACACATCTAAAGCCAGCCGCAGGCTGTCGCCGAAGACTCTGCGTTCATTTCGCGCCCGGAAACTCACGATGAATTCCACCGAAATTCTGGTGCCGGCGATCATGGCTGCCTGCGCGGCATCGAAGTCGATCGCAACGGCGGCCATCTCGCGCGAAGACATCAACATCATCGCTATCGCCCAAAGCTCGAGCCATTTCGATCGTGGTTCAGGCCGGCCGTTTGCGGGCGGTATTCAATCCGTTAACCGCAGAAAAAATGATCTTTCTCCGGCACGGGTTCGTTACTCTCGTTCCAGGGATGCATGTGATCATGAAAAACCTGTTCGATGCGACGGTGGCGAGCGAAGTAAAGACCCGGCTGGGAAAACTGGAGCCGCAAAGTGAGCGGCGCTGGGGTAAGATGACGGCGCCGCAAATGCTGGCGCATTGCTCGTTGAGTATGCAGTGGGCAGTGGGCGAGCGGACACCCGAAAAGGGACCGCTGCCGGCACGTTTGATGGGGCGCCTGGTGAAGCCGATGGTGTTTCGGAACGAAGACCCGCTGCGGAAGAATTCGCCGACGGCCAGAAGCCTCGTTGTGGCCGACGAACGGGATTTGGGCAGGGAACGGGACCGGTTATCGGGTTTGATTGACAAATTCGCAGCGGGAGGGCCGGCAGGGTGTACGAGGAATCCGCATAGTTTCTTCGGGAAGATGACGCCGGAGGAGTGGGCGATCTTGATGTACAAACATCTGGACCATCATTTGCGCCAGTTTGGCGTGTAGCGCTCTCATAGAATCACACGCCACCCAAATGAATCCATATCCCCGCCATCTCATTGCGACGGCGCCATTTCCACGCGCCTTCCTGCACTGAACTGCCCTCCGCCGCCCCGGATTTCCCAGTCCCGTGTGCTATCTCAGAGGCTGAAAGGAAACTCCATCGATGGCCTCTGACAAGCAGATCAAAACCAACCGTCTCCATCACCGAAATTGGCTTCGTTTTTTCAAACTCCGCGCTCGAGGAAGACATCGCCTGGGTCACATGCCTCGCCGAGGCCAAAACGTACTCTAACCGCCAGACCGGGACGCGGAGGCCCACTCTCGCCGCCTGATTCGGCGGGTCGCCGGGCGCGGTGTTAACCCGCGCTATAATAAGGGTTTTCAGCAGGAGATTCCCCAGTCATGTTGAACCTTTTCCGCAGCCGCGATAAGGCTGTGCGCATTGTGCTTGGCGCGTTCTTAGGCCTCGTCGGCCTCTCGATGGTCACGTACCTCATCCCCAACCTGGGGAACACCACCGACTCGACGAGCGGCGACTCGACTGTCGTCGCCTCCATCGGTAAAGAAGATCTCACCGCGCAGGAAGTCACGAAGCTTATCCAGGCCCGCATCCGTGACCGCCAGATGCCGCCCGAGCTGCTCGCCATCGAAGTGCCGCAGCTGATTCAGCAGATGATCAGCGACCATGCCATGGCTTATGAAGCCGGCCGCCTCGGCATCAAGGTCAGCGCGGATGAAACCGACAACGCCATCCTGGACAGCCTGCCCGCCGAGCTCACCAAAGGCGGCAAGGTGGACGCCGCCACACTCAACGCCCTTCTGCAGCAGCAGGGCATCTCGATGACGGATGTGCGCGCCGATACGTCCCGGCAGCTTCTCATCTCGCGTCTGGAGCAGATCGTCTCCGCCGGTGTCGTCGTCTCGCCGCGCGAAATCAACGACGAATACCATCGGCGCAGCGACAAAATCCGCCTGGATTACGTCGTCCTCACGCCCGTGAAGTATCAGGCGGAAGCCCAGCCCACCGAAGCTGAGATAGAGGCTTACTTCAACGCGCATAAATCCACCTTTCAGATTCCCGAAAAGCGCAGCCTCGCCGTCATCGTGGTTGATCCCGCTAAAGAACTCGTGCAGGCCCCGTCCGACGACGTGCTCCGTAAGCTGTATATCGCGAAGCAGGATTCCTTCCGCACCCCCGAACGCGTCTTCGCCCGCCACATTCTGATTAAATCGGACGCCTCGAATGATGCCGCCGCGAAAGCGAAGGCCGAGGGCATCCTCAAGCAAATCAGGGCCGGCGGCGATTTCGCCAAACTCGCCAAAGAGAATTCGCAGGATCCCGGTTCGGCTCCGATGGGCGGCGAACTCGGCCCCATCGTAAAAGGTCAGACGGTGCCGGAGTTTGAGAAGTCGGCCTTCAGCCTGCAGCCTGGCCAGACCAGCGACCTTGTCAAAACGACTTACGGCTATCACATCATTCAGGCCGAAAAACACGAGCCGGCCAGGGTTCAGACGTTCGAAGAGGTCCGGGGACTTCTCTTTGAGGACTACAAAAAGCAGCAGCAGTCGGAGAAGATGCAGGGCCTCGCCGATAAGCTTGTCGCCGAATTGCACAAAGACCCCATGCACCCCGAAAAGGCCGCGGAGGCGCTGGGTACGACAGTCATCCGCGCCGACAACCTGCAGAAGGGCGATCCCATCCCCGGCATCGGCGTTTCGAAAGAACTGGATGAAGCCGTGGCTCCGCTGCGTAAAGGTGAAATGACGGCCGGTCCGATCGTCCTGCCGGGCGACAAGATCGCCGTCGCTTCGGTCATCGACTATCAGGCCCCGCACCAGGCCACCCTCGATGACGTGAAGGCTGACGTGACCAATAAAGCCAGCCTGGAGAAGGTCCAGCGGATTCTTGTCCAGAAAGGCAAGGAGCTGGTAGCAAAAACCCAGTCGTACGGCGGTGACCTGAACAAGGCCGCCAAAGAAATGGGCCTCGAAGTCAAGACCTCGGCGGATGTGAAGCGCACCGACAATATTGAAGGCCTCGCGCAGGTCAGCACGATTCCTGACGCTTTGACGAAGCCGGTCGGCGCTGTCATCGGTCCCTTCGCCGTTGTCAGCGGACAGGGCGTCGCTAAGATCGTCGGCAAAACCCCCGCCGATGGATCCGACCTTCCCGGACAGACCGCCGTCATCCGGGACTCACTGCGCCAGCAGAAAACGCGCGACCGCGCCACTTTGTTCGCAGACGGACTGAAGAAGCGCCTGCAGGACCAGGGCAAACTGAAGATACATCAGGACGTCATCACCCGTCTCGTGCAGAGCTACAACACGCGCGGCTAAGCCCCCCACAAACACACATGCACGCCGGCATCACATGCACGAAATAGCCGACTTTCTGAAGTCGCTTTACAACGCCGAGCGGCTTCTCGAACTCGCGCGCACTCTGCTGGCAAGCCCGGTCGGTATCGCCGGACTCTTCGGCATCCTCTTCGCCGAGACCGGACTGCTCGTCGGCTTCTTTCTGCCCGGCGATTCGCTGCTCTTCTCCGTGGGAGTCGCCAGCGGCGCGACCGGCATTAATCTCTATTTGCTGGCCGCTCTGCTGATGTGTGCCGCCATCGCCGGCGACAACCTCGGATATTTTCTCGGCCGTCACTCCGGTCCGCGCATCTTCACTCGCCCGGAATCGCGCTTCTTCCATCCCGATCACCTTCTGCGCACGAAGCAGTTCTACGAAAAGTACGGCGCGCGGGCTATCGTCTATGCGCGGTTTATCCCCATCATCCGCACCTGCACGCCGTTCATCTCGGGCGTCGCCCAGATGCCGTACGCGCGCTTTCTCCTGTTCAGCGTCTTCGGCGGCGTCTTCTGGATTGCCTTCATGCTGACCGTCGGCTTTGAACTCGGCCAGGTCCCGCTCATCCGCCGCCACTTCGAAAAGGCGATCCTGGCCGTAGTATTCCTTTCACTGCTGCCGATGTTCCGCGAAGTCTTCAAAGCGTGGCGCGCGCGCTCGGCCGCGGCCTCCGCCTGACTCCCTGACTCTCTGAAACTATGGCAACATAGTCAGCAGCGAGCCTGATGCGCGATCTGCCATACCTGCTGCGACGGGCATTATTTGCCTCGTTTGACGACGGCCTCTTCACGATCGCGAAGGGCGCGGCCTATTCAGCCCTGCTTTCGTTCTTCCCCGTGCTCGCCACCGCCGCCGCAGTCCTCGTGCAGACTCATGCCGACTTCGTGCAGCGCAACTTCACGTCGTTCCTCAGCACCGTGCTACCGCCCGGCACCGAAGATGTCGTCCTCCAGCAGTTCCACTTTCGCGGTCAGCGCCCGGTCACGCTCCTCGTGCTGGCCGTGGTCCTCTCGTTCTGGGCGGCGTCGAGCGTCATCAAGAGTCTGATCGACGGCTTCAATGCCGCCTACCGCGTGCCCCGCAACCGCTCTGTTCTCGGGCATGCGGGCATGGGGATGATGCTGGCGCTTCTCGCCCTTCTGCCTCTGCTCGTAGCCACCTCGCTTATTCTCTTCGGCGGCGCCGTGGAGTTCGAGGTCCACCGGATTATGCGCCTCGATCCCGACCTTCACCCCTTAGTCGGCATCTGGGGGTTTTTCTGGCGGCTCGTGCGCTATACCGTTGCCTTCGCGGCGACCTCCACGCTGACAGCCATCCTCTATTACTACGGTCCCTACCGGGAGCAGCGCTGGAGTGAGGTCTGGCCCGGCGCCGTTCTCGCCACCATTCTCTGGCTGCTTGCCACACTCGGCTTCGGTTGGTATGTCCGCAACATCACGAACTACAACGTGCTCTACGGCAGCGTCGGCACCAGCATCGCGCTGCTGATCTGGATGTACCTGCTCGCGGCCATTGCCCTGTTCGGGTGCGAGTTCAATGCCGAGGCCGGGCGTATGAATGTAACCAGGGAAATGATCCGCCGCGCCGGGCTGAAAAAGACGACGGCCGATAAACCCGGCGCGATTTCGGTCTGAGTTGGCGTCCCCAGGGGGATTCGAACCCCCGTTACCGCCGTGAAAGGGCGATGTCCTGGGCCTCTAGACGATGGGGACTAAGAGGAAGGCTAAGGTTCCAATTTACCATGCTTGCGACGTCGACCCCGCGACCGTGCAAACGGTAAACTGGAATTTCCATGTCCGAAAACGAGAACTTTTACCGCATTCAGAAACTGCCCCCCTACGTCTTCGCCGTCATCAACGAGATGAAGGCAAAGGCGCGGGCAGCAGGCCAGGATGTGGTCGACCTCGGGATGGGAAATCCGGACGGCGCCACGCCGCAGATTGTCGTCGATAAGCTGATCGAAGCGGCGCGCAATCCGAAGAACCACCGCTACTCCGTTTCGCGCGGCATCCAGCATCTGCGCGAGGAGATCGTCAAGCGCTATAAACGGCGTCACCACGTCGATCTCGACCCCGACACCGAAGCCATCGTGACGATGGGCGCGAAGGACGCGCTCGCGCACCTGATGTTCGCCACCATCGGGCCGGGCGACATCGTCGTCTCGCCCAACCCCGCGTATCCGATTCACCAGTACGGGGTGATCATGTCGGAAGGCCACGCCTGCATGCTGCCGATGCCGAATCCGGAAACGTTCCTCGGCCGTCTGCAGGAGTTTTACAGGGAGTCGTCGAAGCCGCCGAAGATGCTGCTGATCTCCTTCCCGCACAATCCGACAACGACGTGCGTGGACCTGCCGTTCCTCACCGAGATCGTGAATCTGGCGCGCAGCCACGGCACTCTGATCGTGCACGATTTTGCCTACGCCGACCTCGGCTTCGACGGCTACACCCCGCCGAGCATTCTTGAGGTGCCGGGCGCGAAGGATATTGCGGTCGAAATCTTCTCCATGTCGAAGAGCTTCAACATGGCGGGATGGCGCGTTGGCTTCTGCCTCGGCAACGCGAAGATGATTTCGGCTCTCGCGCGCATCAAGAGCTATCTCGATTACGGCGTGTTCCAGCCGATTCAGATCGCATCCATCGTGGCGCTGCGCGAGTGCGAAGACGAGAGCGTTAAAATCTGCGAGTTCTACCGCAAGCGCCGCGATGTGCTCGTCGACGGACTTTGCCGCGCGGGCTGGCCGGTGCCGCCGCCGAAAGGGACGATGTTCCTTTGGGCGCAGTTGCCGGAGCGTTATCGCGATCTCGGCTCCGTCGAATTTTCCAAACTCCTGATTGAGAAAGCCCTGGTTGCCGTCTCACCAGGCGTCGGTTTCGGGCCGATGGGCGAGGGATTCGTGCGCTTCGCGCTGATCGAGAACGAGCACCGCACGCGCCAGGCAACACGCTCGATCGGCCAGTTCCTGCGGCACTGAACTTACCCTATACCGCCGACGGTCTTGCCGCCGGTTCGTTTTATTCGATATCGAGCGACAGCGTCACGGGGACGCTCTTCGGCGCGAAGCACATGCGGTCATTGCAGGCTTGGTAGCGCAAGGTACCGTTCTGCGCCGCGGCGCCGGTCGGAGCGTTGGCCGGCACGGTGAATTTCGTCGATATGGTGAATTCGCCGGTCACCACTGAAAGCGGCTTGTCGGAGAATGAATACTTTTCCTGCGCCGCTTTCGGATACGTGATCGCACCCGCCTGCAGTGGTCCGCCGGTCCACTTCAGCGCAAGCGGAATCAGATAGGAGTCCGTCGGCGTGTTGCTGTTGGCGTGAAAGCCGGGCGGCAGCGCGGCCTTAAACGCGATCTCCGTCGTCGCGCCCTTCTTCGCCTTAACTGTGGGCGCCGGCGCGATGGTCAGCGTCGGGGCCATTTGCGCCAGCACTGACACTACCGGCAGGCACAGCAGGATCTTCCAATAGTTCTTCGATAGCATCCGAGAAATCCTTTTTGTTTACGAGACCGACGTGTACCGACGCGATGCGCCCCGAGCGGTCGATTACGAAGGTGGTCGGCAGCGCTTCGAGGCCGCCGAACTTGTCGCCCGTTTTGTCGTCGCCCATCACGATCCGGTAGTTGATTTTCTTTTCCGAGACGAACGGCGTGACTGACTTCCAGCCGTCGTCGTCCATCGACACACCGAGCACTTCGAAGCCCCGGTCCTTGTACTTACGCTGAAACTCTGTGAACCAGGGGATTTCGACCTTGCACGGGCTGCACCAGGTGGCCCAGAAATCGAGCAGCACCACCTTGCCGCGATAGTCAGCGAGGTGTACCAGCTTACCGCTGGCGTCCTTCAGCGCGAATTCAGGCGCGGGCTTGCGGTTGTTCGCCTTCTTCGCCACGGGACGCGGCGGCCGCGACGGCGAACACGCCACTACACCGAGCAGCGCCGCCACAACGGCGATGGCCCCGTAGCGCAGTTGCGTATTCCAGCTTTTCACTTTTTTAATTATATCGGGAACCGCCGGCTTTCAAACCGGGCCTGAAACCAGGCGGTCCGTGCTCTGCGCCACGATTTCGCGAGCGTGACCTCCGTATCCACGCGCCCGTAGACAGACGCCGCCGTATCGCAAAAACTTTCACAGCAATACTCGCGCCACCGCGGCGAGCGCCGCCGCACGTCAGATTGCGAAAGCGCCTTCTTCCGCCATTCCGCCGACCACCCTGCCTCACCCCGCGCCCCGGCGCTCCACTCACTGCGAAGATGCGCCTCCCAGGTCCAGCGCTGCGGATTGCCCAGCCGCACCCAGACAAAATGAAAATACTCGTGCAGCAGAATCCTGCGATGCTCGCGCGGACGCCTCTTCAGTTCAGGGTCGAGTTCGATCGTGCGCTTCCGGATAAATGTCGCCGCATGCGCAGGGTTACCCGCGGTGTCACTCAGGTCCGCTTTGTACCGAATCGCGATGTTGCGTCCGTCAAACAACGCCGGGAAGGACCGCTGCACCCACCTACAATAACTGCATGGATCTCGCCGCGCTGTTGACTGAACAGGCGAACCCCGCATCCGCAAATATCGACCGGGTTTCGACCCGGGAGATGCTGCAAGTCATCGGTGCGGAAGATCGCAAAGCCGCCGAGGCGGTGGCGGCGGAAATTCCGCATATCGCGCAGGCGGTCGATGCCATCGCCGCGGCCTTCGGCAATGGCGGAAGGCTTTTCTACATCGGTGCCGGAACCAGCGGCAGGCTCGGCGTACTCGATGCTTCCGAGTGCCCTCCGACGTTCAACGTGCCCCCTGACCTCGTGCAGGGGATCATCGCCGGCGGTGAATCGGCGCTGGTGCGGGCCACCGAAACCACGGAAGACGATCCGTCGATCGGCGCGCGGGACTTGCAGTCGCGCGGTTTTCGTGCGGTCGATGTTCTCTGCGGTATCGCCGCCAGCGGCCGGACGCCCTACGTCCTTGGCGCCATCGAGGAAGCGAACCGGATGAACGCGCTCACGATCGGGATCAGCTGCACGCCGGATTCAGAGCTCTCGCGCCGCGCGAAAATCGCGATTACGCCCCTGACTGGCCCCGAAGTCATCGCCGGCTCCACCCGTCTGAAGGCAGGCACTGCGACCAAGATGGTTCTCAATATGCTCACCACCGGGGCTTTCATCCGTCTCGGCTATGTGCGCGGCAATCTCATGGTGAACGTGCAGCCAAAGAACTCAAAGCTGCTCGACCGCTCGAAACGAATCATCGCCGAAGCCACCGGCGTCTCTTACGAAGAGGCAGGCAGTATGCTGGCGAAAGCGGGGAACAGCGTTCGGGTCGCCGTGGAAAACTGGGAAAAAGCAGAAAAGAATGGATAAATTT
>Ga0182030_10020468_pt1 | contig 12480 bp, 8 predicted proteins | sample 812S3MmetaG_FD_121299 | JGI IMG/M metagenome (GOLD analysis project Ga0182030, IMG submission 121299) | Permafrost microbial communities from Stordalen Mire, Sweden - 812S3M metaG (Illumina Assembly) | ecosystem: Environmental > Terrestrial > Soil > Wetlands > Permafrost | place: Sweden... | reverse complement strand
TTCTCCAACAAAGTTCGCCACCGGCGAACCGGCCGCGAACCTCCTGCATCCTGCCCATCTACCATGACGACATCGTCGTCCTCAAACCAGGGGTCATGCCAGAGGGGGACTCGGGACGCTTACAGTCCAGGGACCAAATCGATCGTTGGATTCGCAAATTGAAAGAAGCGACCTCCGGTTCACGCGTCTTCGGCCTGTATCGACTCGCAGCAGGACAGCCCACGTCGTCCGTGGATATGCTCGAGCAATTGGCTATTAGGTTGAGACAATTTGGCTATTTCGATCAGGCTCTCGAAGTCCTCAAGCAGGGCATGAAGATTGATCCTCGCGATCCGGAAATCCTCCGAGAATTAGGGTTCGTCTACAGGAAGAAGGGCCCGATGCACCACTTGGAAGCAGAACGATACATGATCGAAGCACTCGAACTCAACGATGCCGACGCTGAATTACACGGCATGCTGGGGGGCCTCTTGAAGAGGAAGGACAATTATATTCAGGCGCTAGTTCATTATCGCCGCGCCAACGAACTCGAACCAGAGAATCTCTATCCTATTGTCAACCTGGGCGGAATCTCTGCCGTACTCGGGGACATGGATGCAGCCATCCGCTGGTATGGATTGTTGCGCGATCAATGCAATAAGTTGATTGTCAGTCACAAGGCCGATTACTGGACTTACCTCTGTCTTGGGGAGTCATCGGTAGTTCTAGGCAAAGAAGAAGAGGCAGTCAAAGCATATCTGGAGGCCTCAAAAATGGACCCTCCAAGCGAAGACTTGCGATCGGCAATAGAACAACTTGAATTCCTCTTAAAGAACAACGTCGGCGCGGAAATTGCTGGAGGCGTACTCACATCACTACAAGAGAATCCGGACTCGCGATAAGCGTCAACCCGTCTTGAAGCAATGTCGAGTGTGTCATTTGGGTATTTCGCATTGAGAATCGTTTTATGCTGCGATGGATTCGAGGTGGAGCATGAGTCTTAACCCGCTAACCAAGCCGAAGAACATCTTGCCGCAGACCCCGCTGCCGCCTTGGACCCCGACCGACGTGGATGGTTCCCTCCTGCGCTTGAACAACTATGTCGAGAGCGAAGCTCAGAAGGCAATTGAATGGTACTACCAGAAAAAGGGCCCAAAGGCCTTTTTATCTGGCTGGGTGCGCCTCCTGGCAATCGCGCTCACGTCCATTGCAGGCGTTCTCCCAATTGCTCTCAACCTCTTTGGTGGAGCGACCGCCGTCCGGAGTGGTGGACAGCTTCGCGGCATTGAGTCTGGTTTGCTCGCTTCGCTCCTACTTGGCCTTGCTGCGGGACTCATAGGGCTAGATCGTTTTTTCGGGTACTCTAGCGGCTGGATCCGATACGTTGTTACGGCAACGGCGATGCAAGGGGCCCTTGAAGATTACAGAATGGACTGGCAAATCATGAGTTCACATCTAGCGAAGCCCCCTTCGAGCGACCAAATCCTGGCCTTGCTCGAAAGAGCCAAGAGCTTTCGGGCAGCGATTGCGGGTATGGTGCTTGATGAAACCAAATCCTGGGCTGCGGAGTTTCAGAACAACCTCGCTCAACTCGAAAAGGACGTCAAAGCAGAGTTTGCAGAGCAACGCTTGAAGATGGATGAAACGCTGAAAGCACAGAAGGCGGCGACGATGCCCGGCGGTATCGAGTTGAAGGTATCTAACGCATTAGGTGCGGATAATCGGTCATTCACTATGTCACTGGAAGGACCAAATCGTCCTGCGCGACTCGAAACGGTGATGGGCGCGATGTGTTGGAGCATGTCGAACATCGATCCGGGACAGTACACGTTACTTATAAGTGCCACGCGGGCAGGAGTTGGCGTGCAGGTCTCGCGCATCGTCAAGGTCACCCCAGGTGAAGTGGCAATCATTGAAGTGGAATTACCCTAACGCAGCGACGATACTGATTTCTATCGGCGGCATTGCTAGCACAAAGTGTGGAGTGAGCCTATCGCGCAAATTGTCATTTCAATCGTCCACGAAGTTCAAACATCGTCTGACTCCATTTGAAGACACCACTTTTCCCGTCTACAGAGCGTCTTGTCGTTTACCCCGGCCTTGCCGACTACCTCGGCGACCAACAAACCAACTTCCGTCCGCATCAGGATGCAAACGATCTGCTCCACTCGGAAGCGCCTCCTCATCGGCCAGCCCCTTGGCCTGCTCGAGTTCGGTTCGCGACAGCTAAAACCACCCGGCGACTCCATTGATGTCGGAGAATCCGGGGATCGAGTCTGGTTGTGGAGGGAAGAAGGAAGCGCGTGAATACATGTAGCGAATTGTAATCAGTTGATCGTTGAGGACTGTGTCATAGACGTCGAGACGATGAAGGTTGCTCTCAACTCGAGCGTATTTCTGTTTTAATCCCGCGATTGCATCTTGAGGTAGGCACTTACTCTTTTCCGGATCAAACGCGCGAACCAGCTGAATTAAATCAGAATCTTGACCATCGACGATTGCCCAAATCGGTTTACGTATCTCCAGGCTAGCGAAATGCACTTCGGAGTATACCCAGGCAGAACCTAGTGAGTTGCACGTAAGAAGGACAACGAGAGCGTGACATCTTTCAATCGCACCACGAACAGCTTCAACGATAAGTTCTCGTGAGGGCACGGCTTGGTACATCCACGTGCGAATTTTCTGCTTTCCAAGAAAGAATCGGAGGTCTTGCGCGAGGTCAACGTCGTGAGAACTAAAGGAAAGAAAGACTTCGGGAGCGCTATCGGGAAGAACCAACGGATCGAAGCGAGTGAAAGTTTCGAGGCGGCGGGGTTCGATTTCAGACCGATCTCTTATGCCGACTACATCCTCGTGTCCCCACAATCGGAATAGATTTGTCTCATGAGGATACTTCGCTGGTCGAATTTTTCCCAATCCACCTGACTCCCAAGAGGCAAGGAGAAGTGAATCAAGGGCATCCGAACCCATATCCAGCCCTAAAGCCTCCTTGATCTCGCGGGCTGCCATCCAGCTCAGATTGCGGTTCTGGCCCTGAGTCGGTGATGGCAATGCTCGAAGGCAAGCTTCCAGCCTTTCTAGAAAATCATGATTGATGTCCATATTGACCACGCACTGGTCATTCAAATGCGAATTGAGATTGCTCCAGGCCTATCCAGTTTGTGTTTATCCAGAAGCTTCAACAATCCGTGACCGGTGTGTCGACGGATGTCACGAATGATAAATGCGTCTTGATTTCGCCGCCCTAATGAAATTGCGCCGCCGTTGATCGAAGAGGTTTCGACTAGAGGCGCTCTGAACGAATCCACCACTGAGGCCGTTTCGAGTCGACAAGGTCAGAGTTCCTTCAGCGTCTTCCCGAGCTCTTTCCATGGGACGGTTTTTATATCGTGGGACCTCACAAAATCGGGCGCCGAGGGAGCTATATCGCCCGCATATGTTGCCACTACCTTCTTACCAAGCTCTAGGCTCTTTTCGACCTCCCACTTCACCCAGGAGCTTTTCGGAGTATCTTCGGAAAGGTATACCACCGTTACTGAAGCCTGGCTGATCCTCTCGGTGATCTTGCGGCGAATATAGTCGGCGCGATCACTGTCGAATGGTTCCCTCACAGACCAATCGGCGAAGTCAATATCGGATCGCTCGTTCTTCGCGTGGCCACGGAGAAGAGTCACTTCGTTGATGTCTTCGTAAGCAAAGCTGATGAATGCGTTCCTTCGGGTCCGATTGGCTTCCAGGAGCAGATCCTTCGCCTTTTTCTCGAGTTTGCTTGTGTCGCCCAAGGATTGTGAATTACCGCCGCCTCCGCCCATCTAGACCTCCTTGAATTCCCGGCACGAAATACAGTACCCACAAGGTATTTCCGTGCCGGAGTGACACGAATAAGTTCCAGTGATGCCCTTCTTCCGAGCCAATTCGATTACATCTCGCTTAAAAAAGGATCGCAGCGGAGCGACAATTTCAATATCCCGGTTGAGTGCCAATCCAAAGGCAGCTGCGCTCGTTTCCAGAAACCTGTCGCTCTGATCCGGGAAAATGAGAGTCTCCTGATTCAGAAGACCAATGGCCACCGTATTTACTCCGACAGAATAAGCATATGCCGCTCCAAGCAAGAGGAAGAGCGCATTTCGACCAGGTGTAAACGCATCTGCAACGACATCAAGGCTTTCATCCGTCAAACCCGAGCGAATCATCCGGCCGTAACCCGGCACCTCCGCAATCTCGAGCCCTGGAAGCTCAAAACGCTCGATGACTCCCTGACAGGCTGCCATTTCCCGCTCCTTGAATTTCTGCCCGTAATTGACGAAGAGGGGATATTGGGTAATTCCAGCTTCTTGAGCGAGAATTGCCATCACAGCCGAGTCGAGACCACCCGACATCAGTGTCACCATCCAGCGGCTCCTTCCAACTGAGCAGCTGCCCGTAACACAATCCATACGGCCGAATCGAGGATTCCGACTGGGAAACCCAACAAGGCTGCGTGATCTGCGAACCGGCGTTCTTCTTTCTCATAGTCCTTCAGCCGGCTCACTCCTGCCCCAAGGTCAGAGATTTGAATCAGCCGCATGTACTTGAGTATATGCCGATCAAGAATCGCAAGGTCGCGGCTATGTCCGGCGTTTCGAAGGAACATGCTCGCCTGCTTTGGACCAAGGCCGGAAATGTTTTCGACCAACCAATGACGGGCTTTGGCAGGCTCCGGATATTGCCGCAGAAATTCTGCGATGCTGCCTTGGCTCAGGCGAAACCTTTCAAAGGCTGATGCAATCTCACGCGCTTTTCTATGTGGGAAACGGTACCTTCGCGAGCCACTCGGAGTGTGGAGCGGTTTCAATAATATCGTCGTGACGGCCTGTTCCAGTTCATCGACGGGGAGAACAAATGCCCACTGAGCCAAGCCATCGCCAATAAGACATTCCGTGGCTGAGATGGCGAGATCGTACGGAACTTGGCTGCTTAGGATGCAGCAGATCAGCTCATAAATCAGTGCCTCCTCGGCTCTCGGCATCGCCGCCTGCGAGACAGAATCCTCAATGTCTCTTGCGATGACCTGCACGGTGCTTTCAAGACCATAAATGGGAACCTGGTTCAATCAAACACCCCCGGCACCGCAGTTTCCAACGAGCTAAGATTTGACTTTGGATACGGCAATCTCGTTGCCAGAAAACGTTCAACCTTACCTGCCTGGAGATCCTTTCGCAACTGCTTCATCCAAGTGCTGAAAGTGTCGAGATTGTGAAAGATGACTTTGCCATTGTATGCAAGTGTCGCCAGGGTAGCGGACTCTCGAACGATCGGGGATTCTGCATATGCGGTTTGAAACGAAAACAAATCATATTGCTGCAAATGATAGAGACGCCCGGTCTCTTCGTCGATCACTGTCCGGCACCACTCCAGGCCGTCGAATGTATCGGCCCCGGCCGCCGCGAAGACAGCCGTGCTAAGGGGGTTCCCGGTGCCCAGAAGGTGCAAGGGTTGATAGAAACCGAGGTCATCCAGGGATCGCCTGATCTTGTGAACAGCCTCCGCCCGTCGAAAAAGCCCGTCTCCCAACTCCCGCTCCGGTACCGCGATCAGCGGCGGGTTGAGTTCCCGGCAGATATCCTGCATGAGTTGAGGCAGTAATGCGGAATTGACACAACCGGTCGAAGAATCGGTTGGCGCATGAACAATGGGGATGATCGGCTTGGAGGTAAACCTGCGATCACGCTCGACCGCCATACACACTGTTCTCACGATCTCAGGCACTTCTCCGGTGGGCAATACTTCGTCGAAACTAAACGAAAAGTCGTAGGACGCCATTGCTAGCGCTTCGTGAAAAAACTCAGCCTTCCATTCTGAATCCCGTTTTCTCGCAGCCTCATAGTTTCCAGAATCGAGCGCGACCAAGCCTCCATTGGAGCGGTACTCTTCGAGCGATTGAAATGCGGCACTTCGGGCGTCACTCTGAGTGTTGAAGACATCATATGCGGAGAAAAGAGCCGCTTCGGGACAATACAGGGCCACGGCTTGCGCGGCAGAGTCGGGAGCCACTGCCGTCTCGAAGGATGATATTGAAAAGAATAGGAGCGGGAGACCCCTGGTTTTATCGCCAATCTTCCACTCAAAAAGTCTTCGTTGAGAGACTGTGCGGTTGCCCAGCGCCGCGGACAAATTGCGGTACAGGTCCCGGTAACAAGCCGCAGCCACGTCGCCGTTCCAGCCGGAGAAGTCAACCGTATGGAGTCCCCCAAATCCTAGCGGGGCCTGAATATCTTCGAGTTTCACCGGGAGGATTTTCTTCTCAAGGGATTTGGCAAAAGTAACTTCGTCGACGACATTCGGGCTTACACGAGAGTGCCGGCTCCACATGCGAATGACGCACTTTGCCTTGGTGATTTGAGATTCAATCTCCGCCCGGTAATCGCCAGCGTGGATCTGGTCGTCCCACCACACCGAATGTGTGGTGGAGAGGGCTTCATTCAGCAACTTGGAGAGATTCCGATCTTCGTGGGCGTACAGAATACAAATCTCGGCCAAGCGCGTTCCTCGATTCCCCGGCGGTCATCGGTCCCCCGTGGCAATGCCCGGACCCGGCACTCCTCTTCAGTTTGGCATGGTAGCCCCGCTCAATCCCCACCAATCCCGTGATGGGAATCCGGCTTATAAATCTATCCGCACAGCAGAGGTCCAATCCACCAGCCTGCCCATCTTACACTTTCCAAGTCACCGAACCAGTGGAAAAAGCTCCTCTGAGTTTCCTGTTAATTATTTGATTCATACAATTGGTTACAGTCTTGTCCAATCGAAAGATGAGCCTAAAGGAAACGAAGCGGTGGCGAAGTGGGTTTTCTCCTCTCGGGTTTTGAACTCAACAGACTAGCAGTCTTTCTCGGGGCGGAGGGAACGTGGGAATCGCTCCAAATGCTGTTGATTCTTCGCTGCACTTTATGGAGCGATTTCCAAGGTCTGTGGAAAGGGTGGAAACAGCACCATCGTTTTCCGGGCTTTCCATAGACCGCCATTTCCTCGGCCCCTGCGCATCGGTTTTCGGCCCTACGCGGTCACTCGCAACCGCTCAAAGAGTTTGGCTTTTGCTTGTTCGCCATCGGCGAGTGCATAAATTGTGATGCGTGGATTGCCTTCGTCCCGTTTGGCCGAGTTCTTAATTTCACGGACCACACGATGCCGAGTTTGACTCTCAACTGGCGATCGAGCCAATGTGCTCATTGGCCGAGGCAAGACAGCCTCTCGAAACCTGGCGACAAGAATGCAATGGAAGTCGTCCTCGATGGCTCACCGATCAGATAGTCTGGGCGATTTCTCTTTTAGTAGTCCAACTATCCGACAAGTATGAGTCGTGTTTTTCGGCTGCGCATTCCTCCGATAGGAAAAAAGACATTGTCGTAAGGTCACGCAAGCGCTTATAGTCTTCACATTCTGAAAATCGAAGTTTCGCACTCGCTTACGGTGGGCTCAGTCCTTAGCAATTAAGGACGAATCATTCACGGAGGACCCGTTGATCGCAAACACGGATGTCTTTGTCGTCTACGGCAGAGATCTGTCGGCGCTGAATTCGTTGAAGTCCTTCCTAGCCTCACTCGGACTTCGAGCGATCACTTGGGAGATGGCCTCTAGCCTTACAAATAAGGCGGCCCCATCGACAATGGAAGTTGTAAAAGCGGGCTTGGAAGCGGCTCAGGCCGTCATTGTGGCTTTAACCCGCGACGACATCGCGAGGCTCCGTCCAGAGTTAGGATTGAGCGCACCTATTTACCAGCCTCGAGCAAATGTGATTTTTGAAGCTGGTTGGGCGTTTGCCACGCTGGGTCAAGAGCGGACCGTTCTGGTGCGCTTCGGAGAGCTTCAGGAGTTTTCTGATATCAACGGGCTCAATTCAGTCCACATTGACGATAGTCCCACTCAGCGAGCGGCCCTCCGGCAACGCCTGTTAGATGCAGGGTGCAAAGTTGACACACGTTCGAACGACTACTTGGATCCCAGAATTTCGGGATCTTTCGCGGAGCAGAATTTGGGGCCCGAAGAGTTGTCGATTCTGCAACGAGGAGGGTTTACCGATCTTCTTGTCGACTCAACACTCTCCTACTCGTTCGACCACGAAAGTCTGCAGGACGAACTCATCCGTGACCTGACAGGCGGTGCGGGCCGAACGATCAAATACAACTACATCGGAAGCGCTTGTGCTATCAATTGGCTTGAACTTAGCAAAGATCCGACTTATGGCCACAATGAACTCGTCGAATTCTTCCGAAAGAATCTAGACGCTATCATCACCGCTGCTGACATTCAGGATAAAGCAGTAGACTTTGTTAGCCTCGGACCCGGCGATGGCACGATCGACGTAGCGATAATAGATCGCCTGCAACGAAAAGCATTACTGCAACACTATTACCCTGTTGATCTCTCCTTCGAACTCCTACAAACCTCGGTTCGTTATGTCTTGGCTCAAGACTATCTTCTGAGAGATCGAGACTTGATGATTAAGGCGATCCATGGTGATTTCTCGAAGCTTTCTTCTTATAAGCCAATTTTCGCGTACAATATGTCGGTTAACTTACTAGCATTAGTGGGCTATTCGCTCGGAAATCACAATGAATCGGACTCGCTGGGAAAGCTTCTCGAAGGTATGGAGATCGGTGATCTTCTCCTCTTTGATATAAGACTGCACCAGTTAGGGACAGCGTGGACTCTGAAGCAGCTTTCAAAGGAGGACCGCGAGGCCATTATCGCAGCTTATAACCATTCCCTAAACAACCGATTTGCATTTGGACCGATCGAAGCAGCTACTTGGGCAACATTCAAGAATATAGAATTCGGCTACGATGTTTCGAAGAAAGTGACCACTGTTCCCTTTGCATTGAATGTGATTACGTACTGTAAAGACATAAAGACGAGGTTCAGACGGAGCAATTCCCCCTTGAACCACAAGAAACTTGATCTCGCAGTAACGACCCTTTACGACTTGGATGAATTCAAGAGTTGGCTGGAACGGCTAGACGTTGAACTCGTATGGACCAAGAATGACAAGCGCTCCGCAGTTTTTCTGGTACGCAAGATTGAGCCGTAGTCCCAGGTTCAGAACGCTCAAGGTCCCGTCATGGCCTAACGCACCGCAATCAGCTCGGCGCACTTTGGTTGTTACCGAATCCATGCCTTTTTTCCAAAGATCGAGCAAGTAGTGCACGTAGACGAGTTGGGGCTCTCTAGCAACTGCGATGCCACTGCCCCTTGCGGCGCTCTCTTCAAAGAGGAATCCGCGGCCCGTTCTCGATCACCTGTGCTTTCGACTTTCAACCGCCGGCGTATCGGATGCAAGATGCGCAGGTCTACAATTCTGTGTTGGTAGTGTTCAGCGGCGCTGGTCAACGATCGTTCCGAATTTCCGAATGACATTCATGACCTCCGAGGGTCATCAAGCAAAGCAGTTATCAGAGTATGCAGGGGTTCGTGCATGCGTTGCGCGGAACGGGTTTCCGGAAGCACGGAACTTCGGAGGTATAGTTCCGTCGCGTAATGAAAATCCAATGCACTTCCACCGAATATGCTTCCATGGAAGCAGGGAAGTAGCCTACGGCCAACCAAGCTAACACAAACCCCTCTTCTCTAGTCCACGGCGAGGTCCTTCGTGTAGATCGTGACGAGCGACGCTCCACATTCCTGCGCAATGGTTCTCATGTGATACGTACCGCCCATGCCCTCTGTTTTGGCGCCGTCCCATAGCGCAATCAGAGTCAAGTGAGTGGCCCCGATCGCGATCGCTTCCTGAAGGAACCATAGATTCGCCCGCTGCCAGGTTGAATAGTCCTCCTTGGCGGAGAGCCAAATGGGAAGATCTTCCGAACCGCTCAGATACGCGGGAACCGGTTGGCTTCTTAACATCCGATCGAAGAGTTCCTCCCACCAACGACCGGCAGGCGAGACCGACTCGTTGCGGAACACGTCCGGCGGGAGCGGCAGCAAGAGGCGATGGCTGATCTCAAGTTGGTCGCAAACGTCGTGAAAAAGCAAGTCCCCGCCATTTGCACCGCTCGCAACGCCGATCACCGGACCGGTAGTACGCGCAATCTCCTGCTGTACCTTACCAAGAATGGCCTGCCTTGCCCGGTCCCGGAGCGACTCCGGAAAGCGCGGAGGGTCGGCTCCTGTCGGGTCGATCATATGACCAGTAAACAGAATCACCCGATCTACAGGTTCGCTTGGTTTCGGAGGCTCGCCGCCTGGGGCTAAAACCTCGATCGCCCTCGTAGCATTTTCTATTCTGACGCCCAACTGCATAAATATCTCAAGCTGCAGCCGGGCCGAATCGGAATAGAAATCAGGGGCGCCGGTTAGTGCCTCCTGATAGGCATAGGCAACCTTTTGCGGCTTGTCAATGGTCAGAAAAAGGACGTCCGCGGAACTGATATCGACCCAACGGTCTTGCTGATTGCTTTGCTGCAGGCGCTGTTTCGCGACATCAAGAGAGATTCCAACCGCACCCGTGAGTCTCTGGCACTGTAGTTCCAGCGCGTCAAGAGATGCAGAGGCCTGAGCCTCGGTCTCAAAGCGCGCTTCCCAAGTATCGGGCATTCTCTTTGCCAGATCGATCAGCAGAACGAGCAGACTCAGCGCGTTCAGACCGGGGTAGAAGCTGTCCAGGTTCTCCTGAAAACCGCGCGTGTACTTCTGATAAGCCTGGAGAAGGTCGGGAGAAGCCAGCGCTTTGCGGGCCGCATCAACGCCGGTGAGCGGTTGCCAGGAAGATCGCCAGCGATCCTTAATATTGCGTCCAAGAAGTGAAAACGCTTCAGCCAACTCTGGATGGGAAGCCGTCTTGGAGTTGATGACTCGTTGCAAGGCTTGCTCTGAAGAATCGAGATCCCCAAGTCGCTGATTGATTGTTCCGAGGCGCTGATTCGCTTCTGAATCGTCTGGGTTTAATGCATAGAGCTTCTCCCAGGTCACCTTCGCCATCCGGTACGCTTTCAAGTCAAATTGTGCGCGTCCCACAAGACGCAGGCCCTCAGATGCCCAGAAGAAGTATCGTGCTTCAAGAGCGAGCAACCCGAGCAGACCTAACTGGCGACGCGTTGTCGCCAGTGAAACATCTTCCCGGAAGGCTTGCGGGACCGGCAGGAAACGCGCCCGGTCCTGCGCTTCGAGATCAGGTAGCATTTGAAATACAGGGCTATCGGACTTCTCAGAAGCCAGAGTCTGGTGAAGCGCCGATGTCAACAGTTCAACCGCATCCCGTGGAGAATCAGAATCGTATTCCAAATAGCGGTCGGTGAGAAGATCGAATGGAACTTCGTACTGCGGATCCTTCACCATCGGATCAATCTTCTTCTTCGCCCGAAGGAGCATCGTCCTCTTGGCCTGCAGTGCATGGCGGATGCCTAATTCATAAAAGACATTGGCGTTATGAATCGAGATATCGGCGATGACGATGTCAGCGACCAAGAGTTGCTGGAACATGTCCGTTCGGATGTTGCCAGCCTGAAGGAAAGGTTCGGTTGTGCCGCCTTGAATGTCGCACGCAGCAAGGGCAGGACCGATCAGATACTTTTGCACGTCGTCGAAGTTGATGCCGCTCTTCGTACCGAACGGACGAACAATGAAGGCCCTTGCCATCTTCATACTCCCGGTGCAGGGAGAAACGAACCAAAGTGTTCCTCCCTCACGTGCTTCGCCGCCGCCTGGCCGATCTTGAGAAGCAACGGAATGTTCCCGACGTCATCCATCTTCTGAACACTTGCGGGATCCGCATCCGGGAAACCGAGATCTCTTAGGCCGGCCCCGCTGATATCAGCGTTGTAGCGCGCATAAAGGAAACGGCGTCCTAGGTCAGTTGAGAGAGGTATCGGCGGCGTCGCATACGCCTCGTCGAGAGTCGCTCCGTCCTTGAGTTCTCTCGGGATGAGATCCAAGATTTCCCTGTCCAAATGCGCACCGTAGATGCACCGGCCGACGGTGCGGCAGTTGATGTCCTGATCCACCTGGATGCCGTACATCAGCTCTCCGGGAAGGCCGGCGACGGTTGAAAGAATGTTCTTGTTTGGGGCTGCCGCGGTGGCCCCGAGAGATTCTGCGGCGCCAGTGCCCACAGACACCAAGAGCAATTGATCTTCGCCGGTCTTCCAGTTCAACCGATACGCCGGATCCGTGGCCATGCGGTAGAGCAGGAATGCCGGATTGTTGTAGGGTGTCATTCCACCGTCGACGAAGACGAAGCTCTTGGATGGATCTGTCGGGTCCCACTGCAACACTTCGGCAGGAAAGTAGACTGGCGCGGCCGTACTGGCGCGAACAAGCTGCCACAAGGGGACCTTGAAGTTACAATCTTTGCGGCCAGGATCGTTGTACTTGGCTCCGGGATTGCTGCTGACCGGCCACGGTGAGTCCGTCGTTACATTCTTCGTGACGACCAGCAGCAGGCATTTCAAACCGTCTGGATCAAGACTTGTATCGTGACCGAACGTCTTCTGGAGTTGCTCTTTGAGGGGATCGGCAGTGTAGAGAGAT
>Ga0182030_10020467_pt1 | contig 12481 bp, 9 predicted proteins | sample 812S3MmetaG_FD_121299 | JGI IMG/M metagenome (GOLD analysis project Ga0182030, IMG submission 121299) | Permafrost microbial communities from Stordalen Mire, Sweden - 812S3M metaG (Illumina Assembly) | ecosystem: Environmental > Terrestrial > Soil > Wetlands > Permafrost | place: Sweden... | reverse complement strand
GGCGCAATTCCAGCGCGGATATCAGCGCATCTTCTCTGTCCTCTGCCTGTGCGCCGTGCTCATCGTTATTCCTTTCATGCTTGCCGGGCCCAGGGTCATCGTCTGGATCTACGGCGCCAAGTACGCCGCCTCCGGAGCCGTCGTCGGCTGGATCGCAGCTATGTGGGGACTAAGGATCATTCGCATCGCGCCGACAACTGCGTGCGTGGCGCATGCCGACACCAAGGCACCAATGGCGTCGAACTTCATCCGCTGCCTTTCGCTCGTTGGGTGCCTCTTTGCGGCGGCCACCGGGAAGGGCGTCGTCTGGATCGCCATCAGCGGCCTGGGCGGCGAGCTGCTGGCTCTGCCATGGATCATGCTTCGCGTCCGCAAACGCCTCGAGCTGCCGCTTCGGGTGTCGTTCCCACCGCTCGCCATTACCGGTCTAGGGGTGCTGGCCGCGGCGGCACTTGTACACCTCGGCTTGCCACAGGCTATTGCACCTCTGACGATCGGATCGGCCGTAGCCGCCACCGCTGGCACCGCCCTCCTCCTTGCTGCCGTTGTTCCGAGTTTGCGCGGCGATCTGCGCTCCGCTGCTGTCTCTGCGTTCGGCATCCAGGGTGCGGGCGTGCAGGCATGGGATGCGGGCGTCCGCCTGGCGAGGCGTCTAAAATGAGCCTGTCACGCCGGGTCAAGAACCTCCAAGACGTTGTCGACTGGAGGCTTTGCATAGGGTGTGGAGCGTGCGCTTATGCGGGCTCACCGGGCAAGATTGAACTGGTCAACCTGCCAACTTTGGGAATCCAGCCCCGCTTTCAGGATCCCAGCTATAGCGGGAATGAGTGCCTCTCCTTCTGCCCTGGCGCGGGTGTTTCGGCCCCGAGCTGTTGTGGCGATTCAAAGACTGCGGCCGAAGAAGAATTCGGCCCCGCCATCGAAATATGGGTTGGTTATGCTACGGATCCGGAGACCCGCTTCCGAGCCTCATCCGGCGGCATTCTGACGGCGCTCGCACTGTATTGTATTGAGCGCGGAGGAATGGAATCGGTACTTCATACGGGCAAGGACGAGGAACAGCCCTGGCTCAACCGAACTGTTCAAAGCCGGTCGCGCCAGCAACTGCTCGAGAGAGCCGGGTCACGCTATGCGCCGTCCTCTCCGTGCGAAGGTCTGGCCCTGGTTGAGAACAGCAGCGCACCCTGCGTATTCATTGGCAAGCCCTGCGACGTGGCGGCCGTTGCCGCGCTGCGCAAAACCAGGCCCGCATTGGATCGCAATCTGGGGCTCGTGCTCACGTTCTTTTGTGCCGGAACTCCAAGCACCCAGGGCACATTGGACCTGGCCACTGCTCCTGGTTCTTCAGGCAGGATGATCGACCTCCGCTACCGTGGCGATGGCTGGCCTGGCGAGTTCAAAGCCCGTTGGGAGGGCGGTTCGGAGAAGCGCTTCTCCTACGAGCAGTCCTGGGGCTCGCTCACTTCTTACCGCCCGCTTCGCTGCAACCTCTGCCCTGACGGGCTCGGGCAGCTGGCCGACATCTCTTGTGGCGATGCCTGGGACGAGTACGATCCCGAGCGGCCGTCCCCAGGGGTTTCAATCGTGCTGGTACGCACACCGCGCGGGCAGCGGATTTTGCGCCAGGCCATCGAAGCCGGGTACCTGACTCTGCAACCCGCCGGTCCGGAGCGTGTTCTGGCGGCGCAGAAGAATCTCCTCAGTCGCCGTCACGAATTGTTCGGCCGTCTCCTGGCGCTTCGCATCCTCGGCATTCCGGCGCCACGGTACCTGGGTTTTTCTCTATTCTCTGGCTGGATGGCGCTCCCGCTGGGCCGCAAGTTCAAGACCGTCGCAGGAACCCTTCGGCGCGCGCTGTTGCGGCGCTGGTGGACGCGCACTCTGGCGCCGAGCCAGTAACTGCCACATGGGATTCTGGATCAGGCGGGGACCAGGCGTCGATAGGATCGGCGAGGAGACTGAGATGGCTGTTGGAGACACCCATTCGGCGCACATTTCTGGTCGCGGCAACATGCGGCGTTCGGTCTTTGGACTTTTGCTATTTGCTTTCTATCGCTGGCCGCTTTTCCGCCCCTTGTGCGTCCCACTCTTGCCTCACCTTGAGGGAGGGGAGTTCTATTCGCTTACCCTCCGACAAATCCTCCGCCAGTACCATGGCGTCGAGGTCGGAGCCTACAGCTATGGCGGGTGCATGAAGCCTGGGGCGTGGCCGCGTAACGTGGCGGTCGGCAGATACGTATCGGTTGCCAGAGGCGTCCAGGTCTTCGTCCGGAACCATCCACTAGCATGGCTCTCGCCCCATCCATTTTTCTATGACCCCGAGTGTGGCTGGGTGCCCGAAGACAATCTCCCGCTTGGTCGGCTTGAGATCGGTCACGATGCGTGGCTCGGGGTCAATTCGATCATCACCACCGGATGCCATCGCATTGGCATCGGGGCTGTGGTCGGCGCGGGCGCGGTAGTCACAAAGGATGTTCCTGACTTCGCAATCGTCGGCGGCAATCCGGCGCGCATCCTGCGTTACCGTTTCCCCGAAGATCTCCGCCAGCGGATCCTTGACAGCCGCTGGTGGGAGCGTTCCATCGACGAGTGCGCGGAGTCAATCTCTGCCATGACCCAACCGCTCACGGAGATAGCCGATCATCCGCTCCTCTCTTGATCGCGCATCGTCGGAAATTGCTTCGTCCATTTTTCCGTCGCTGTGGCGCTGATGTAATGTGTTTTCGCATTGATCGGGCCGCTATGCTTTGCGCCACTCTAGCGCGGCTGCGGCTATTGCGCACCGGGCGCCCCTCGATTCCCATCCTGATGTACTACTGCGTCTCCGAAACGCAAGATCTTGCCGCGCATCCCTACTAACGCGCCACCGCCTAGGAAGTCACACAAAATGCTCAAACGGAAAGAGGAAGTAACACATGGCATTGAAAGTCATTTATGAGCGTTGCCTGAAACCAGCCTGGTCGGCGCTAAACGATCGGTTGTTGAATATCCAGACTATTCCGCGTACCCGTTGGGATGCGCCAGAAAAGTCGGTTTGCTCAGACGCGAGAGGATACGGATCCTGCGATTATTTCTATACTTACAAGCTCATGCGAGACTGCGGCCTTCAGCCTCAAGACGTGGTTTACGATCTTGGTTGCGGTATGGGTAGGCTTCTGTGCGTGTCGGCAACACGCCGGGTTCTGCGATGCGTCGGCGTGGAGCTTGTCCCTGAATTGTCTGAAATCGCCCGCCAGAATGCGAAGCGCATGAGGTTTCGAAAAGCGCAGATCGAAGTCCGTTGCGACGACTGCGCGACCACTGACCTTGGTGATGGCACAGTTTATCTGCTGTTCAACCCTTTTGGTCCGCGCACTTTGCGTGCTGTACTAAATAATATTGCACTGTCGCTCGAAAAGAATATGCGTCCGGTTCGCATTGCGTATTCCCGGCCCTTGGAAGAAGCAGAGTTGGCCGCGACGGGATGGTTGTCTAAGGCCACAGAATTCTCAACCTTCTTTGGGAACCGTGTGAGCTTCTGGAGCAACCAGGTTCAACGCACCACGGATGAGTCGAATCCTCTATCTAAAGTAACCCGCCTAGGGTGAGCGGCAATGCTTACCTGTTACGAACTTGTACGGATGAATTCGCACTATGAGTAGATGTCGAACAGAATACAAGTTTGATAGTTCATGTTCGAGTGCCAATTTCACGCGCTTAAAGCCCATAGCTGTGATTGTTGCTTGTGCTTAATCCGATGTTCGAACTCCGCCCAGATCGTGTGGTAACACTGTACTGTTTCCAGCCGTTGTTGCACTTGATCGGGCGATCAGCAGCAAGAATCCCTATTCTGATGTATCACGGCGTCTCCGAAGCCAAGGATCCCGCATCGCATGCCTACTACCGCACAACCACATCGCCAGCCGCATTCCGCGTGCAAATGCAGTTCCTCCACGAGAACGGTTACACCACCTGCAAGCCCGGCTCAGTTGCAGACCAAGTTCAAGCCGACACGATGGATGCCAGGCAGGTTTCAATCACCTTCGATGACGGCTACCAGGATTTTCTCGAACATGCACAGCCTGTCCTTGAGCTGTTCGGCTTTACCGCAACTGTCTACCTGCCAACTGCATTTATCGGCAATCAGCGAAGGGCCTTCAAAGGACGCCCGTGTCTGACCTGGCCCGAGGTGCGGCAGTTGCAACAGCGCGGCGTTTCTCTTGGTTCGCACACAATCACCCATCCGCAGTTGCGCGGGCTATCAGCGGAGACCATCCGCGCAGAGCTTGTTGACTCAAAGAAAGCCATTGAAGACCGGACCGGCGAGCCTGTTACCTCCTTTGCCTATCCTTATGCCTTTCCCGAAACCGATCGAAGATTCAAGGCAGCTCTTCGTGAGCTTCTGGTTGAAGCTGGATACACCAGCGGTGTCTGCACCACCGTGGCCTGCGCCACCGCCGCCTCCGATCCCCTCTTCCTTCCCCGCCTGCCCGTCAACGACGACGACGACCAGGCGCTGCTGAACGCCAAACTTGATGGCGCATACGATTGGCTCGGAACCCTCCAATCGGTGATCAAGTCGACGAAGTCGATTGGCCTGTTTTCGAAGCGCCAGGAAAGTTCATCATGACCACCGCTGTATCCGTTACTCCGTCCGAAGAGATGCAGCCCGTTACGGTGCCAGCGAGCGCATCGGCAGAAGCAACATCCGGATACTCGGTCCGCACGCTCCGAACGATGGAAGAGTTCGATGAAGTCTGTGCCGCCTGGGAGCCTGCTCCCGATGACCCCGACTCCGACCCCAGAGTCAATATGGCCATCGTCAGTTCTAGACCAGAGTTCGTTCGACCTCACGTGATTGTGGTCTATTCGGGTAAGCGCCCCTGCTCCATGCTGCTCGGGAGACTTGAACGAACCAGATTGGATCTGAGGATAGGGTATTTCTGGATTCGTCCGCACGCTACGCGCTATGCCTTTGAGCACGGCGGACCACGTGGCGACGGGTCCGAACCCATATGCCACTTGCTGGTCCAGGAGCTTTGCAGAGGCTTGAAGTCAGGCGAGGCCGATCTGGCCACATTGGGCGTCAAGAGATCTGATTCTCCATTTTATGGACTGGTGCGACAGATGCCAGGCCTCCTGATGAGGGACTTTGTGCGCCAGGAGCAAGTGCATCATTATCTGACTTTGCCCCATAGCTCGGAGGAATTCTACTCAAGTCTCGGACCAGAGCGCAGGGGGAAAACCAAGCAGAAGCAGAGGAAGCTGTGCAGAGCATTTCCCGGGGCTGTCACCGTAACGAAGTATTCCAGTGAATCCGAAATAGACGAAGTCGCTCCTCGAATTGAATCCATTGCCAGCAAAAGCTATCTCCGAGCGCTAGGTGTTGGCTTTCGGGATACGCAAGAGACTCGCGGCCAACTTAGGCTCGCGGCAGAAAGGGGTTGGCTGAGAATATACCTTCTTCAGCTGGCTGGAGACCCGGTCGCCTACTGGATATGCGAACTGGATCATGGGCTCCTTAGAAGTTGCTTCATGGGCTATGACCCGGAGTTTGCAAAACACTCGCCTGGCATGTTTTTGATCACATCGGTCCTCGAAGACTTCTGTTCAGGAACCGGAGAGCGAGCGATGGCACTCGACTGGGGTCTCGGCGATGCAGAGTATAAGGTAGTCCTGGGGAGCAGTAATTGGAGCGAAGGGAACCCGTTTGTCTTCGCGCCCTCTTGGCGAGGCCTTTGGTTGAAGTTCATTGTGACAGGGGCGAGGGTGCTTGAAATCCTGGCAAAGTCGCTGCTCAATCGAGCAGGCGCACTTTCTAAAATCCGCAAGAGGTGGCGTGAGTTTGCGCGAAAGAACATGACTCACCGCGTGCCCGGCGCACATTCCGGCACGGGCGGCCAGAGTGACGAAGGAGGCGAGCGGTGAAACAGACGATCCAAAACACATGCGAAGCCTTTGGTATGGCGGAGACGGAGATGATTCCATGAGAATTTTCCGCTTTCTTTCGTGCTTGCTTCTGTTCGTCACGCCGCTTTGCGGGGCGACAGACATCTATTTTTCCCAGTCCTCCGCAGGCGGGAATACGGGCGCGAATTGTTCCAATGCGCGAGCTGTGAGCACGGCAAGCGGTACAGATTGGACAGCAGGAAATGTCCTGCATCTTTGCGGCACGATTACTGCGACGGCAGGATCGGCAGGCTTCGTGGCACAAGGGAGCGGCACCAGTGGAAGTCCGATCATCGTGAAGTTTGAGACGGGGGCAGTTCTGCAAGCGCCCTACTTTGGCGGCGGCTATGCCTGTTACTCTCTGGCAACCTGCAATGCCGGAATTGAAATCTATGGCTATAACTACGTCATCGTGGATGGTGGCACGAACGGGGTCATTCAGAATATGGCGAATGGAACCAATCTGGCGAATCAGCAAACCAGCGCCGGGGTTGCTCTGTATGGGAACAACCTCAAAGTGCGGAACCTGACTGTGCAGAACATCTATATCAACGATCCCACAACCAACGATACTGCCGGGGCCTATACGGTTGATATTGTGATCCCTCAAGGTATGCAGAACACTAACATAAGTATTTGCAATAACACGCTGAAAAATGCTCGAACAGGAGTCGCCTCGAACGGGGTTGGGGCCAGCGTTCCTGTGTATCCTTCCCCAAGTTGTTCGTCCAATATCTTCCCGGCTGGTCAGAACTACTGGGGAAACACGCTCTACGATCACACTTGGTTCTTTCAGACATCGCCCGCAACGGCGAGCATCATAAACATCTTTAATAACGACATAAGCGGCGTCGTCAACTGGGAAGAGCCAAATAACAGCTTCCACACGGACGGCATCATTACCTGGGGATACCCGCAGTCAACGCTGTACGCCTACAATAACTACTTCCACGATGCTGATTTTGGCACTGCGCCGATTTACTGCACTGCGGGAAATACGGGGAGCGGATCGACTTGCTACATCTTCAACAATCTCTTTGTGCAGCAGCCGATTTACGCGAATCTCCAAAGCCACGCAGTCTGGTTAAATCTGGATGTAAGCGCGTACAATTACGGGCCGTTCTTCCTCTACAACAACACGTTCATCAACTACTCAATTCCTCTCGAACTGTGGGGTGATGGTTTAGTGGGACTGACGGTTGAGAACAATTTAATGAGTGAGGGGACAACCTCGGTCAATTATTTCTACGACAAGGATACTGGCTCCTCTATCTCGCTCACGACAATACTCAGGGCCTCTGACTACAACAGCTTTTATGGGGGCAGGGCGTATGGCTCTTTCAACAGTCTTGGTCAAAATACATGGTGCTGGCCCCAGAGTGGTGGACCTCCATCTGGATGTACGGGCAATCCCCCTTGGGTGAATACGGGCTTCGACACGCACTCTGTCAGCGCCGATCCGAAGTTAAACGCGGACTACACGCTGCAAGCAAGCTCGCCGGATAAGGGAGCGGGAACGAATCTGACCAGCCTGTGCAGCAGGATTGCCCCACTCTGTTACGACAAGAACGGAGTAGCCCGCCCAGCAACTGGTCCGTGGGATATAGGGGCTTTTCAGCATATACCGCCGGATCCCGCGACAGGTCTTAGAGCAATAGTGAGATGATCCTACCTGCTACTTCGAAATACGGCCCCGGCGTTGTGTTTTTTGGCGGGGGCAGCACCACCAGTGTCCTTCATCCACTGGTGCTCGCGGCAATGGCGGTGGTGTTAATCGCTGCCTTTACACTGCGCCGCAAATATGTGATTGTGCCGCTTCTACTGGGAATCCTTCTCATTCCAATGGGCCAGAACCTGTATGTTTTTGGCTCCCATTTTTTCACATTTCGGATGATCGTGTTGGCGATCCTTGCAAGGGCATTCCTCTCCCGGCCGCAATCGGGGCGGTTTCTTGCAGGGGGATTCTGCTTGATGGACGGGCTCTTTCTAACCTGGGCTCTGAATCGGGCGATTTGCGGCATCCTTCTCGACGGCACTCCGGCGGTGATAAACACCTGCGGATTTCTCATTGATTCCGTTGGCGGGTACTTTCTTTTCCGGACCCTCATCCGCGATGTAAAGGATGTGCAGCGTGTCGCAAGTGTGCTCGCTGTTGTATCGATCGCTGCGACTGTTTTCATGCTGAACGAACTGCGGACCGGGCACAATGTTTTGTTCTTACTCGGCGGCATTGCGCAGGACACTGAGATTCGTAATGGAAGAATCCGGGCAGAGGCGTTCTTCCAGCATGCGATTCTAGCCGGTGCGTTCGGAGCGACGAGCTTCCCACTTTTTCTCTGGCTTTGGACCACCGGGAAACGGAAGTCTCTGGCCCTGGCCGGATCTGTCTCTTCCATATTGATGGTGTTTGCATCGGCGAGCAGCACACCAGTTGGTGCGTTCCTGGGGTGCCTCCTGGCACTGGGCGCATGGCCCCTTCGAAGGCAGATGAGAGCGGTTCGTTGGTCGACCCTCGGGTTAATTGTCATGCTCGCTCTGGTAATGAAAGCCCCAGTTTGGTATCTCATTCAAAGAGTGGATTTTGTTGGCGGATCTACGGGGGAGGATAGGGCGGTGCTCTTCGACCAATGCTGGCAACATATCGGAGAGTGGTGGCTGATCGGAACCCATAATTATGTGAACTGGTTCTGGGATACGTTTGACGTCTGCAATCAGTATGTATTTGAGGCAGTGTCCGGTGGTCTACTTGGCCTGGCGGCGTTCATCGCGATGATTTCGGTCACTTTCAGGAATATTGGAACAGCTCGAAGGATGGTGTCGGGTTCCCTCAAGAACGAATGGCTATGCTGGCTACTTGGGGTGTCTCTCTTTACTCACCTGATGGCATTCATCGGTGTTTCATACTTCGATCAATCGCGCTTTCTTTGGTTTGCGTTCTTTGCCATGGTGATTGCCTTCTCAAATTCCGTCAAGGAGTCACGGCAGGCTTGGGGACAAGGAAAAGCACGGGGCGAAGATAAATCGCACTCCGAGATTTTTGGGGAATCGGGTGTCGAGGAATCGACCGAGGCGCAAGAGAGATCGACCCCGAATGGCGTTCTTGTCTAAGACTTATGTGCCGCGCAGGCTGGCACAAGTGGAGGAGGGCTGCCACCCTCCAATTTACATGGGTTCGGAGTAAAAACCAGTGGAGCCGTTCAAGAACAATTCCGCCTATGTGATCATTACGGCCGCCAGGAACGAGGCAGCCCACATAGGAAGAGTCATCGAGTCCGTAGTTGGACAGTCGGTTCAGCCGCTGGCGTGGGTGATTGTGAGTGATGGCTCCACGGATGGGACTGACGACATCGTGAAGAGGTATAAGGACAGGTGCTCTTGGATTCAATATCTGCGCAGAGATGTCCGCTCCGAGCGCAACTTTGCGAACAAGATTCATGCCTTTAACCAGGGCTTCGCGGTCGTCAAGGACATGCCCTACGACTTCATTGGGAACCTCGATGCCGACATTGAGCTACCGCCTGACTATTACAGCGAACTGCTCGCGAGATTTGCTGACGACGAATCCTTGGGAATCGCCAGCGGGCTAAAAGATGAGACCAGCGCCGGGGTTGTGAGGGCGAATCGATTCAACAGCACCGCGTCAGTTCCACACAGCGCGCAGTTGGTCCGGTGGAGTTGCTTTGAGGAGATCGGGGGATACTTGCCCTTGGAGCATGGCGGAGAGGACTGGTGTGCCGAGGTGTCTGCCAGAATGCTGGGCTGGAAAGCTTGTACCTTTACAGAGATTCGAGCCACCGAACTCAGAGAGGTGACAGGCGAAGGCCCGGTTCTTGCCAGACGGATAAAGGAGGGCAGGATGGACTATTCGATGGGGAGTTTGCCTGCCTTCGAGTTGATTAAGTGCATGCGCCGCCTCAGGGAGCGTCCTTATGTCATCGGCGCGATGACGCGATTGTCAAGTTATTGTTTCCAGAGTATTCGGCGGACTCCTAGCCCTGTCCCGGGCGAGATTATCCGATCTCTCAGAAAAGAGCAAAGAGAGCGACTAAGGACAACGTTCTCAAGATACTTGCTGCCTTCGAGGGGTGATGACCGTGCCAGACGAGACGATGGGGGCTCTTTTATAGGTCGGCAATCTTACCACGAAAGCAATAGCAAAATGCACGGTAAGCTTATATCTATTGTCTACGTAAACTGGAATTCTGCAGACTACCTCAAGGCATCTGTTGAGTCAGTGTTTACGGGCGGCAGCGAGCCCAATACGGAAATTATTGTCGTCGACAATGCTTCTTCGCAGGACGATGTTGAAAGAATCGCCACAATTGATCCGAGAATTCGATTGTTCGCCGAGCGCAAGAATCTTGGTTTTGCTGGCGCCAACAATCTTGGCGCGAGTCACGCGCACGGAGAGATCCTTCTCTTTCTGAATCCGGACACGGAAGTCTCGGCAGGCGCGATTGACAGGATGGTCCGCCACTTGGAAAGGCTGCCGGACGCGGGAATTTTAGGAGCCAAGCTGTTGAATGCCAATGGCGCCGTTCAGTTGAGCGCAATTCAGGCGCTACCCACGATCTTGAATCAGGCCCTCGATTCCGATGCTATGATGCGGCGTTGGCCGCACTGCCCTCTCTGGAAACTTGGCCCGCTTTTTCAGTCTGCAGGCAACCCGATTCCGGTGGATATAGTTTCCGGAGCCTGCATGATGATGCGAAAGAGCGTCTTCGAGCGTGTGGGAGGCTTCAGCGAAGAGTACTTCATGTATGCAGAGGACTTCGACCTCTGCTACAAAATAACCGAAGTCGGACTGCGCAATTACTACTGCGGCGATGCCACCGTTATTCACTTCGGCGGAGGTAGCAGTGCTCGCCAAAGCGTGAACCAGTGGGCGACGCGGATGAACTTCCGCGCTCTGGTTCTCTTCCTGTGCAAGACGCGTGGCGCTATGTATGCACTTGCGTATCGTATGACTATGTTTGCAGTAGCGCTTTGCAGGCTCGCGGTTCTTGGGATCGCTCGACTGGTAATATGGCACGACCCAGGCCGCACTTCTCTACGCTGGTCATTGTCGAAATGGATGGCAATCCTCGGCGCCACTTTGAGGCTTCCGCGCATTTCCGGACGGCAGTGAAGCCACACTAAGCAGACCTGAATTGGTTGGATGCCGAGGCCTTACATGTGGGCGGGCCCCTACACTTTTGCCTGTGCGATCGCTGGTAGAAAGCAAGAACAACCTGCGCCGGATTCGGACTTGCGTATTCACGTCCCGTCCGGCTCTGAGCAGTTATCCGGAGTGGCCGTCCAGTGAATCGAGAGCGTGTGAAGGTTTGCATTCTTGGAGCGAGTTTCCGATGCGGAGGCAGCATCGGTGCGCTTACTGGCGGCATTATTCGCAGTATTCTGTCGTGGAGTCCGGACGCAGACATTAGGCTTTTGGAATACGGAGACGAAGAAGACAGCGTACTCCACCAGCATGAAGGCAGGACCGTCGCCATCAGCATTGCCAATATGAGGTTTTCGAAGAAATTCTACCTAAAGAACAACATTGCACTTCTCCTCCTGAAAGCGCTCCTTCTTCGAGTTCTTCCGGCAAACACCCGCGCAAAGGTAATAGCTCGGAATCCAGCATTGCGCAGTATTCAAGAGGCACAAATAGTCGGTTCCATCGCCGGCGGTGATAGTTTTAGCGACATTTATGGCATCCCAAGATTTCTGTACCTTGGACTTCCGCAACTTCTCGTTCTCATACTGGGCAAACCCCTCGTCCAACTTCCTCAGACATATGGCCCGTTCAAAGGCAGAATTGTTCGCGCAATCGCACGCTCTATCCTCAAGCGATCAGCGCTCGTCTACTCGCGAGAAGCAAATGGCTTCCGTCATGTCGAAAACCTTGGCCTCAAAACAAACACCGCCAAGTGGAGGTTTTGTTACGACCTTGGTTGCGTGCTTGAACCCGCGCCTCACGCGGATCTTGACTTTTCCGAACTAACCGGCGGCGAGCAGACTTCCGCTTTCCTGGCGGGTGTGAACGTCAGCGGGTTGCTGGCCATGGGCGGTTACAGCCATAAGAATATGTTTGGTTTGCGCGAAGATTATGTAGAACTTCTGGAAGAGCTAATTACGTTTTTGATCGAGGCAAAGGGTGGTTCCGTGCTCTTGATCCCCCATGTGTTGGGGGATCAAGGCGAGGGTGATTCGAAGGCATGCCGAGTTGTCTATGAAAAGCTGCATTCCGCTTTTCCTAGCCGGTTATCCATTCTCGAGCATACATGCAACTCGAATGAGTTGAAGTCGATCATCGGGAGATGCGATCTGTTCTTTGGGTCGCGGATGCATGCGTGTATTGCCGCAGTGTCACAATGCATACCGACGGTGTCACTTTCATATAGCGAGAAGTTCGCAGGGGTCATGAAGACATTGGGCGTGGAGTCGCTAGTCGCTGATCTGAGAACGATGGATGAGCGCCAGGTTCTCGAGATAGCGCAGTACGCCGTCGAGCATCGCGACAACCTACGGGCACAGTTGGAGGAGCGAATCCCTGATGTGCATGCAAAGG
>Ga0182030_10020466_pt1 | contig 12481 bp, 14 predicted proteins | sample 812S3MmetaG_FD_121299 | JGI IMG/M metagenome (GOLD analysis project Ga0182030, IMG submission 121299) | Permafrost microbial communities from Stordalen Mire, Sweden - 812S3M metaG (Illumina Assembly) | ecosystem: Environmental > Terrestrial > Soil > Wetlands > Permafrost | place: Sweden... | reverse complement strand
TGGGCGGCTAGCTGGGCCACGTCGCTGTCAGGGTCCTGGAGCAGCTCCAGAAGGTCCTGCGGGCTGGTATTGAGGTTGCCCGCGACTCGCCGGCGGACAGTCTCGTCATATCGTCCCGGGTCGGCCATCCCGCTTAAGGTGTCCGGCGGGGTGCTGCGGTTGGCTGCCACCCGCCTGACTATCATGATCTCTGGGTGGTTAGCTAGCTGGTTTAGGTTGTCGGGCGAGCAGTTTGGATTGGTGGCTACCATTTCTAGTACTTGAGGGTCACCCAGCTGCGCCAAGCACATCAAATCGTGGACACTGTACCGGGTCGGGTCGCTGAAATACAATGTCGTTCCCTGCAGGTCGGTGACCTGGCTGCCCTGTAGCACGTACCGGTGGCCGTGGTAGGTGTCTGCTGTGGCTTCCGCTCCGGCGATCTGGCCGAGACATTCGAGCAACTCGAGCACGTTCTGCAGGTTTGGGTCGCTGCTGCACACGAATTTTATGGTGGCGCAGCTGTCGGTGCGTTCGTAAGAGACGTGGGTGTCGTCGGGGTTGGCGGCATCCCGATTTAACGCGGAACGGATTAGCAGCGCGAGGGTGGTGTCGCTGGGGTGTTGGTATGGGAGCCACGACAGCTGGCTCAGCCAATTGTTAATGGTTGTTCGCGCCTGCTCGAGCTGGCTGGTCGGGATCTGGATATAACCGTTCAGGTTCATCAAGCCCAGTGTATTCGGTAGGTCCGGGAGGCCATTTGGTCTGGTGCTGTTATTTTTGGCGTCTGTCTGCAGAGCGACACAGTGCTCGGGGCCGATGGCCATACGGCGGTGGCGCTGCTGGACACAAGGGAGCTAGACCAGTGTCCGCTGTCGTACGAACGGCGCTGATCATAGCGTTTGCGGTGCTGTAGTGACAGCCGCAGACAGTCGGTCTACGGGTCGTCTAATAGATAGGGTGCGGATACGGCTGTGGGCCGGGTATTCCCCCGGCCCACAGTCTGGGTTATTTCAATGTTTAATTGTCGCCCCAACCTCCATCCCAGCCTCCACCGTGGCCGTGACCGTGACCGTGACCGTGACCTCCGTGGTCGGGGTAGGTTGTGGTGGTGCTAGGCGGAACAGTCGTGGTGATCGGAGCAATTGTGGTCGTGGTCGTGGCGTCGACTGTGGTGGTTGTCGCGTCACCAGCTATGGTGGTTGTCGTCAGGTCACCAGCTGTGGTTGTGGTCGTGGCATCGCTGGTTGTGGTAGTGACCGGGTCGCTGTCCGGGCTGGGTTGGGGGCATCCCTGTTCAGCCACACCATTCGGGTATATAAGCAGCAGCCCGGCTGGCACCCAGTTGTTGTTGTACCACACCCCGGCAGGCGGGCCGAACGGCATGTACGCAGCCATCGCCTGCTGGGCGTCCAGCGCCAGCACTGGGCCGGGCAGGCACATTCCGTTGACCGCTATCTGGTCTGCGGGCAGAGTGCCGTTAGGAGTGCCGCCGGCTACTGCTATCCCGCCGGTAGCCGCGATCCCGCCGGTGGCCAGCAACACTGTTGCGCAACCTGTCAACACCAGCCGTTTGACTGTAATAAACCCTGATTTCATCGTGTGCTCCTTCTGCCATCCTGCGACGGCTGTCATAAGTCCTGTAATTATCCAAAGGTAACATAGCGTGAGTTATAGATGGTTAATAGAGGGTTCTGTCGCGCGCCGTTACCGCGAGTAGTGGCAGGGTGACATCAAGAAGTAACACTCGCAGAAACCGAAGAAACTGGCCGGGCAGATGGAAGGAGACAGCCGACCTATAATGTAAACCGTCCAGAATAGCCCCGACAGCTAAATTACGGTGAAGTCACATCCCGGTTATGCTGTCGATTACGTCCGCGATGTCCTGGGCGTCTGGGTCGTCAGCGACGCCGTGGTAGTATCGCTGCATGATTGTGGTGGCGATCTGCCGGTCCGCTCGTTCTAGTGGGTGCAGTCCGGCTCGAGCTTGCTGCCAGGGCTGTTCGTGGCAGGTTAAGGTGCTGAGCTGCGGACCGGACAGCTGGCCATAAGTGTCAACCACTACCTGTGCCGTCTCTAGCTCCGGTATATTGAGGCGGTCCGGGTGGCCAGCTGGCCAGGACGACAGAGTGAAACGTCCTCGGTACTGGTTATATAGGCTGGGGATCATGGGGCCGCTTGCCCATGCCTCGATGGTATCTTCGAACAGGGGTATGCCGTCCCACACGAGATGCCAGGCCTGGCAGTAGTGCATAAGTTTTTGCAGTTTGGCAGCAGATATAGTGCCGGTGCGGTGAAGCACAGCGGCTGCTATGTCGTTAGCTGAGGTCACTCTAAATCTTCTCTGCTCGCTGCCAATACCGGGGTGCCAAGAGCTGGCCGGCGTAGATGCTTAGCGTTCGTGCCGCTTCCTCGAATGTTTCGGCGTGTTGCAGCAGATTGTTGTCTATCTGTCCGGCCAGCACGTCAGCGACGGCCTGAGGGGCGCTGCTGGTGAGCTGCGCTAGCCGCTCGGAGCTGCCCAAGGTGGTCCGCCATACCTGGATCAGGGTGAGCTGGCGGCACGGGAGCCAGCCGGCCGGTTTACTGTTATTGTCCGCGATGTCGCTGAGCACCATAACGAGTTCGCGGGCCTTCAGCGATAGGCGTTCCAGCCGCATTTCCGTCGCCCGCCGAGCGTCAACACACCGAAATAGCATCGCTGTCGCCGAGAACAGCCAAGACAATTCGAGAGCGGTTTCGGTGGCACTCTCGCGCCCTGTCCGCTGGCGGCGCAGAGCGACGGTAGCGGGCAGGGTGGTGTTCAGGGTGCCGATCATATCTTCCATGTCGGCCCTGACTGCCCAGGTAACTATTTATTGGTGGCAGTTAGCGAGAGAGCTGCCACATAGCCAGGGTTGTCCGGGGCAAATTTGGATTGTCGGCCGCGGCCCGCACGGTGGAGGGGTGGTGGCTCTTCAGCAGGTTCTCCAGGATCGAGCTGGGGCAGGAGGGATTGCCCGCTAGACTTAGCAGAATTTCGTCGGCGGCGCTGCGGCTGAGGTGCTGCAGAGCGGTGTCGGGGCTGCTGGGGTTGCCGGCCACATAGGCTCGCACCGCGATCCGGGGGCTGCTGGCCAGCTGGTCCAGCAGGTCAGGCGGGCAATGGGGCTGAGTGGCGATTTTTTCAGCCATAGATGGGCTGCTTTGGTAGATGTCGCGCATCGTTTGTGGTGAGCAGTTGGGATGCTCTATTATTTCGCCTACAAGCTGCCAGCCCGCCATTTTGTATAGCAAAGATAGAGCGGCTGCCGGACAGTCGCGGCGTTCCACTAAGCTATTGCGCACTATATAGTCGTGGTCTGTTGCTAATTTTACTAACAAGTCGGCCGGGCACATCTGGTTGCGAGCTATCTCTAGGCGCACTTCGCTGTCAGGGTCATGAGACAGCCGGCTCATGATGGAGGGTGGGCAGGCTAAGCTGCTGGCTACCTGGATCCGCACGTTGACTCGGGAATCTGCGGCCAGGATAGCCAGGATGTCGGGGTGCCGGTAGGGGCTGCGGGCGAGCTCGGTCCGGACCCGGGAGTCGCTGTCTCCGGCCAGGGCAGCGACGGTGGCAGCGAGGCAGTTGTTGTTGCCGGCAACCGCGGTCCGGATCTCTTCGTCCGGGTCGGCTCCCAGTACCTCCAGCAGCTGCCCATCGGTGCTGCCGTGCGCGGCCTGCAGTTTGCCGGCCGGGCCGGGGTGGTTTCCGTGGGACCATTCGGGTGGTTTTACCGGCACTTCGCACCATAGTCCCCAGACCTGGCCGCACAGCCGTTGGCCGGCAGCTTGGGCGAGCAGGGCGTGGCTGCCCGTCTGGGCGGGTCGCGCCGTTGGATGTCCTCGGTGTTGGTACTGGTTGGTGCCTGTGCTGCCATCGGTGCGGCTCGGCAGACGGGTGGACATATCGGCGGTGTGCATAGTGAGGACGCTGGCTGTGGTGGTTATGACGGGTTTCCGGCTGGTGTGATGTCTGGCTGGTGGGAGCGGCACATGCCGCGAGCAGCCCAGGTAGCTACACTCGGTCCGAGGGCATTCAGGGTCGCTGCAGGATCGCGGGTGGGCAGCTCGCTGGCGGTATTGGTTGGTGTCTGCGTTGCTGCCGCGGCCGCTGCAGGCCGCCATAACGATGGGGTGCCAGCATCCGCGGACCGGACATCGTTATCCCGGGAGCCGTAGCTGTGTCGTCGCTGTCGGTTGGCGCCGGTTGGGATGGGCCGGCGGGCTGATCTCGCGGGTCGTCGGTGTGGCGCAGGTCGACGAGTGCCTGAGCTTCGATTTGCCGGATCCGTTCCCGGCTTAAGGTGTAGGCTTGGGCGACTTCTTCTAGCGTCTGGGGGTGGTACCCGATCCCGAACCGGCGGCACAGAATGTCTCGCTCTTTGCTGCCGAGCTGGCTGAGCAGCTGTCGCATCTGGTGCTGTTCCTGCAGCAGCAGAACGGTCTCTTCCGGTCCGTGCGCCGGGTCGTCCTGCACCATGTCTATCAAGTTGATGTCGGTGTCGGTTATGGTGGCGTCCAGCGACACTATGGGTCGGTCATACTGCAGCAGCGCGACCACGGTGTTGGGGTCTAGTTTGGTGGCCTGGGCGAGCTCGGAGGTGGTGGGCTGCCGGTTTAGCTGCTCGGCCAGGTCGTGCCTGTATTGTCTCACCCGCCGCAGAATAGCGACAAGATTGCGGGGTAGCCGGACCGTCCGGGATTGGTTGTCCACGGCATGCTCGATAGCTTGACGGATCCACCAGGTGGAGAACGTGGAGAACTTACAGCCTCGGTGGTAGTCAAACAGTTCCACGGCGCGGACCAGCCCGAACCAGCCTTCCTGGACCAGGTCGTCTATATCCATCCCCTGGCGTTGGTACCGAGTGGCAATGCTGATGACCAGTCTGATGTTGGCGGCAGCGAATTCAGCTCGGGCTTGCTGCCCGTCGGCCACCAAGCTTTGCAGCTGTCTGGCGCCGCGACTGGTCTGCAGGCTCGCCAGGGAGGTAGCTGCCGCCACACCCGCCTCGATCCTCTGGGCCAGCCGAATTTCTTCCTGAGCGGTCAGAACTCTATGGACGGTGCGAGATTTGAACGTCTCGAAACCGTCCGCGGCCCGGCCCGCGGTGGCCCGGGGAACTGTGGGACGGCCCGCCGGTACAGCTACCAGATGGACTGTGGGAACAGGCTGGCGCCGTGGAGTCGGGACAGCACGATCAACGGCAACGATGGTCACGTTCGCCCTGTCGACCTGGATGTCCGCATGCACACACCCCAGTGTGCCATCCATATACTGCCGCTGAATATTTAGGCCGCTTGCCGCTCCGGGTGCAGGTCCGCTGTTCATGCCGCTGCCCGGGCTGTTTGCTAAGGCCGACACAACCTGTACAGGTAGATGTTGTTATGAGCGTCCCGGACACCCATCCCACCGCGACACTGGACAACGGTCTGTTTGACCAGGCGATGTCGTATGAGCGCAGCTCCGGGACGCAGATGCATCAGGGCCGCCGGTTGCTGCAGCTGGTGAGATGTCCGCCTGGCAGCCGGGTGCTGGACGTGGGCTGCGGGACCGGCAGCCTCACCTTGGCGCTCGCTGACACGCTCCCGAATTGCCGGGTCGACGCTATCGACATCTCGGGCAAGATGGTGCTGATGGCTCGGACCCGAGCGGACACCAACAGCCGGATCCATTACCAGACCTGCGACCTGATGCAGTACGCTCCGGCCTGGGCTTACAACGTGGTGTTCTCCAACGCTACCATGCATTGGGTCCTGCCGACGGTCCCGGCGTACCGCCAGCTGTTCAGTTTGCTGGCTTCCGGCGGGCTGCTGGTGGTCGGGCAGGGGGGTGCCGGTAACTACCAGGGGCTGTGGCGTTGCGCTCAGCAGGTCATCAAGCTGACCGGCCGGGCCGCTCATTTCCAGGGCTGGTCGTACCCGGCGTCGTACCCCACCAAGCTGCAGATGGAGAAGATGCTGAGCCGTATCGGTTTCAGTGATATCGAGGTCCGGTCCGAGCAGAGCGACGGAACGGAGCTGCCCACCCTGTACCGAGATTTCTCGGAGGCCGGTCTGCTGCCGGTAATGGCCCGGCTCCCGCTGGACGACCAGCCGGTGTTCCGAGACCAGTTCCTGGCGCACGCCGAACACACCCAACCCAGCCGGTACACCCACCGGCTGGTCATCACCGCCCGCCGCCCATCATGACCTCGACCGTACAGATATCGGGCCCGGGGGAGATCACCCCGGAGCTGGCGGTCGCGGTCTGGGATCTGCTGGTACTGGTGGACAACGAATTCGTGCCCAGCCTGTCCAGCCGCAGCAGCACCACCAGCAAATCCCTGAGCACGCCGAACGAACAGCGCCGACCGCAGGCCTACTACGAACATGTGCTGGGCCAGTGGAACGCTCTGGCCTGCGAGGACCAGCAGCTCGTGGGGGTAGCGTCGTTTATCGTGCACCATCAAGAACCAACGCTACCGGGCTGGTGTCCCTGCACCTACCTGTCCACCATCGCCGTTGACCCGGCTCGCCGGCAGGCCGGGGCCGGCCGGCTGCTGTACCAGCATCTGGTGGATTTCTCCCGCTCCGCTGGCGATCGGGCGGTGGTCACCCGGACTTGGAGCGCCAACACCACCCATCTGGCGCTGCTGGGCCAGATGGAATTCTCCGAGGTCGCCCGTCTAGCCGACCATCGAGGGCCAGGTATAGACACTGTGTATTTCGCTCGAGCCCACACATAAACCAACAACAACCATGGACCAATATCGGTGAGATCAGCGGGCGGTTGTCTGTTCTCGTCGATGCCAGCTCGGCACGACTATCCCGTTAACAACGCAGATAAATTATGCTGGCTTGTGGCAGCCGAGCGTGTAGAGGAAATAACCCGCATCACGGATCTGCGGACCGGCAAGACCACCGAGACACGCCGAGTAGTCTGCTGGTCACCTGAGGACCCGGACATCGCCAACGACCAAGATTGGAAAAGGCGGAGAGACACCCATTATTGTCATCTTGCGGCTCGCCATAGCGGTCGACACCAAGATAAATGCTGCGAGCACGACACCGTGGAATGGGACTAACACCGGTCTATCCGTCGACCGTGCCGCGGGCTCTACAGATCACTTCGCCGTGGTACTCCGTTCCCGTCCACCGTTACCGTAGGTAACGCCGCTGCGGTACATACCGGGTTGTTCCATCCCGCGAGTACACTGTGATATGTTGTACCGCGTGCAATCCCCGGCAGCAGACTGGATTGTCAGCGCCCGACGTCAAGCGGGGTTGACTCAGCAGGAGCTAGCCCGCCGGACCGGGCTGGCCCTCTGCACTGTCGCTCGCTACGAAATAGGCAGAAGGGATCCAGCCGTTGGTGTCCTGTGCCGGCTCGTGGAAGCGTGCGGCATGCAACTACACATCGCCGACAGCCAGCCGCAGCTAGCTGCCCACCAGCCTCAGCGGCCGGGGCCGGGCCGAGTCTCGGCCGTTGCGCGACATACAATCAGTGCCGCATCGTAGTATCGTCGCTATCCGGGATAATAGAACGGTCTGTGAATATGGCCAAGGCCCTGCAGACCTGGAAAGAGGCAGGGCCAACAGCCGAATTCGACGCACAATGAGCAGCTGAAGTTCGCTATCAAGACGGATCTTATGCCATCCCCCGGAACTATCAACAAGAACCGGAGACGGCGCCGATGGCATTATTTCTTCCGGAAATTAGGAAAGCGGACCGCCAGGTCGGGTTGGCACCGGAATCTGGCGTGGGACAGCCACTCCGCCCGAGATACCGCGGCGAGCTAGGTGTGGGCGGGGGCGAGCGCTGACTCCAGCAGGGCGTTGGCGGCTGTCGCGGTCTGGCATACCGCGATCACGGTGTCCGCGGCGTGCGACAGGTCCGGGTCGGTGTAGACAGTTTTCTTCGCTATATCGCTGGCCGCTTCCGCCCAGGTGCTGTTGGTGTCGGTCAGGCAGATTTGGAACTTCGCTGACGCCTCGGCGGCCACCGCGGTAAAGTGGTGGGCCACCGGGTCCTGGCTGGATATCTGCGCAGTAAGGCTGATATAGTCAGCCATCCTTATTTGGTCATTGCTCAGCTGTGCCTGCAGGGCTAATGTGCTGCTTCTCATACCGGCGATCTGGCGCAGGAGGTTGGTGTTCTGGGCGGACAGCCCGGTGATGTTGCGTCTGGCCCCGCCGAGGTCGCCGCTCAGCTTCCGGTTCGCCGTTATGAGCGTTTGGTTCGTCGCTCTGAGAGCTTGGTCTGGGTGTTGTGGCTGGCTGGTCGTAGCGGACGAGCTGGTCGTAGCGGGCTGGCTACGGGCCTCTGCCCATCCCGCCGAGGTGCTGGCGACCAGGATCACGACCACAGCCGGCAGCAGCCAACGTTTGCTTCTGGCTAGCAACGACTTGCGAGGAGCGAAGTGCGCCGCCGGTTTAGCTGGGACGGCTACTGCCTCCGAAGCTGTCTCGGGTGGCCCTAGATGCGCCGGGGCTTTCACACCGTAGGTTGGTACGGCGTCGAAGGCGCCGCCGACCGCCGAGCTGTTTCCCGGTGTGCCGTTGCTATCAGGAGCGGCAGCTCCTTCTGGTAGTCCGGTGGTTGGTCTGCGGCTCTCCGCTAGCTGGCCTCCGGACAGCTCCAGCGCCGGGGCGACCTTCATACCGAGATGCTCAGAGTAATCCATGCCTGCCCCTCCCTATAGGTAGATCCTATCAATGCCGCCAGAGGTTGTCAAGATCGGGCCGGGCGCACTGGCTGTCTGCCCCCAGTTTAATGCAAATCAGCCAGTGCGCGGCGCTCTATTTGGCTACTGGGCCGGAGGCGATAGGGGGACGGTCTCAGCTGGCCGCCACAGCTGGCCGTCGCGACGCAACCGGGCAGGCCAGCGCATCTGGCCATGCCGCCAAGCTCGCAATGACCTTAGGTCGTAGACACCGTCCTGAGTTTGGTCGCGGGTTAACCCGAAAACGTAGTCCGCCTACCGGGGGTAGGCGGACTGGCGGCTGGGCAGTACAATGGGCGTATGGCTGGCAGCCCGGAGAGCGGGCCACTCATAGAGATGAACCGTGAGTGGTGGGACGAGCGGGTGCCTCTTCATCGGGGGTCATCTTATTATGACGTGCCTGGTTTCGCGGCTGGCCGTTGCAGCTTGGAAGTTTTCGAAGTAGCCGAAATGGGAGATGTGGCGGGCCGGTCTTTGCTGCATCTGCAATGCCATTTCGGGATGGACACATTGTCCTGGGGCCGCCTGGGCGCTCAGGTGACTGGGCTGGATTTCTCCGCTTCCGCTATAGAGGCCGCCCGGCTGTTAGCGGCCGCTGTCGCCCTGCCCGCGCGGTTCGTGGCCATCTGGGTAATCCAGTTGCGTATTTTAGCGGTGGGCATACCCATGATCATACCGCGCCAGGCGCGGCCTCGGCGGCCCCGGTGGGGGTGTTTGCCGGTTTTCTCTCGTCCTAAGGCGCGAGCCTCGTCGAAACCTAGGTCCTCGATGGCAAGAGCTTGAGCGCCGGCTAGCCGGGCGGTGTTGATGGTCTGGGTGAGAGCGGCCCGCAGATGCCCCTCGCGCACGCTGGCGGGCAGCCCTTTCAGCTCTACCGGGATGGTGATGGGGCAGCCGACCGGGTTGCCGTCCGGGTCTAGCACCGAGATCTCTAGGTGCTGGTTGTTCACGTCCAGCGACACTACCGGGTGGGACCGCAGCTGCTCCAGGGTCGGCACAGGGACCGCTGCCAGTTTCCAGCTGGCGTCCACATACCAATTGTTACTGTCGGGGTCCCAGCCGATATCGTAGCGCACCGACCCGTTGGTCGCGGCGGCAGCTACCTCATCCCCCCGGTATGGGAACCTCAAAGTGTGAGATAAGCGGTAGCGGCCCCAGGGCTGGTTCGCGTAATACGCCATCGACGCCGACAGGTTGATATCGACGGTGCCCGTAACCGGGTCCCAGCAGATCGAATCATTCCCACCGCTCTTGGTGGCGTCACCGTCGGCCCGCAGGAACCGCCGTTTGGCTTCCCAGCGGTCCCGCCATTGCTGCTCGGTTAGTCCGGCGGCGGCCAGATTATGACGTGCCTTGGCGAGCTGCCGGCCGCCTCTGCATATGGTGAGGTGTCTCGACTCCAGCTGCTGAGCCACCTCAGCCCGCTCCGCTGTCAACACCTGCAGCCGCTGCAACCTAGAATGACGCTCGCTAGGGGTAAGAACCTTTTTAGCAGGTTTACTGCTGTCACCGGTCTGGCTGTCACCGGTCTGGCTGTCACCGGTCTGGCTGCCACCAGTCTGGCTACCACCAGTCTGGCTACCACCAGTCTGGCTACCACCAGTCTTGTCGTGTTCCAGCGCCCTGGCGATTCTGTTGATGCGAGCGTCCAGAGACTCCAAATGAGCCTGGGCAGAACGGTAGGCTAATTGATATTGCTCTTCGTTAGCGGTGACGGTGCCAGCCCAGCGCGACGAGCAGGCAGCTGTCATCAACCGTTTACGGTCCCGCCTGCTCTCGGCCTGCTGCTTCAGGTCTAGGTTCCCCGCGGCCACCCGCTGAGCTAGATCCCTATTGGCCAGGGTGCCCAGGCAAGCACCGAGCTCCCGTAACACCTGGATGTCCAGGCCGTCCAGCTCTGGGCGGGTGCCGACCCGGACGCCGGCCGTGCCACTACGAATGGGTCGCGGATGGGGCGTAGGCGTTTACTGGCCATGGGCGTGGGTTGGCTCGAGTGGGTTGGTTTGGGCCGCGGCCAGGGCGCGATGAGCTCGGCTGCGGGCGCTGCGTTGTCCGTACAGGCGGGCGCAGAACGACGTTAACACCTCGGTCATGTCCCGGACTAGATCGTCGTCTAGCTCACCGTCGTCGAGTATGACCACACTGCGGCCGGAGGCCTCCAACGCTGCCTGCACTAACCCCGCGTTCATCCGGGCTAGGCGGTCCCGATGCTCTACCACCACTGTCGTCACTTGGGGGTCGGCCAGTAGCCGGCGCAATTTGGGACGCTCGCCGTCCATGCCCGACGCTATCTCTTCCTCGACACGTACCACGTGTTGGCCTTGGCGGGCAGCCCAGGTGCTCAGACGGCTAACCTGCCGCTCGAGATCGGGTTTCCGGTCGTGCGATGACACACGAGCGTACAGCCCCACACCGGCCGTGGGAGAAATCTGCGGGCTGTCTTGTAGCACTAGCACTGAATTGCCCACCTTTACGCAGGGGACGGGCATGGTGCCAAGCCTATACCAGCGGTAGGCGGTGGTACGGTGGATACCCTGTTTCTCAGCCCATTCAGTGATATATACTAACAGTTTACCACTTCGTGGATGCTAATGCAAATCTATACATGTCAACGGGCACACTGTTCCCAACCCCGGGACCTGGCTGCCTGAGTTGTGTTGCTTGTGCCGTCCTGGTTAGGACATGCCCTTCTGGGCATAGGCGAGCAGGTGAGGGAACTGAGCCTCGGTGGGTACCGCGGGGTGCCAACCCTGCTTGTCAGCGGTGAACACCCAGCTCGCCCACTGCACGATAGCTGGCCTCACCATGTCGCCGTGGCCCTGGGCTACCACTCGGTCCAGCACCTTTCCGACGGTGTCGAACTGCTGCTGGGTGCGGTGGCTGTCGGAGCTCAGCGGGGCGAGCTGAGGGATAGCCTGGACTACCACCGGCGGGGTGGCCGGGTTAGCGAGCAGCTTTTTCTGGGTTTGCTCCCATTCCGCTTGGCGTTGCGCCCGCAGTCGGGCGGCGTCGGCGGCCGCTTTGGCGGCGGCTTCCTCCTTGAGCCGGGCGACCTCCGGGCCGTACCGCTCCTGACCTTCATGGAGCTTGCCGACCAGAGTGTCCAGCTCGGCCAGCAACCGCCGGTCGTCGCCGGCTGTGGTCTGCGCCCACTGCTCGAATTCCTCTACCCGCAGGGTGGCTATGTGCTCCTGGGCGCTAGGGTCTCCGGCGGCGGCCTGGCTCAGCATCTGCTCGGTTTCGGCTATGCTGGCCCGCAACTGCTCCGCTGGGTTGCCGTGCGGATCTGGCTCACCTGGCTGGCGCCGGAGCGCAGCCGTCCGAGGGCTGCTGGCAGCCCGGGGTGCGGCCGGTGCTGGCGCTGGCGCCGGGGTGGTGTGCTGTTGCTGCTTAGCGATGTTCATCAGGTCCGGTTTCGTTCGGGATCCCTCCGCTCTAGATTGGCCCCGTGCGCCATATTGGTTGGAGCCGGTGCTACCACCAGTTTTGCTGTTCATAGACTCTATTATGCCATGCACATAGTTACCGTGAGCCATATCATCTATGATTCCCGGCGTTCGCGCCCAAGACCGCGACCCTTGCGCTGTGAGAGCAGCCTGGGAGTCCAAGGGCGACAGGATACACTACAGCATCCCCTATCCCACCACCGGCCAGAGCCGGATCCGGGACTACTTGACATAATTGCTGTCTGTGAGTGTCGCGATGCATTGGATGGCCGGCGGCAGAGCTAGCGCTCTCCCGGCCGGCGTAATCTCGAAAGCTCACACTAGCAGTGT
>Ga0182030_10020465_pt1 | contig 12482 bp, 7 predicted proteins | sample 812S3MmetaG_FD_121299 | JGI IMG/M metagenome (GOLD analysis project Ga0182030, IMG submission 121299) | Permafrost microbial communities from Stordalen Mire, Sweden - 812S3M metaG (Illumina Assembly) | ecosystem: Environmental > Terrestrial > Soil > Wetlands > Permafrost | place: Sweden... | reverse complement strand
ATATGCCAGAATCACCTGGCGGTCGAGCGGATCGAGGCGCTGGATGAGCGCGAACAAATGTGCGAGCGCCTGGTGACGATCGGCGGAGATTTCCACGTTTTCGCCACTCGCCTGAACCCCAGCCTCTTCCAACGTAAGAAAGGCCGGCGCACTCCTCTTGCCTCTGGTTTGCCTGACGACGTGCGATGTCGCCACGTTATGCGCTACGCGGTAGATCCAGGTTCGCAGCGAGCATCGTCCATTGAACTTTTCGAAGCTGCGCCACAACGCCAGATGGATCTCCTGCGAAAGGTCCCGCCGCAGGTCCGGATCGGCTTCGTAAGCGTAAGCCATGCGGGCAAGAGATGCGCCGTACTCTTCCGCGACCTTGCGGTAGAACTCGTCCTGGCTTTCCGTTCGGTCCACCTTCGGTCCCCAATCCGTCTCAACTAAGATAGTCGCCGCCGAGAGTAACTCCTTTCACTCTTGCGCGGATTTTCTTGCTGCCTGGCACTACACTGGGATGCATGAGAGCGATATTCGCGAGCCTGGTCCTGGTTCTGACCGCGGGCTCCCTTGCGGCGGCCGCGCCGGCAGCAGTGAAGAATCGGGCGCCGCTGGGCGAAAGCGTTTTTTACCGGCTTCCGCTGACGTCCGTCAAGCCCGCGGGCTGGCTGCGCGATCAGCTGCAAATCCAATCGCAGGGGCTCACCGGCCACCTGGACGAATTCTGGCCGGATACCGGACCGAATTCCGCGTGGCTGGGAGGATCGGGAGAGGGATGGGAGCGCGGTCCTTATTATCTGGATGGGCTGGTGCCACTGGCGTATTTGCTGAACGACGCGAAGCTGATCGCGAAGACCAAGCCGTGGATCGAGTGGACGCTGACTCATCAGTCGGCCGACGGGGCGATCGGGCCGGCGAAGAATCGCGATTGGTGGCCGCTGATGATCATGCTGAAAGTGCTGACGCAGTACCAAGAAGCTACCGGCGACCCGCGGGTGATCCCCGCGATGGAGAAATATTTCGCGTACCAGAGCCGTATTCTGACCGGCGAACCGCTGAAAGAGTGGGCGGTGTATCGCTGGCAGGACGAATTGGCGAGCGTCCTGTGGCTTTACAATCGCGATGGCGATCCGCACCTGCTCGAACTGGCGCGGCAACTGAAGGGGCAGGGGTTCGATTGGGAGAAGATGTTCGACAACTTTCCGTTTCCCGGCAAGGTGACGCAAGAGCGGTCGAACTATGACTCACACGGCGTCAACAACGCCATGGGACTGAAGACGGCGGCCCTCTGGCAGCTGATCTCGCACGATCCTGCCGACCGCGATGCGACGGCCCACATGCTGCGCGCGCTCGACGAATTCCAGGGCTTGCCGAACGGCATGTTCAGCGCGGATGAACACTTCGCCGGACGGAATCCCTCGCAGGGAACGGAGTTGTGCGCGGTAGTGGAGACGATGTTTTCGCTGGAACTCGATCTGGCGGCGCTGGGCGAGCCGGCGTTGGGCGACCGGCTGGAGAAGATCGCGTATAACGCGCTGCCGGGCGGGCAATCGGCCGACCTGTGGGAGCACCAATACGATCAGCAGCCAAACCAGGTGCTGTGTTCGCTGGGACGGCGCGATTGGGGCACAAACGGGCCGGAATCGAATCTCTTCGGGCTGGAGCCGAATTACGGCTGCTGCACGGCCAACCTGCATCAGGGCTGGCCGAAATTCGCGGCATCGCTGTGGATGGCCTCGGCGGACGATGGGCTGGCGCTGTCCGCGTATGGGCCGAGCGAAGTGCGCGCCAGCGTGAAGGGCGTGGACGTCACGGTGGATGAGGCCACGGAGTACCCATTTCGGGATCGCGTTTCGCTGACAGTAGCTCCGGCCGTGAAGGTGCGGTTCCCGCTGTATGTGCGCATTCCGGCATGGGCCGGCGATGCGACGGTGACGGTGAACGGACAGAAGGTGGACGGAGTGCGCGCCGCTTCGTTCCAGCGAATCGAGCGCGAATGGCAGAAAGGCGACAAGGTGGAAATCGTGCTGCCGATGAAGGTGCGGACGGTGGCCGGGTACAACGGGTCGATCTCGGTGGAACGCGGGCCGCTGGTTTATTCGCTGGGGATCGGCGAGAGCTGGAGCAAGCTCAAGCAGACCGGTCCAGTGACGGATTTCGAGGTCTATCCGACGTCAGCCTGGAATTATGGATTGCGAGTGGATGCGGCGAATCCGGCTTCGTCGTTCCAGGTGAAGGAGGCTCCGGTGGCGCGCCAGCCGTTCGATCGCAGCACGCCGGCGGTGTCGATTCAGGCTACGGCGCGGCGGTTGCCAGAGTGGGTGATCGTGGACGACAGCGCGGCGCCGCCTCCGCAGAGCCCGGTGACGGCGGCGGGCAAGGACGAAGTCGTAACGTTGATTCCCTACGGCGCCGCGCGCCTGCGGATCACGTCGTTTCCGGTGTTGGGACCGGATACACCCAAGAAATAAGACACCGCTCCCTCGCGGCCGCGGCTCAGTAAGGCTGCTGCGCAACGTGTTACAACCAATCTCATGGCCGACGTGATCTCCGATTATCAGAAATGGAAACAGCAGGGCGACAACCTCCGGACGCAGGCGAAACAGGCGATGGAAGCGCGCTACCGCGAATTGCTGATGGAAGCGATCTCGCTTGCCGAGGAGTACCGCACGGACTTCGGCGGGCCGTTGAAGCCGCCTCCAGCCGTTACGTCGTTCCGATTCAAGACATCGGCGAAAGGGAAGGCGAAAAAGGCGGCCAAGCCGCCCGTGACCAAAGCTCCGGCCGTCAAGCCGCCGGAAGCCAAGCCCGATCCCAAGGTGACCGGTTTGCAAAAGCAACTGGCCAACGCCAAGAAGAAACTCGAGGATGCCAAGGCGGCGAGCGCTCCTACACGCAAGCTGGAAGACCGCATCTACGAAATCGAGGATGAATTGCGGCTGGCCGGGCAGTCCGTCTGAGCTCCCGCTAGTGTAGTGCGTCACGCAGAATGCTAGAGGCTCACAAGCACCGCTCCCTCGCGGTCGCGGCTCAGAGCGCGGTGTCAAGGCCATGGAAATGCAACTGGACCCGCGAGAGGCATCGCTAGTGGAGGTCTTCCGGCGGCTTCCTCCCGATGCGGCTGCTGAGCTGTCGGCTTGGGCCGAAAGATTAGCCGCGCTCTCAGCGCACGGTGGAATCGATCGGTCCGATTCCTGGACCGACGAGGATCTGCAGGATTTCAGGGCGGCTTCCTTGCGGCGGCTTGAAGCTGAGGAGTCAGAGGGATCGCATTGAAGCCGGGCGATGCCGTAGTTGGCGTTCTTGCGGGCGCGGTGGAAACCAAAGTGCGCCCGGCTGTCGTGATTGCCAGCGCCACGTACCTCGTGGAACGCCTCGACGTTCTTGCCGGCATTCTAACAACAAAGCTACCTAAAACGGCTACATCCACGGACTGCGTTCTCATGGACTGGCAATTGGCCGGTCTTCGCGCCGAGATTTCAGGGCGTACGTGCTGACGGCGCATCGCCCGGAGTTGACGGTCGTCCTCGCAAGCTCATCGAGGCCCGCGGCGGGCATACGATCACCGCCGAACAGCCCGAGATCGTCGTCGCGTCCATCCGAGACGCGATCAGGCAAGCCGAGACCTTGAGCAAAGCAGCGTGGCCTGCCGAATCCGCTCGCGGAGTGCGTTACGCCTTGACGAACGACTCATGCCGGGTCAAAGCGCTTTCCAGCGGCCCTTGGAGCGCGGCATAGCAGAGCTTGATCTGGCGCAGCAATTCGGCGCTCAACGCCTTCATATCGTCGCCTTCCTTGGGCGCGTTGAATTGGGCGGCCGCTGGCGCCAGCCCATCCGACAACAGCTTATATTTCGTCAGCACGGCACACCTGCTGATGATGTACTTGAGCAGGATCGCGGGACGCGTCTTGGAAACCTTGAGCAGGTACCCGTATTTCTTCACGATGTCGCGCGCGTCCATGTTGCCCTCCTTCCCTGGGGAAAGATCCTGCATCAGCTTCGGGTTGATGGCGTTCAACTGGTACGTGAAATCCTCTCGAGGCGGCGCCGGAGTGCGCCCGGCCTGTCGATTTCCGTCCTTCAGCTTGTTCTGCCACTCCGCTACCTGACTTTTCAGCTCATCGTCCTTGAGTATTTTTCCTTTCAGGACGAACAGCACTGTATCTTTCAGCTCGTCCCAGTTCTTCAGGACTTCCCGCAACTCCACCATCGTGATCACCTCGTCGTGACCCTTGGCGCCCTTGGTCTTGCCGCCGGCCGCGATGAAATCCTCAATGGACTTGTTCTTCGCCTTCTTGTAATTGGTGACGTCGTCCATATTGATGCCGTCGAGGCAGTAATAGACGGGTTTATTCTCTTTCTTCGCCCACCACAGCCCGGCCTTGCATGCCAACCCGCCGGCGAACTTGCCCTTCTGAACGCCCGCGACATCTGACAGCCCTACATCGACTTCGTCTCCCCTTTCAGTCTTCTCGCGGCGCACCTTTCCGGATTCATCCTTAGCGCCAGTGGTGAACGTAGCTTTCGGCATTTGCGACGCGAACTCCTTCAAAAACTCCTTCGCGTGCGTGCGGAAATTGGCGATGAATTCGTCCTTTTTGTTCCTGATTTCGTCGTACTTCGCAACGTCTGACGGTTTGGTCGATTTCAGACCCGCCTCAATGATCTCGATACCTTTTTTGACGAATTCATCGGCCGCCTTGTCGGGATCGTCGAGCAGCCTGGCGAACGCCGCCGGATCGAGGCTCTCGTTTACCGCTTCCCACAGTTCCATCATGCGCAGCGGTTGCGCCGGGACCTCGTCCACTCCGTGAGCTGCCTGCACGAACGGCAGGCGAATGTCTTCGAAACCCCAAATCGTGCCCGGCTTCTTCTTGAACTCGACCATCATTTCCGAGCCCGTCACGTCGCTCCACTTGGTGACCGTTTTGGCAGCGTCCTTCTTCTCCAGAGCCGCAATCACTTTCTTGGCGCCCTTCGCCCGCCACTTGCGGTCGTCCGTCAATGGGCAGGGGTCGATATCGAGTACAGAGACGTCGCGAAGATGTTTCGAGACGACGTGTTGGACCGGCTGAAAGAAACCGCTGTAGACGCCGGCGCCCGATCCAGTCTTACCCGACACCCGCGCCGCCAGACTGGTATCGACTCCGTAGTCGATGAGTTCGGCGATCTGATCGTAGTGACCTTTTTGCCAAAGCCCCTGGCAGACTCGCGCGCCCAGGCCCCGGCTCGACTCGTTCCACTTGTCGGGCGCGAACTTCGTCTTGAGTTTGCTGAACAGCGCGGGATCCATGGTGCCCGCATTGGGCGCGGAGTCCGACTTAGGCACCGTCTTTTCGGTCATCGCCAGCAGCGCGTCGGTGAGTATGTCGTTCTTTTCGCTGCCGAAGATCTGATCCAGGTCGAGGTCATCCACTTTCGCCGGGTCGAGCGCGGCGAGAGTGGCGCCGCGCAAATGCTTCTTCTCCGCGAACAGCTTCCGGCCGAGGTCCGTCCCCAGCAGTTCCTCCGGTTTGACGCCGCCGGTTTTGATGGCATTTTCGGCCTCCTGGAACCATTGATTCTTCTTGTTCTCGCTCAGCGTCGCCGGATCGAGTTCCTTGAGCACTTTTCCGCGTAGACCCGGTCTGGCCGCCAAGACTGCCATGTCGAGCATGTCCAGCGCCGGAATCTTGCCGGCCTGGTAAAGCCGGTCCATCTCTTCGTGCTTCAAGCCGTTGATCGCCTCTTCAATCTTGTACTTCCAGTCACTCTTCAGTGCGCCGGACTTCTTCTTCGCCTCTTCCTCGAATTGCTCATCCAGCACCTGCTGGAATTTCTCCAGAGCCTCGAGCTTGGTCTTGCCCTTTTTTGACTTGTCCGTCTTGTCAGCTATTAACATGTCAACCGAGTTGAAGATGACTTTCCGGAACCGCTCATATTCTTCCGCTGAAGTGAGAGCATCTTTGGGGTCCGGCGTTTTACCTACTCCCACGCGCAGATTCGAGAGAAGCAGCGTTACAGCTTTCTTCGTGCTGCGATGCTCGTTCCCGGGGCGGTTCCCAACAGCAGTCCCCTTCTTCAGAATTACTTTCAGCTCGACAACCCAATTTCCCCCTTTTCTCAACTCTTCTGGGCTCATTGGCATGGCTAGTATTCCTCCCGCGTGCCCGGCGGCGAATCGCGCCGCCGGCGCGTCAGCTCGCTAACGTTTTTTCGACTTCCGACAAGGCGCCCAGCAGGATCGATTCGACGTCAACATTGGCGCCCAGCGGATTCGTCCTGAGGTGCTGTATCAATGGCTCGGAAGCAATCTCCACCCGGAAGGCGCGTATGGTGTCGATCGCGCTTTTATACTGCGAGTCTCCCGAGTTGATGTCATCATCGATGGCTTCCTTCATCTCGCCGTAGAACTCGTCCAGATACTCTTCCGAAAGCTTCGTCAATTCCTCTGCGTCTTCGCTGGGCATCTCGCGCGCGATGGCGTCCTTCAACGCTTTCAGATTGGCGTTAATCTGCGGCGGAATCTTCTGCCAGCGCTCGATCAGGAATTTGCGCTTGGCGACGATGCCGGAAGGAATTTCGGTTCCCTGAGTCTCCTGCAGGGAACCGGCCTCGTCGGGATCGACGTCGGTTTCGGAGTCCAGGTCTACCGAGCCGTCGATGGCGCGCACGCGGACCCGGTATTTCGCTCCCGTCTCTGCCAGCAGCGCCACCGTGAGCTTCTTGGCCAGACCGCCTGGAACTTTCGCCAACACGAATGTATGGACGCCCTTCTCGAAAATGCAGTCGCCCAGTACGACCTTGCCGCCGGCCGCGCCCGCTATTTCCGCCAGCAGTTTCTTGCTGCCGCTGCCCACCTTCTTGGCTACGATTACGGCGCTGCTCTTGCCCGCCAGATATGCCATGAATCGCAGTTGCGGCTTGAGCTCTTCGCCCTCGCGCGGCGCACGCGCTCTCACCTGCGCTAGCGCCGTCACCATTTTCCCTTTCAGATCCTTCTGGAACTCCGCCGCCTCTTTTTCCTCTTCCTCGTCCTCGGCCTCTGCTGCTTCCTCTTCGTCTTTCTCTTTCTCTTTTTCCGCCGCGGGCTTGGCGGCCGCCGCCGCGGGCTTGGCTGCCAAAGCCCCCTCCAATTTCAGGAGAGCCTTCAACGCAGCCTCAAAGTCGCCCGCCTCGGCCTTCTCCACCACAAAAGCGTTCGTGGCCCGCAAGCCGCTGGCGTCGCGCGCCGGATCCTTCAGCGCCGCCGCCAACCGGCCTTCGAGCGCCTGGTAGCGCGCGCGATACTCTTTCTCCCGCGGATTCTCCTTCAACGCCTGCTCCACCGCTTCCAACTGTTTGGTGGCCACGTCGAGCTTGCCCGCGCGAATCAAGTCCGGGAGCCCGGCGCTCACGCGCACCAGTTCGGCCTTCTTCTCCGGGTGCGCCGCGATGATGGCTTGCATCTCTTTTACCAGCGCGCTCCAGCGGGCCGCCACCTGCGCCGGGCCCGCAGGTCCGGCCGGAGCTGCCGCCGGAGGCGCGTCGAGCTCTGCCTGCATCTTGTCCATCTTCGGTTTGGCTTCCGCGGCCTGATTGGCCTTGAGCAGCGCGCCAATGGCGGCCATGTCTTTGAACAGGTCCGCTTTGCGCTCGGGGTGCGCGGCGGCGTAAGCCTGTACGTCCTTCACCAGCTTGGTCCAGGGGCCAGTCAGCGAGACGGCCGATAACGGCGGCGCTGCGGCAGCCTGCGGCGGAGGGGGTGGAGCCGCTGGAGCTTGCGGTGGGGCTGCCGAAGCGGCCGCTGATGCTCCCTCCCCGGCTTCCCCTTCCTCCCGTTCGTCCTCCATGCCGGTCGGGATCCAGACCGCTTTCCCCAATAATAGCGGTAGGCTGGTCTTCAACAACTTGTACGGAACCGTGCCGGTCGTCGGCTCGAAGGCGATTCGCTCTTCCTTCATGCTGCAGGTCCCCTTGCAGATCAGCTTCTTGCCTGCCATGGCCTTGCGGATTCCGTTGTCGTCCACCAGGGCAAGGAAAGCCGGGTACTTCTGCTTCTTGCCGGAAGTGTTGGTCAGTTCCACATCCTTGTAAATCCAGAATTTCGCGTTGCCCGAGGCGACCTTGGACAAGTCCACACGGCTCGCTTTCTTATACGTATCGGTGTCTTTCAGATCGAGTTCTTTCAGCGGCATGGACTCACTCCGATCGGACAGGGTACATTATAATGCGCCACGCGGCAAACGAACATTCCCGAATTCCTGAGTATTCCGCCGGATGGCTGGTCAGCCTCAAGGCGGAAGACTTCGAGATCCTCACGACCATCGCAATAGATCCGGGGAAGCGGGTCGCTTACGTCAACGCTCATTGGGGTCTGCCCCACATTGCCGAAGCGATAACTTTCAGAATCTCCCTTACGGTGGCGGCTCGGTAAGCGTGGCGGCGGGACGGACATCGCGGAGCGTGGCCGCCCATCCGGGATATCCGCGCGACGCGGAATACGCGTCCTCTTCCAATTGAAAGATCGCGTCGACGCGCGCTCCCGGCGCGAATTCGGCGGCGCGCTCCGCGAAGTTCCAGGCCTTGAATAGGAGTGTGCGGCCGTTCTGGCGCAACGGCACACGCAGGTGTTTTTCTTTCATGAGCGCCGGCACCGCGGCCACCTCCAGATTCAGCGCTGCGAAGCATGGCAGCTCGTGCCCGTGGCCGAAGGGCGCCAACGCGAAAATGCCTTCCACGCTGCGGTCGTCGATTTCGCGCAATTCCAGGACGGCGTCGACATCCCAGCACGGGAGAAAATCTTCGGGGCACAGGCACTGGGCCGCATAAGCGTTGAAGCGCTCGCGGAACTCGTCCACGCGCGCGCTATCCAGCGTTACGCCGGCGGCGTGCATGTGCCCGCCGAATTTCACGAAAAGGCCGGACATCGATTCCAGCGCATTTAGCAGGTGAAACGCCGGAATGCTGCGGCCGGAGCCCTGCGCCAGACCGTCTTCCGCATTGCGCCCGAGCACGAACACGGGGCGATGGAAGCGCTCCACCAGCCGGCTGGCCACAATTCCCAGAACGCCGCGATGCCATTCCTCGCCGTAGTAAACCAGCGCCGCGGTGGACTCCGCTACCGGTATTTGCTCGCAAATTTCGCGGATCTGGGCCTCCACCTGGCGCCGTTCGGCGTTCCGGTCGTGGAGCTGCTGCGCGAGCTCGCGGGCGTGTGCGGGGTCGGTGGAGAGGAACAGGTCGATTACCGTCTTGGCGGTGTCCATGCGGCCGGCGGCGTTCAATCGCGGCGCGATCTGGAATGCCACCTGGCGGGACGTCGGCACAGCGCCGTTGGTGAAGCCGGCAACATCGAGAATCGCGCGCAGGCCGGGATTCTTCACTTCGCCGAGCCCGTCGAGCCCGTGCTTGACGATCACGCGATTCTCACCGGTGAGCGGCACCACGTCGGCCACGGTCGCGATGGCCACCATTTTGAGGAACGATTCCATCACGCGCCGCAACTTGGCTTCGGTCCATCCGAGCGTGGCCAGCAGCGCGTGCGCCAGTTTGAAGGCCACGGCGGCGCCGCAGAGGTTCTTTTCGGGATAGCAGCAATCGTGCTGATTGGGATTGAGCACGGCCACCGCCGGCGGCAGCGCGCTGTCGGGCAGGTGATGATCGGTGACGATGGTGTCGATGCCCAATTCGTTTCCGCGGGTCACCACTTGCGCGGCGCGGATGCCGGTGTCCACGCTGATCATCAGGGTGACGCCCTGGGCGGCGGCCGTCTCCACCACTTCGGGGCGCATGCCATACCCCTCTTTTAAGCGGTGCGGAACGTGATAGGACGCCGCTCCGCCGGCGATCTGCACGGCCTCGGTGAGCAGCACGACGGAGGTGGTTCCGTCGACGTCGTAATCGCCGTAGATGAGGATTTTCTCGCCGTCGCGAATGGCTCTGCGGAGGCGATCGACGGCGGGTTGCATGCCCAGCATGAGGTATGGATCGAAGAGGTCGTCGAGCGAGGGGCGCAGGAAGCGGCGGGCGGCAGCGGGATCGGAGTATCCGCGATGCACCAGTACCTTGGCGGCGGGGGATGCGATAGCGAGGTCCGCGGAGAGGCGGCGGGCGGCTTCGAGATCGATATGCGGGATCAGCCAACGGGAACCGGGCATGTTATTCGGGGGCTAGCTGCAGGCAAAAAGCACCGCTCCCTTGCGGTCACGGCTCATTCGGACAAGCTAAAGCATGTCCCACGTCAGTTCTTGGAAAAGTAGCCGCCGAGGGGCTCGTCGTCATCGTCCACGCCTTCGGGATCGGAGATGAGCGACAGGATTTCGTCTTCCACGCCGAGAAATTCCTCGTACCAGTCGGGCTGCATTTGGTAGACGTAGAGGCGCGAGTGGTAATCGAAGGCCAGTTCGAGCGAACAGGTGACGCCTTCGTGACCACGCAGGGCGCGCAGGCGCTTCTCGTAGTCGCGCTTCTCTTCGCGCGTCAGGTCAAGATCGTCGAATTGCGACGTCAGGTCTTCGATGTCGGAGGTCTTGAACTCACGGGCGGCGAAGATGACGATGCGAGTCTCGCTCTTGACGGCGACCTCGAGGAATGTCTGGTAATCGGGGTAGCGCTCGGTGTCCCAAACCACCATCCCGTGAGTATCCAGGCCGCCCGGGGAACTATGGAACACGGCGAGGCCGGACGCTTCGAGATACTCCAGGATTTCGCGCTTCAAAGTGTCGAGGTTTAAATCCACGTTGTTGCCTCAGTCCTACGCCAACACCAGAATATCAGAGGGGCCGGCCAGGTCACGGGCGGACGGTGTGACGATCGTCCTGGGCCCGATGTAGATTTTGCGCTTGTCGCGGATGGCGTCGCGCACGTCGTTCTCGCAGACGAAGTCCACCGGTTTCGGGGGTGGTGGCGCGGGTGGTGGGACCGGAGCCGTTTCGATAGGGCACTCCTTCGGCAGTCAGCCATACCCTCCCGACGGGTTACCGCCCCCGCGCCGGGCGAGAAAGCGGTCCACCACATCGGCGGAGACACTTGAGGGCGCCGGTTTGGCGGTTTCGCAGGAGCATGAGGGACCGCCCGCCGCCTTCGCCGGAGTACCGCGGGAAGCCAGGTAGCGCTCGACCGCCGCGGCCACTACACTGCGATCGATGGCGAGATCGCCTGGCGATGCGGCACCGGCCGCAGGGTAAGTCGCGGCATTGTAATCGAGCGGCATTTCGAACGCTTCCTCCGGCTTGCGGACCACGAAGGCGAGGCGCTTGATGTTGATCAGGTGCAGCGGGCCGACGTTATCGGAAGTGGAATTGTTGGCCATCGCGCCGCAGCCCAGAGTCATGGATGGAAATACATTGGTGGTGATGCCGGTGGACCCTTGCGGCGAGGGAGTATTCACCAGGATGCGGAATGCCGGCATGCGCATGGCGTATTCGCGGGTGCGCGCATCGTTCTGCGAGTAGATGGCCGCGGTGTGGCCAAGCCCCCCGAACTTCAGCAGGGCGTAGCAGGTTTCCACGCAGCTATTGAAATCAGGCAGGAAATAGAGCGAAAGAACCGGCGAGAGCTTTTCGGCTGACAATGGGTGCTGCTTGCCGACGCCGCCGACTTCGGCGCAGATGATCGAAGTATCGGCGGGCACTTCGAATCCCGCCATCTTGGCGATCTTGGTGGGCGCCTGGCCTACGCAATTCGGATTCACCGTCCAATTCGAGGTGATCAGCAGCTTGCCGAGAGCGTCCTTTTGCGCTTCGGTGGCGATGTAGGCTTTCTGGGCTTTCAGTAGACTGAGAATGCGATCGCGCAGGGAAACATGCGTCACGATGGCCTGTTCGCTGGAGCACACGGTGCCGTAATCGAACGACTTGCCGAGAACGATTTTGGGAATGGCGTCGTCCAGGTCGGCCGAGGTGTCCACCAGGACCGGAACGTTGCCCGGTCCCACACCGAAGGCCGGCTTGCCGCTGGAATACGCCGCTTTTACGATGGCGGACCCGCCCGTGGAGAGGATGACCGCGGTGCGTTCATGCCGCATCAGAGCGTTGGTGCCTTCGAGCGTAGCGGCGTCGACGCACTGGATGATGTCCTCGGGGGCGCCGGCTTCCACCGCGGCCTGGTACAAGACGGCGGCGGTGGCGCAGGTGCAGCGATGGGCGCGCGGATGGGGACTGATGACGATGGCGTTCCCGGCTTTGAGCGCGATCAGCGATTTATAAATTGCCGTGGAGGTGGGATTGGTGGTGGGCAGGATGGCCGCCACCACTCCCATGGAGACGCCGATTTCGACCAGCTTTTCCTCCGGCAATTCGCGCAGAATGCCGATGGTTTTCATGCCGCGCATGCGGCGCGGAAGCCAGTCGGAGGTCAGCAGATTCTTGATGTACTTATCTTTGGCATTGCCGTAGCCGGTCTCTTCCACGGCCAGATCGGCCAGGCGCTTGGCGTGGGCGCGCGCGGCGGCGGCCATCCGTTCCACGATGGCGTCCACCTGTTCCTGCGAATAGGTGCGGTACTTCTGCCAGGCTGCGAATGCCTTCTCGACCTT
>Ga0182030_10020464_pt1 | contig 12482 bp, 13 predicted proteins | sample 812S3MmetaG_FD_121299 | JGI IMG/M metagenome (GOLD analysis project Ga0182030, IMG submission 121299) | Permafrost microbial communities from Stordalen Mire, Sweden - 812S3M metaG (Illumina Assembly) | ecosystem: Environmental > Terrestrial > Soil > Wetlands > Permafrost | place: Sweden... | reverse complement strand
CGTGCTCCATCACATGGCACCAGTGACAAGTGGAGTAGCCTATGGACAGAAAGATCGGCTTGTTTTCACGGCGTGATTTCTCGAAGGCCTCTTCACCCCAGGGGTACCAGTCGACCGGGTTATGCGCATGCTGCTGCAGATAGGGACTCTTCTCGTGCAAAAGACGGTTGGCGGGCATCTCACTTACAGGAGACCATGACCACAAGAATCGAAAAAGACACGATGGGCGAGATGGCCGTCCCGGCAGACGCCTGGTATGGCGCGCAGACGGCCCGAGCGGTGGAAAATTTTCCCATTAGTGCCCTGCGTCTGCAACGGCCTTTCATTCGGGCGCTCGGGATTATTAAAGCCGCCGCGGCGCGCATAAATGGACAGCACGGCTGGCTTGATCCAAAGAAAGCCGACTCTATCGAGAAGGCTGCGAATCAGGTAGCCGGCGGCGAGCATGACGCGCAGTTTGTGGTCGATGTTTTTCAAACCGGCAGCGGAACCTCGACCAACATGAATGCCAATGAGGTGATCGCACATCTCGCCGGCGCCCACGCCAATGACGATGTAAACCGCGGGCAATCGAGCAACGATGTCTTTCCGTCGGCGATGCATATCGCAGCTGCAGAATCCGTGGTGCAGCGGCTCCTGCCCGCCATGGATGAACTGGCCGCGGAACTTTCGCGAAAGGCCGGCGAGTTCCACGACGTCATCAAAATCGGACGTACTCATTTGCAGGATGCCGTACCGATGCGGCTGGGACAAGAGTTCAGCGGTTACGCACAGCAAGTCAACAAGGCGGCCGAACGTGTGCGCGTGGCTACCCAGGGACTGTATGAACTTCCGCTGGGTGGCACTGCCGTCGGAACCGGCCTGAACGCACCGGAAGGCTTCGCAGCCGAAACCATCGCGGATATCGCCCGGGTTACGGGATTGCCATTCATTGAAGCCGCCAATCACTTTGAAGCGCAGGCTGCAAAGGACGCAGTGGTTTTCCTCAGCGGCGCACTGCGCGGCTATGCAGTAGCGTTGACGAAGATCGCCAACGATATCCGCTGGCTGGGTTCGGGACCGCGCTGCGGTATCGGAGAGTTGAAGCTCACGGCAGTTCAACCAGGATCGAGCATCATGCCCGGCAAGGTAAATCCCGTGATTGCCGAGAGCGTGGCAATGGTTTGCGCTCAGGTGATCGGTTACGACGCCACGATTGCGTGGTGCGCCGCCGCGGGAAATTTTGAGCTGAACGTCATGATGCCGGTGATGGCGTACGATCTCCTGGAAGCCATCGAACTGCTAGCGGCATCGAGTGTGAACTTCGCACGGAAACTCGTTGCGGGCCTCGAAGCCGATAGCGAAAAGGCCGGGAGTTTCGTGGAGCGCTCACTGGCGATGGGGACTGCACTTGTCCCCGAAATCGGATATGAGAAGACGGCCGCTCTGGTTAAAGAGGCGCACGCCACGGGCCGTACGATTCGCGAGATTGCAACCGGGAAGAGCGGCCTAAGCGCAGAGAGATTAAAAGAACTACTCGACCCGGAAACGCAAGCAGGCGGGTAGGGCATGCCTCAGCCTGCCCGCAGACATGATAGATTCTACCTGCAATGAATCACATGCATATGACCCAGGGAAATAATTCCGAATCGGACTTCCGCGAATAACCCGAGAGGCCAAAATGACTATTCAAAATTCGCATGATTCTGCATGAGTATCATGCACTTGACTTTTAAAGTACCGGCAAATATAGTTGGCGATCAGCTATGAATGATCAGGCAAGAACAGACAAGGCATCAAATCGCGGCGCTTCCTGCAGGGCGCAACAGCCGCAGCCGGCATACTTGGCGCAGCCGCTCTAAAACCTGCTTTTGCCCAGTCCGCCGCTCCGATCGAAGGCTTCACCCGCGATGAACTTCGTCGGGATATGCTCGCCGGAGTCGAAGATGACATCAAGAAAGACCTCGACATGCGCGCCAAAGCAGTCGAGGAATTGCCCCGCCCAACGAACCTCCGGGCACCCGGCATGCTCGACGCGCGCTTCACCGTGTCGTACAAGAACGCAGTTCCGACAGCGATGAAACTGCTGACGGACTATTTCGCGGCATACAACGATCGGGACCTGAAAGCCGTCGCGCAAACTCTGCATTTCCCATTCGCGACCTTCGAGACCCATGAGCCCACGGTCTATATGACCGCGGAAGACTTCATCCGGAATCCCCCGCCGTCGATCCACGAGAGTACCGGCCCGGACAGCCAGCTTCGCCCCGGCACCTGCGACATCATGGATACCCTGCAACTCCAGACCTACAACCCCGTGAATGTCGGTCTTGAGCTGTCCTATACCCGCTACCGCGGCGATGGATACAAGCTCGGAATCAATCAGGGAATTTACGCCATCACAAATAACGACGGCAGATGGGGAATCCAGCTCAGCTCCGTAATCTTCACGCCAACCGAATACATTGGCGACAAATTCAACGATGCCGCGGAAGCTCATCTGCGCCAGGGACGAACCGGCATGGGGCCTTCGGCGATCACGACTACGATCTATTGCAATTGTCAGGGCCGACGGCAAGCCGGGCTGGTTCTTTGAACTGGCGGGCGGCGGCGTGGGCCATTACGGATATACGAAGGACCTGGCAGAATCCCGGGTGCTCCATGCAGGGCCGGAGAAAGCGCATGCGTTCGGCGGATACATCCGCTATACAAACGACCATGTCTTCATATCCGAAACCCGCAGCATGAGCGTGATGATCTTCGACAAACGGAACGGATATTGGGTGAACGCCGGTAGCTTCGGGCAATCCATCCGGCGCGAACGGTCGAACGACGCGCTCGCCTGAGAAATCCTACTCAATCAGTTCGCGGTTTAACCAGCGACGACCGTACATATCGAGCCATTCGCCATCCGGCTCACTGGCGCGGGGATCGGACCCAAGACGCAGAACGTTCCCGTCGAGATCTTCAACCTGCATTTCGAGCGCCCACGAATAGTTCGTGGGTGAATGGCGGATCTTGGCACCTGACTTCCGGAATTCCGCGTAAAGAGCTCCAACATCGACGCCATCGATCCAAACCCATGAACCGAAGTGTCCCTGATCGCCCTGGCAAAGGAAAAGTCCGCACCGGCCGCGGGCGATGGAAACGAAGTCGCAAGTCTCCCAGTTGACCTTGAAACCCAGAGCCTGGACATAATAATCCCGACTCGCGGCAACATCGCTCACCCGGAGTACCGGCGTAACTCCACCAAAAGGAAACGGGTCACTTGGCGCGGATTCAGACATAGCGGTTCTTTCAGCCTAAACCAGCATCGCGCAAAAACTGAGCCGATTCTTCCGGCGGCGTCGGATTGATATAGAACCCTGTGCCCCACTCAAATCCGGCGACCCGCGTCAGCTTCGGGATCACCTCGATGTGCCAGTGGAAAAAAGGATTGGCAGCATCCTGCAAAGGCGCCGTGTGAACCAGAAAATTATAAGGCGGACGTTCCAGAACTTTATCGATCTTCCGCAGAGTGGACTTGAGCACCCATGCCAGATTCTCCAAATGCGGCGCATCGATGTCCTCGTAATGCGACCGGTGCTGCTTCGGCAAGATCCACGTCTCGAACGGAAACCGCGCCGCATAAGGCTCCAGAACCACAAACCGGTCCGTCTCGGTAACAATCCGCGCAGCCGCTTTCGTTTCCTGGCGAATCATATCGCAGTAGAGACACCGTTCCTTAAACTTGTGATACTTCTTCGCGCCGTGAAGCTCTTCTTGCACCCGCTTCGGCACCACCGGCAGAGCAATCAACTGCGAATGCGTATGCTCCAGCGTCGCCCCCGCCGCCTCGCCCTGATTCTTGAACAGAAGCACATAGTGCAAACGGCGGTCGTTCTTCAAATCATGCATCCGATCGCGAAATGCCCAAAGTACCTGTTCCACGGCCTTTTCGGACAGATCGGTCATGCTGAGCAAATGGTCGGGCGATTCGATCACAACCTCATGAGCGCCAATGCCCTGCATCTTGTCGAACATGCCTTCGCCCTGGCGATCCAGATCGCCTTCGATACCGAGCACCGGAAATTTATTGGGTACCACCCGCAGTGACCAACCAGGCTGATTGGCCCCGGAGCCGTTCCGGTAGGCCAGCACCTCCGGCGGCGTCTTCGATTCGTTGCCGGGACAGAAGGGACAAATGCGGCCGGAAGGAACCGACGGCACCGGTTCACGGATGAAGTCGTTGGGTCGGCGCGCACGATCCGTGGCGATGATTACCCACTGGTCCGTAACCGGATCTTTTCGCAGTTCTGGCATGGCGTGAAAACTAATATACCGAGAGGTCCCACGTGAAGGCGTCCCGGAGGTGTTCCAGCTTCCCGCCCGCAATGGAAATGGCGTCGAAACGGACACATGCCGGGTCGGCGCCGGACCTGCGCACATAATCCCGCGCGGTACGGCGCAGAGCGCGAATTTTGTCAGCGTCGATAGCCCGCTCCGGCGCACTCCATTCGCCCGAAGCCCGGGTCTTTACTTCGATGAATACGAGGGAATTTGCCTCTGCGGTCTTCTCCCAGGCAATGATGTCGATCTCGCCGCCGCCCTGCGGAGGTCGCCAGTTGCGGGCGGCAATGGTAAACCCGTGTTTGCGCAGATAGCGGTGCGCAAAATCCTCGCCCCACTTACCCAGGTTATGTTCTGTGAGGTAGCGCAGCCGGTCAGCGACGCGGTACAGGGGGGCCAACGGGTTCAAATTCAAACTCCATCGCCTTTCCCCGAATTACATAGCAAAGGTAGAATTCCCAGAACTTGCGGAAGCGCGGGAACCGGTTCACCAGAAACTGAAAGCCAAGCCATTTCCAGAATGCTAGTAGGGTTACCCGAACAGAAATCTCCTTAAATTTCGCTTTCGTGTAATAACCGAAGCCGCCGTCCTTGTCCCCGAAGTAGCGAAACGAAAAACTATTGAGGTGATGTTTGTGGGTCGGATCGCAGAAAGAACTGTAATCGGTATAGTGTGGAGTTTCAATGCGGATCCGTCCGCCCGGCCGCACCAGCCGGTGGAATTCTTCCATGGTGCGAATGACGTCAGTCAGATGTTCTATGACGTGTATTGCCCGCAAACGATCGAACGAACCATCCGCAAACGGATAAGGAAACTTATCCAGATCGCAAATCACATCAGCAGCAGTAGCCGGATTGATATCGATACCAATGGAACCGGGGTACTTCTTAACACCACATCCAACATCAAGAGTCATCCGAAGTGGGGCGGCCCCCCGGGTCCGCAGCGGGTCCCCTGACCCGCCTTGCCAGCAAACCTGAAAATTAGGGCGAGCGCTTTCAACATCCCCCTAAAAATGCCAGGCTACGCCCGCAAACGCTCCATCAAAAGTCCCGATCTGATACTCAGTTCCATTAGGACCGCTCTTGTAATGGAGAGCTTTTCCGCCAGCCTTAACCTCAACATGACCCACGCGCCACGATAAAGTCGCCGCCGCATCCCAAAGATCGGAATGGTGCGGGATGCCGAATCCTGACCCGTCCAGCCGGAACAGAATGTGTTTCGTCAAAGCATATTCAGCAGCCAGTCCGAAGACCGGCAGAACGATGTTGGCGGTTCCATCGGCTATTTCGCCGGCAGTGACATACGGTGCATTCGCGTTCGCGTGCGCCGCGACATATTCGACACCGTAGATCGCCTTGAACCGGAGCCGGCTCACCGGAAACTTGTGCGGATAAAGCAGATCGTCCAGATAAAACTTCACATTGCGAACCTGGAACTGCGTATTGAGATAGTCGCCGATGCTAATGGGCGTAGTGTAGATGTCGAGAGCCTTCGTCGCGGTTTGGTTCCCTGTGCCTTTTACTTCAAACCCCTCCAGATGTAAGGAGCCTGTTCGGGTAATCGGATAACTGGCTTCGAAACCAGGTGCACGATGCACTTTTCCCAAACCGTCGAGCGTTTCATAATCAGTCGCGGCGCGCCCGGTCATAATGTTCGGCTGGGACGACGGGCTGGTATCCCAATAAAGCAGCCCTATCATTAAGGTCCGCGGATCGGGATAGTCCGGCACGCTCGGAGCCGGTGGCCCTGATGGAGCAGTAATCGGGGGGGCCGTTTGCACCGTCGGCGGAGGCGGAGGCGCAGTCTGCGGCGCATCGGGGGTCTGTGCCTTCGCACCGCCAGCCGATATATACAGAAGCGCAGTGCTCAGGATGAGAAAGCCACTAAAGCGAAACTTCAAAAATACTCCTCTTATACTTCAGGATTTGAACCGGGATTTGAATCCACCGGGGATTTGTACCCGGACCATCTCACCGAACAATCCACCGGTGAGCCCTTGTTCAGATAGTATACGCAGCCCGTAGCCGCCCGGTATACAGCGGTGACAGGGTCTTTCATTACAAACAATAACGACAGCGGACTGCTGGTTGGGCTAGTATGACGACATAGCCAGATGAATTTTGTCGACGATTGCGCTCAATGCAAGCGGATCTCGGGGAAATACGAAGCGGCAACCCTGGAATGGTTCCGCGTGCAGGGCCAACTCGATGTGGCTCAGTATCTTTATGATCCGGCAAAGTCGGCTGGAATTGTGTCGGAGCTGTCCGCGATCGCGAAACGACGCCAGGCGCTCCGGGATGCCGCAATGCACCATATCGAGAACGCACATGCAACCCGGACGGCCGGGGGCAGCTAAGCTGCCCGAGCCTGTCACATGGCCCGTTACACTTAAATGGTGCCGGGCAGACCCTCACTTGCGACCGTGACGGCCGGAGAACTCGCCGGAAGCCCGGATATCCGCGACGTTTTGCGGTGGTTTACCCGCGAGAAGCAGTGGGTCAACGACATCCACCTTCGTCTTTGCCGGGTCCCGGCCCCCACATTCCTTGAGAGGGAGCGCGCCGAGTGGTTTGCCGCGCAGTTGCGTTCTATCGGCTGGCACGCGTGGATTGATGACGCCGGGAATGTCCTTTCGACCCTTGACCCCGATTTTCATCCGTATGACATTCACGGCCTCCCGGGACCGTCCGTGGTCGCCCTGACTGCCCATCTGGACACGGTTCTCGCACCCCGGACTAAAGACGACGTCTACATTGACCGGGATGGCGACATGCAGGGACCGGGCGTTTCGGACAACGGAGCGGGCCTTGCAGCGCTTCTCGCCATCGCCAAGGCGATCAAAACAGTGTCCAACCCGGCCACCTGCACAGATCTATGGAGCCGGCTCCTTCTGATCGCCAACGTGGGGGAAGAGGGAGAAGGGAATCTCAGCGGCATGCGGCATGTCTGCGCCCAGCCGGAGCTGATTGAGCGAATTCGCGCTTTTCTGGTACTGGATGGCGCGGCTGTTGACCACGTGACCGTTCAGGCGCTGGGAAGCAGACGTTTCGAAGTCTCGTTCGCAGGTTCAGGCGGACACAGCTGGAGCGACTTCGGCACCGCCAATGCCGTTCATGCCCTCAATCGCGCGATGGCCATTTTCATCGACGAAAATCCCGTAGACCCGCGGTCCTCGCCGAGAGTATCGGTCAACGTGGGCCTTATCGAAGGGGGCACGGGCATTAACGCCATCCCCGCCGCGGCGCGCGCCAAGATCGACATCCGGTCCGAAAGCAACGGCAAAATGGATGAGCTTGTAAACGCCCTGAAGAGCGCCGTGGCTCGCGGCGAGGAGATCGAAAATACGCGCGCCATCGGTCCGAAAGTCACTGCCAAAGTGCGTGAGATCGGAAGCCGTCCGGCAGCTGGTTTAGCCGCGGATTCGCCCCTGATCGCCATGATCCGGTCGGTCGACTCCCACCTCGGCATCCGCTCCCGGCTGGATTGCGCATCGACCGATGCCAATATCCCGCTTTCGCTCGGTATCCCAGCAGTTTCCATCGGGGCGGGTGGAAAAGGCGGCGGTGCTCACACGGTGTCCGAATGGTACCGGTCCAATGGCCGCGACCTCGGCCTCAAACGGGTACTCCTCGTCGCCGGCATGCTGCTTCGCGAAAGCGGAATTGCGTGAACCACGCCAGGGGATCGAAGCAGCGCAAGGCAGAGTTGGCTCTGGCTGGCATAACGATCCTTTGGGGCAGTACATTCGTCGTAGTAAAAGGAGCCCTCGCGGATGTCTCCCCCGTCCTGTTCATCGCGCTGCGTTTCACCCTCGCACTCGCGGCCCTGGCATTGATTTACGGCGGCCCACTCCGCCGCAAGGGCTTGCAAACAAAGGACTGGATGGCAGGATTGCTGGCCGGCATACTGCTCTTTGCTGCCTTCACGCTTCAAACCGTCGGCCTGGGTCTGACTACGCCCTCCAAATCGGCATTTCTAACATCTTTATCGATTCCGATGGTACCTTTGGCGAGCTCGGTCGTCTATGGAATCAGACCGCGCCTCTTTGAGGGGGCGGGTATTGTGATTGCGTCCCTTGGGATGATTTTGATGACCTTTCCGGATGATCTGCTTTCGGGCTTCAATATGAGCCGGGGCGACTTCCTGACATTTCTGTGCGCGGTGCTCTTCGCCCTGCATATCGTGGTGGTCGGGCATTTCTCGCCGATCGTGGGGTTTGAGTCGCTGGCCGTTGTGCAAATCGGCGTGGCTGCCGTACTTGCAACTGCCTTCGCGGGCGCCCTGGCCTTTCGAACGCCGGTAACCTTCCACCCGACCCCCGCGCTGGCTGCAGCAGTTCTCGTCACTGGACTCCTCGCCACCGGGCTGGCATTCACCACCATGGCGTGGGCTCAACAGTACACAAGTTCCACAAGAGCGGCTTTGATCTTCGCACTGGAACCAGTCGTTGCCTGGCTGGCTTCCCGGCTGTTAACAGGCGAAACAATGGGAAATCGCGGGAAAGCAGGGGCCGGCCTTATTTTGGCGGGTATATTGCTTGTTGAATTCAGGCCAGAGTTGAAACGGGTCAAACCGTGAGAGCATCATGTTAGTAGCTGGGCAAGCGCGCGTCACATCTATTCCAGCCGGGTGTATAATCCGAGGCGGTTGCGCTGATCCGGAGCAGTTGCGGTGAATACGAGGAGCAAGTAAAAAATGAGTTTCTACGACAAAATGCGAAGACAGAAGTTTCTGTCCTTTACGCTGATGGTTTTCACGCTATCGATCGGGATCCTGATCGGTACCATTGCGCAGACGGGAGCCAAAGCAGCCAAAGAACAGGCTGTAGCACCTGACGCGACACCGCTCGTAGTGCCGCCCCCCGTGGTCCTGCAAAATGAATTCGCCAAGCTGGCGAAGTTCCTTGAACCCTCCGTGGTGAATATCTCGACGGAATATATCCCCAAATCGGAACCCACTTCTTCCCGTTCCGCTCCGAAGAGCACCCCACGCCGCAGAGTTGTTCCCCAGCAACCGCCCGACGGCGATGACAACGATGACAGCAACGGCGGCCTGCAGGACTTCTTCCAGCGCTTCTTCGGCGGTCAGGGCGGTGGTGGCGGGCAGTTCGCTGAGCCTGAAGACCAGCGCAGCGGAAGTCTCGGCTCCGGCGTAATCGTCGATAAAAACGGCTACATCCTGACGAACAATCATGTCGTCGAAAAAGCCACTCGCATAAAGGTGAAGTTCATGAGTGACGACACCGAGTATCCGGCTACGGTCATTGGAACCGACAAAGATACCGACCTCGCTGTCATCCATGTGGACAAGAAAAATCTCGTTGCCGCCAAAATCGGCAACTCGGATGCCATGCAACCCGGCGACTGGTCGGTTGCGATCGGTTCACCGTTTGGCTTCCAGGCAACCGTAACGGCGGGAATCATCAGCGCGGTTGCGCGCGATCTGGGTCCGGGCGAAGGCACCAGCAGTTTCCAGCACTTCATCCAGACCGACGCCGCGATTAACCCCGGCAACAGCGGCGGACCTCTCGCTAACATCAACGGTGAAGTCATCGGTATCAATACGATGATTGCCAGCCGCAGCGGTGGTTATCAGGGCATTGGCTTTGCCATGCCGATCAATACCGCAGTCTATGTCTATAACCAGATCATCAAGAGCGGACATGTGACCCGCGGCTCCATCGGTATCCGGTTTAGCGAGGAAGCGGGAAGCCAGCACTCCGCTCTGCTGAAAGTCTACGGTGCGGAACATGGCATCTTCGTCCAGTCGGTCGAGCCGAACGGGCCCGCCGATAAAGCTGGCCTCAAGGAAGAGGACGTTATCAGCTCAATCAATGGCCACGCGATCCATAAGGGTCAGGACCTGATCGATCTGGTGGCCGAGAGCCCGGTTGGCAGCACTCTTAAGGTGGATGTGATTCGGGCCAAGAAACAAATGGTTCTCGATATCGTCGTTGGCGACCGCACCAAGATCTTCGCGGATCAATACGGCGGCGTGAAGACCGACGAACCCGAAAATGCGCAGGACGCTACCCAGATGAAGTTCGGCATGTCCGTACAGGCGCTTCGCTCCGTCGATCGTCAGGGCATGAACTTCAAAGGCGGCGTGGTGGTTGCCTCCGTTGAACCTGGATCGTTCGCGGACGACATCGGCATCAGCAAAGGCGACATCATCATCGAACTGAACCGGCAGGCAGTTAACTCGCCGGACGACATTCGCCGCATCCAGGGCTCACTAAAGCCCGGCGATGCTGTAGTCTTCCACCTCGAGAGTCAGGCGCCTGGCCGCGGCGGCGCGTCCTGGGTATCACGGTTCGCTTCCGGTACCGTCCCCGCCCAATAAACCAGACGTTCGAAACTGTACAATGCAAAGGGGGCAGATGTTTGCCCCCTTTCTTTTTTGCACATGAGAATCGCTCTCTTTCTCTTCTGGGTGACCGTCTTGGCCGGCTCGCTGGCCCTTCCTCAGGCGACTACGCCGGCACCCGCCACAAAAAAGCCCGCTCCCGCCGTCAAGAAGGCGCCTTCGACGAAGACTGGCGCGACTTCCAAAACAGGCACCGCCGCAAAGACCGGGACACCTTCCAAAACCGGGAAGGCCGCACCCAAGTCCGCTTCGAAGTCGACGAAATCAGGCAAGAAAGCGCCGCCGCCGGTCGTCCGGCAGCGCACCCAAGTGGCCCCTACGCCGGAAAGGTATAAGGATATCCAGGCCGCGCTCGTCGAAAAAGGCTATCTTCATGGAGAACCCACCGGCGTCTGGGACGCCGATTCCGTCGATGCACTCCGCCACTTCCAGACCGATCAAAAACTTACTGCAACGGGGAAGATCTCAGCGGCGTCTCTTATCGGTCTTGGTTTGGGTCCGAAGCCGCAGGATGATACGCCGCTGCTGCCGCCGCCATCCGTGCCTCCGGTCGAGCCAGGGGCAGCCCCTCCGCAGCACTAAGACCCTGCCTAATGGCAACATAGTAGACGAGCACCCATGATCATCGGCGTACCGAAGGAAGTAAAGGACCACGAGACCCGCGTCGGACTGGTGCCGAGCGCCGCAAGCGCCCTGGTTGAAGCCGGTCACCAGGTGCTGGTGGAAACTCTTGCAGGAGAAGGCAGCACCCTTCCCGACGCGGAATACATCCGGGCAGGCGCGCGGATCGTTCCCACTGCGGCGGAGGTGTGGTCGAAGGCGGATCTCGTCGTCAAAGTCAAAGAGCCGCAAACTTCCGAGTATCAGCACTTTCGCCCCGGCCTGATTTTATTCACCTATTTGCATCTCGCCCCTCTGCCGGATCTGACGGACCAGATGCTCAAGTCGGGTGTCAGCGGTGTCGCATACGAAACCATCGTCGACAGGGACGGCTCCCTCCCGCTTCTGGTGCCCATGAGTGAAGTCGCGGGCCGGATGGCAGTGCAGGTTGGCGCTCAATATCTGGAGCGGCCCAATGGCGGCAGGGGAATCCTGCTGGGCGGAGTGCCCGGCGTGGCCCCGGCTAACGTCGCGATCCTCGGCGGCGGCATCGTGGGCATCAACGCAGCAAAGATCGCTGTCGGCATGGGCGCACACGTCACCATCATCGACCGCAATCTGAACCGGCTCCGCGAACTGGATGACATATTCAATGGCGGCATCGTTACCCTTGCATCCAACGCGTGGACAATCGCTGAGACCCTGAAACTTGCCGACCTTGTGGTTGGCGGAGTTTTGATTCCGGGCGCTTCAGCGCCTAAGCTCGTGCGGCGCGAGATGATCCGCGATATGAAACGCGGATCGGTCGTGGTTGATGTGGCCATTGACCAGGGCGGCTGCTTTGAAACGTCCCACGCCACCACGCATACAGATCCGATTTATTTCGTCGACGACGTGCTTCACTACTGCGTCTCGAACATGCCCGCCGCCGTGCCGCACACTTCCACTTTCGCGCTCACCAATGCGACTTTCCCCTATCTGCTCGAGCTGGCGAACAAAGGCCTGGAGAAGGCCTGCGGAGCCCACCCCGGCCTCTGCGCCGGCGTAAATATCTGGCAAGGCCATGTAACGCACCGCGGCGTTGCTGAATCGCAGGGCAAACCATTCTTTGAATTGAATTTTGGAGCAAAATAATTGACCCATCTCGACGCAGAAGAGAAACTTTTCCAAGACACAATACGCCGCTTCGCGCGCGAAAAAATCG
>Ga0182030_10020463_pt1 | contig 12483 bp, 8 predicted proteins | sample 812S3MmetaG_FD_121299 | JGI IMG/M metagenome (GOLD analysis project Ga0182030, IMG submission 121299) | Permafrost microbial communities from Stordalen Mire, Sweden - 812S3M metaG (Illumina Assembly) | ecosystem: Environmental > Terrestrial > Soil > Wetlands > Permafrost | place: Sweden... | reverse complement strand
GCTATTCTCATGGACTTTATTTGCCATGCTCGCCGGAATTGAGCTGGGGCTTGACTTTCCGCAAGTAGCCGCGCAGGCGCAGTTGCCCGGTGACCTGTTTCTCCGCCTTGTGCGCATGGTGGTGGCGCCGTTGATTCTCACCAGCATTCCCGCGGGTATCGCGGCGCATAGCCATTTGCGATCGGTGGGCCGCGTCGCCGTGAAAGTGCTCATCTATTTTGAAGTGGTCACCACGGCCGGCCTCATCATTGGCTCGCTCGCGGGCGTCCTGTCCGGGGCGGGATGGGGCATCGCACTGCCTGCATCGTCTCCGTCGAGTTCCCTACCAACTCAACAAACCCCACACGGCTGGCAGCAAACCGTCCTGAATCTTTTTCCCGAGAATATCGCCCAGGCCGTCGCGGAAAATCGCATTCTTCAGGTCGTCATCTTTGCCATTCTCTTTGGAATCGCTCTGGCCACATTGCCGGAGGAGAAGCGCGCCCCGCTCGTGAACGGGTTGAAGGCGCTCACCGCTGCCATCTCGCAAATGGTCCGCATCATCACTTATCTCACGCCGCTTGCCGCCGGATCGGCGCTGGCATACACGGTGGCGACAACGGGGTTCGCCTCGCTGGTGCCGCTGGCCAAGCTCGTCGTGACCTGCTTCATCGCGCTCGCCTTCTTCTGTCTTGTTGTCGTGTTGCCTCTGCTTGTCTTATTCAGGGTTCCGCTGCGAAGATTTGCGGCCGCCGTGAGTGAGCCGGCAGCCATCGGTTTCGCCACGGGGACCTCCGAAGCCGCCTTGCCGCTGGCCATGGAGCGGATGGAAGAGCTGGGCGTTCCCGGGTGGATCGTCTCGTTCGTAATTCCCTTGGGCTACAGCTTCAATATGGACGGTTCCAGCGTTTACATGTCGCTGGCGGCAGTGTTCGCCGCCCAGGCCGCAGGCATCCACCTGACCCTCGGGCAGCATGTTGAGATGCTGGCTGTGCTGATGCTGGCGAGCAAAGGAATGGCCGGTGTGCCGCGAACGGTCTTTGTCATCCTGTTGGCGACGGCAAGCACCGTCCATCTTCCAACCGCGCCCATTCTGATGATCTTGGGCGTGGACGCGCTCATGGACATGGGCAGAACTGCTGTAAACGTGCTGGGAAACTGCGCTGCCAGCGCGGTGATCGCAAAGTCCGAGGATAAGTTTGCTCTATCCGGGACACCGAACGTTAATAACTGACTTTTGTGTACGAGCGCAGAACCAATAGAGAGGAAAATCGAATGAACATCAGGAAACTTGGCTACAGGGCGGCCTTCGGCCTCGCGCTGCTGGCGGGATTTGCAGAAGCACAAACTCCAATCCCCGCAAATATCGAACAACACCTCACGGCCGCGCGAAAAGCTGCCAAATTCGAATGGGTGGGCACGTTGTCGCGGAATTGTGTCGCCCCCGAGCTCGGGCCGCCGGAGATTGGCGAGCGCGGAGCCATCCCTGACCGTTCACTTTGGTATGCCCGGCCGGCGAAGGTGTTCGATAACCTCTACTTCGTCGGCACCAGAATTCATTCCTCGTGGGCGCTGACAACCAGCGACGGAATTATCTTGATCGACACGCTCTATAACTACGCCGTCGAGCCTGAGATCGTCGACGGCTTGAAGACGCTTGGTCTCGATCCCGCAAAGATCAAATATGTGCTCATCACGCACGGACATGGCGACCACGATGAGGGCGCAGCACTGCTGCAGGAGCGCTACGGCGCGCGGGTCGCGCTGGGGCCGGGAGACTGGGAACTGATCGACCGGGCGAGGTCAATGCCGGGCGGCAAACCGAAGCGCGACATCACAGTTACCGACGGTCAGAAAATCACGTTGGGCGACACCACTGTCACGGTCGTCCTCACGCCCGGGCACACCCCCGGAGCGTACGGTCTCATCTTCGAGGTTAGGGATCACGGGCGGCCACTCACCGTCGCATATGCCAGCGGGACCGCATTTTCCTTCCCCTACGACAGACCGCATTTTGACGTCTTCATCGCATCGCAGAAGAAGATGGCCGCAGCGGCGGCAGCCGCGGGCGTGACCGTTGTGCTCTCCAATCATTCGGCGTTCGACAATGCCGTCACGCGCGTGAACCTGATCCCAGCCCGCCAGCCCGGCGATCCGCATCCCTTCGAAGTCGGCGCCCCGGTGGTGGCAGATTACTTTACGGTGCTGGAAGAATGCGCCCTGGCAACAGAGACAGGATTGACGAAGTGAAATGCACAATGCCACATTCCGCATGCGCGCGTAGGTCAGAGCCGGCAGTTAGTGTCGCGCATGCGATATTGTCTGTCATTTTTTTCGTTGCACCTCTGGCACTTGGTCAAGCGGCCCCGCCCGGGGGGCTGCGAGAGCGACTGCAAAGCATCCCCGATCTGCGGCTCAACGTGACAGAGGTGCACGTGAGCCCTCTCGTTGTTTTGACCGGGATTTCGGCCGTCAGCGCGGACCGTTATGGACATTTGTATGTCATTCACCGGCCTGAAACCGGCGATCCCATCGTGGAGTTGGATCGCAATGGACACTTCATTCGCTCCTGGGGAAAGGGTCTGTTCAAGGTGCCACACAGCATTCGAATCGACGATGCCGGGTACGTCTGGGCGATCGATGCGAATCTGTCCACAATCTTCAAGTTCACTCCCGAAGGCCGGCAACTGCTCGAAATTCATGTTGGGGGCGTTCCCGACTCAAATCGAGAATTCTGCGGCGCCACCGACATCGCGTTTGCCGGCAATGGCCACCTCTTCGTCACGGATGGTTATTGCAATGCGCGGATTCTGGAATACAGCTCAGACGGGAAGAAGTTGAATGAGTGGGGATCGCATGGTTCCGGTCCTGGCCAGTTCAATCTGGTTCACTCGATCGCCATTGGGCCAGATGGGAATCTCTATGTTGCCGATAGAGAAAATGGCCGCATCCAATGGTTCAACCAATCCGGCAAATACCTGGGTGAATGGGATTACGGAGGGCAAGTCCATTCGCTGGCATTCAGCAAGAACGGTGACTTATACGTCGTGTTACATCCGAAGGAAGCTCCACCTGAGAAAGAATCTTACGTAGTAAAGATCGATCCCTCAAATGGAGAGGCATTAGGTAAGTACCCTGTTCGATCGCATGAATTGAGCATTGCCGCGGATGGAGTGCTTCTTCCTGCGACTCGGAGCAACCAACTGCTTATTCTGGCGCCCCGATAGCAAAGCGGCTATAAATGAGCTTCAGGCAAGATTCTGTCAGGTGAGGATTACTAACCGGCGGGGCTGACAGATCGGTGTCGTCGAATTTATAGCCGGCGTTCTGCTGGCGTATGGCAGCAATCGACCTTAATCGGAAGGAACCATCATGAGCCATGACCTCATCGTCCTGTACGAGCACCCCGAGTGGCAAAAGCCATTATTTGCGGCCCTCGACGCTCGAGGTGTTCGGCATGGAGCATTCGACCTCAAGAAAGGCTGTTTTGATCCGGACGCGATACCGGAGGCGCGAGTCTACTTCAATCAGGTCAGTCCAAGCGCATACAAACGCGATCACACGCGCGCTGTGCCTCTTGCGTTGGCCTTGATGCGGTCTCTGGAGCAGAGGGGGGCGCGTGTGCTCAATGGCTCTTCTGCATTCTCTTTGGAGCTGAGCAAAACGTATCAGGCCGCGTTGATGAAGAGTTTAGAGATCGAGCATCCACGGACACTTGCGTTTAATGACGTCGAGGCGGCGCTGGATGGGTGGGGAGACCGCTGGCCCGCGTTGGTTAAGCCGGACCAAGGCGGCAGTGGAGCTCGCATGTTCCTGCTCCATTCTCGAGATGAACTCATCCGTCTGCTCGACGACTCCCCCGAGCTCTGGTTACCTGACAATTTGCTCCTGTTGCAAGAATACTTCGAGACAGACCCGTCGAAAGGAATCGTCCGGATGGAATTCCTTGACTGTGAGTTGCTATACGCAATGCGGGTTATCTCATCGGGCTCGTTCAATCTGTGCCCGTCCGAGATTTGCAATCCAGAGATCGGCGCATCACAATGCGAACTGCCAGACGCACAGACGCCTCCTAAGTTCGCTCTCTATGAGGATGTTCCGCGCGCCGCAGTCGACACCGGCAAGAGGCTAATAACTGCCGGCCATTTGAACGTGGGTGGGATCGAGTATCTCGAAGCCCAAGATGGCCGTCTTGTGTTCTACGACATTAACGCCAACTCGAACCTGCGCAGATTAGCTGGGCTGAAGTTCGATCCATTTGACCGTGTTGCGACTTTCCTTGCTGCACAGGTCGCTCTTGCAACGCAATCGTGAGTTGCCGAGACATTTCTTGATAAGAGACCAGGGAGAAGTCGCTGATGATTGCGATGGACGCCGGTTGACAGTCTAATGGTCTTCAGCTGTTGCTCGCTTGCAATTCGTTTGTAACCTCGACGACTTCGAAAGTAACGGATACTTCAACCGTGGGCCGGAGTGTAGCCGCTACACTGCAATACCTGGAATCGGATAGTTCGATCGCTTGTCTTACGGCATCTTCTGAGAGGGACTCGCCAGTCAAGACATGGTGAAGTTTGATGGACTTGAAGCTGCGAGGGAAGTCCTCGCGGCGTTCTCCAGTGACTTCTATCTTGTAGTCGGCCAGGTTTTGCCGCTTCTTGCGGAGGATTTCGACAACGTCTGAAGCCATACATCCGCCAACTGCAATCAGAAGAAGTTCGATCGGCGTGGCCGCGGATGCACGGTCGCCATTGGTCTCCATGACTTGAGCATGTCCTGCGGGACTGACTCCGATAAAGAAGTCGTTACCACCGTAGTGTACCGTTGCTCTAATTTCCGCCATATTCGCTCCTCAACTCTCGACGCCGATGAAGCTGGCGAGGTTTGCTCCGCTCGCATCGTCTAGATGGAGTCTCGCCAAATTATTGGCAATCTGTCCAATGAATCTTTTTCATTTGATCAATTCATCGGAGGCATGAATATAATCGGTCTATGGAAGTCCGCCAACTGGAGATTTTTCGCATTCTGGCGCGCGAGCTGAGCTTTACCCGCACTGCAGAAAAGGCACATTGCGTGCAGTCCAACGTCACCGTTCAAATCCGCGGGATTGAATCCGAGCTAGGAGTTCCACTCTTTGAGAGGCTCGGTAAGCAAGTACGCATGACAGTCAACGGTGAAAGGCTGTTGCCGTATGCCGATCGGATTCTTCACCTGCTCGAGGAGGCATCCGTTGTCGCGGCGGGTACAGAACTTCCCGCGGGCAAACTTTACATAGGGTCTCCAGAATCCGTTTTGACGTATCGACTTCCACCTGTTCTTCAGGTTTTTCGTTCAACCTTTCCTGAAGTTGATCTTACTTTTCATTCGAGCGGGACGAGGGAACTGATTCCCCAACTGGAGCAGGGGGAACTGGATCTGGGACTGGTGATTGACGATGCGTTTGAGCATCCACGGCTTCATGTCGAGTCCTTATGCAGGGAACCGATGTCGCTTTTGGTCAATCCCGATTACCCGCTCTTGCATCAACGGAGTATTGTGGTTCAGCACCTGGCAGACCAGTCCCTTTTGCTGACCGACGTTGGCTGCGCCTATCGATCAAAGCTGGAGAAGGCTCTTGCGCACGCGCATGTGACGCCTAAAGGCATTATGGAATTCACCAGCGTGGAGACGATCAAGCAGTGCGCCGCCTTGGGCATGGGTATTGCATGCCTCCCCACGATCGTCGCTCAATCTGAAATCGCGACAGGCAAGCTCGCATCTCTGGCTTGGACGGGAGCTGATCTCTCCATGGAGACTCTTGTTGTTTGGCACAAAGACAAGTGGCTCTCACCGGCAATAGACGCCTTTGTTTCCCTGTTGCGCGGACGTCTGGTTTCGGTGAAACCGAAACACGCGGCGCCGGCAAGAAAACTCCGAATCGACCATCGGCGTAATGTCTCGAAATCGCGCGGGCCGCGAGTCGGAACCTCAAAGTAGGAGCGCCGCTCAGGTTGTGCGGGCGATTCCATCACGACGATCGTGAATCATCCTATTCTCGAAATGAATCATATAAATGCAAAAGATTCATTGGACAGATTCTAATAAATCGGTACGCTTGCTGTATCGACAGGTGTATTCCGGGTGTGAACCACGAAATCCGGAGACTTCGCTCGAAGGACGACTTTTTTGCAAATGTTTCGTAAGCCGGCAAGCATTTCGTTCTCCCGCTACACACCGACTGTGTCAGGCGCCCGCCTCACAGCATCGATGACGTTTGTGTGCGATTCCAAGCGTGTACAGCGGCTTGGCTCCTGTTGTTGTTTCTGTTGTTAATCTCCTGTTCGATCTAGAAGCCTGTCGCTTACGCGCAACTCTCTTGTAGATGCGTGGTTCGATCCCTAAAGCTGCTCCGCCGCCCCAACTGATTTGAAGCATTTGAGCGGACCAGTCGTGACAACGTTACAAGGAGGTCTTTCATGTTCGCAACACCACGTCTTTTGATTCTTCTGTCCCTATTGTCCCTTACATCTGCTGCCACGCTGTGCGCCCAATCGTACCAAGGCGGGGTGCGCGGCCTCGTAACGGACCAACAAGCCTCTGTGGTCCCCAAAGTTCAGGTGAGCTTAGCCAACGAAGCCACGCACGTGGCCAGAACGGCGGTGACGGATTCTGCGGGGCAGTATGTTTTTACCGCCGTCGAACCCGCTACGTACACTATCTCGGTCGTTGCAACCGGTTTCGAGAGGCTGGAGCAAAAGTCGGTAGTGGTGGGAGATCAGCAGTTCCTGACGCTGGATTTCCAGTTGAAAGTCGGCTCCAGCACCCAGAGTGTCGAAGTGACAGCGGGGGCTCCGCTGGTCGACGTCTCCGACGCGTCGAACGGTCAACATCTGGATTCCCAAAAGCTCGAAGACCTGCCGGCGATCAACCGCAACCCCTATGTGTTTGAGAGATTGGACAATAACGTAGTGAATGCCGCCACCGTGGCTGGCAACTCAAAGTTCTCCGACCAGAGCGGCGTCGCGAACGTCTCGATTGCCGGCGGTCCTCCAAACGTAAATAACTATTTGGTCGATGGCGTCCCAATTACAAACCTGGACAACCAATCGGTCTTTATTCCCGCCATTGAAGCTGTGAAGGAGGTCAATCTACAGGCCAACACCTACGACGCGGAGATAGGACGGACAGGAGGCGGCACATTTAATACCGTCCTCAAATCCGGTACCAACGCGATTCACGGAGTGCTATGGGGTGTAGATGGGCAGACCGCGTGGGCGGCCCGGACCTATTTCCTCAAGCCAGGTAGCCCTTACGATATCGACTTTGACAACTACGCGGCTGCTGTTGGCGGACCGATACGTATTCCGCATGTCTACAACGGAAAAGATAAGACATTTTTCTGGCTCACGGATGAAGGGTACAAAGGCAACGCGAACGTGACCATCACCACCTATGTTCCAACGGCCCTGGAACGCATGGGAGATTTTTCGCAATCCAGTGTTAAGGTTTATAACCCGTTCCTTCCCCTGGTTGCCTGCCCGGCGCCCTACAAGGCCACGCAGTTATGCCGTCAGCCGTTTCCCGGCAATAAGATCGTGTCTCCGTATCTCAACACCGTCGGCTTGAACATTGCCAGCGAGCTCCCTTTGCCGAATGAAACTGTAACCACTTATGGGGCCTCGGATTATTTCAATTCCTTCTTCTACAGCCGGCACGCCAACGAATTCATCGGCAAGTTGGATCACCAGCTCTTTCCCTGGTGGTATGCGAACTTCTCCTACGTTCATTTTTCAAGCAACGTGCTTTCATCCCCAAGCGCACTGGGAGGATTTGCGGGCAGCACTCTCTCTGATCATCTGTTCCGCGATGTAGACGGGGTTGCGCAGAATAATACGATCATCCTGAATCCGACAACAGTTTTGACTGCCGGCTACGGATTCAATCGCTTTCCGAATAAGTACGTCGACATCGACAACAACTTCAATCAGGCAACGCTGGGCTTCCCCGCTTCGTATGTCAGCGCGCTGCAGTTGAACGCTTTTCCGAATATTACGATGCAGACAGCGGCAACCCAGGGCAATAATAATCCCGGCTTTGCCGATTTTTATTCCCGCAGCATTGTTGCGGCGATTGCGAAGACTGCAGGTTTGCATAGCATAAAGGCCGGCTACGATTTCCGCACGATCAGTGAGGATTTCACGGACACTAGCTTTGCCAATGGGACATACACCGTTGACGATACCTTCTCGGAGGAGTTGCCGAATGCCGGGAATCTAAGTACAGGCGCGGACATAGCCGATCTGCTGCTGGGTACTCCTACCAGCGGAGTTGTGACGACGGTATCGCCGCTTCGCTTGAATGTTCACTACCACGGTTTCTATGTGCAGGATGACTATCGCGTAAAGCCGAGGCTAACCCTGAACGTGGGGTTGCGCTACGAGTACGAATTGGGCATTCGTGAAAGAAGCAACCACTTTGTCATCGGATTGGATCCCAACGTGACAAATCCGATTTCCACGACTTCCGGAACACCGACCAAAGGCGGCGTTGAGTTTGCAGGTCAGAACGGCTATCCGGTTCACTGCTGCGATGCCAGCCATACCAAGTTATCTCCAAGAGTCGGGCTTGCTCTCCAAGTACATCCCGGGACGACGCTGCGCGCGGGCTATGGGATCTTTTACGCGCCGATTTACTATACCGCCAACTCGAGCATAGTTCCCGGATACACACAGACAAATGTCTATGTGGCATCGAACGACGGAAACGTGACGCCTGCGAACACGCTCAATAACCCGTTTCCAAATGGCGTTCAGCGGCCTTCAGGAAACTCTCAGGGATATCTCACAGGGATCGGCAACTCGCTCACTTTCATGTCTCAGAACCTCCGGTCTCCGTTAGTCGAGGAATATTCGGCGGATGTTGAGCAGGCGTTACCATGGCACTTGGTATTCAAGCTCGGTTATGTGGGAGCCAAGGGAAGAAACCTTCTGGCCAACAGCAATGGCACCGGGGGTGGCAGCACCGTTGCCACCGCCGGTATCACTCCGGGCACTAATAATATCGACCAGTTACCGGACTCGGACCTGGCGCTCGGATCTGCGCTGCTCACCAAGGTCGCAAATCCTTACTACAATAAGGGCGGCACGGGGGTGATAGGAAACTCTACCGTCGCCGAAAATCAATTGCTTCGCCCGTTCCCAGAGTTCTCAAGCGTAAATGCGTTCGCCGGCGGCGCCCAGTCCCTCTACAACGCTCTCAATGTGAAATTGCAAAAGGACTTTTCCTATGGGGTTTCATTGCTGGTCACCTATACATGGTCGAGCAATTGGGATTCGGAGTGGGGGTCCAGCAATACATTCAGCACCAGTCCGTCTCTTCCCCAGGATGCTTACAATCTGAAAGCGGAGTATGCGCGCTCAATCTACGATATCCCCAACAGATTCGCCGTGGGCACTACGGTCGAGTTGCCATTTGGCCATGGGAAACCTCTGCTCGCAAACGGAAAGCTGCTCGACCGCGCAGTCGGCGGCTGGAGCGTCAACGCGATTGGATTGATTCAGAACGGAGAACCATTGGCTGTCTATCAAAACACCAACAATAACTCCTCTATCGGCGCGGGCCTGCAGCGGCCAAACTTGATTGGAAATCCCTGCTTAACAGGCAGCCCGGAAAGCCGCATCAACAGTTATTTGAGCGCCTCGGCTTTTTCAACCGCGCCGGCGTTTACCTACGGCAACGGTCCGCGCACACTGCCCTGCTACGGCCCTGGGTACGCTAATTTAGACCTCTCCGTCTTCAAAGATGTCCATGTCGAACGCGTGAATTTTCAGTTCAGGGCAGAAGCCCAGAATGCTTTCAACACGCCGCAATTCGCCTCTCCGGTGTCGAAGTTCGGCTCTTCCACCTTTGGTCAGATACAGTCGCAGGTCAATCTTCCGCGGTATATCCAACTGGGCGGACGAATAACCTTCTAGCGATTTGCCGCGCGGGTAGGGTTAAGCTGTATAGGCTGAATTGCAGGGAAAGCCAGTGAGAGATCGTGCGTTGGAATCCGAGAGCCGTAATCGGGCCGGAACGAGCCAAAGCCAATTGCTCGACAAATCGTTTTGGACCAGTCCGCGCAATACTTCTTTGCGGCGGTGGTCCTTTTATGTCCATTTCTACGCTGGACTGATAGCGGGGCTGCTGTTTTCTGTCGTCGGCGTTACGGGAAGCATTCTGGTTTTCGTCCCGGAACTTCGAGTCCTCGAAGTTCCGGGACACGCAGAGGTGCGTCCGACGGGACAGCGTCTGCCTCTTGATGCGTTGTTCGAAATTGTCAGAAAATCGCGGCCGAATGACTCTATTGAAAGCTTCAGCTCAGCGTCGGAGCGGGTCAGCTTCGAGCTTGCTCCCAATAAGGCGTTCAACTTTCGTTCGTATTCTCCGGCAGGCGAGCGCATCCAGACTTTTATCAACCCGTACACAGGAGCGATTATTTGCCAATACAACTACGATCATCGTTTCCTGCAAAAAATCTACGATCTCCACGATAACTTGCTTGGAGGGCTGACGGGAAGAACGATCAATGCATGGTTCGCCATGCTGTTATTGATTGTTTCCGTTGCCGGCCTGCTGCTCTGGTGGCGAGGCAGAAAGTATTGGCGCTTAGGTTTTGAATATAGAATTCGGGCAAGTTGGAAGAGACAGACGTGGGACCTTCACAATGTGGGTGGATTTTTCTTCTTTCTGCCGTTGCTCATCCTGGCGGTGACCGGCATTTACTATTCCTACGAGAGTCAATTCACGAAGCTCGCCAGTGTCTTGACGCATAGTCCGAGTTCCATTCGCGCACCGCGATCTTCTCGTCCCGGAGCAAAGTGGCGCCCTGCTGACGACATCCTGCGCAGTTCAGACGAAGCGGCACCTGACTGCAAACCCGCTATATTCTACTTTCCAAAATCTGCCGATTCCAGCTTCTATGTCCGAGTGCACTGTCCGTACGATCCGCACGCTGTAGGCCTAACCTACATCTACGTTGACCCACCAACCGCGCGCACCACTCTGGTGGATCGGTTTTATCAGGAGCCGCGCGCAATGCGCTTGGTTAGACTCGTGACGCCGGTTCACTATGGCGACTTTGGAGGGCTGACAACGCGCATTCTCTGGGTCATCACTGGTCTTGCTCCCGGAGTCCTATTCTTCAGCAGTCTGCTCTTGTGGTGGAATCGCAGCCTCTCGAAGAAATGGACGCGACGCGCTGTGAAATCTTAAGGCAAAGTAAATTGTCTCCACGATCCGCCGTTCTTAATGGCGCCGCAAACTCCGCTAACGTTAGAAGCACCGCAACATTTGACGCCCAGACTAGCAGGCATCGGCACACTTCCGAGCGCGCATACACCGCTGCATAATGGATGCAGACAAGATCTGACTTCCAAGCGATACCAAGACAGAGTGTAAGACGATCGCCCTCAGAGAAAGGACAGCTATCGATGCTTTGGGTGTCGAGCATAGGGAATGAAACCGTGCGGAGAATAGAGAGGTGACGCGCCACGCGGCCCTTGGCCGGTTCTCTTTTCTCCATCCCTTTCACGGTTCGATTTGCTTTAGTTCATATGGATTGCCCGTGGCCTCTTCATGCAAGGAATCCCCTATGCCCCCGGCGTTCCCCGCACGCGAACTCCTTTGCCTCCAGCCGGTTAGTGCATTTCTTATTGCGACATATAGTTCTGATGTATACTATATCACAAGTAAATAATGATATGACTCCTGCGACCAAGACCACGACCAAACCGAAGCGCAAAGTCGTTGCTCCCGCAGAGAAGCGCACTCAACTTCGGCTTACCGTCGATTCCAGATTCACCAAGAGCTATTTCAATCAACTCTTTGCTGTGCTCAAAATCCGGAAACAGAACGCGCTCGCTGAACATATCATCATGAACTTCAAGACCAAGGCCGCTCAGACGCAGATTGTTGCGTTCTATAACGGTCCGTGGCTGAACATTCCATTTCAAAGCATCGACACTTCGTTTGTCTTTCCTCTGACCCACGAGATCGCCGATGAGCTGGAGAGAGTCGGCGGGGAGGTTCTAGGCGGGGTGAATAAGTCCAAGACATTTCGCGTGATGGTAGCCTACTTCGGGGCCGTCTATAAACTCAAGACTCCAGTTCAAACCACATCTTCATACGCTTAGTCTAGCCAGGACGGCTTGCTAACGGCGACGGCATTCACGCGATAATCGCCGTGACGAGCTTGCCGCCACTGGGCCATGGCGCATTGTTCACGCACTTCGCAGTCGATGGAGGATTTCCTCAGCTTTGAGCTATCTGCCATCACGTTCGTTGCTGAGCGCTCTGAAGTTGTTGCGCGATGCCAGATATGCAGTCTGCCGGAGTTGAGCAACCCGCTCGATGATCTCTTGCCGCTTCCCTTCGTGAATCGATACTTTGAAAGCCTGTTGGCCCGTAGGAGACCTGACAAGAACGACTGTCAGGTCGCCGCCCACATCCGCTTTTGGCTCTGGCTGTTGCGATGCTTTCATGGTTTCG
>Ga0182030_10020461_pt1 | contig 12483 bp, 12 predicted proteins | sample 812S3MmetaG_FD_121299 | JGI IMG/M metagenome (GOLD analysis project Ga0182030, IMG submission 121299) | Permafrost microbial communities from Stordalen Mire, Sweden - 812S3M metaG (Illumina Assembly) | ecosystem: Environmental > Terrestrial > Soil > Wetlands > Permafrost | place: Sweden... | reverse complement strand
TCGATCGAAAAGACGGTTGAGTGTTCAAGACCGTTGGCTGTGGTCGGCGTTGCGGCTTGGGCGGAGGAGGCGAGAGCCTTCCCCAGCATGGTCAGCGCGGGTAGGGAGAGCACGAGATCGCGGCGAGTCGTCATGCCTGAAAGAGTACTCCAGATGCGATTGCGCCTTCAAAATGGGGGGTGTCCACGGATGGCCCAAAGGGCGTTCCGCCCCACGCGCAGTGGTGATTTATCCTGACCATACCGCATGACGATGACCACGCACGACAACTACGACACAGCATTCTCCGAGCTCGAGCAACAGGCTCGACTTGCCGCCGCTGGCCTTGAAAGCCCGGAGGCCATCGAAGCCTTCCGCCTGGAGTGGCTGGGCCGCAAGCAGGGCCGCCTCAAGCAGCTCTCAGACACCTGGCTGAAGGCCGCGCCGGTGGAAGAGAAGAAGATCCTCGGCCAGCGCTTTAACACCCTCAAGACCCTGGTCGAATCGCTGCTCGAGAGCGCCGAGGGCGCCGGCCCCAGCGACGCATCGCTGGCCGCCGAAGCGCTCGACATCACCCTGCCCGGCACGCGCCACCTGCACGGCGCAGAACACCCCATCACCCGCACCATGAACGAGCTGATCGGCATCTTCGCGGCTCTAGGTTATTCAGTGGGCGTCGGCCCACAGGTCGAGACCGACTACTACAACTTCGAAAGCATGAACTTCCCGCCCGGCCACCCGGCGCGCGACACCCAGGACACGCTGGTCATTGCCAATCAAGACCGCCGAAGCCTGCGCGATCGCCTGCTGCTGCGCACTCACACCTCGCCGGTTCAGATGCGCACCATGGAACAACAGCCGCCGCCGCTGCGCATCGTCATCCCCGGCAAGGTGCATCGCAATGACGCCGCCGACGCCACGCATTCGCCCGTCTTCCACCAGGTGGAAGGCCTCTGCGTCGACACCAACATCACGTTCTCTGACCTCAAAGGCACGCTCGACCATGCCATGAAGGCGCTGTTCGGCTCCGCCGTCAAGACGCGCTTCTTCCCTTCCTTTTTTCCCTTCACCGAACCCTCGGCGGACGTCCAGATCAGTTGCATTTTCTGTGGCGGCAAGGGCTGCCGCAAGTGCAAGCAGTCGGGCTGGATCGAGCTGCTCGGCTGCGGCATGGTCGACCCCGCGGTCTTCGCTTTCGCCGCCGAAAAACAGCCTGCCTATGACCCCCAAAAGATCTCCGGCTTCGCCTTCGGCATGGGCGTCGAACGCATCGCCATGATGAAATACGGCGTCAGCGACATCGGCCAGTTCTACTCGGGAGACATGCGGTTCTTGGAGCAATTCGCGTAAGCTTGGGTTTCCGTCGCGTTTGTAAGACCGGGAATACGGGAGCCAATATGCAACGCCTGATTCTGCGATCGATTCTGAATCTCGCGCTCTTCATCCTCACCCTTTCTCTCGCCAGTCGATTGATGGCCGGGATCTCTTACCTTTTGCTTCAAGCAGGGTCGCCGGTGCTGAGGGATTGGATTCAATCTCATTTTGCGTGGCGTGCTTTGGTTTTGGGGATTCTGGCTGGCATCTCGCCCGCAAGCCTATGCTTTAGGGGATTTCTATGGTTCGCTCCGGATGACAATCCAGATGCACCTCGAATCAGCCGATTTTTCTTTGGTCTCAATGTCGATGCTGTTCAGCAGTGGACCGTGCTCTTTTTCAGCCCTCTGCTGATCAAAATTTGTCTAGGTTGGGTCCGGCAACGTAGTCAAGGATCGAGCGTATTGATCCCCGGGAACCACTACTCAATTGCAAGCTTTGTTGAATATTGGAATGATGAACTAAGCTACGCCGACATTCGTTCTCATCTCTCTTCGGCTGGTTGGGGCTGGATGAGCGAGGTTCTGCGCATTTGGATCCTGGCTGCCTCGGCCGGATATTCTCTCGCACCCTCACTGCGCAGATTGGGGCTTTCCGTATACCACCGGATGTATCTGCAGCCGACCATATCGATTGGAGATGGAGATTCGGAAAGTACAATGAACGAGAAGATTGACCCAGAATGAAGATTCTCACTACTTGGCTCCGCGCCCTCCTTCCTAACCTCCCCGTCGACGACCACCAACTGGCCGAGGATCTGACCCTGCGCGGCATCGCCGTCGAGGGCATCCACGACCTCGGCCCAGGTAACGGTTCATGGTTCGAGATGGACATCACCACCAACCGTGTCGACGCGATGAACCACTACGGCGTTGCCCGCGAAGCAGCCGCCATTTACAACCTAAAATTGCCTCTTAGCTCAGCCCCTCTCCCTCAAGCTCAGCCCGCCAACGCTCCGTTCCCGGTCCGCATCGAGGCCCAGGACGCTTGCGGCCGCTTCACCGCTCGCATTCTTCGCGGCATCACCATCAAGACTGACGACGCGACCGGCCCGATTGGCAGCTATGCCGCCCGCATGTTCAGGCTGTTGGAGCAGAAGCAGATTTCCAACGCCGTCGACGCCACCAACTTTGCCTGGCTGGCCATGGGGCAGCCCACCCACGCTTTCGACCTGGACAAGATCGAAGGTGGTATCGTCGTTCGTCGCGCCCGCAAAGGGGAAAAGCTGAAAACCCTGGACGGCATCGAACGCAGCCTCGATCCAGAAGACCTGGTCGTCGCGGACCACGCCAAGCCCCTCGCCCTGGCCGGTGTCATGGGCGGCTGGGACACCATGATCACGCCTGCAACCACGAACGTACTCGTCGAAGCAGCCTGGTTTGACCCAACGGCCGTCCGCCGCACCGCTCGCCGTCACGGCCTGCACACCGACGCCTCGCATCGCTTCGAACGCGGTGCCGACTTTAACGCCGCCCCGCTCGCCTCGGACATCGTCAGCAGCATCATTCTTGAAAGCGGTGGTTCCGTCGAGGGCGAGCTCGTCGACGTAAGGATCCCAGCGGTTGAAGCCCGCACCGCAAATCGGTCGCCTATCGATTTGGCCTTGACGGAAGTACGGCGCCTGCTGGGCGCCACGATGGACGCTGACGGCATCACAGCGCCAACCGTCGAAACCGTCCTCCAGGCACTCGGCTGCAAGCTGGCCCCGGGCAACGCTCCCAACATGTGGCAAGTCACCCTTCCCAGTTGGCGACTTGACCTGGAGCGCGAAATTGACCTCATCGAAGAAGTCGCCCGCGTCTACGGCTACAACCGCTTTGCCAATACGCTGCCGTCTTTTGCCGGAGCAGTTCTCGAACTCCCCAACGCCTCAGCCGAGACCGCCCTGCGTCGCACTCTGCTCGCCGCCGGCTTCCACGAAGCCATTTCCACCACCTTCACTTCGGCATCCGACGCGGCTCTCTGCGCACCCCAGCCCGGCCTGATCGTGCCGCTGGGCAATCCCCTCAGCGAAGAAGCCGGCATGATGCGCCCCTCGCTCGTCCCTGGCATGCTCAGCATGATTGCCGGCAACCTCCATCGCGACGTCAGCGACGTGCGCCTCTTCGAACTCGGCGCCGTCTTCAGTGGCAGCACCGAGAAGGTCGACGAACGTCCGGCGCTGGCGATCGGCGCCACCGGCCGCGCGCCGCATTCGGGCCCGCATCAGCCAGGTCGCGCGCTCGATTTCTACGATCTCAAAGGAGCGATCGAACAACTGCTCAGCCGCTTCCGCGCCAGGTCCATTTACTTTGACAGCTTCCCGCCCGACGCCGGCATCACACCGCCCTGGCTGCATCCCTACCGCGCCGCCCGCGTCGTTGTCGAAGGCAGCACCATGGGGTGGTTCGGCCAGTTGCATCCGCGCGAAGCAACCGCCCGCAAGTTGAAAGAGGCTGTTCTGGTCGGCGAACTCTACCTCGATCGCCTCTTTAACCTGCCTCTGGCTAAGCCCGCAGTTCGCGACATCTCCCGCTTCCAGCCCGTGCGCCGCGACTTTTCGCTGGTCGTTCCACAATCGGTCGACTGGGCCGATCTCGACTCGACGCTGTCTGGCCTGGCGACCGAGAACCTGCCGGAACTGGTCGACTGGCGCGTTCGCGAAGTCCTGCGCGACACCAAGGCCGGTCCGCAAGCCGCAGAATACTCACTGCTTCTCGGCACAACCTTCCAGGCCGCCGACAGGACTCTGCGCGATGAAGAGCTCCAATCCTTCACCCAGCGTGTTGTCGAAGCAGTATCCTCGACCGGCGCGCGGCTCCGCACCTGACCACATTTCCACCTTGAACCGGCTTATACTCGCGGGAAAGGCGGCGCCGACTATTCAGGCAGCCAGACCCCGCTTGGAGGAAGTATGGAATTTTCGCCCGTGGGGCCATCAACCGACGATGATCAGGACCAGCAGGAATCGATGTTTGATGATGCGGCCGATTTTCCGGGCCACGACCTGACAGAATTACCGGAAGCGGCTGAAGTGCCTGAGGCGTTTGAGCCTGGGGAGCGCGACGACTATGCTGAGCCTCCGCTCGCTGCGCAAGGAGAGACACAGTTTGAAGCCGATAGTACGGCGCACGCCGAATCGCTTCAGGAAACCTACCCCAACGCCAATCTACAACCTGTTTCCGAGCCGGTCGATCTCCATGCCGACGGCGGCCCTCTGACCATAGGTGATTTCGCTGCCCTCGAAGAACGCGTGCTGCGTGCTGTCAACCTGGTACGCCGCGAACGCCAGACTCGTCTCGCTGCCGAACAACGCGCCGAAGTGCTCGAAGGCCGCGTCCTCGCCCTCGAATCCCAGTTGCCGCTGTTGCAAGCCGATACCGCGGTGGTAGAGCAGCTTCAGCAGGAAGTCGAAACCCTGCGCACTGAGCGCGAACAGGTCCGCCAGCGCGTCGAGCGTTTACTTGGCCAGCTCGATGCCCTGGAGCTTTAGATTTGACTGAATTTTAGTTTTGAAGGAACTCCAAGCCGCAATGACGCCAACTCAGCCCGACACCGCTTACAAGACCGTTCACATCTACGACCAGACGTATCACTTGTCCGGCCCCGATCTGGCTGCTGTCGAACGCCTGGCTGCGCTGGTCGACACCCGCATGCGTGCGGTCGCCGCCAAGGGCCGCACTGCCGATTCGCTGCGCGTGGCTGTACTCGCAGCACTCAATCTGGCTGATGAGCTTACCCGCGCCAACGAACGGCTGCAGCAGTTGCAGGGAGCCGCGGACGCAACCGAGTCTGCGGAGATTCGCGCTCGCGCGGCCAGCCTCACCGGTCTGCTCGACCAGATCCTCGAGGAAGACGTCAAAACGGGCTCCTGAGATGCTGATGTTGATCGGCCACCCACGGAGTCGCGGATTATTCGATGGAGCCGCGCATGACGGGCGATCCGCAAAAAGACTCGAACCAACGGCTGATATACACCTGCGCATGGCCTTCGCCGCAGAAATGCAGGGCGCGGGGCTCGTCCGCCCGGGACTGGTCCCACTTGTAGATGCCCAGCTTCGAATCGCTGCAATGAATCACAAACCACCGCACCGGGGCCGAGCTTTCCAGCCCACAAATCTCACACTTGTAGATCTTGCCGATCAAGAAGCCTCCAGGACGCCGCCAAAGTCGAGCGGTTGCGAGTCAGGATCATTCTACCCACTTCCAGGGATGTGGTTTGAAAAGGGGATTGCTGGGTTGGATAAGGACTGACAAGCTACCTCGATGCTCCCCGCGGCCAGCATGTAACCTAATCGTATGTCCAAGAGTGCTTCCCCATTTCACCTTTTCTCCCTGATCCTGTGTGTTTGTCTAGCTTGTTCAGCGTTGGCTGCGACATCGTTTGCCCAAGATAAGGACAAGGCTGCTCCGCCGGAGAAGCCGGCCGCTTCTGACAAAGGATCCACGACTGACAAAGCCGACAAGCTGCCTCCTCTGCCTGCGGACGCGCATGTTCAGCAAAGCATCCAGTTTGCCGGGAAGGCGCTCAATTACACGGTCACCGTCGGAACGCTGGCGACGCGCGACGGGGAAGGCAAGAAAACCGGCGACGTTGTCTTCACCGCCTACTCCGTCGATGCCGGAAAGGACGCAGCGCGCCCCGTCACTTTTGCCATGAATGGAGGGCCGGGAGCTTCTTCTGTTTATCTCAACTTTGGCGCCATCGGTCCCAAGACATTGAACGTCGGCAATGAGGGAGACAGTCCATCGGATCCCGCCACTCTCCACGACAATCCCGGCACGTGGCTCGATTTCACGGATTTGGTTTTCATCGATCCCATCGGCACAGGTTTCAGCCGTTCGCTGGTGTCGATGGACGAAACCAAGAAAGACTTCTACAAGACCACGCCGGACATCGAGTATCTCTCCCGCGCCATTTACGACTGGCTGGTCAAGAACGACCGGCTGACATCGCGCAAGTATTTTGTCGGCGAAAGCTATGGCGGCTTTCGTGGTCCGCGCATCACACACTACCTGCAGTCGCAGTTAGGCGTCGCCATGAACGGCGTAGTGCTTGTGTCGCCCTATCTCAACCCGGCAATCGATGAGAACGGCGAGTTATCGCCTCTTCCCTGGATGGTGACGTTGCCTTCCATCGTAGCGGCTCACCTGGAACGGGAGAACAAGCTGACCCCCGCCGCTATGGCAGACGTTATCGCTTACACCCAGGGAGAATATGCCACCGACTTGCTCAAAGGCCACAGCGATCCAGAAGCCACTCCGCGGCTGATCAAGAAGGTGACGGAACTGACCGGCCTCGATCCCGCTTTTGTGCGCTACTCCGGCGGCCGCCTCGAGACGGGCTCATATCTCCGCGAGGCTCATCGCGAGCAGGGGAAGATTGGCTCGGTCTACGACTCCAATGTGACGTCCTTCGATCCTTTTCCGTTTGCGCCGGAACAGCGTTCCAACGATCCCATCCTGGCCAGCATCATCGCGCCCACGACGACGGCCATGGTCGACTTCGTGACGCGTGTCGTCGGCTGGAAAGTGGATGCCCGCTACAACGCGCTTTCCTACGAGGTGAACGCACAATGGGATCGTGGCGATGACCTGCGCCGTGGCGCCGTGCCGCAGCTTCGCGAATCCGTGGCCGCGGACCCCAAGATTCATGTGCTGATCGTCCATGGCTGGAACGATCTCTCCTGCCCCTTCTTGGGATCTGTGCTGACCGTAAATCAGATGCCGGTGATGGGTGATGTTTCCCGTGTTTCTGTCAAGGAATACCCTGGCGGCCACATGTTTTACACTCGGCCGTCAAGCCGCGAATTGCTGCACACCGATGTGAAAGCCATGTACGGATTGCACTGATTCCGCCGTCATCAATCAGGAACAGCCGGGGCGGGAGCTAATAACTCGCGCCCGCAAGCGCTTTCGGAATATCTTGCTCCGATAACTCCCGGTAACTTCCGCAAAACTTCCTCGTCGCCGCCCACTCCACTTCTGTCATAATCATCGGCATCTCTTCCGCCAGGAATTTTGCCATGCTTTGCTTTGCTTTCCGCCTGTCTTTTCTCTCTTCGTTTTGCATGCCGAGCCTGTGGATGGCCGCTGCGCTTTTTCCTTCCGCCTTATGCGCACAGCAGTTCGCCCCGCCCAAAGACGCCAAGGCGGCCAAGCTGTTTACGAAAGCCTCGAAAGACTTTCAGGATCGCAAGTACGCCGCCGCTCTCGACGGCTTTCGCAAGGCTGATCAGCAGGATGGTGGCAATTGCGTTTCCTGCGAAAAGCAAGCCTATGCCTCCGCCGAGCAAATCCAGGACTATCGCAGCGCACACGATCAGGCAACGCTGCTGCTCAGCCACGTTACCGACCCGGCACAGCAAGCGGAGATCCACTACCTGCTCGGCGATGCGTGCCTTGGTGAAGGCGGCAACAAAATCTTCGAACAGCCATTCCTGGATGCGGATAAGGAATTCCAGACCGCTCTCGCTCTCCAACCTGGGAACGTGGACTGCGTGTACAAGGATGGGCTGGCGCTTTCTCATCTCCACCAGTACGGCAAGGCGCAGGAGCGGTTTGAGCAGTATCTGAAACTCGCACCGGCGGGGGGCGTCGAATACACCCCCGCAAAGCTGTTCTCAAAGCAGCCTGAACTGGCGCGCAAACGAATTGCGCCCAGCTTCAATGTGGTGGTTTCCAACAACACGCCGATCTCGATGGAAAGCCTGGCCGGCAAGGTGGTGCTCATCGACTTCTGGGCCACCTGGTGCGGGCCCTGCAAGCTGGCCCTGCCACATATGAAAGAGATCGTTCAACAATTTGCGGGGCAGCCGCTGGTCGTCATCAGCATCAGTCTGGACACAGACGAAGCCACCTGGAAGGACTTTGTCGCGAAGAACGGTATGACATGGCTGCAGTACCGGGACGGCAGTTTTGACGGTCCTATCTCTTCGGCCTTTGGCGTGAAAGCCATTCCCACCACCTTCTCCATCGACGTCGATGGATTCGTTCAGGACCAGCAGGTAGGCCAGGGCAAGATCGAGGACAAGCTGAAACAGTTGCTCGCCCAAGCCGCCGAGCGGGCGGCCCAAAAGACGGTCGCCGCAGGGCGTTGATCGAATCCTGATGCCTTGACGGGTTTCAATTTTCTGTCAATCTTTGCGATTGACTCTGGCCGCGCCGTGCGGTAGCGTTCCCCTAATCAAGAATCTCCGACGGCCGCCTCCGATGCTGGGGCTGCGTGCTCAGGCGGGTAGAAAGCGAGAATTCATGGCGTTTTGCGGCAAATGCGGTTCGGCGGTCAATGAGGGGACAGCGTTCTGTCCTCAATGCGGAGCAACCATCGCGGCCCCGGCGGCTCAACCGTATTCCCCTCCCTATGTTCCTCCGGTTGCCCGGAGCGGCATGCAGGAAAACGTGGCCGGCATGTTGTGCTACGCCTTCGGCTGGGTCACCGGCATTATTTTTCTGCTGATCGACAAGCGTCCATTCGTACGTTTCCACGCCGCTCAGTCCATCGTGGTTTTCGGCGCTCTGCACATTATCCAGATCGTGCTGGCCTATGCCTGGATCGGCACCGTTTCATACGGAGCAGGCGGATGGGGATTGCACTGGATGTTGTCCTCGCTCATCAGCCTTCTGAGCTTCATCGCCTGGATCGTGTTGATGGTCATGGCATACCAGGGCAAGCGGTTTGAAGTCCCGGTGGCGGCCGGGATCGCTCAAAGTCTGGCCGGCAAAGTCTAAGCCCAAGGGAACACCCGCAAAGAAGCCCGAACTGGATTTCCGGTTCGGGCTTCTTCTCGTCACGCTCGTATCTGGTCCGGCGGCGAGCCGGGAAAGCTCTCGCCAAAGAGTCAAATGTTTTGCTTAGTTTGCTTCGTGGGAAGCAGCGTCAGAACCATGCTGCTTCACCATCTTGTTGTAGATGCCGAGTAGAAGAAACGGCGCGGCCCACTGGCCTACAAACAAAGCCTGGTGATCCTTGCCCGCCAGCTTGAAAGATAGCGAACCGATAATGGATGCAATCGCTGCTCCCAGGAAAAGGCTGCTGGGCAGGCTCGCCGACTGGCTTTCCAGCAACGCGGTGAATTGATCTTCTTGCTTGTCGCCGGCACGTACGCGGTTTTCGGTCATTTGAAGTCTCCTGAAAAGCAAAGGTTTGTGTTGCGGTTACTGAATCTCGTCGCGACCCCACGGGTCGCACAGTACCTTTGGATGCATACGTTGCGAGCAAAGCCGATCCTCGAAAGGAAAGCCTGAATTCGCTTTGCGGTGGTCAACAAATATATGACGCCCTTTCACCGCCGTATCGGATTTCTCTTTTCTTCGGTACCGTCTATGAGGCAACAACAAAAGATCGCGGACTCCGTCATTTCTTTGCTGATGAAATCTGACAAGCGCACTATGCTTACCGAATGCAGCGCAAACTGATATCCCTCTCTCCTGTTTTTCTGGTCGCTGTCGTCCTGGTGTCCTCCGCCACTTCCGAGACGCCGTCGACGGTGTCTAAGACCGCCTGGACGTTTGCTGTTTCTGGCGATAGCCGAAATTGCGGCGACTTTGTCATGCCGGCCATCGCTACCCACGTCAGGGCGGAGGGTGACGCGTTCTACTGGCACCTTGGCGACTTTCGCGCGATCTACAAGCAAGACGAAGACTTCGTCTCGATGGAGCCGGCCACGTTCACTCCGCCATTGTCTCTGGCGGAATACGACGAGGTTGCCTGGGATGATTTTCTGGTTCACCAGATGGCTCCGTTCGGTGACTTCCCCGTCTTTGTTGGGCGCGGTAACCACGAAACCATCGCTCCCATGACCCGCGACCGCTACATCGCCAAATTTTCAAGTTTCTTGAACCGCGCGGAGGTTGTGCTCCAGAACAGGAGCGATAGCGCGGTGGGATCGCCTTCTCCACTCTCCAGCCCCTGGTACCACTTTGTTCGGAATGGCGTCGATTTCATCACCCTCGACAATGCCAGCACGGAAGAATTCACCGACGCGCAGTTGACCTGGCTGCGAGGTGTGTTGAAGCGCGATCTGGACCCTAAATCCGGGATCACCACCATCATCGGCGGCATGCACGAGGCCTTGCCCCACTCCACCAGTTCCGGCCATTCCATGGACGACTGGTACAAGGGAACGACCACCGGCGAAACTGTCTACCGCTGGTTCGCCAACGCGCAGAAATCGGGTAAGCACGTCTACCTGCTGGCTAGCCATTCTCACTTTTATTCGCCGGACGTCTATGACACGGAGTTCTGGCAGAAGGAAGACATTGTCCTTCCCGGAATCATCATCGGCAGCGCCGGAGCGCAGCGCTATCTTCTGCCGGATACGGCATCTAAAGATTCACTGACGCACATCTACGGCTATTTGCAAGCCACCGTCGAGGCCGATGGGCAGGTGAAGTTCGTGCTTCACCAGATCAGCGAGGAAGAGATGTTGGCGCACAAATGGCCGCAGGCGCCGGACGCCGTGGTCCACGAATGTTTCATTCACAATGCACAGGTGCCTGCTGCGGCAGCCAAACCCTAGGCGCAGTCTCTGGGCGCCGATCATCTGTTGAAGACAAAGTACCCGTCGGGAAGAAGGCCGCCAAATTGAACGCCCAAACGCCGCCTACCGGAACACAACTTGCCAATCGGAGCTTCATCGCATAGCATCCATTTCAGAGACCGGCCTGCAAAGCAGGTAAGTCGGTTAACGCTGGTTGAACCAACATTCATTGAACAGGGACTCGACTCGACAATCGCTTCCGTGTGCCGTGCCCGCCAGTCCGGGATGCCTAACGAAGCGCGGAGAGTCCCGCCGTCTTAGGACGGGTTCACCAGCGCACAGACTTACGGCCGAGTGGGCCGGTATCTGCTTTTCCTGGGTCATCTTCGGCCCGTTGAGCTGCAGATTCCGGTCTCTTCGCCCTGAATGCACCCAGTCCTTGTCCAGTTCGGCTCCCTCGTCATTCCCAGTTACGGAGCCATCGCAGCCTTGGGCGTGCTGCTTGCCCTGGCGCTTGCGCAGTTCACTTCCAAAAAGGTCGGCCTTGACCCGCGTCACGCCTGGAACATGCTGGTGCTGGCCGTCTTTGCCGACATCGCAGCGTCGCGCCTGACCCTGATCGTGCTGAACCTCAGCGATCTTCGCCGCCATCCCACCTGGCTGTTATCCGTGGCCATGGTGCATCACCCGCTGCTCGCCGCCATCGGTATTCTTGCCGGCGTACTTGCCATCCTTTTCTATGTCCGCTGGGCGAGGTTGCTGCTGCGCGCAGTGGCCGACTGCCTCGCTGCTCCCGTCGCTCTTGGGTATGCGTTTGAACAATTCGGCGCCCTTCTTGCCGGTAGCGACTTCGGCCGCGATTCCGAAAGCGCCTCACGGCTCGTCGCCATCACCTACACGAGCCCGCTTGCCGCCCAATGGAGCGGTACCCCGCTCGGCGTTCCGCTCTATCCGGTTCAAGGCTACGCGGCCGCCGGTTCGCTCGTGCTCGCTGCGCTTCTTCTCGCCTGTTTCCGCACCAGAGGCCGGCTCTCTGGCGATCTGGCCGGAATATGGCTTCTCGGCGCCGGCGTACTTCTATTTCTTACCGAGCTCTTGCGTGACTGGGAAGGCCGCGGGGTTTTGCTGGGGGGCAGCGTGGATGCTCCGCAACTGGTAGGCTTGGGATTGGTGTTGGCCGGCGGTTTGCTCCTGTTTCATTGGCGACCCCGCAACTTCCCCAACGACGCCGCCCAGAAGGAAATGCATGTCTGAACTGGAAACCCTGGTTGTGCCTGTCGAAGCAGAAGGGTGGCGTCTGGACCAGTTCCTCGCCGGCCAACTTTCGGGCGTCAGCCGTTCCCGCGTCCAGCAACTCGTCGAACAGGGCGCGGTGCTGGTCGATGGCAAGCGCGAAAAGTCTTCTATGAAACTGCTTGGCGGCGAATCCATAGCTGTCCACGGCCAGCAGATCGTTCTCCCGCTTGAAGCGCATGCTGAAGACATTCCCCTCGAGATCATCTATGAAGACGAAGACCTGGCCATCGTGAACAAACCGGCCGGCATGATGGTCCATGCCGGCTCGGGCGCGACCGACGAAGCGCGCAGCGGCGGCACGCTGGTCAACGCCCTGCTGCACCGGTTTGGCAGCCTGTCGTCGGTCGGCGGAGAACTCCGCCCCGGCATCGTG
>Ga0182030_10020460_pt1 | contig 12484 bp, 8 predicted proteins | sample 812S3MmetaG_FD_121299 | JGI IMG/M metagenome (GOLD analysis project Ga0182030, IMG submission 121299) | Permafrost microbial communities from Stordalen Mire, Sweden - 812S3M metaG (Illumina Assembly) | ecosystem: Environmental > Terrestrial > Soil > Wetlands > Permafrost | place: Sweden... | reverse complement strand
TACTAAGCCCAAACTTGACTGGACGGCGACCGACGAGCGCGCCGTTGACCTTGTCCGCGTCCTGGCGATGGACGCGGTCCAGAAGGTGGGGAACGGTCACCCGGGGACGGCGATGAGCCTGGCTCCCGCGGCCTACCTGCTCTTCCAGCGGGTGCTGCGGCATGACCCGGCCGATCCCAACTGGCCGGGCCGGGACCGCTTCGTGCTGTCCTGCGGCCACTCCAGCCTCACGCTGTACATCCAGCTCTACTTTTCCGGCTACGGCCTGACCATGGATGACCTCAAGTCGCTGCGGACCTGGGGCAGCATCACCCCCGGGCACCCGGAGCACCGGCTCACCCCGGGCGTGGAAGTCACCACCGGCCCGCTCGGCCAGGGCATCGGCAACGCGGTCGGCATGGCCATGGGCGCGCGCCGGGAGCGCGGCCTGTTCGACCCGGACGCCAAGGCTGGCACCAGCCCGTTCGACCACTTCGTATACGTCTTCATGTCCGACGGCGATATCGAGGAGGGCATCAGCCACGAGGTCTCCTCGATAGCCGGTGTCCAGGAACTCGGCAACCTCATCGTCCTCTACGACGACAACCACATCTCGATCGAGGACAACACCAGGATCGCCAAGTCCGAGGACGTGGCCGCGCGCTATAAGGCCTACGGCTGGCATGTGCAGGAAGTGGACTGGCGCACGCCCGAGGGCTACCACGAGGACGTGCCCGCGCTGTATCAGGCGATCCTGAACGCCAAGGAGCACACCGAGGCGCCGTCCTTCATCAAGCTGAAGACGATCATCGGCTGGCCGGCCCCGAACAAGAAGGACACCGGCGCGGCCCATGGCGCGGCGCTCGGCGTGCCGGAAGTGCAGGCGACCAAGAAGATCCTGCACTTCGATCCCGAGGTGGACTTCCCGGTCGAGGAAGAGGCGCTCAACCACGCCCGCGAGGTCGCCGAGCGCGGCAAGCAGGCGCACGCGGAGTGGGAAGAGGGCTTCGCCGCATGGGCCAAGGCCAACCCGGAGCCCAAGACGCTGTTCGACCGGATGGCGGTGCACCGGCTGGCGGACGGCTGGGCCGAGGCGCTGCCGACCTTCCCGCCGGACGCGAAGGGCATCGCCACCCGCAAGGCGTCTGGCGAGATCCTCACCGCGCTGGCCCCGGTGCTGCCCGAGCTGTGGGGCGGCTCGGCCGACTTGGCCGAATCCAACCTGACCACGATGGCGGGCGAGCCCTCCTTCCTCCCGGTCAACCGCCAGACGGAGATGTGGCCGGGCAACCCGTATGGGCGGACCCTGCACTTCGGCATCCGCGAGCACGGGATGGGCGCCATCCTCAACGGGATCGCGCTGTCCGGCGGGACTCGAGTCTACGGCGGCACGTTCCTGCAGTTCAGCGACTACATGCGAGGGGCGGTCCGGCTGACCGCCATGATGGAGCTGCCGGTCACCTACGTGTGGACGCACGACTCCATCGGGCTGGGCGAGGACGGCCCGACCCACCAGCCGATCGAGCACCTGTGGTCGCTGCGCAACATCCCGCACCTGGAAGTGGTGCGACCCGGCGACGCCAACGAGACCGTCGTGGCGTGGCGCACCATCCTGGAGCGGGCCCGGCCCGCGGCGCTGTGCCTGACCCGGCAGAACCTGCCGATACTCGACCGGTCCGGGGAACTCGAAGGAGCCGAGAAGGTGGCTCAGGGCGCGTACGTGCTGGCCCCCGGCACCGACGTCATCCTGATCGCGACCGGCAGCGAGGTGGCGATCGCGCTGGCGGCCCGCGACCTGCTGGCCAGCCAGGACATCTCGGCCCGGGTCGTGTCCATGCCGTGCGTGGAGTGGTTCACCGAACAGGACGAGTCCTACCGGCGCGAGGTGCTGCCGCCGACCATCCCGGCGCGGGTCTCGGTCGAAGCCGGCATAACGCCCCCGTGGAAGTTGTTTGTGGGGGACGCGGGCAGTTCAATTGGAGTAGACCACTACGGCGCTTCGGCTGCTTACCAGAAGATCTATCAGGAGTTTGGCATTACCGCGGAACGGGTAGCCGCTGCCGCGAACGACAGTCTGGCCCGGGTCAGGGACCACTAGAGGCAGCCCGGCCCGCGGCTTGCAGGAAGGAAAGCAACCGTGTCATCAGACGTTCTCGGAGAGCTATCCGAGGCCGGGGTGTCGGTGTGGCTGGATGACATCAGCCGCGACCGGCTCCGCACCGGCAACCTGCAGGAGCTGGCCGACGACTATCACGTGGTCGGCGTGACCTCCAACCCGACGATTTTCGCGCATGCCCTGTCGAACGGCAACGCCTACGACGGGCAGGTCGCTGACCTGAAGACCTACGGCGTTTCCGTGGACGAGGCGTCCCGCGTGATCACCACCTATGACATCAGGTGGGCGTGCGACGTCCTGCGGCCCGCCTACGACGCGACGGACGGCCAGGACGGCCGGGTGTCGATCGAGGTCGACCCGAGGCTGGCCAAGAATACGCCCGCCACCATCGCCGAGGCACGGGCGCTGTGGTGGGCAGTGGACCGGCCGAACCTGTTCATCAAGATTCCCGCCACCATCGAGGGACTGCCCGCGATCACCCAGGCCATCGCGGAGGGGATCAGCGTGAACGTGACGCTGATCTTCTCCCTCGAGCGGCACGGCCTGGTTCTCGACGCGTACATGGCGGGCCTGGAGCTGGCCGCGGCCGCCGGGCATGACATCGCCAAGATCCGGTCGGTGGCGTCGTTCTTCGTCAGCCGGGTGGACACCGAGGTCGACGGCCGGCTGGACAAGCTGGGCACCCCCGAAGCCAAGAAGCTGCGCGGCAAGGCGGCCATCGCGAACGCGCGGCTGGCCTATGAGCTGTTCGAGACCAAGTGCGCCACCGAGCGCTGGCAGGCTCTGGCCGGCCAGGGGGCCAGGGTCCAGCGGCCGCTGTGGGCCTCAACCTCGGTCAAGGACCCGGTGTTCCCCGACACCATGTACGTGGTGGACCTGGTCGCCCCCGACACGGTGAACACCATGCCCGAGGCGACCATCAAGGCCACGGCCGACCACGGCAAGCTGCACGGCGACACGATACGCGGCACCTACGACGCCTCCCGGAAGGTCTTCGCCGACCTGGAGAAGCTCGGCATCGGCTACGACGACGTGGTCCAGGTTCTCGAGGACGAGGGCGTCTCGAAGTTCGAGGCGTCGTGGAACGAGCTGCTCGACACGATCAAGACGAACATGGGGCTCTGAATTCACATGACCGAACGGGCTGGTGGTGACTGCCCTGCGGTCCGGGAGGGTCTGAGCGGAGGTCCGGCATGACGGCGGAACCAGGAGACCCCGAAGGCCTGATTCCGGCCAATCCCAGCGCCATCGCGGAGCAGGACGAGGTTGCCTCCGGCGCCGTCAACCCGCTGCGCGATCCGCGGGACCGGCGTATCCCCCGGGTGGCCGGGCCGTGCGTGCTGGTCATGTTCGGCGTCACCGGGGACCTCGCCCGCAAGAAGCTGATGCCGGCCGTCTATGACCTGGCCAACCGCGGCCTGCTGCCACCGGGGTTCTCCTTCGTCGGCTTCGCCAGGAGGGACTGGGAGGACGAGGATTTCGCCCAGGTCACGTACCAGGCGGTCAAGGAGCACGCCCGTACGCCGTTCCGTGACACGGTGTGGGAACAGCTCAGCGAGGGCGTCAAATTCGTATCAGGCTCGTTCGACGACGACGAGGCGTTCGACGAGCTGGCCGCCACCGTCAGGGAGCTTGACGCCGAGCGGGGCACCGGCGGGAACTATGCGTTCTACCTGTCGATCCCGCCGGGCGCGTTTCCCGTCGTGGTGCAGCAGCTGAAGCGCAGCGGCCTGTCCGACTCTGGCGGGAGTGGCTGGCGGCGCGTAGTGATCGAGAAGCCGTTCGGTCATGACCTGGCCAGCGCGCGGGAACTGAATGCGACCCTGGACGGGGTCTTCCCGCCGGAGGCGGTGTTCCGCATCGACCACTATCTCGGCAAGGAGACGGTGCAGAACATCCTCGCGCTGCGGTTCGCCAACGAGATGTACGAGCCCATCTGGAACCGCGGCTACGTAGACCATATCCAGATCACCATGGCCGAGGACATCGGCATCGGCGGCCGGGCCGGGTATTACGACGGCATCGGCGCCGCGCGGGACGTGATCCAGAACCACTTGCTGCAGCTCCTCGCGCTGACCGCGATGGAGGAGCCGGTGGCGTTTGATGCGGACTCGCTGCGGATGGAGAAGGTGAAGGTCCTGTCCGCGGTCCGGCTTCCCGCCGACCTCGCGACGGGCTCCGCGCGCGGCCAGTACGCAGCCGGCTGGCAGGGCGGCCGGCAGGTACGCGGTTACCTGGAAGAGGAAGGCATCCCGGCGGATTCGCGCACCGAGACCTACGCCGCGCTGCGCCTCGGAGTCGACACCAGGCGCTGGGCGGGGGTCCCTTTCTACCTGCGGGTGGGCAAGCGGCTGCCGCGCCGCATGACCGAGATCGCGCTGATCTTCCAGCGGGCGCCGCACTTGCCGTTCGCCGCCACGGACACCGAGGAACTCGGGCAGAACGCGCTGGTGATCAGGATCCAGCCGGACGAGGGCATCACCGTGCGGTTCGGCTCCAAGGTGCCGGGCACGGCGATGGAAATCCGGGACGTGAACATGGACTTCGCCTACGGCGAGTCTTTCACCGAATCGAGCCCCGAGGCCTACGAGCGGCTGCTGCTCGACGTCCTCATCGGCGACCCGCCGCTGTTCCCCCGGCAGCAGGAAGTCGAGCTCGGCTGGCGGATCCTGGACCCGGTCGAGGACTTCTGGGCCTCCTACACCAAGCCGGACCAGTATCCGGCCGGGTCAGCGGGTCCCGCGTCGGCCGACGCGATGATGGCACGGGACGGACGGACATGGCGGCGTTTGTGAGGCTGGCCGTGTTGGCCAGGCTGGCAGGGTTCTCAGGGGGCGGTAGCGAAGGTGAGTAGGCCGCAATGACCATCGACCTGACCGACACGACGACCAGCGCGATCATCGATGCGGTCACCCAGGCTCGCCGTCGGCTCGGCGGTCCCGCTTCCGGCATGGTGCTGACGCTGATCATCGTCACCGACGAGGCCGCGCAGTACGACGCGGTCCGTGCCGCCAGTGAGGCAGGCCGCGAGCATCCCAGCCGGGTGCTGGCCGTCATCACCCGCAAGCCCAAGGCCGAATCCAGGCTCGACGCCGAGATCCGGGTGGGCGAGACCGGCCCCGGCGAGACCATCTTGCTCCGGATGTACGGGCCGCTCGGCCAGCACGCGGACTCGGTGGCCGCGCCGCTGCTCGCTCCCGACGTCCCCGTGGTCACCTGGTGGCCGGACGAGGCACCGCCCTCACCTCGCGTGGACCCGCTCGGCACCGTCGCCCAGCGCCGGGTGACGGACGCGGCGGCCAGCGACGCGCCCAAGGACATGCTGCTCGGCCTGGCCGCGGCCTACCAGCCGGGCGACACCGACCTGAGCTGGACCCGGTCGACGCCCTGGCGGACCTTGCTCGCCGCCACCTTGGACCAGCCCTACCCGCAGCTGCTCCGCGGCGAGGTGCTGGCCGAGGCCGGCAACCCGACCGCGGACCTGATCGCGGCCTGGCTCAGCAAGCGCCTGGGGATTCCGGTGCCGCGCGGCGAGTCCGCGGGCCCCGGCGTCACCGAGGTCAGTTTCGAAACGCCAGACGGGAAGATCGCGCTGGCCCGGCCGGACGGCCGGACCGCGACGCTGTCCTGGCCCGGGCGACCGGATCGCCGCGTCGCCCTGCACCGGCGAGATTCTGCTGACCTGATCGCCGAGGAACTGCGCAGGCTCGAGCCCGACGAGGTCTACGGAGAAACGCTGCACGCGCTCGCCGCCCAGTGAGCGAGCCGAAGGGGCGCGGCGCCGCCTGGACTGAGGAGCGAGGAACGAGCGACGAGGGAAGGCGGCGCCTAAAAGCGCCCCGAAGGCGAGCGAGGCGAGCAGAGTGAGCGTGCCCGAGGTGATCGTGCACCGGGACGCGAAGCTGCTCGCGCAGGCCGTCGCGGCCCGGCTGGTCACCAGGTGCGTCGACTCGGTAGCCGCGCGCGCTACCGCGTCGGTCGTGCTGACCGGAGGCGGAATTGGCACTGCGGTACTTACCGAGCTGGCTGCGGCTCCGGCCCGGGACGCCATCGACTGGCGGCACCTGGACATCTGGTGGGGCGACGAGCGGTTCGTCCCGGCCGGCGACCCGGACAGGAACGAGACTGGCGCGCGGGCGGCCCTGCTCGATCGCGTGGATATCGACCCGGCCCGGATCCACCCGATGCCGGGTCCTGACGGACCCGACGGTGATGACCCGGAGGCGGCCGCCGCCAGGTACGCGGTGTGGCTGGCCGCCGCGGCCAGCCACGAGGATCACGGCCCGGTGCCCGAGTTCGACGTGCTGATGCTCGGCATCGGCCCCGAGGCCCACGTCGCCTCGCTGTTCCCCGGCATGCCCGCGCTCTACGACGAGCGGCCGGTCGTGGCGGTACGCGGCTCGCCCAAGCCGCCGTCGACACGGTTGTCGCTGACCCTGCCGTCGATCCAGGCCGCACGCGAGGTCTGGATCCTAGCCTCAGGCGGCGAGAAAGCCGACGCGGTCGCGATGGCGCTGTCGGGTTCCGGCCCGGTCCAGGTGCCCGCGGCAGGCGCGCGCGGACGGCAGCGGACCCTATTCCTCCTCGACCGCGACGCCGCGGCCAAAGTGCCGCCGCAGATCGGCCGCCAGGGCGCCCACTGATTTCTCCCCCGGCCTGCGGGCGAAGGCCAGTCCGGCGGTCAGGCAGGCGGCGGGCGCCGCGGCGAGCACGTACCGGTAGCTGAACCCGGCGGTCATCGGCGGCAGCACGATCAGCAGCGAGCCGACGAGCCAGGGCAGCAGGCCGGTGCCGCCCCAGCGGCGCCAGCGGGCCAGCACGCCCGCGACACCGATGAGCACGATGATGCCGAGCAGCGTGCCCCGCAGGTAAATGTAACGCTGGTAACTCTGGAGCAGCCGCGCCCACGGCGCGACCACCCGGGTATCTCCCAGCTCCGGCCCGCCGAGATCCTGCCGCGCCGCATACACCCGGCGGGCCATGATGTCGGTCCCGTACTGCCTGGTCCACTCGGCGAGGTGGCCCGGCACGTCCGGGCCTGCCCACCAGGGAGTCAGCCGGCCGATTTCTGAGCCGGACACGAACTGGAACGCGGGGCCGTTGCCGACGTAGTCGTGCGGGTCGCGCTGCCGGTTCACCCCGAAGGTGTGCAACGTCTCAGCCGTCACCACGCGCAGGTAGGTAACCGGCTGGGCCAGGATGGCATCCTTCGCGAACTGCTCGGTCAGGCCGTTGACATACGGCGTGAACCGCTTTGAGGTGTCGTCAGACAGGGTCAGCTTCCACAGCGGAGTGGTGGGCGGATCGTGCCCGAGCTCATTGTCCGCCCAGATGTACTCCCCCGCCACCGGGCGCAGGTGCGTCGGCGTCGGATCACACAGGGCCTGCAGGTGAGCGGGCGGTTTGATGTCGGCGCAGTTGGCGAAGGTACTGACCCGGCCGTACAGGAAGGTGCCCGAGGATTCTGTCAGCGCGTAGTGGCCCGTCGACGCGTGGAACCAGAACATGTACGCCGCAATGGGCACGATGCCCGCGACGAGCACGGTGGCCAGCCGCCGCCAGCCCACCCGCCTGGCCAGCAGGCTGACCAGGACAACCACAAGAAGCGGCGCACCGACCGACCTGACCAGGGCCGCATACCCGATGAGCAGCCCAGCGATGGCCATCGTCAGGATGGCGGGCCGGTCACTCCAGCACAAGATCACCACCGCGATGGTCACCAGGAAGATGAACAGGGGGTCGGCGGTGACCATGTGCTCGAGGTGCAGCTCGTAGGAGTCGAACAGCACCGGCAGCGTGGGCAGCACCGCTCCCCACCAGGGCAGCCCGCGGTGGCGCAGGAGGGCGTAGATGGCGACGCCCATGCCTATCCCCATCGCCGCCTGGAGCAGCGCCAGGGGATAAGCGCTGTGTAGCGGCAACAGCAGGTCGAGGAAGAACGCGTAGCCGTTCGGCCGGATCATGTCCGGGACATGGCTCACCGCGTCGTATAGGTAGTTGTAGGAGTCGTTGAACCACAAGATGGGCGGGTAGCCGAGGACCACGATGAACCGCATGACAGCCGCGACAAGAACCACGACGGTGAACTGCCAGTGCGTCACCGCCGGGCCGGCCAGCCTCGCTCGCAGCGGGCCCCGCTCCCCTGCTGGTGGTTGACCGGGAACGATCCGATCGCTACCGGTGGTCGCGTTGGTCACGACCGCCTCCCGACTCCGCTGCCTCAGGGAACTTCTCCTACCCTTTGCTGACCCCGCAGGCCTCGGATGATCAGGTGCGCCGACGCGCTCTCGCTCATGGCGGCCTACTTATTGTAGCGGCCTGTTGCTGCGAGAGTTACGAATTGCCGGTGAATGATGAGTTAACGCTTGCCGGTCGTCACGACAGTTCTCAACGCCCTCCGTAGCCCACCCGGCACGCCAGCAAGCAGATAAACACGACCGAGAGCGCGGCGGCGGTGTCCGGCGATCCCGCCGCGGCCGAGATCATGATCCAGGCGAACACGACCGGCAGCAGACTGCCGAGTGGCCGTGCGCGCCTAGGCTGACGTGGCCCCGCGGGCTGCGCCGATCCCGGACGGGGATTGCGCTGTGGCAAGCCGGCCCCGAGCACTGGCTCAACCGGGAGATCGCTGGTCAGTTCCCGCAGGTCCGCCCAGGTTCTGGCGGCGTACGCGACCGACGTGCGCTCTTCGAACTCCGCCAGCGTCAGCCGCCCGTCCGTGTACGCGTCTCGGAGGACATCTACGACGCTTTCCCGCTCGTTGTCGGAGGCGAGGATCGGTCGGTCGGTCATCGGCGCGGAACCTTCCCTGTTGTTCCCTTGATCCTAACTCAGGGCAGGGCGGGGCTCAGGACACGTACGGACCCTAAGCGCTTTCCGCTCACTGACCTAGTGGCGGATGGGAGCGCAGGGCCGGTAACGGCCGCCGGGCAGAAGAAGAACGGCCCCGACGGACGCACTATGAGACAGCATCCAAATGGTTACCAAAAGTAGAAGCTTTTGGGTCTCGCTCTGTAGCACATCTGAGCGTTACGCTGTTGGCGGATCTTTCATTTGGTCGTTCTGTGTCAGATGTGACCTAGGGAAGGTCCTGGCGCGTAAGTCACAGTGCTTCACGCCAGCCACGTAAGTTAATGCCGGGCACCCGCCCTCTCGCTGCCGCCACGGCAAGCCGGGAGCCGGTCCTCACTAGGAGGGATCGATTTGAGCGTCAGCGAAGACCGCACAGTTCAGCCCGCCACCGTACCTGCCCCTGTTTCCAGCCTCGCGGACCCCGCCCCACTCGGGCTCGCCGCCTTTGCCCTCACCACATTCCTGCTGTCGGCCAAGAATGCGGACTGGATGAGCCACGCCACCGGCAGCGCGTGGCTCGGCTACGCCCTCGCCTACGGCGGGGTCGCGCAGTTTGCGGCCGGCATGTGGGAGTTCCGGCGCGGAAACACCTTCGGCGCCACCGCGTTCAGCAGCTACGGCGCCTTCTGGTTCGGCACGGGTCTCTGGATCCTGCTCGTAGTCAACCCGGCCGTGGCGGGCATAGCCAAGGCACCGGCCACGGCCGGCGCCACCGTCGCCTCGATCAACCATGACCTGGGCTGGATCGCGCTTGCATGGGCCATCTTCACCCTCTACATGCTGATCTTCACTTCTCAGGTGAACCTAGCCATATTCCTCACCTTCCTTTTCCTGGAGGTCACCTTCATCATCCTGGCCATCGGTAACTTCGACGCCGGCACTGCACTGGTTCCCACCGGGACCATTAAGATCGGCGGCTACCTCGGCCTGGTCACCGCGCTGCTCGCCTGGTACGCCTCGGCGGCGGGCGTCGGCGCCGGCATGGGCGGCCGGATCCTCTTCCCCGTAGGGAGGCCGCTGATCAAGGCGCGCGTCTAGTAATCCCAGATCGGATCAATACGGGGGACCGGGCCGGTGCGGCCCGGTCTCCCTTTTTTGTTCTGCGGGTCCTCGCCCCGGCTGGTCCGCTCCCGGATAGCGTTAAGCGGCGGATAGTCACGAAGGGAGGAGAAGCGGGTGCACGACGGCAAGCAGCTCGATCTGTCGGCACAGGTCGAGCTGGTCAAGCGCAAGACCCGGCCGTGGCAGCCGATTATCGCCCTCGTGCTGGCGATCGCCGCTGCGGTCGTCTCGAACAGAGCTCATAAACACTCGTCCATCTTCCACGCGAGCCACACCACCGATGACTTCATAGCCGCGGGCACAGCCGTGCTGTTCCTCATCTTCGGATCCATAGCGACCTACAGCCTGGCCGGGAAGTCGAGGGAGCTGCTTGAGCCGAAGGTGACCACCTCGCACTCGGCGGTGGTCAGGTACGCCATCTTGATCATCGGCGCGTTCACCACGCTGGTGATCGCGCTGGAGCTCTTCGGCGTGCCGATCGGCCAGCTCGTCCTCGGCGGGGCATTGACCAGCGTGTTCGTGGGGATCGCGGCGCAGCAGGCGCTGGGCAACGTGTTCGCCGGTCTGGTGCTGCTGTTCGCCCGGCCGTTCCATGTGGGTGACGCGATCCGGCTGCGGGCCGGCGCGCTGGGCGGCACGCTCGACGGCATCGTAAGAGATATCGGGATCACGTACGTCCGTTTCGACACCGACGGCAGCGTGATGTCCATCCCCAACTCGCAGGTGCTCAACGCCGTGGTCGGCCCGATCCCGCCGGAACCACCAACACAGCCGACCCCGCCGGTGGTCGCTGGCACCAGTTCCGGTACCCCAGGTGGCCCGGAACAGCCCCAACCTCGCCCGGTGGGGCCGACATAGGCCGGCCGCGCCCACGGACAGCAGGCAAGGCGGCCACGGACGGCAGGCAAGGCGAAAGGCCGACGCCAGGCAAGCTGATCGCTTACCCGGACGCCGGCCCTTCGTTACGCTGACCGGTGCGGAGGTCGCCTCTCGGCGAAAGGCGCAACGCGGCTCCAGCCGAGCGGTATTCCGCGAAGGCAATAGGTGCGGCCCGGGGGACCCAGCCGCACCGGCTGTTACCTACCAACGCCCGCGACGCCGCCTGTGTTCCCGCCGTGAAGGAGGATCTCCTTCATAGGGAAACGACGAGCCGGGCTGCTGGCTGGCGGTGGTCTCCGGCTCCGGAGCCGAGTACTGGGGCCCCCCGCCGCGGCCGGAGGCAAGCTCGCGGTACCCGCCCGGCTGGCCAGCACCGCCTTCAGGGCCGCGGTCCTCGTAGCCGGTACTCTCGGACCCGGCCCGGTCCCGGCCGCCGTATCCGAAGGTGCTGTAGCCCGGGTCTTGGTAGGACGGGCCAGGGTCACCCGGCGCGGCGTACCCCTGGCCGGGGTCCTGCTCAGCGTAGGCGTACCCGTTGTCGTATCCCTGCTCCGGATAGGACGGGCCGCGGCTCTCCTGGTAGCCCTGATCCTGGTAACCCTGTTCCTCGTAGCCCTGCTCTTGGTAGCCCTGGTAAGCGGGGTCACTGTGCTGCGGCCCTGGATAACCGCCAGGACCCTGAGAACCTTGAGAACCCGCGAAGGCCTGGGAGCCCCCGACGCTCTCATTCCCCTGGAAACGCTGGCTCTGGGTACCTTGCCCGGCGTATCCGTAGCCGCCGTATCCCTGCTCTGCTCGGGCACCTTGGCCTTGATAATCCTGGCCCTGGCCCTGGCGCTGATAACTCTGCTCGGCATATCCGCGATCGTCATACCCACGACCGGGATAAGACCCGCTGTCCTGCCCCTGACCGGAGTAGGCGCCGGTGCCGTATCCCTGACTGACATGAGAACCGCGGTACTGCTGGCCAGCTTGCGCACGTCCAGCGTACGAAGGATCGGGGTACTGCTGCTCGGGGTACTGCGTCCCGGGGTACTGCTGCTCGGGGTACTGCGTCCCGGGGTACTGCTGCTCGGGGTACTGCGTCCCGGGGTACTGCTGCTCTGGGTACTGCGTCCCGGGGTACTGCTGCTCTGGGTACTGCTGCTCTGGGTGCTGCTGTCCGGAGTGCTGGGACTCGGAGTACCGCTGCTCTGGGTAGAACGGTCCCGAGTACGACGTGGCCGGGTAACCCCGGTCGCCCTGCTCTGGACCGGACTGGCCGGTCCCCGACGGTCGGGGGTAACCCTGCTCGCCGTAACCCTGGTCCGCATATCCCTGCGCCGCCTGGTAACCGCGCTCGTCAAAATCCTGAGGCGGGTACCCGCCGTCGGCGTACTCCCGGCCCGGCTGCTCACCGTAACCCTGCTCCGGGTACCCCGGCCCGCCGTAGGACTGGGCCTGGGCAGGGTACACCGACTGCTGGGGAAACTGGCCTTGCTCGGGGTACTGGCCCTGTTGGAGGTGCTGAGCTTGCTCGGGGTACTGGGCCTGCTCGGGGTACTGGGCCTGCTCGGGGTACTGGGCCTGCTCGGGGTACTGGGCCTGCTCGGGGTA
>Ga0182030_10020458_pt1 | contig 12484 bp, 10 predicted proteins | sample 812S3MmetaG_FD_121299 | JGI IMG/M metagenome (GOLD analysis project Ga0182030, IMG submission 121299) | Permafrost microbial communities from Stordalen Mire, Sweden - 812S3M metaG (Illumina Assembly) | ecosystem: Environmental > Terrestrial > Soil > Wetlands > Permafrost | place: Sweden... | reverse complement strand
GCGCATGCGCTGGCAGAATCCGAACAGGCTCTTGACCGCCGCCAGCGTACGGGCGCGCGAGATGGGAGCCAGCCCGGTCTCGATCAACGATTGTGCGAAGCCCTGAAGGTCTCCCAAGGTCAAACGGTTCAAAGACTTAGACACGTGGGCCAGGAGCTTGGTGACGTCTCGCCGGTAGCACCCCCGAGTATGCGGGCTCGGCTGGCGCTGGAGCCAGAGTTCGATGATGTGAGAATCGCGGGAAGATACCATAACGTCCTTATGTGCCGTTGTTCGCGGTCGTCACATTCATGCCTCGGGTTCGGAGGAACAGCAAGCGGACGTTTTTCGATTTTCACGTCAGCAGAGGGCGAATCGTCGGATCGAGGGTCTTTTTTATGAGCCCGACAAAACGTTGGGCGCCAGTCGGGCGCCGGGCGCCAGGAAGGCATAGCATGAGGGACTGGGCATGTTAGTGGGCGAGGGAGAAGCCGAAGGCATTGCCGGGGAAAGTGGCGGTGACGACGTTGTATTTCGTGTCGATGACGGAGATTACGCCGGCGGTCCCGCTGCGGGTGGTGACGTAGACGCGGCTGCCGCTCTTATTGACGACGACGTCGGCGGGCTGGTCGCTGACCGGGATGGTGGCGACGAGGCCGAGCGTGGAGGTGTTATAGACGGCGAGCGATCCTCCATACAAAGCGACATAGGCTCGGGAGCCGTCGGGGGAGAAGGCCATGCCCGTATCGGCGGTGCCGGCGGCGTCAATGGTGGCCGCGACGGTGAACGAAAGCAGATCGATGATGTAGATGCTGGAGCTTTGACCGAAGTTGACCCAGGCCTGAGCGCCATCGGGAGTGAGGAAGATGGATTTCGGGAACGTGTTGACTTGCAGAACCTGGGGCAGAAGCTGGGTGGTGGCGATGTTGACGACGAAAATGTCCGGCGTGGTGTTATTGAAGCTGGTGAAGTAGGCTTTCGATCCGTCGGGGCTGATGGCCACGCCGTAGGGATTGTAATTGGAGGTCCGGATGGTAGTGACGGCGTCGGTCACGGTGTTGATGAAGTAGACGGCGTTGTTTTCACCGGTGACGATGGCGGTGGTGCCGTCGGGAGTGATGCGGATTTGAACGGGCATATCGGGCAGGGCGATGCTTTTCACCGCGGCGGGAGGACAGGTTGCGATCTTGTTCACTTGCGAAGTGCCGAAGGAGAGAGCGTACAAGTAGGTGTTGGGGGTGCAGGTTCCGCTGTAGCTGGTGAGGCTGGCGGGAAGGTAGGAAGTGGTAAACGGAAGAGGCAACGTGGCGGGGTAGTCTTCCTGACGTTGCACGGAGGGTTGCGCGTTCGGGTTGAGATAGAAGGCTTCGGAGATGGTATTGGGTTGAGGATCGTCGGCGTTGAAGACGGTGGCGGCATGGGGGCGAAGGCTTTGGCTGCCTTGACCTGGGTTATTACCTCCCTTCTGTTCGGATTGGCTGGGATCGCATGACTCACCCTCAATTTCGTTGGCGGTTCCTGCGTTGCTCTCATTTACATTGCCGACCTTGATTTTGCCGGTGGCGGTGGCACTGGTGTCGTCGGGGTCGTCGGGTACGCAGGAGACTTCTAATCCGGTTTCGTCCCCGATTGCGCGGCGGTCTTCGACTTCTTTGACCGGAGGCTTGCAGGTAGCGAGCAGGAGGACGGCGGGAATAAGGAGAGCCAGGAGTGTCATGGCAGGCGCCGCGCGCCGGGCGCCGGGCGGCAGGAACTCCAAGACCCCGAGAGATTTTTTTTTCATTGGAATGACACCGATTTGCCCAGCACCTGGGCGGGCATGAGTGTCCCGGACGAGATGAAGCCGGCGGTGAAGGTCGTCGGGCTGGAGAGAGGCATTTCGGCGATATAGATGACGCCGAGGGATTGAGAGGCCAGGGTATGGGGGGTTGGGAGGTTCGCGAGGACGATCGACGGGACAGTGAAGCTCGAGTCCGTCGGGCGGGCGGTGCAGATGAATCCGGAAGTGGCGTTGTTGGGGATGTCGACGCCGAGGCCGGCGATGAGGACCGTATTATTCGCTGCGACGCCCGACCAGCTTAGGGGAAGGGGTTGAGAGCGGTTGACGGTAGATAAGCTGTTTCGATTGGTCCAGGTGAAGGCGGCGGGCATGGTGAAGGGGACGTTGAAGGCGGGGAGGTCGGCTCCGCCGGCGGCGGCGAAAGTGAAGGAGCTGGGGTTGAGGAAGAGAGTGCTGGGGAGTTGGGAGAGCAAAGGGATGGAGCCGCCGAGATAGCCGTTGAACCATCCGGGGAAGTTCGCAGCGGGGAGGACGATGGGCGCGGGTCCGGAGGTGGAGACGGAGAGGGTGCCGGGATCGAGTCCTTTGACGGTGGCCATGATGTTGGCGAGGTGAGGCAGATCGCCGGGGGTGTAGCCGGAGACTGAATACGCGGTACACGACCCTGCCGGAGGCAGGGATAAATATGGATTGAAGTTGTACGGGTAAGGCTGCTGCTGGAAGAAGACGCCGGCGGCGTACTCGGCCATGGCTTCGAGCGCCGAGACGGTGTTGACGTCGTGGCGGGTGGAGAATCGGGCGGCGAACACGGTGGCTTGCGGCCCTCCGTTGATGAGGGCGGTCGCCAGGGGGTTGTCGGGTTCGGAACAGGAAGAGGCGGACCCGATGGCCATGGTCGCGGTGTTCGAGACGATCGTCCCTTGGGTGCGAACGACTACGGGAACCCAGCATCCGGAAGAAGCGCCGGGGGGGACAGTGAAGGCGATCTGATCGATGCCGGAGCAGCAGGGGGTGCGGCCGGAGTAGGAGACGGGGGCGGAGACGCCTCCGACGAAGACTTCGGTTTGGGTGGGAAGATTGCCGGGGGTGGGGGCGACGTTATCGGGACCGAGGGCGGCTCCGAGGCCGACTCCATAGAGGATTTCGGTTTGCCCGATGGTTGCGGGCTGGTTCAGGGCATTGAGAGGGACCACTGTTGCGGAGTAGTTCTGGATGCTGCCGGGGCCTTGTCCGGTGCCGGTGGAGGTGAAGATTCCGAACGCGGATTTCACGACGTTGACAGGGACGTTGTTGCTCTTGAAATTGTTGTAAGTGAGGCGCAGGGAGCAGGCGCCGAGAGGGGCGTTGGAGGGCATGATGGCGTTGATCTGGCCGGGGCTCAAGAAGACGGGGATGGCGGCGACTACGGTCGTGCCCTGGGTGACGGAAATGGAGACGGTGGCGAGGGTCGTCGAGAGGGGAAAGGAAAGGGCGGGCGAGGTCGCGGGGCCGAGGTTGGAGCCGAAGATAGAGAATTGGGCGCCTTGGGCGATTCCTCCGGAGGGGAGGGCCGGTGGCATGTAGTTGGCGACGTTGACGACGCCGCGGTAATAGATGAAGGGGGATTGGGCTTGGAGCGCGGCGGCTGAGAGGGCCAGGAGAAGAAAACGGTGCACTGGGGACGATCCTCCGTTCGGGACATTATATATGGAATCCGGCCCGGATGAGCGGGAATTTTTAACTGATGGTCAACGGGGTGGTGCGTGCGGTGAAAACCGCGGAGACCGGATCGGGCCTCATGGCAACGGTGCTTTACGGAGGCGCGGCATCGTGGCAGGAGTGTCTCAGTTCAATATCGAGCATGGCCCAGTCCAGGCCGCTGGGGTGCCCTATTTCACCCTGCTCGGAACAACGAGCGGTTCCTTCACCCTTACCGTTTGGGTCGCATAGGAGGGCAGCCGGCAGAATAAGTTTACCGGTGCGGTGTAGCCGAAATCGCGATCACTCCCGTCGCCGGGGACATGCGCGTATGGGACTGCTTCCAGCGATGTGGCCCCATGTTCCGGAACCTGCGGCGGACGTTGTGTCGCTGGCGGGGAACGAGAAGGCCCCGGCCGGCAGCAAACGACGCGACGTGGAGCTCGGCCCCAGGCGCGATCGTATTCGATGGCGCCAACATGTGGGTTACCGGCGCTCCGCACCAATCGATCGCGAAACTCAGAGTCTCGGACGAATCCGTGTTGGGAACTTTTCCGGTCGGCCAGAATCCTCCTGAAGTTGCCTTCGACGGGACCAATATTTGGGTGACGAGCGATATCCCGGGGGGCTCCGTCGTTAAGCTGCGAGCCAGCGACGGCTCCAACCAACGACAGTTCAACGTCGGCGCTTACGGCTTCGCGTCGGAAAACAAATGCTGCTTCACGCCACTGAGCGTCGCGAGATCCAAGTATTCGTTAAACGTGGTGAACTTGCCGTACTTGACATACATCGTGATGCATATTGGTACGGCAATCTCTGTCCCTGCTGCAGGAGACCCCGTGATGGTGCTGTGCTCGGGCATAATGGCCCGATGGAGATACTCAATGCACACGTGCTCTTCCCCGGCGAACATATTCGTTAATTCCATATGAAGATCCTTCGTGTGGATCCTGCCTGCCATAGCCTTCTCTCCGGCCTTCCGGATCTCGTCAATTCCACTGAATTTCTCACCGGTCGCCATGAAGCTCCACACGGCATCTTTGTCGACGAGCTGCATGAACCCATCGAGATCGTCACCGAGGTAGATCTTTTTGAACTTCTGGGCAAAGCTTTCCGTGTCGTGTTGAGTGTCCTCGGTTCCCAATTGGCGCTTGACGGTATCCATGTCGAAGTATTCGTGGACGCGGTCAATCTTGCCATTCCTAATATGAAAGACGAAGCAGCAGACGAAGTCATACTTCTGCCCTGTGGGTTCGAACTTGACCGAAGGAAAGTCTGCCTGATTGGTCAGCGTGCCCGATGTGCGGTATTCAAGGGAGCCATACTCTTCGTTTGCAAACAGGTTCACGAGTGTTTTGATTCTGCCCGGTGAGGCCGCCCAGTGATTCGCAGCCAACTTAGCGATCTCATCTTTTCCCTTGATCGTGTCCCCGGTAGGGACGATCAGCCACTCGATGTCCTGATCGAACAGTTCAAGCATCGGGCTCATATCCTTGGTGAAGAGCGCGTCAAAGTATGCATGCATCATCTGCAGGTTGGCTTGAACGCATTGCGTCCGCGCATCGAGATCTGTTTCAGGAGCGAGAATTGTATTCTTCTTCATTTCAGTCTTCTCCTCATTTTGATTCGACCTTCAAATGTTTGCTGCCAGACTATGCTTTGTTCTTCTTGAAGACCTCGTCTAACCAGTCGAACTCGATCTGATGCTTGAGGCTCGGGTTATTCATTGTGCAGTGAGCTTCGCCCCCTTCCACTAAGGAAACGACATGCTCTGCCTTTGGGCCGGTCAGCTTCTCGTAGAACTCGTGCCCCATGGCCAGCATCAGTGGTCCCTCGGCCTCGCCGGCTATGCTCAAGAGAGGACACGTGATCTTTCCCTCGAGCCCGGCCAGGCTGTAGGCACCACACTTGTCAAAGAAGGCCGCGACGGAGTCTCCGCCATTCCCCATCCGCACCTTGATTTGGGTAGCGAACCACTTTATCATCATGTCGGAGAGATTGACCCTGCTCTCAAGGTCAGCGCCGTATGGTTCGCCGGGGTTGAAGCCCATCAGGACCATGGCTGCGGGTTTCCACTCCGGCAGGAGCGAATTCACAATGACCGCGGTGAGGCGCTTTTCGTACGCTGCGGCACGAGGGACGACGTATCCGCTCATGCTGTGCCCCGAGAGGGCAAGCCGCTCGGGGTCGACGTCATCACGGGACAAAACGTAGTCGACGGCGTATCGGGTTGGGACTTCCCAATCCGGGCGGTAAGTCAGACTAGAGTCCAGAGCGTATGCGCCGACCTGACCGGGGCCTTCCCACAGGAATGCATTGTAGCCGCGGCGAACCGCGGCAGCGCCGCCACCCCAGAAATAGAGCTCCTCACAGGTGCCGTCACCTCCCGTGATAATCATCACAGTCGGACGCGGGCCGTCGGCTCCCTCCGCACGCATGAAATACCCAGGCAGCGTCTTGCCGTTCTCATACGGGATACTGACAGGCTCGATCGCCGGGCTGAAGAGCCGCGCGGCCTGCCTGAAACACGATCGGTGGCGCATGTACATCTCGCGCTGTCGCGGGTCGGTGGGCGCAAGGTAGAAGAAGGCCGATCCCCAGTACATCGATGCGCGGAGGAACGCTTCGCGGGCACTGAGAACATGCCCGCCGCGGAGGCAGTCCTTGGCAATGCGCTCAACTCTTTCGGCTGTGTCGCTCCATGCGACCGTCCAGCTCTCCACATCCCGGTCCACGATCCGGTGTGCGGTGGAGAAGCACTCGCCTGCCGCTCCGCCTTCCCCGTAGCTGCCGGCGCAAAAGTTTCGGGCCATCATGAAGTCGAAGTGTGACCGAAAGATTCCGGGCATCCCCGGAGAGGCGTTGAATACGCCCCGTTCGGTCGTTGTGTCTTTCTCGACTGTCGGCGTCGATTTTGCCGCGGCTGGGGCAGTGCCCGCTCCACCCTGAAGACTTCCCGATTTAGGAGCTGCTTTCGGACTCGCCTTCACATCAATTACAGTGTTCATTTCGGTCTTCTCCTTGATTCTTTGCGGACCTGCCATTGGAATTACTCTGAGCGTCGCCGTTACTGTTTGAAGACGTCATCCAACCAGTCGAACACGATCTGGTGCTCAAGGCTCTGGTTATTAGCTCCACAGTGAGCCTCGCCGCCCTCCTTCGTGGTGATGATGTGCCGCGCCTTGGGACAGGTCAGCTTGTCGTAGAATTTCTGACCGTCAACAGCCAGTTGCCCCTCGCCTTGTCCACCAATATTGAAATACGGGCAGGTGATCTTGTCCTGCAAACCCCACAAGCTGTATTTACTGAGTACGTCGATGAATTCTGCGATCGTTCCTCCGCCCACGCCCATTCGATAACGAATGTCTCCATTGGCGACGAGAAATCTGTGTCCCACAGACGACAGATCTAGCGTGCTCTCAAGATCCCTGGGGTAAGGCTTATCCCCCGGCAACCCGAGCATTTCCAGGATTGAAGTTTGCATGTTCGGGGTGGTTGTGCTTGCAATACAGGCTTTGATCCGCTTCTCGAAAGCGGCTGCCCGCGGGCAAAATTCCCGCCCATACTCCAGCCGACCAAGGCAAGGCGTTTCGGATCTAATTTCCGCGCGACTGAGTGCCCAGTCGCAAACGTATTTCAGCGGAACTTCGGTGTCCGGCCGGTAGAACAGCTCAGCACTGGGGTTCGAATACATCGCACCACGCTGGCCCGGAATCTCGAACAGCAGCGCGTTGTATCCCCGGCGAACCGCTGCCGCACCGCCGCCCCAGAAATAAAGTTCCTCCGCCAAGGAGTCACCACCCCCCACGCTCATCAACGTCGGCCGCGCCGCATCACTTGCATCAGCCTTCAGGAAGTAGCCGGGAAGCGACTTCCCGTTTTCATATGGAATATTGACCACCTCGAAGGGCAGGTCCATCAGTTTTCCCGCTTGTATAAAGCAATCCCGTTGACGCTCCCAATTCACACGACACTTGGGATCAGTTTGCAATTGAAAGAAACCGACCTCACGCCAGTACGACGATGCCCGCAGGAGAGCTTCCCGAGCACTCACCCGATGCCCACCCGCAAGCGATTTGCGGCCGATCGCCTCCACGCGTTCCGCCGTGACGCGCCATGCCTCCGAATAACTATCTTCTTTTTCGTCCTCGATCCGCGAGGCGGTCTCATAGCACTCGCCGAGTGCAGCTCCGCCATACGTCACGCATCCCATCGTTCGCACGAACTGGTAATCGAAGTTGCCCTTGAAGCGACCCGGCATTCCGGCAGTGGCGCCAAATGTCACTTTGGTGCCCTTGTCGGTAGAGACAGGGGCAGATCTTGCTGAAGCCGTACCGCCATTCGTACTCGTTGTTTCAGGAGCAGTCGTCTTCGTTTCAGTCACGGGATTCATTCCAGTCTTTCTCCTTCTCTTCTTGAAACTGCGCGTCGGTGCGTGGCCGTCAGTCTACCGGCCCATGCCAATGCCAATGCTGCTGGCCATCGACTGGTTCCGGCTAACGTTTCCTAAGGCACGAGAAGGGCCGATCACAGCTCTTTATGGGAAATGCAACGCGGCTACCCGCCAAACGCCCATACGGCGGCGTGGCAGGTCATCATCTGGGACGCCCTCGGCGTGCGGGCCGCGCCTTGCGGCGCACAAGCTTGTCGCTTATCTTCTTCCGCCCTTCTTGCCTGCGGTTTTCGCCGCTTGACGTTGCACGTCCCGCGCCTGCCGGAGGTACGCGAGCGAAAAGTCGGCGATGTGGTCGGCAATCCGATCCAGATTCTCGGGCGTCATCTTCATATCCGGCCAAAGGCGGGCGAGAATTGGGCGCGCGAGGACATAGGTAATGACTTGACCCATGATGCTGTGCGCACAAAGACGGGTCTGTTCGTCAGCGGGCGGCAGCTCAATCAGCGCGCCCACGATTTCGTAAACTCGGTTGTACAGTGGCCGTAGAACACTCTTGACGACGCGTGTCATCGCCGGCGTGGGTTGCGTGAGTTCATGGGCGATAATTCTAAATAGCCAGCCGCTCTGGTCGCCTGCGGCGACGCCACGAAGTCTTACTTTGATTGCTTCGCGCAAGATAGCCTCGGCCGGTGCTTTTTGGTCAAGCGCGGCGCGGACCGCACCGATTCGAGCAACGCTGACAAGATGCTGCAGCGTTTGGGCATACAACTCCAACTTGTCTCCAAAGTGATAGTTCGCGAGTGCATTATTTACTCCGGCGCGTGCACAAATCATGCGGAGGCTGGCCCGGTGATATCCGATCTCGGCAAAAATCTCCGCAGCAGCCTCCAGCAGCTTTGCCCGAGTGGCTTCGGCCGCGGGCCCACTGGTAGGCCCTGTCGCCCTGTTCTTCGCCCGCGTAGTTCGGCTCGCCATAACCAACAATATTAACTACATGTTGATTGGTTCTGTTGCTCTGTTCTTTGCCCGTATCGTTCGGACTCGGTATTAAGCAACAATTTTAATCGCGCGCTTAACCAGAGCATCTTGCGCCGCGATACACTGGAGCAGTCGCAGGTGGATCACGCCCGCGGGGCGTCATTCTGCCCAAATGTGGTCACGAGAAAACGTTCGCTGCCCCGGCTTCATGGATCGACGGAGCAAAGCAGGAAAGCATAAATAATGCCCTCTCAGCCAAAATCCATCGGCTGGCTTTCGGAAAACGGCCCGAAAGAACTTGAGCTGCTGTTCCGGGCGCTCGTTCACCGACCGTCCGCGTCCATCTTCATCGCGGACGATGATCGCAGGTACCGGGAGGCCATACCCCAACTCGCCCGGCACTTCGCCAAGAAGTACGCCACAAAAATGGATCGGACGATCGAGAAAATTTCGTCGCATACGATGCGAGCCTTGGTGAGTTGGCCGTGGCCCGGGAATGTGCGGGAGCTTGAGAACTTCATCGAGCGGTCTGTTATCCTTTCCCGGGGTCCCACTCTCCGCGTTCCCTTGGCTGAACTGCGCGCAGCCGCAATCGAAATCACCGGCGGTTACACGCTTGAGGAAGTAGAGAAGGATTACATTCTGCGCGTTTTCCGTGAGACCGGTGGCATTATCAGCGTTGCGGCAACTCGTCTCGGGGTGCCACGGACGACCTTGCAAGCAATGATGAAGAAGCTCGGAATTTCACGCGCTGATCTTTTTTGAGACTTCCGGCGAACATCGATTCGCGATGGCCTTCGTTTGCGAAGTTGTGTTGAGTGGCCGGTGAGAAGGATTAGCTATTCGCTGATCCTGGCGAACGGCTGCGCAGGGAAGGGATCAGTAGGCTTCGGAAATCAAACGCCACGTCCCCTATGATACTCGCAGCTCGCCTTATCGGGACCCAGAGTAACCCAAGCCCGCAACACCTCTGAGGCAGACGCAAACTGCAGTTGTGAGCAGCGTTTGGTTGAGAATGGTCAGAAGCGCTGCTAAGCACAGTACGGAACAGAAGTAGATGGGGTCAGTTTTATAGGCCATCCCGAGCCACCTTTGATCGATAGGATGTCCTCCTTCTGCGCCTTTTTGCATCTCAGGAGTCCATGGTGGATTCAGGTAAGCGGTCACAGCAAAAGCCGAGGCAGAGACCAGAAGGAGGGCCAGGAAAAGGGCGGCTGTGAGCCTCACGAAATGTTCTTTCTAAATGACTGATCACAGTACCCGACACGGGTGGGATAAGTGATGATAACTGCGTAAAATCTATAGCTCCGGCGGGGGGCTTTTTCTGGCTGCCTTTGGTCCGCCCTGCCTTTGCACGGCGTCACGCAACATCGCGATTGTTGCGTCCTGCTTAGAGGAGACGTCCGCGAACATTTCGCTTTCCAGCGCAAGATCCAGCGCGTTTTCCCCCCGCGCGTCGCTCGCGAGCGCCGAGGCGCCATTCTCGAGCAGCACGCGGACAATACGCTCGGATTTTCCGGCGGCGGCGCGCATAAGCAGCGTGTGGCCCTGAGCGTCGCGCACTTCGACATCGGCGCCGGCGTCGATCAGGAGTTTCGCAACCTGATCAAAACCCCAGATGGTGCGGCTCAGCGGCGTCTGTCCATTGTCGGACCGCGTATTGGGATCGGCGCCGCGCCGAAGCAGGAGCCGGGCGGTCGCTTCGTGATCCGCGGGGTCGAACTTCACCGAGGGATTGGGGTGAAGCGTACCTGCGCCCTGCAATATGCCGTCCACCAGGTAACGAAAGGGCGTGCGACCGGCCTCGTCGCGGGCTTCTATATCGGCGCCGGCATCCAGCAGCAGAGCGGAGATATTCCGGCGGCCCGCAGCGGCCGCCCACATCAGCGGCGTCGCATTCCAGACGGCAAAGGAATTCCAACGCACGGCCTGCGGATGAGACTTGAGCATCTTCGTGACCGTGGCGATATCGCCGTCATCCACCGCCCGGAAAAACCTCTGCTCGGGACCGGGAAAAATATTCTTCAGGGCTTTCATCTCAGCGCCTCCTTCATCGGGCATATCTGCCCTGGGAAACAGCCGCGATCCGCGGCAACAAATCAATGCCGCTGAGATCAACGCCGATGTTTTGCCTTCTTGCAGACAGAATGCAATTCGCAAAGTGAAGGCTTCAGGGCTTTCAGGTCATTGCGGATGAAACCGTCAAGACTGGGGAGGCCAGAGATCGAATATGTTTTACAGCCGCCGAATCTTCCATGTCCAATGTGTGATTTTAATTAACAGGGGCACATCTTTTTCAACTTCTGCGGTTGTCGTGGAAACCCACCCGCCCAGCGTTTTCAGTAGTGCCGTTTTTAACGTACTTTCGCTTGACGCAGCGGCTTTAGAAAACGGGTTTTTTATGGTTTTCTCCTGTCAGAGAATAAATCCTCGCCGAGGCTTGACCAAACGAAGCACTCGTAAAGACTCTGGCACCCCGCCCCATGAAGAAAATTCGCCTCAGTCGCTCTTCAGGCGTTTGAACTTCGTTGAGCGCATGTTCCAGCAAGGTCAGCTGGTTGTTATAGCACCAGAAGTCGCCGCCGACGGTGTGCGGCGCTCCCTTTAGCGAAGTAAGTTTATTGTTGTGGCAGAAGAAGTCGCCGCCGACGGCTACAGCAGAAAGGTCGGGAAGTTTGGTCAGGCCATTGTGGGAAATAAACAGGCTTCCTGGGACGAATAAAGTTCCGTCCGATTTGTTTTCGTATTTTATGCACCACGATTGCAGGGCTTGCTCGGCCCCAATAACAGAAGCCGCAGTCTGATTGTTAAACACTGTTAAGGGAGCCGCCATAAAATAACAACCAGGACTTATTAAGACATACTATTCGTGGCTGTTTCAGCTGAGCTGTACCATCAGGGAAGAAACAAGCGGAAATCCCTCTGATGTAGTTGCTCAGCGTGATTGAGCAGAGCCGTAAGCTATTGACATGTCAAATAATACTATACATGTCATTGATAAATAACCATCTTTCTCAAATGCGTGAAAATGTTTCCTACAAACAATACCCCGGATGTTTGCTTGCAAAACCTATCTTATGCGTAAACAAGTCCGGCCACAACCACAGGATTCCAGCGGTGCTTTAAAGGCCTTGGGCGGCTATGCTGGACGCTGATCAACCGCACAGATAACCTTTAGGAGACACCATGAGAATATCAGAAATAAAAACACTCTCACAAGAAGGGCTGCTTCAGTACTACGCGGAAGCAGCTAAGCAATAAAGAGTGACAGCATCGCAGAAAGACCTTTCCGGGGCAGAACAATATGCAGTGACGATCAAGCAGCTCTATCATGAGCTCAAATCCATAGGAAGAAATTCGCAAGATACCCTATTGGGACTTCTTGAGAACGATGACCCTGCAGTGCAGCGGTGGGCCGCTGACCATGCAATGGAGTTTGCGCCCGGCATGGGAAAGCCCGTTCTTGAGAAACTTGCTAAAAAAGGCTCTGGCGTTTTAAGCGAGGATGCAAAAGTGATTCTCAGAGAATGGCATAAGACCCATCTTGAGGCTTTAAAGTAAGCGCGCAGGCTACTATATCTCCGCCCCTGATTCCGTTGATATTCAAGGGATAAGCGTCTGGGTGTGAACCCGTTAATATTCTGTAAAGGATGTTTGGATATGATACTACGTAG
>Ga0182030_10020457_pt1 | contig 12485 bp, 10 predicted proteins | sample 812S3MmetaG_FD_121299 | JGI IMG/M metagenome (GOLD analysis project Ga0182030, IMG submission 121299) | Permafrost microbial communities from Stordalen Mire, Sweden - 812S3M metaG (Illumina Assembly) | ecosystem: Environmental > Terrestrial > Soil > Wetlands > Permafrost | place: Sweden... | reverse complement strand
GGCGCAGCGGTAGCGACGCGTTGCAAGCCAGCCGTTATCCAGAAGCAATGAAGGCCTGACGGCGGCCGGGGTTACTGTCACGACGAGGGGCGCAGTGCCGGGCAATCCCTCGCCTGACGGGCCTAGGGACGCTCGCCAGGGAAGGGATTGCTCCCTCGAGTCAAGCAAAGGCACCGCTTTGCTCCTGATAAGAAACCAGTCATTCATCTCATAACACGGGCCTCAAGCCGCTGCTGCTGCGATGGGCTGGATCCGAACCTCGTAGCCGAGCTTGCCGCCCCTTGGCTCCAGGGGGCGCGCAAAGTCGCGGGGGCCAACTCGCAAGCGGGCTCTTCCATAAGCAGGGAAGGACCGGCTCCCTGGCACCCAGCCCGCCCTCAACGGTGCCGCCATCGTCCCTGTCCGGGCCGCATCAACGCGCTTGACAATCGATCGCAATTCCGTTATTATGGTTAACTATCCTGATTTCAGCCGGACCATGCCAGCATGCCCAATTCCCCGGACCGCCCTTTTGACGACGACACCCTCAAACTCCGCGCCGTTTTTGTGCCCGAGAACGCCAGGAAACAGGCCTCCCGCGCCGACATCGTCCGCACACTCGGCCATGACGCCGTCAAGGTCCCCGCCGTCTTCGTGCCGGAGGGCGGCAAGCCGCCGGGCTATCCCTACGAACGCTTCGGCCGCGCCCAGTTCCGCCCCGACGACGATCTTCCAAAGAACCGCATCTACACATCGCAGCCGACATCCTCACAGCCGGCGGACGCAGCGCAGGACAACGACGGGCCCGTGCAAACGCTGCCACGCACGCGCTTCCGCTTCGGCGCCGCCATGTACGGCGCCCCTCCGCCGCCGCCGAACCAGGCCGCAGCCGGGCAGGGTGATCCGGTTGCCCGCGGGGCCGCCGCATGGCGTAGCATGGCGAATCCCGGCAAATTGTGGCGCCAGAGTCGTACAGCCCCCAGCCCCGCGTCCGTTCTCACCGCTGCTGTCACGAGCGGGATGGGGAATACGCCTGTGGCACAGGACGGCAGCGGTGTCGGGCGCGGTGCGCCCACCTCTCAGAGCACGTCTATTGGCGGCTCCAACTCGATAGTGCGGGTGAGCGCGAACGAGATCGAGCCGAATTCTCAATTGCCTTAAGAGGACATCAAGATCGAAGTGCCGCTTGGAAATGGGTCTCTTGTCGGTGTACCTGGCAGCCCGGCCTCTGCGGGTAACACGCCGCTAATACCAGGCCCGGGACGGGGTGGTGCTCCTGATTTGCAGAGACAGCATTCAGATGAAACGACGGTGTCGAGTAACCTGTCCGGATACACCTACCGGTCATCGAAAAGTACTCAGGAAATTATCGACTCCCTGCATCCGGGTACGAAACAACCCCTGACAGTCAATGCGAACGGTACGGTCGTGCAGAGTAACACTCGCATAATGATCTTGCAGCAGCGTGGCGTTGACGTTAATTCTTTTCCAAGAACGCCATATCCATGAAAGATGTCGCCATCGGATTGCTACGATGCACTCGACCTGGCTCGGCTAGAACCAGGCTATATCTAGCCAAGGCTGGCGGATAAAATTGCATCATGGCATAAACGGCGCCACAGACTAACGGGCAACGACCGTTCACTGTAAACTGCGTACCGCGTCAGACCTGAGGCCTGCGCTTTGGTAATTTCTGAGCCATAAGGTAACGACATGCGGACACAATTTGATTGGATCGACCTACCAATAGCTGGTCGTCTGGCCGTCATCGGCCGCCCGCGCGCTGGCGACTGGCTCGACGACGAAATTTCGGGATGGCGCGCCGCAGGTATCAATGTCGTCGTAAGCCTTCTTGAACAAGAGGAAGTCAGAGAACTCGGGATTGGTAGAGAAGCTGACCTCTGTCGAGAGCAAGGAATCGAGTTCATCTCGTTTCCCGTTCCGGACCGTGCTGTGCCCGCAGCATTCCGCGAGACGATGGCTCTATCCCAATCCCTGGCAGCTCAGATTGGTCAAGGCAAGGCTGTTGCCGTGCACTGCCGAGCCGGAATCGGGCGTTCTCCCCTCATTGCTGCATGCATACTCGTCTGCCTGCGTTTCGACGTGGACGCGGCATTTGAAAAAATCAGTCAGGCACGGGGTGTACGAGTCCCAGATACACCAGAGCAACGCGAATGGGTTATGGCCTTCCGAGATGCCGTTGCAACCGCATCCCCAATCGGCGGCACCACCTGAGATCCACGTGTATGCGGACGCGACAGCGACGGCCGTGAGGCTTCTTGGCACTCAAAAAGAGTGCGGATTGCCGGCTTGGCGGGTCCCCATTCCTCGCGCCAGGCCCTCTTGTCCTCGATGGATGGGGAAGTCGTGCTATCCGCACTCGCTCACTTCAAGCGCCGCCCGCCCCGGCAAACTCCTCCGGTGTCCGCAACGACAGCGCCAGCGCATGCATGCCGTCGGCGAATTCCCGCGCCAGCACCTCGTGCACCGCGCGCGACCGCGCCACGCGCGACATGCCGCGGAACGCCTCCGCGACCACCAGCACGCTGTAATGCGTCTGCCCGCCCGGTTGCGCGCCCGCATGGCCGGCGTGGCGCGCGCTGTCGTCCGTGATGCGCAACACGGCAGGGGAGAACGCTGTGGTCAGCGCGGCTTCCAGCCGGGCGCCCCGGGATTCCCCGGGGGATGGTGGATGCGACGGGACATGAGGCTGCATGCCGCACATATCGGCCAATCCCCCCTTGCCGCCAAGCCGCCTGTTGCCATTTCGCCCGCGCGTCGCACATAACTGCGTCCATGACCCGACGTCCCACGCGACCCAGGGCCTACGCGCCCGACCCGGCCGCACCGGGGCGAACCTGCGACATGCCAGGATGCGGCGCGCAAGGCGAATACCGCGCTCCCAAGTCGCGGCAGAACCTCCACGAATACTGGTGGTTCTGCCTGGAGCATGTGCGCGCCTACAACGGCTCCTGGGACTTCTACAAGGGCATGAGCCCCGGCCAGATCGAAGCCCAGCTTCGCGCCGACACCGCCTGGCAGCGCCCATCCTGGCCGCTCGGCCGCCTCGGCAGCTACCAGGCCTGGGAAGGTGACCTGCTGCGCGACCCGCTACACGTGCTGTCCGCCGGCCGGGTCAACCGCGGCGCCAATCGCCAGAGCCCCGACCATCCGCCCAGCGAACTGCGCGAGCCGCTCGCCACGCTGGGCCTGAGTTGGCCCACCACGCTGGATCAGGTGAAGCTACGCTACAAGGAACTGGCGAAGCGGCACCATCCGGACGCCAACGGCGGCAGCCGCGAATCAGAAGAACACCTGAAAACCATCAACCTGGCCTACGCCGCCATCCGCTCCCGCCTCGCCACGGAACCGCGTGTGGCCGCCACCGGCTGATCCCCCGATATCCAGCCCTTGCGTCGCTCGCCGTGGGGGTTAGACTTTTCCAGGAACACACAGGATCCGCTTGCCGATGAACAAGGTCACCGCCCTCGCCGAAATCCGCCCCACCTCCGCCATCGACCTGCCGGACACCAAGGTCGATGCGCGCGAGGCTTTCGGTATCGATGCCGACATGGTGGTGCCCGCCTTCTCGGTGCGCACCGAACACGTGCCGGACATCGATGAGGCCTACCGCTTCGACAAGGAGACGACGCTGGCGATCTGCGCCGGCTTCGCCTTCAACCGCCGCACGATGATCCAGGGCTACCACGGCACCGGCAAGTCCACGCATATCGAGCAGGTGGCCGCGCGGCTGAACTGGCCGTGCATCCGGGTGAACCTGGATAGCCATATCAGCCGCATCGACCTGATCGGTAAGGACGCCATCGTCCTGCGCGACGGCAAGCAGGTGACGGAATTCCGCGAGGGCATTCTCCCCTGGGCCCTGCAGCACGCCTGTGCCCTGGTGTTCGACGAATACGACGCCGGCCGCCCGGACGTGATGTTCGTCATCCAGCGCGTGCTGGAGGTCGAGGGCAAGTTGACCCTGCTCGACCAGAACCGCGTCATTCGGCCGCATCCGTCGTTCCGCCTGTTCTCGACGGCGAATACCGTGGGCCTCGGCGACACCACCGGCCTGTATCACGGCACCCAACAGATCAACCAGGGCCAGATGGACCGCTGGAACATCGTCGCCACGCTGAACTACCTGCCGCACGGTATGGAGACCGAGATCGTGCTGGCGAAGATGGCGATCGACCCGTCCGACACCGCCACCAAGAAGCGTATCGAGAGCATGGTGGCGCTGGCCGACCTGACCCGTGCCGGCTTCATCAACGGCGACATCTCCACGGTCATGTCACCACGCACGGTGATCACCTGGGCCGAGAACGCGCGCATCTTCGGCAGCGTCGGCTTCGCCTTCCGCGTCACCTTCCTGAACAAGTGCGACGAGGCGGAGCGTTCCACGGTGGCGGAATACTACCAGCGCTGCTTCAACGAGGAGATCCCCACCGGCGGTTTCACGACGAGGAAGTAATTCGAATCCCCCTCCCGCCTTCGGCGGGAGGGGTCAGGGGAGGGTGATGCGTGCGGCACGCTCGACCCTCCCCTAACCCCTCCCGTGAGCGGGAGGGGAAATCGCGGGTGAAAAATGAGCGGCAGCAGCAAGCAAGACAACGCACGCACGGAAGAGTTCAAGCGCGCCACCGCCGGCGTGTTGCGGGCGATCGCCGAGCAACCCGACGTGCAGGTCGCCTTCCAGCCCGGTCCCTCCGGTCTGTCCGGTAAGCGCGCCCGTTTGCCGCTGCCGACCCGCGCGCTGCCCGCTGCCGAGATGGCCCGCCTGCGCGGCGCCTCCGACGCTCTGGGCCTGCGCCTGCGCCACCACGACGATGCGGTGCACGCCGCCCGCATGCCCGCTCGCCGCGAGGCAAAGGACGCGTACGACGCGCTGGAACAGGCGCGGGTGGAAGTGGTCGGCTCGCAGCATATGTCCGGTGTCGCCGCCAATTTGCGCGCCAAGCTGGCGGAGGAATGCGAGGCCGAAGGCTACGACCGCATGACCCGCAAAGACCAACTCCCGGTCGCCGCGGCGCTGTCGTTGCTGGCACGTGAACAGATGTCCGGCCAGGAATCCCCGGCCGCGGCGCAGCGCATTCTGAACCTGTGGCGCGACACGCTGGGCGATCAGGCCGACACCGCGCTCGCTGAAATGAAGGCGTCGCAAACCGACCAGAAGGCCTTTGCTCGTGCTGCGCGCCGGCTGCTGGCCGCCCTCGACCTCGCCGAGGCGGAAGCCGACGCCGAACCGGACGAGCAAACCGAGGAAGGCGAAGAGGGCGGCGAGCAGTCCGGCCAGCAAGACCAGTCGCAGGATGGCGAAGGCCAAAGCGAATCCGAATCCGAATCCATGCTCGGCGCCAACCCGGAGGAGATGGAAGGCGAGGCCGCCGACGACGAAGGCACCGAATCCGAGGAAGACGCCGCGATCGCCGAAGGCGACGACCGTCCCGGTGGTCCGCAGCCGCGCCGCGAACGCCCGAACCCGGACGATTCGGCGGTGTATCGTGCCTATACGCGGCAGTTCGACGAAGAGGTCGATGCCGACGAACTCTGCGACGCCGATGAACTGTCGCGGTTGCGGCAGCAACTCGATCAGCAATTGCAGCATCTGCAAGGCGTGATCTCGAAACTCGCCAACCGGCTGCAGCGCCGGTTGCTGGCGCAGCAGACGCGGGCCTGGGAGTTCGACCTGGACGAGGGGTTGCTCGACGCCGGAAGGCTGTCGCGCGTCGTGGTGAACCCGATGCAGGCGCTATCCTACAAGCGCGAACTCGACATGGAGTTCCGCGACACGGTGGTGACGCTGCTGATCGACAACTCCGGCTCGATGCGCGGCCGGCCGATCACCGTGGCGGCGATGTGCGGCGACATCCTGGCCCGCACGCTGGAACGCTGCGCCGTGAAGGTGGAGGTGCTGGGCTTCACCACGCGTGCCTGGAAAGGCGGACAAAGCCGCGAGAACTGGGTGCAGGCCGGCAAGCCGCGCAACCCCGGCCGGCTGAACGACCTGCGCCACATCATCTACAAGGCCGCGGATTCGCCCTGGCGCCGCGCGCGCAAGAATCTCGGCCTGATGCTGCGCGAGGGCCTGCTGAAAGAAAACATCGACGGCGAGGCGCTGCTATGGGCGTATCGCCGCCTGCTGATGCGGCCGGAGCATCGCCGCATCCTGATGGTGATCAGCGACGGCGCGCCGGTCGATGACTCGACGCTATCGGTGAACCCCGGCAACTACCTGGAAAAGCACCTGCGCGAGGTGATCCGCGACATCGAGGCGCGCGACCAGGTGGAGCTGATCGCCATTGGCATCGGCCACGACGTCACGCGCTACTACCGCCGTGCGGTGACGATCGTGGACGCGGAAGAACTCGGCGGTACGATGATGCAGAAGCTGACCGAGCTGTTCGATGAAGACGCCGCCGCCGCCTGGGCGCGCGCCGCGAGCGAGCGTGCCGCGCTGGTGGTGTAAGCAGGCTGTACCCTCTCCCGCGTCGCGGCGTTGAGCAGCGAAGCGGATCAACGCGGTTGAATCGCGAAGCGAACCAACCGAAGCGTCGAGGGTGAGGGGCCTCGCGCACGATCCGAAGTGCTTTGCGCCGACCCGCCCGCCGCGTACCGTCAGCCGCATCGCATCCACGCTTGCCCTCTCTCACATGGTAACCTACCAGTTACGCCGCCATGCACGTCCTCGATGCCCTCGGGAACCCGGTTCGCCGCGCCATCCTGCATGAACTTCGGGCCGGCCCGCGTGCGGTCGGTGACATCGCAGCCGGCCTGCCCGTCAGCCGACCGGCCGTGTCACGCCATTTGCGGGTGCTGGAAGACGCCGGGCTTGTGCAGGCCCGCGCTGAGGGTGCGCGCAACCTCTATGCCATCCGCATGCAGGGCTTCGCCAATGTCCGGGGCTTCGTTGACGATTTCTGGGACACCGCGCTGGCCCGCCTAGAGGAACTCGCCCGGCGATGATCGTCAAATCGGTGCTGTTGCCACTGCCACCCCGGGCAGCGTTCGAACTTTTCACGCAAAAGGCCAGCGTTTGGTGGCCCGCCGATCGCCGCCACACCAAGGACCCGGCGAGCGAGATATTGCTGCTGCCGGATGGGCGCTTCTACGAACGTGCCCGCGATGGACGCGAAGTGGAACTGGGCAACGTCCGCGCCTGGCAACCCTCAACCCGTATCCTGCTGGATTTCTTCATCGCAACGGGCCCGGAAAAGCCCACCGAGGTCGAGATCACCTTCGCCGCCGAACCGGGCGGCACAAGGGTCACCGTGACCCATCAACCGAAGCCTGCCAGTGCGGCGCTATGGTCAGGGCATGCGCCGCGTTACGCGCAGTCCTGGGACATCGTGCTGGCGGCGCTGGCCCGGGCGGCGGTGTGACCGAGGCTTGCCAACCGTAACCTGTGTGTTACCATAGGCGGATGAAACATTTCGCCACAGCGATCACGATCCAGGCCAGTCCGGAAACGGTGTGGGCTTTGCTCACCGACGCCGCCGGCTATCCGCAATGGAACTCGACCGTCGAAAAGATCGACGGGCGCATTGCCGCCGGTGAAAAGGTCACGGTCTATGCGAAGGTCTCGCCCGGTCGCACCTTCCCGCTCACCGTCACGGCGTTTGTGCCGCCGCGCAGCATGGTTTGGGTGGGTGGCATGCCGCTCGGCCTGTTCACCGGCACCCGCCGCTTCACGCTGGAACCGACCGCGGACGGCAAAGTCGTATTCGCCATGGAGGAGACCTATGGCGGATTGCTGGCACCGTTGATCGCGCGGTCGATTCCGAACCTTCAGCCAGCATTTGATATGTTCGGCAGCGATCTGAAGCGGCGCGCCGAGACCGCGGCGTAACGCGCCCGCAGGGACGTCCGGCGCCGACACGACCGGGCGGAAGCAAGCGCGGCCCTTCGATCGCAGCAAGGCGGCTCCACGATTTTGTCTCCCGGGGTGGGACCACCATTGCCGGTGAGAAGCCGGCGCAGTGTGTCACGCAGGCGTGAACGCAGGAACCAGGATCCCGACGTTCACAGCTACCCTTTGCGCACGGGAATGGATTGAACCGTTCCGTCACATTCCGGTAAACCAACCGGACCTCGTCTTCGTGCGTGATGTGACTCCCTGACCCGCTCCGCCTGACAGCAACGGCAAAGATGCCATCGCCCTGTGGAGAGCACCTAGGCCGATCGGTCATTCCCTGCGGGCTCGCCACAGGACTACTGGTGGCCGCGGGGCTGCTGCTACATCCGCGCACCGGCGACGCTCAAACCGTCGAGCAATTGAACAATCTGTCGATCGAGCAACTCGCCGACATCCAGGTTACCAGTGTGTCGAAGTCGCCCGAGTCACTCAGCGACGCACCGGCCGCGATCTATGTCATCACGCATGACGACATCATGCGTTCCGGCGCCACGACCATCCCCGAGATCCTGCGGCTTGCGCCCAACCTGGAAGTCGCGCAGCTCAATGCCACCAGCTACGCCATCTCGGCGCGCGGTTTCAATGTTGGCGACAACGCCAGCCTCTCCAACAAATTACTCGTCCTGATCGATGGCCGCAGCGTCTATTCGCCGATGTTCGGCGGCGTCTATTGGGACATGCTGGACGTGCTGCCGGAAAACATCCAGCGCATCGAGGTCATCAGCGGTCCGGGCGCGGCGCTGTGGGGCTCCAACGCGGTGAACGGCGTCATCAACATCATCACGCTCCCGTCCAGCGCCACGCAGGGCGGCGTGCTGACCCTGGGCGCCGGCAATCTGGAGCGTGATGTCAGCCTGCAATATGGCGGCCGGCTCAGCCCCGACCTGACCTATCGCGTGCACGGCGAGTTCTCCAGCTTCAGCGCCTATCCACTATCGACTGGGCAAAGCGCCGAGGACGCATGGTCGCGGCCCGGCGGTGGCTTTCGCCTCGACTGGACCCCCGGCAACGACCAACTCACCGTGCAAGGCGACCTCGCCACCGAGACCGAAGATCCGGACGGATTCAACCGCTCGAATGACCTGGCAGCCACCTGGCACCATAAGTTCGATGACGGTTCGTCCCTGCAAATCCTGAGCTATTTCGACAACGACGGCCGCTACGTCAACAACGGTCCCGGTTTCACGCTGTACACCTATGATTTCGAGATCCAGCATAACTTCACGGTTGCCGGCTGGAACAACATCGTCTGGGGCGCCGGTGAGCGTGCGTTCCGCTACACCTTCGAAAACACGGCCCTGGCGCTCGAGCCACCGAAGCAGACCCTGAACCTGGCCGACGTCTTCGCGCAGGATACGATCTCCCTGCCATACCGGATCAAGCTGACCCTGGGGTTCAAGCTGGAGGACGAGCCATATGCCGGGCTACAGCCGATGCCGAGCATTCGTATCGCGTGGAAGCCGATCGATTCCACCTTGCTCTGGGCTGGGGTGTCACGCGCGGTGCGCTCACCCACCCCGGTCGATGCCAATTTGCGCGAGTATCTCGGTCCGATAGACTACCTCAACGGCTCAACCGCGTTCCGGCCGGAGACGTTGACGGCGTACGAAATTGGCACCCGGGTGCAGGCGTCGCCGCAGGCATCGTTTTCGATCTCTGCCTATCACGACGTGTACGACAACCTGCGCACCATCGACCCGGGACCCGCGCCATCGGAAATCCCATTCGTGTTCGGCAATCTCATGCAGGGCACGGTCAACGGCGTCGAACTCTGGGGCGACTACCAGATCACCAAATGGTGGCGGGTCAGCGCCGGATTCGACGTGTTGCACGAGAATCTCCAGTTCCTGACCGGCAGCCTCAGCGCCGTCGGCCTGGCCTTCGTTGCCGATGATCCCGGCCACCAGGCCAAGCTGCATTCGTCGATCGATTTCGGCCACGGCGTGACCTGGGATGCCGACCTGCGCAATGTCGGCGCGCTGTCGCATCCGGCAGTGCCGACCTATACCGAGCTGGACACGCGTATTGGCTGGGACATCACCAAAACGTTGCAGGTATCGCTCGCCGGCTTCAACCTGCTGCACGCGCGCCACGAGGAATTCATCGAGGGCGGTGTCGCCACCGAAGTGCCACGCAGCGTCTATGCTCAGTTGCGCATTCGGTTTTGAACCCGGGCGCCGTCGTCAGTCCACGTCCAGCACGGCCCGCAGCTTTACCGCCAGGTCCTCTACGGTGAACGGCTTCGGCAGGAACGCGACCCCCGCATCCAGCACCCCGTTATGCACCACGGCGTTCCGCGTATAGCCCGTCGTGTACAACACCTTCAAACCAGGTGCCTTCTCCCGCAGCGCGTCCGCAAGCTGCCGTCCGGTCATGCCGCCCATCACCACGTCGGTGAACAGCACATCCACGCGGCCCAGCTCGTCGAACGTCCGCAGCGCCGCTTCCCCGCTGGATGCCGCATGCACCGCATAACCCAACTCCCGCAGCACCTCGCAGCTCATTTGCCGCACCCGGTCTTCGTCCTCCACCACCAGCACCGTTTCACTCTGCGATGCCGCGGTCGGAATGCTGCGCGGCTGTAGTGGCGCCGTCGCTTCCTCTACCGAGCCGAAATGTCGCGGCAGATAAAGTTTCACGGTGGTGCCCCTGCCGACTTCCGAATAGATCCGCACGTGACCGCCCGACTGCCGCGCAAACCCATACACCATCGACAGCCCGAGGCCGGTGCCCTTGCCAACCGACTTGGTGGTGAAAAACGGATCGAACACCTTTTGCACGATCTCCGGCGCCATGCCGGTGCCGACATCGGTCACCGCGACCATCACGTATTGCCCGGGCGTCAGCCCGATTTCCCGCGCCACATAGCGATCGTCGAGATACATGTTCGCGGTTTCGACAGTCAGCTTGCCGCCGCCCGGCATCGCGTCCCGCGCATTCACCGCCAGGTTGAGAATCGCGCTTTCAAGCTGGTTCGGATCCACATGCGTCAGCCAAAGCCCGCCGGCCAAAGCTGTCTCCAGTCCGATGCGCTCGCCCAGCGTGCTCTGCAGCAGTTCGGACATCCGCGCCACCAGCCCGTTCAGATCCAGCACGCGTGGCGACAGTGGCGATTGGCGCGAGAACGCGAGCAACCGCTGCGTCAGCGTCGCGGCGCGCGTCGCGCCCTCATGCGCGTTCTCCAGATAGCGTTCGACGCCCGCCTCGCCGCGACGCAGCCGCCGCCTGGTGATATCCAGGCTGCCGATGACGATCGCCAGCATGTTGTTGAAGTCGTGCGCGATGCCGCCGGTAAGCTGGCCGATCGCTTCCATCTTCTGCGATTGCCGCAGCGCCTCCTGTGTGCGCGCCAACTCTGCCGCGGCCTGATTCTCTGCCGTGATGTCGCGGCCGTACGCGTACACCAGCTCGCTTTCCATCGATGTATGCCACGATATCCAGCGCGGGCTGCCATCCTTGTGACGGAAGCGGTTTTCGAAGTTCGTCAGGTCGTTGCCGGCGGCCGCCGCATCCAGCCCGCCTTGCGTCAGGCCAACATCGTCCGGATCGACGAACTCCAGGAAGCTGCGTCCCACCACGTCCTCCGGCGCGTGCCCGAGCACCCGCGTCCAGGCCGGACTGACCGCGCGGAAGATGCCGTCGGCGCCAATCACCACCAGCAGGTCGCGCGAGTTGATCCACACCCGGTCGCGTTCCCGCGTGCGGATCTCGACTTCCTGCTCCAGCGTTTCATTCAGCCGGCGCAACGCCTCCTCGGTGGCGCGAAGCTGGTTCTCGGTCGCGATCCGCGCCGTCGTCTCCACCGCGGTGACGAATACGCCGCCAATGCCGCTGGGCGCCGTGGGATCCGGCGTCGGGCTGTAGCTCAGCGTGAACCGTGCATCCTCCCACTGGTCCTTGTGCCGCTGAATGCGCAGCAGGATGTCGTCGGTGAAGAACGCGCCGCGCTTGCCATCGAGAATCTCGCGATGGATCGGCTCGATCTGGTGCCACACCTCCGACCAGGCGATCCGCGCCGGCAGGCCCAGCGCCCACGGGTGCTTCTCGCCCAAGATAGGCGCGTAGCCGTCGTTGTAGATCAGCACGAACTCCGGACCCCAGCGCAGCGCCATGGGAAATCCCGAGGCGAGCACAATGTCGAGCGCCAGTGTCAGACTGGGCGACCAGCTTTCTCGTGGTCCCAGCGGCGTCGTGGACCAATCCTTTGCATCGACCAGTGCCCGCATCGCATTGCCGGACCAAACCGGTTCCATCGAGCCCGTCTGCTCTCCATCACGCATGGCCCGAACCGGATCCTCCCGAGCGTCCTTTGCAGCGCCCGCGATGCAGTATCGTTCACGACGCCCCGAACCGGCAGGGTATCGTCAACCTGTCGGCGGCGCAAAGCGCTTCGTATGGCCGGCGCGTGCTTGTCGCGGTTGTGTAGCGCTTGATGAACCACCCCGAATGATCACCGCCTCGTTATGACCTAGTGTAGTGTCTCACGCATAGCTTTACAATATGGTTTGGGCGTGCCATTCTGCGTGGCATGTGGGCAAGCAGCGCGGCATTGGCGGCAACGCCTGAGGACAGACGGGAGTTAGAACGG
>Ga0182030_10020455_pt1 | contig 12486 bp, 3 predicted proteins | sample 812S3MmetaG_FD_121299 | JGI IMG/M metagenome (GOLD analysis project Ga0182030, IMG submission 121299) | Permafrost microbial communities from Stordalen Mire, Sweden - 812S3M metaG (Illumina Assembly) | ecosystem: Environmental > Terrestrial > Soil > Wetlands > Permafrost | place: Sweden... | reverse complement strand
TCACGATCACCTCGCTCTTCCGTCCCAGAAAACGCAAATCGCCGCCCGGCACAGCCTCGGCCAGGTCGCCGGTGGCCAGCCATTCCTCCTGCCGCGGCTGTAACGCTCCGCCTGACCAGGTCGCGGCCGAAATGCTCTCGCCGCGCACCAGTACCTCGCCGTCCGGGCCCAGTTTCACATCGCGCCCCGGCAGCGGTTTGCCGATCGTCCCGCGGGTTACGTGGAAGGGATGGTTGAGCGTGATCAGGGCGCTGGTCTCCGTCATTCCGTAGCCCTGCACCACCACCAGCCCCAGCGCGTTCCAGAACTGCTCCAGCGATCCTGTCAGCGCCCCGCCGCCGACCACCAGCGCCCAGAACTTCAATCCAAACTCCCGGTGAACCTCGCGGAACCGCCACCAACGCCGCAACGCCCCGATCTTCTGCGAACGGGCAACCCGCTCGGCCAGGTTCGGGCGAGTTGCCTCCAGATGAGTCTTCAGCAGCGCCATCACCCTGGGTACCGCCGCCAGCACGGAGATGCGCTCGCGGCGAATCGCGTCGATCAGTCGCGACGCCACCAGACGGCTTTCGAAATGCGCCTCGGCGGCAAGAATGGCCGGCATCCACAGCCCCATCATCTGCCCGAAGACGTGGCTCAGGGGTAGCGTTTCCAGAAAACGCAGCGGATGCACCAGCCGCTCGTAGCGCAGGTAGGGCTGCGCTCCCTGTTCAATAGGCTCCACGCTGGCCAACACGTTGCCGTGGGTCAGGACCACGCCCTTTGGGTCTCCGGTTGTACCTGACGTGAATAAGATTTCCAGCGGCGTTGCGCGCGACAGGCCCGCAATGGGACCCGCCTCTTCCGCCGGAAGCGACCCGGACCATTCCTCCAGCGAAAGCCGCGGAATGGCAAGCTGCGGCGCCTCCGAGTGCAACTGCTCCAGCAGCAGACCGTCGCCGACCACCAGTTTGGGAGCCACGTCGGCCGCCACCCGCGCGGCAAATTCAGCGGTCCCGTAGGCGTCCAGGGGCACCGCCAGCACCCCGCGCAGCATGCAGCCATAGAAAGTCGCAATCCACTCCGCGCCGTTTTCCGCCCAGATCAGCACCCGATCGCCTGGACCAATGCCTCGCTGCGCCAGCAGGGCCGCAAAACGCCCTGCCAATCGCGCGATCTCCCCGTAAGTGGTTACGCGCCGCCGGTTGCCCTGGAAGCGGACTACCGCGATTTGGCGGTCGTAGCGGCGGAAGTCGTCGAGCAGAGTAACCAGATGGTCTCGCATGGAGGTGTCGGCAAGGTTCATGGTAAGCCATGCACCCTCAATCGGTTCATTACGTCATCGCGGAACCAGGGACGAAATGTCTCGTATTCCCATCAGCCGATCGGACAACTGGCTACCGGCAATGCCAGATCACGTGAAGAATGAGAAATTCCACAGAGGACTGTCACAAGATGAAGCAAAACTAACCCAAACTCAATCGAGCCATGAAATTGCCGATGAGGAATCCGTAACCAAGCTCAAAGTTCGCAAAGGAGCTATGGATGACTCCCGCCGGTTTGTACCGTGTCCCACTGGTTCTCGTTTGCTGCCTTCTTGTCGGCGATAGTTCCTGTTTCGCCGCAGGCGTCCGGCTGCTGCCGGTTACGCCGCTCAGGGTATTACCCGGCTCCGCCCGGTCTGGGGGCTCGCTCGGCGCTGCCGCGCTCAGCTTTCCCAAATTGGCCGTGGGCGCCAGAGGCGCCACCCAGAAGGTGACGCTCACCAATGAGGGGACCTCCGACCCGGTCTTCCCCGAGGTCATCGCCACGGGCGACTTTGCCCAGGCCAACACCTGCGGAACCTCGCCGCTCCCTGGCGGTAGTTGCGCCGACACGGCGACTTACACGCCAACCGCCCCAGACAGGCGTAGCGGAAGTCTCATCCTCAAGAATAGAGGCGCAAGGATGCGGCAATTGGCTACCCTTATCGGGAATGCCCAGGTTGCCGCGCCGATGGTTTCCCTGAGTCCCACCTCGGTGACCATGACCCAGTTCATTGGCGTGCCCATCACCGCCCCCGCCATCACGCTCACCAACATCGGAACGGCGGACTTGGCTATCTCCCAGATTGCCGTTACCGGCGCATTTGTGCAGACCAACACCTGCCCCGCAACGGTTGCTGCAGGCGCCAGTTGCACCATCTCCGTCACCTTTACTGCGACCACCGTCCGCATGGTCACCGGCTCTGTAACCATCAGCGACAACGCCGCGAACTCACCTCAATCCGTCAAATTGAACGGGATTGGTCGCGCTTCCTTGAGTTCTCCCACTCTGAGCGCAACGGCACTGACGTTCGCCAACCAGGTCGAGCGCACCACCAGCCCGGCCCAGAGTGTCACGCTCACCAATGACACGGCGGGACCGATTGCGATCGTCAAGGTCAAGGCCCCGGCCAACTTCGCCTCAACCAACGACTGCCAAACATGGGTGGCGCTCGGCGCCAGCTGTACGTTCTCGGTGACGTTTACCCCGACCACCTCCAGCACTGTGAGCGGAAACCTCTCTATCCAGACCAGCGTCTCCACTACGTCGCAAACGGTAGCCCTGAGCGGGACCGGTTATACCATCGGGCCCAATGTCTTGCTGAGCCCCTCACCGCTGGTCTTCGCCGCCCAGACCGTGGGAACTGTCAGCGCCGCCCAGCCGGTGACCCTCACCAATAGTGGGACCTCGGCTTTGGCGGTTTCCAATGTCTCCACCACGGGCGACTTTGCCCAGACCAACAACTGCGGTTCATCGGTGGCGGCTGGCGCCAGTTGTGTCATCCTGGTCACCTTCGCTCCAACCGCATCCGGCAAGCGTACCGGAACGCTCAGCATCGCGGACAACTCCACCGATTCACCGGAATCGGTCAGCCTGAGCGGGCCCGGACAGGCCGCAGTTGCCAAAATCTGGCTCAACCCGGCTTCGCTCACCTTTCCTACCCAGATCGTGGGCGCTCCGGGTACGGCACAATCGGTGAGTCTTATCAACACCGGGACGGTGCCGCTTCCAGCCGCCCGAGTCACTGCGACTGGCGACTTTGCCCAGGTCAACAACTGCCCATCGACCATTGCCGTGGGCGCCGGGTGCAGCATCATGGTCACCTTCACTCCGACCGACGCCGGCGCCCGCGGCGGAACCCTCGTGTTTGCGGACGGCTCCGGAGACTCCTTGCAATCCCTGGCTCTCTCCGGCACCGGCCTGGCCACTCCTCCTTCTGTTTCCCTCACCCCCGCGCTCACGAGTTTCCAAGGCCAGACCCTGGAAACCACCAGCGCCAGCCAGACCTTGACCTTGACCAACACCGGAGGATCGACGCTCACCGTCACCGGGATTGCGATCACGGGGGATTTTGCCCAGACCAACAATTGCCCCCCGTCGCTGGCCCCCGGCGCCAGTTGCGCCCTTTTCGTCACATTCACTCCGACACTCATCGGCACGCGCACCGGAACCGTCAGCACCACCGGCAACGCCGAGAACTCGCCGCAATCGGCCAGCTTCACCGGAAATGGACTCGCGTCTACCAGTGCGCCAGGGTGCGTCGAGACCGGAACCACCAATTTTCCAGGATGTTTTTCCTTCGCTTCTCCAACGCAGATGGCATCGTCCTCACCGCAACAACTGGCCAACGCCGGGTCCATCAGACGTGTCCGCACCATGGACGCGGGCAGCGGCGTCCTCCAAAGCGAGATTGCCGCGCAGACCGCGCAGATTGCCGCGTTACTGGATGGCGTCGATCCCAACCCCGCCCAAACCATCACCACCCTGGCAAGTAGTGCGATGGGCGGGATCGAGGGCGTCAGCACAACTCCCGATCCCTGTTTCGGCCCCGTTCTTTACTATGCGAACGATCCGGAGGCCGCTGCGTACAACTTTGCGCCCACCGGCCAATGGTCGCCCGGCGGCCTGAGCCTTTGGTCGCCGACGGATTCGTCCGGAACCCAGGCCTGCGCCGCCGCGGAGATGAATTACCTGCTATCCGCGGACCAGGCTGGAACCCAGTTCGCCCTGGCCATGGCGGCCGAAACGCAAGTCCTCGCCGGGCCTGAATTTCCCTTCACGGCAGGACAAAGTTTCGACGCGACGTCGGCTCTCGCGCAACTGTTGGCGAGCAACAGCACCCAAGTGAACGTCACTTCCGCAACCGTCACCTACCTCCAGGGCAGTTATCTCTACATCACCGAGTTCACCGTGCCCAACAATGGCCCGGGCGCGGCCGGGAACATCAGCTGCACCTTGATATTGATCCACACGCCCAGCGCGTCTCCAGCCACTTACTCGGGGATCATGGAGTATGAATTCGACAACGGCGCCACCCTCCTGGCAGGCACCACACGCTATCAGCGCACCAGCCCGACCCATCTCGACATCAGCGTCCGGAATACCGTCTATCCCAGCCGGACCTATCCGCTACTCGACGGAAACGACGAAATCGACCCCAACGACCCCAATTTCATTTTGAGCTTCTTGCGCTTCGGCGCCAGCTTTGATCCCACGGTCGCGCTCACTCCCGGCAGCTACCAATTCACGCTCCAGACCAACCCTCCCGGCGTCGCTGGGCCCGGACCAGCCGAGGGCCTGACCAGTACCATGCAACTGCTGCTTCCCGGCGACGGCACCGGCAGCGCGTTCCTTGGCTCTGGCAGGTCGGCCATCAACCAGCCCACGGTGTGGCAGGCCTCCGGCACACCCGGTGCGAGCGCCGCTGTGGGGACGATCGACGACTTTTACTGCGCACCCCAGACCGGGGTCGCCCAACTCTACGCCGAATTCCAGCCGCTCCAATACAATCCGGCCAGCGGCCAATATGTTCCCAGCACAGCAGTTGCGTCGCAGATGCGCTTTGCCCCCACCAGCACCTGCGCCTACACCGATGCCCAGTGGAACAATGGGGCTGCCGGCGGATTCTGGTACGACCGGACGATGCAATTCTCGTCCAGCGCCTCACAGCCCGCCACGCCGGCTCCGATTCCACAGTCTGTGGTCGCCGACCCCAACGATCCCAACTACCCCTTCAATCTCCTCGGCGACGGCTCTACCCAGCCGCAAACTCTGATCGATGCTGCCGGTTACACCTTCCCAGTCCTCTACTAGGGGAAATGTCCTATCCTCAGGGAATATGGACCGGCACGCCGCACCCCCGGATTCAGCCATTTCGTCCGACGCGCCCGGCGCAGCCAGCCGACCCGCCGCCCTCGACCCGTTTGCCTGCTTCCATCCCGTCACCGCCGCGTGGTTTCGCGCCGTCTTCGACGCGCCCACCGCCCCCCAGCGGACAGGCTGGCCGGTCATTGCCCGGGGCGAGAGTGCGCTGATCCTGGCCCCCACCGGCACCGGCAAGACCCTGACCGCCTTCCTCTGGTGCCTTGACCGCCTGATGCTCCATCCGGCGGCTACGGATCGCGAAAAAGGCTGCCGCATCGTCTACGTCTCCCCCCTCAAGGCCTTGGCGGTGGACGTGGAACGGAACCTGCGTTCGCCCCTGGCCGGCATAGCCAACATGGCCCGGCGCATGGGCGCACCTTTCCGCGAGCCCACCATCAGCGTCCGTACCGGCGATACGCCGCCGCGGGAGCGCGCCCGTTTCCAGCGCCACCCGGCCGATATCCTCATCACCACCCCGGAGTCGCTCTACTTGCTGCTCACTTCGCAGGCCTCCGACGCCCTGCGCACCGTCGACACCGTCATCATCGACGAGATTCATGCTCTCGTCCCCACCAAGCGCGGCGCACATCTGGCCCTGTCGCTGGAGCGGCTGGAGGCGCTAACCCGGCGGCGCATCCAGCGCATCGGCCTCTCCGCGACCCAGCGCCCGCTCGAAGAGGTCGCCCGCTTCCTCGGCGGCGTGGAGGTACAGGGATCAGGGAACAGGGAACAGGGACTAGGGAACAGGGACCAGGGATCAGGGGATGGAGACCTTTTTCCCGCCACCCGGAGTGATCCATCCTTCGCCAGCGCATCGGCGGTCCAAATCGCGGCCGCCGAAGGGGAATTTGCCCTCGACGGCTGCGACTCCTCGCCCTCCCTGATCCCTGGTCCCTGTTCCCTGTTCCCTGGCTCGCCCGCAGGCGAGCTGCGCTACCGTCCCGTCACCGTCGTGAACGCCAGCGCGCCCAAGTTATTGAAACTAAAAATTGAGGTCCCGGTTGAAGATATGGCGCGCCTTGGCGAGCAGGAAGAATTGCCCAGCGGCCCCGCCTCGCAAGCTCCGCGCCGGGTCTCCATCTGGAACGCCATTCATCCCCGGCTGCTCGAGATCATCCGCGCGCGCAACTCGACTATTCTCTTTGTCAACAGCCGGCAGGTGGCGGAGCGGTTGGCCGGCGCGCTGAACGAATTGGCCGGGGAGCCGATCGCCCGCGCCCACCACGGTTCGCTTGCCGCCGCGCAGCGCTCCATCATCGAGGAGCAATTGAAGGCCGGACAGATTCGCGCCCTCTGTGCCACCTCCACGCTCGAACTGGGCATCGACATGGGCGCCGTGGACCTGGTTATTCAGATCGAGGCGCCGCCATCCGTGGCCAGTGGAATGCAGCGCATCGGACGCGCCGGTCATCATGTGGACGCGGTCAGCGAGGGCATTCTTTTTCCCAAGTACCGCGCCGACCTGGTGGCCTGCGCCGCGGTCACCCGCGCCATGCACGAGGGCCACATCGAGTCCACGCGCTACCCGCGCAACCCGCTTGACGTGCTGGCGCAGCAACTGGTGGCCATTGTCGCTCACCCACCCGGAGAAGCAGGGAACAGGGAACAGGGATCAGGGATCAGAAAAGCAGGGGTCAGGGGTCAGGGATTAGGGGTTAGAAAGACAGCGAATCAAGAAACTGGATTGGTTGCGGGTGCCCCAGCGGGTGCCCCAGGTCCCTCGCATTTGGGGACCTGGGATTCATCAACCCCATGCGAAAGCAATGGCGGTCAGAACAGGTTCAAAACAGAGGCCCCGAAGCCCGAAGTCAGCGTCGATGCGCTCTTCGATCTGGTTCGTCGCGCCGCTCCTTTTGGCGGTCTCACCCGTTCGGCGTTCGAGGGCGTGCTCGACCTGCTCAGCGGCCGCTACCCGTCGGACGAATTTGCCGAACTCCGCCCGCGCCTGACCTGGGACCGCATCCGCAACGTGGTTACCGCTCGCGACGGCGCGGCGCGGCTGGCGATCCTCAACGCCGGAACCATCCCCGACCGCGGTCTTTACGGCGTCTTCCTGGCCCACAGCGAGGGCAAATCCGTCCGCGTCGGCGAGCTCGACGAGGAGATGGTCTTCGAAAGCCATCCCGGCGAGACCTTCATCCTCGGCGCTTCCACCTGGCGCATCGCGGAAATCACCCACGACCGCGTGCTCGTAACCCCGGCTCCCGGCGAACCGGGCAAAATGCCGTTCTGGAAGGGCGACGGCCCCGGCCGTCCACTCGAATTCGGCCGCCGGATCGGCGCCATGGTCCGCGAACTGCGCGCCCTGCCCAAACCGGCCGCGCTCACTCGGCTAGTCGCCGAGCACGATCTCGACCCCGGAGCGGCGGAAAATCTGCTGCAATTTCTCTCCGATCAGGAAGATTCGACCGGTTCCGTTCCCGACGACCGAACCATTGTCATCGAGCGCTGCCGCGACGAACTCGGCGACTGGCGAGTCTGCGTCCTCACGCCCTTTGGCAGCCGCATCCACATTCCCTGGGCCATGGCGGTCAGCGCCCGCATTCGCGCTGCCGGCGGGCCGGAAGTGGAAACGCTGTGGGGCGACGACGGCTTCGTCCTGCGTTTTCCTGACACCGACGAACCTCCCGACCCCGACTGGTTCCTGGTCGAGTCCGCCGAAGCCATGGCGCTGGTGCTGCGCCAGTTGGGCTCGACCGCTCTGTTTGCTGGCCGTTTCCGCGAGGCCGCCGGCCGCGCCCTGCTGTTGCCGCGCCGCCGCGCCGATGCCCGCTCGCCCCTATGGCAGTTGCGCAAGCGTTCTTACGATCTGCTCAGCGTAGCCTCGCGCTATCCCTCCTTTCCGCTGCTGCTTGAGTCGTATCGCGAATGCCTGCGCGACGTCTTCGACATGCCCGCGCTTATAGAGATCCTTCGGGAAGTCGAAGAGCGGAAGCTCCGCGTGCACGTGGTGGAAACCCGCAAGCCTTCGCCCTTTGCGTCGTCGCTCCTGTTCAGCTATGTGGCCAACTTCCTTTATGACGGCGACGCCCCGCTGGCCGAGCGCCGCGCGCAAGCCTTGACCATCGACCAGGACCAGTTGCGCGAGCTGCTCGGCGAAGCCGACTTGCGCGAACTGCTCGACCCGAATGCCATCGCCGAGGTCGAAGAAGCCGCGCAGTGCCTTGCAGAGTCCTATCGCGCCCGTTCAGCCGACGGCATCCACGATCTTTGCCTGCGGCTTGGCGACCTTTCGCGCGAAGAGCTCGCCCGTCGCGTGGTTTCCGCCGATCTGTTGCCGCAGGTAGACCGCCTCGTCCGATCTCGTCGATTGCTGGAGTTCCGCATCGCCGGCGAGCGCCGATTGATTGCCGCTGAAGATGCGGCCCGCTATCGCGACGGCCTGGGGATTCCACTGCCGCCGGGCCTTCCCACCGCGCTTCTTGAGCCGGTCGCCCATCCCGTCCTCGAACTGGTCCGCCGCTACGCACGCACCCACGGCCCGTTCACGCTGCGGGAGCCCGCGGATCGCTTTGCGCTCGACGCTGCAGCGGTTGAAAGCGCGCTGCATCAACTTGCCGGCGAGGGCCGTGTGCTGGAAGGCGGCTTCCGCCCCGGCGGCCTGCACCGCGAGTGGTGCGACGCGGAGATTCTGCGCCAGATTCGCCGCAAATCCCTGGCCAAGCTGCGCCGCGAGGTCGAGCCGGTGGAGCAGTACACGCTGGCCCGCTTCCTCGCCCACTGGCAGGGTGTGCTCACACCCCGCCGCGGCGCTAGTTTGGATGCCCTACTCGACGCCGTCGAGAGCCTGCAAGGTGCTCCTCTGCCCGCATCGTTGGTCGAAAGCGCAATCCTGCCCGCGCGCATTGCGGAGTACGCGCCCGCCGGCCTCGACACGCTCATCGCGGCGGGAGAAGTGGCCTGGGCCGGTGTCGAGCCCATCGGCGAGCGCGATGGCCGTATCGCCCTCTTTCTGGCCGACAAACTGCCCCTGCTCCTGCAGCAGCGGCCTCTTGTCGAACCGCTCACTGAGCGCGAAGAGAGACTCGTTGCCGTCCTGGAGTCCACCGGCGCCAGCTTCTTCGACCCGCTGCATCAGGCCCTGGGCGGCGGCTATCCCGGCGAAACCATCGAAGCCCTGTGGAGCCTGGTTTGGTGCGGTCTCATCACCAACGACTCGCTCCACGCCCTGCGCGCCTACACAGCCAGGCCCGACAGCGCTCGCGCCCCGCGGCGTTTGCAAACCGGCCAGGTTTTCCGCTCCCGTCGCACCACCCCGCCAACCGCGCAGGGCCGCTGGTCGCTGCTTCCCGTTCGCGCGCAGAAGGGAAGTGACGCGGCGGCGGCAGCGGGCTTGTTGCCCACAGCAACAGAAGCCAGCCACGCCCTCGCCCTGCAACTGCTCAATCGCTACGGCGTCCTGCTGCGCGAATCGGTGGCTGCGGAAAATGTTCCCGGCGGCTTCAGCGCGGTTTATGACGTGCTCAAGGCCCTGGAAGAGAGCGGCCGCATCCGCCGTGGCTATTTTGTGGCCGGCCTCGGAGCCACGCAGTTTGCGCTGCCTGCAGCCGTTGACCTGCTGCGCCAGTTGCGCACAGAGCCGCCCCAGGAGAAGCCGGAGTTCATTCAACTCGCTGCCACTGATCCAGCCAATCCGTACGGCTCGGTTCTGCGCTGGCCTGACCTTCCCGTTGCCCAGGAAGACGCGGAATCCGCGCCCCGCCTGCTCACCCGCGCCGCCTATGCCGAGGTGATCCTGCGCAACGGTCAACTGGTGGCCTGGCTGCGCCGCGGCAATCCCAACCTGCTGGTTTTTCTGCCCGCGGAAGAGCCGGAGCGCTCGCAGATCGCCGCTGGCTTGGCGCATTTCCTCTGCGCGCGCGGCCAGCATCGCATGCGCGCTTCAAACCATGAGGGCGTGTTGATCACCACCATCAACGGCCAGCCGGTCGCAGCGCATCCCATGGCCCGTTTCCTCATGGACGCCGGCTTCCATTCCGGCCCGCTGGGGATGGCTCTGCGCCGCATTCCGCTTGGCCTTACGCACCACGAAACGCCCACGGAGGGAGTGCAGTAGATCATGCCCGAGGGCGACACCATCTTTCGTACCGCACGCGCGTTGGGCCGCGCCCTCACGGGCAAGCCCATTACCGTCTTTCGCTCGACCTACCCGCTCCTGACCCGCTTCAACGACGACACGCCGCTTGCCGGACAATTCGTTGAAAGCGTGGAATCGCGCGGAAAATGGCTGCTGATTCACTTTTCCGGCGGTGGAACGCTGGCCACGCACATGCTGATGAGCGGCAGTTGGCACATCTACCGCCCCGGCGAGCGCTGGCAGTTGTCGCGCATACACATGCGTATTGTGATCGAGAATGGCGACTATCTCGCCGTGGGTTTCCACGTCCCCGTGGCGCGCATGCACACGGCGCAGTCGCTCGCACGCGACACGAAGATTCCGCCTCCCGCGCTCGACGTGCTCGGCCCCGAGTTCGATGCCGCAGCCGCAACGCGCCGCATTCGGTCGCACAGCAATGAGGAGATCGCCGATGTGTTGTTGCACCAGGAGGTGCTGGCCGGCGTGGGCAACGTCTTCAAGTCGGAGGTTTGTTTTGTTACCGGCATTAACCCTTTCTGTAAGGGCGCGGCGCTCACAGAGGAACAAGTTGCAAGCCTGGTGGCGACGTCGCGGAAGCTGGTCGCCGCCAACGTGCTTGAAGATTCTGGCGACTCGATCGTGACGTATGGCGGCCGGAAGCGCCGCACTACGCACGAATCCGATCCCGGCGCGAGCCTGTGGGTCTATGGCCGCAAGGGCGAACCCTGCCGGCGCTGCGGCGAGCTGATCCGCCGCCGCATCCAGGGGCCGGACGCGCGCGTGACCTTCTGGTGCCCGGGCTGCCAGCCCATGCCGGACGGAAGCGACGTTGATGGGAGTTGAATACAGGGAACAGGGAACAGAAGCCGATTTATGAAATTAGCAGTAAAGCCTTTGAAAACATGGATTTAAGGGAGGGAATACTGAATTACTGATCCTGTATGAGGGTCGATTTCTGGTCTGCAAGTAACTGAAGGTAAAGGAGATGATTGGCATTTACAGGCGTACAGGGCGGAATCTGGTTTTTCCCCGGGGGGCGACGGCTGTGGCGATGTTTTCTGCCGTTCGCATGGTGAGGCTCTCCAGAGGCGTTCAGGGAATTTCGCTCTATTGGTAGTGTGCACCCAAGATGGCTAATTATCTGCAAAGCAGACCTTTGTCACGTTGTAGACGTATGCCCGTTGCGGGGCTGTCTGGCGACCCGCTCAGCGCGGTGAGACTGCGATGAACGGGCACAGTCCCCGTACCCGATGAGCGGGTCACCTGCCGGTGGAGGTCGTCATCAATGCAGGGGCCTCCATCCTGTGTATCCCAGGTGCCCAAAAGCGAGGCACCTGGGGCACCCGCTTTAGTGGATTATTCCGGACCCCGGGACCTGGGCCACCCGCCCACCCGCCACCCGCCACCCGCCTTTTGCCTGACTACTCACTACTGTTCACTGTCCGCTCTTGCCCAGCCCGAAGATTTTTTGCAGGATGTTGCGGTGCTCGGCCGGGTGGTCGCAGGTCTCCATGGGCGCGGTGCCGTCCAGGAAGGCCGCATCATAGGCGTCGGGGCAGGTGTCGTCGCTGAGCAGATTGCTCACCTTGTCGAGCCGCACCACCGATATGCCCGCCGGCGGCGAAAAGCTGTGCGTGTCGGAGTACTGCGGCAGTTGCACGGCGCGCTTCATGAACTCTGCCCAGATGGGCGCGGCGGCCACGGCTCCGGCCAGCTTCACGTCGGTGTAGTCGTCGTTGCCCACCCACACAATGCAGATCAGGTTGCTGGTGAAACCGGCAAACCACGCATCGTGGCTGGTTCCGGTCTTGCCCGCGGCGGGCTCCATGAATCCCCGGCGGCGCACTTCATAGCCATAGCCGAAGTTCATGACGCCCTCCATCAGATTCGTCGTCAGGTAGGCCACGCGTGGGTCCAGCACCTGCTTCGATGTCGGCGTGTAGTCGGTGATCACGTCGCCCGACGAGGTGCGCACGCTGGCCAGCATCCACGGGTCCAGGTGCATGCCATTGTTGGCGAACACGGTGTACGCGCCGGCCATATCAATCGGCGTCGCGACATAGGTGCCGATGGCCACGGAGGGCGTTCCCCGCGCGGTCTTGATGCCGGCTTCGCGGCCCAACGCGGCTACATTGTCGAAGCCCACCTCCGCCGCCAATCCAATGGTGGCGTTGTTGAGCGAATGAGCCAGCGCGTACATGGCCGTTACATCGCCGTGGTATTCATCCTTGTAGTTGTGCGGATTGTATTCCTGCCCGCCC
>Ga0182030_10020454_pt1 | contig 12486 bp, 13 predicted proteins | sample 812S3MmetaG_FD_121299 | JGI IMG/M metagenome (GOLD analysis project Ga0182030, IMG submission 121299) | Permafrost microbial communities from Stordalen Mire, Sweden - 812S3M metaG (Illumina Assembly) | ecosystem: Environmental > Terrestrial > Soil > Wetlands > Permafrost | place: Sweden... | reverse complement strand
GGCAACGGCTTTGTAGAATTTGAATTCGCCATCGGAGAACCAGAGCTCTTCGTCGAACTGATACTCAACCGCGAATCATTCGAAGAGTTCTGTGCCACCAACAAGGTTGAAGTGCTTTCGCCTTTGGCAGCGCATTCGTCAGAGGATGGCGAGCGAAGCGAATGGGACTGGCGGCTAGCCGATGCCACCAAAACCCGCTTCAAGTAATTCTAACTATCTGTTCAGTCCTAACTGAACAGATAAAAAAGGAGATTTATATGCATATCGATTTACGCACAGTTGCCATTGAGCCTCAAAGGAATACCTTTGACCACTTGGTTCGGCGTTTTGGCGACAAACCCGCTTCCCGGTATCAGGAAGGTAGTTACGACATTCAGGCTGCCGAAAACCTGCACTACAAGCCGACATGGGATCCCGAACAAACACTCTATGACACCTCAATCACCAAAATTGTGCTGAAGGATTGGTATGTGTTGAAAGACCCGCGCCAGTTTTATTACAACACGTATACATTGGCACGAGCACGCCAGCAGGATACAACTGAAGCAAACTTCAACTTTGTTGAATCACGGGGCTTGGATGTGATGCTGCCGGAGGAGTTGAAAAGCATTGCACTCAATGTGCTGATTCCTTTGCGTCATGCGGCTTGGGGATCCAATATGAACAATACCTTCATGTGCGGATATGGCTACGGCACCGTATTCACTCAGGCCTGTATGTATCAGGCGATGGATCAGCTGGGCATTGCTCAATATATTTCCCGCCTCGGTTTGCTACTTGGTGATACCGAAGCTCTGACCGCAGGCAAGGAAGCCTGGCTGACAGCACCCGCCTGGCAACCGTTGCGCCACTACGTTGAAGACTGTCTGGTGGTACGCGATCCCTTCGAATTATACGTCGCGCAAAACGTGGCTCTGGATGGACTCCTGTACCCGCTGGTTTACGAGCGGATAGTCGATGGGTTTCTCTCCTCCCAGGGTGCTTCCGCGGTGGCCATGTTGACACAGTTCATGAACGACTGGTTTGACGAAACACGCAAATGGGTCGATGCCGTGATCAAAACTGCTGCGGCAGAATCAGATCACAACCGCGAAGTATTGCAGGAATGGACGAAAAAATGGAGTACCCGTGCGGCGACGTCCATGTTCCCTATCGTCAAACTGGCGCTGGGCGATCAGTCAGAAGAGACCGTCGCCGAAGAGGTAGCGGCTTTCAATGCGCGCATGAAGAAAATCGGAATTGATATCTGAGAGGCAACTATGTCTAATGTATTTATTGCACTGCAAGCCAACGAAGAAACCCGGCCAATCATCGAAGCAATCCTGATAGATAACCCTCACGCGGTGGCTAAACGTGAACCGGCCATGATCAAAATCGATGCTCCCGGACATATGGTCATTCATAAGGAAACGATTGAAGGCCTGGTTGGTCGAACTTTTGATTTACAGGAAATGCACATCCATTTGATCACCATCAGCGGCAACGTGGACGAAACGGATGACTCACTGACCCTCACCTGGAACAATTAAGCAAGGAGAACCAAATGGATACGAAAGTTACCAAAAAGAAACTCGGGCTCAAAGAGCGCTACAAGTTACTCACCCGCGACTTGGGCTGGGAAACGAGCTATCGCACGAAGGACGAGGTTTACCCTTATGTCAAATACGAAGGCATCAAAGTTCATGACTGGGATAAATGGGAAGACCCTTTTCGCCTGACTATGGATGCCTACTGGAAATATCAGGCTGAGAAGGAACGGAAATTTTACGCCATCATTGATGCCCACGCCCAGAATAACGGGCATCTCAACCTCACTGATGCACGCTATCTGACAGCGATAAAGATGTTCCTGCAGGCCATCAGCCCTGGAGAATATTCTGCCAGCAAGGGATTTGCCCGCGTGGGTCGCGAGTTCGCAGGAGTCGGCACTCAGGTAGCTTGCCAGATGCAGACGCTGGACGAAATTCGCCACGCACAAACCCAGATTCATGCGATTTCGAATTACAACAAGTACTATAACGGTTTCCACGCCTTTTCTGACTCACGCGACCGTATTTGGTACACCTCTGTAGCTCGCTCATTCTTTGATGATGCAATGTCAGCAGGGCCGTTCGAATACATGATCGCGATAGGCTTTTCGTTCGAATATGTGCTGACCAATTTGCTCTTTGTTCCGTTTATGTCCGGTGCAGCCTACAACGGCGATATGGCGACCGTGACTTTCGGTTTCTCTGCCCAGTCAGACGAAGCTCGTCACATGACTTTGGGTCTTGAGTGCATCAAGTTCATGCTGGAACAAGACCCCGACAATCTGCCCATCGTTCAGCGCTGGATTGATAAATGGTTCTGGCGTGGTATGCGCGTGCTGTCTCTGGTTGGCGCGATGATGGATTACATGTTGCCCAAGCGTGTCATGTCCTGGAAAGAGGCATTTGAGATTTATGGTGTAGAGAATGGCGGTGCGCTATTCAACGATCTCGCGCGTTACGGTATTCGTGCGCCCAAGGGCTGGGGTGTCGCGGCAGAGGCAATCGATCACATGTCGCACCAACTGTTTCTGGGGTTGTACCAATGGAGTTTCGGTACTGCGTTTCACGGTTGGATTCCGTCCGATGATGATATGGACTGGTTATCCGCAAAGTATCCGACCACTTTTGATAAATACTACCGTCCGCGCTGGGAGCACATCAAGAAACTTGAAGCGGAGGGCACTCCGTACAAGAACTTCGGTTTGGCAAAACTATGCCAGACCTGCCAGTTGCCTACCGTATTTACAGAACCTGGTGACCCAACTATGACCTGCCATCGTGAAATCGATTACAAAGGCGAGAAATATCACTTCTGCTCGGATGGCTGCAAGGAAATCTTTGAAGACGAGCCTGAGAAGTACATTCAGGCATGGTTGCCGATGCCGGCCTTGTTCAGCGAGCTGAACGGAGATATTGGCGCATGGATGGACTGGGTGGGACTTAAAAATGGCGTAGACAACGGTGATTATGTGGGTTCGCAAGACCAGATCAATTTCGATAAGTGGCGCGGCATGGCCACCTCGAACAAACAAGTCTAATTAAAACGAACACAAGAATGAGGTCTTCAATCGAAAGTCGGCAGGTCGTTCCTTCACGTGCGGGGATGACTTGTCGTGCTGCAGATTGGTGTGGCTTCGTCTAATTTATACTCATTTCAGGAGAATCAAGATGGCTGTAACATCATTGAAAGAATACATCGGCGTGCCGCGCGACACCGTGGCCAATTTCAACGGCAAGCAACTCGTTTATGCGAGCTGGGATCAGCATTTACTTTTTGCCGCACCTTTTCTGACCTGCGTTCCACCCGGGATGAAGTTCAAGGAATGGGTTGAAGGTCCGCTGACGGCATTAATACAACCGGATCCCGATGCAAAGAGAGTCGATTTTTCCAAGGTCGAATGGCTGAAGTCGAATAAGGCCTGGTCGCCAAAATTTGAGGCAAGTCTTGCAGACAATGGTGTAGTACATAAAGAACAGATCCGTTTTCGTACGCCGAATCTGAACACGTTACGTGATGCGGGTTAAGGGAATGCAATGAGCTATCAACTGACCATCGAACCACTCGGTCAAACTATCGAGGTCGAGGAGGGACAAACTCTCCTCGATGCCGCATTGCGGGCCGGAATATATTTGCCCCATGCCTGCTGTCACGGGCTATGTGCCACCTGCAAGGTGCAGTTGCTTGATGGTGAGATCGATCACGGAAAGGCATCGACTTTCGCGCTCATGGATTTTGAGCGCGAAGAACAGAAATGTTTGGCCTGTTGCGCAATCCCCCAGAGCGATGTGGTGATCGAAGCAGAAATCGATGAAGACTTGGACGCGAAAAACCTGCCGGTACGCGATTATGAGGGAACGGTGAGCGGCATTGAAAATTTGACGCCCACAATAAAAGGTCTCCGGATCAAACTGGATGCCGCTGAGGGCATCGTATTTCAGGCAGGTCAATACGTGGATCTGCATTTTCCCGACGGAATCGGTAGCCGTGCATTTTCGTTGGCCAATCCGCCAAGCAAAGACAACGAGATAGAACTGAATATTCGCATCGTTCCCGGTGGGCAGGCGACCGGCTACGTGCATGAACGACTTACGATAGGTGAACGCTTGCGTGTTTCCGGCCCCTATGGTCGTTTCTTCGTGAAAAAGTCAGCAGCGTTGCCGATGATATTTATGGCCGGAGGTTCGGGTTTGTCGAGCCCACGTTCCATGATCCTCGACTTGTTGGCCGAGGGTTGCACACTGCCGATCAGTTTGATCTATGGGCAGCGAACGAGAGCCGAGCTCTATTATCACGAAGATTTCCTTGAGCTTGCCAAGCGCAATAGCAATTTTAGTTACGTTCCGGTACTTTCGGAAGAACCGGAAAACACGGACTGGCAGGGATTTCGCGGCTTCGTGCATGAGGCGGCAATAGCTAAATTCAATAATGACTTTCGGGGCAACAAAGCCTACATCTGTGGTCCTCCGCGGATGGTCGAAGCTTGCATCGGCAGTCTTATGAAAGGTAGGCTTTTCGAACGTGACATCTATACCGAAAAGTTCATTTCGGCGGCCGATGCGCAACAAGTGCGAAGTCCTTTGTTCCGGGCTCTCTGAATTGTTGTGTGCAATGTTACGAAGCAGTTTGGCAATGCCTATTTAACATTGAGATTGTTGCAATTAAGTATTAGACAGTATTGGATTTCAGCGCATAGACTGAACATCAGCGGCAACACCAAACAAAAAAATAGTATCCATCTGCCCGCCATGGCGGGCTAAACAAGGAGTTGCCATGCAACAAATCAAGAATTTTATCAACGGCGAATTTGTCGATGGTACCGAAGGAAAGTTTTTCGACAAGCGTTCGCCGATCGACAACCGTGTTATTGCACGGGTTGCCGAGGCAGATAAAGCTGACGTTGATGCCGCAGTACGTGCTGCGGCCGCAGCATGTCGGGGGACGTGGGGTAGTCTAACTACCGACCAGCGCGTCGACCTGCTTTATGGCGTGGCGAATGAGATTACTCGCCGTTTTGAAGATTTCGTGGCAGCGGAAATGGCCGATACAGGCCAGCCCCGCCATGTAATGACCCACGCTTTTATTCCTCGGGGCGCAGCCAACTTCAAGGTTTTTGCCGACATTGTTAAAAACGTGCCTTCTGAATCATTCCAGATGCCTACGCCGGATGGGAGGGGTGCCCTGAATTATGCAATACGTGTGCCGAAAGGCGTGATCGGTGTCATTTCACCGTGGAATGCCCCCTTTCTGTTGATGACTTGGAAGGTTGGTCCGGCGCTGGCTTGCGGTAACACCGTGGTGGTCAAACCATCGGAAGAGACGCCGCTTACTACTACATTGCTTGGTGAAGTGATGAACGCCGTGGGAATCCCGAAGGGGGTCTTCAACGTTATCCATGGCTTTGGCCCAAATTCCGCTGGAGAATTTCTGACTCAGCACCCCTTGGTCGATGCCATTACCTTTACCGGCGAAACGCGAACTGGGACAGCCATCATGAAAGCGGCTGCAGAGGGAATGCGTGATGTTTCGTTTGAGCTGGGTGGTAAAAACGCGGGTATTGTTTTTGCTGATGCCGATTTTGATGAAGCAATAGAAGGCATTTTCCGTTCGTCCTTCTTGAATTCCGGCCAAGTCTGTTTAGGTACGGAAAGAGTGTATGTTGAGCGACCAATATTCGAACGCTTTGTTCAAGCACTCAAGGCCAAGGCAGAAGCCGTAAAGTTTGGTCGTCCGGACGATCCCAATGCCAACTATGGCCCTCTGATTAGTAATGAACATCGGCAGAAGGTACTTTCCTACTACGCTAAGGCGGTTGCTGAAGGCGCAACGGTGGTTACAGGCGGCGGGATGCCGAACATGCCGGCTGATTTGGCTAACGGTCATTGGGTACAACCGACCATTTGGACCGGTTTACCAGAAACGGCATCTGTTGTTCGTGAGGAAGTCTTCGGTCCATGCTGCCACATTCGTCCCTTTGACACCGAGGATGAAGTGATCAGTCTGGCCAATGACAACGATTACGGTTTATCGACAACAATCTGGACGACTAACCTGGCTCGCGCTCATCGGGTGGCGGCGCGTGTCGAAGTCGGTATTACTTGGATCAATAGCTGGTTTCTGCGTGATTTGCGCACCGCTTTTGGTGGCTCCAAACAATCCGGGATTGGACGTGAAGGCGGCGTGCACTCGCTGGAGTTTTACACTGAAACACGCAACATCTGCGTGAAACTCTGAGGAAAATATGGACGATAACAAAATCAGGCAATACGGTGATGAGCTTTATGCAGCTTGGCTGGCTCGCAATACAGTGCAACCTCTTTTGCTGCGGGAGCCGGAAATTACGATAGACGATGCTTACAAGATTCAATTACGTATGGTTGAGCGTCGTGTGCAAGCAGGCGAAAAAATTGTCGGCAAGAAAATTGGCGTTACCAGCAAACCAGTGCAGGACTTTCTTGGCGTGTATCAGCCGGATTTTGGGCAACTCACGTCGGGCATGGTTTATCAAGAAGGCGAGGTCATTGACCTGAGTAAATTGATCCAACCCAAAGCCGAAGCTGAACTAGCCTTCGTGCTAAAGGAAGACTTGATCGGACCAGGCATCACGGCCATGGATGTAATCCGAGCCACCGACTATGTTTCGCCCTGTTTTGAAATTGTCGATTCACGAATTACGGATTGGAAGATCAAAATACAGGATACGGTAGCTGATAACGCTTCCTGTGGGGTCTATGTAATCGGAAAAACTCGTGGTGATCCGCGCAAGCTTGATATCACTTTGGCAGGCATGGTATTGGAAAAGAACGGAGAGTTGTTCTCGACCAGCGTTGGCGCTGCAGTGCAAGGTTCTCCTGCCAATGCGGTGGCCTGGCTTGCAAATACCCTCGGTAGTTTGGGGATTCCTTTTCGTGCAGGCGAGGTTATTTTATCCGGTTCCCAGTCTGCCCTGATTCCGGTTGTTGATGGCGACGAACTGGTCTGTACGGTCGGTGGTCTCGGCAGTTGCCGCGTCAAATTTTCCGGAAGGAGTGCTGTATGAGCCTTGATCTTACATTGTCCCGCGAGGACATTGTGCGTCTGTGTGAGCGGGTGGAAGGTGCGCAGCGCCGTGCTTATGCAATCCCCAAACTGACAGATGAATATCCGGCGATGAGCATAGCCGATGGGTATGCGGTGCAAGCCGAACTGCGTCGCCGCTATCTTGCCGGCGGCAGCCGCTTGGTAGGCTGGAAGGCCGGGCTGACTTCCAAGGCCAAGATGCAGCAAATGGGTGTGCATGTGCCTTCGATCGGGTTCCTCATGGACGATATGTGGCGCCCCGAGAATTCGGCCATCAAAACCTCAGACATGGTTCATCCGCGCGTTGAGTGCGAGGTGGCTTTCGTCACTAACAAGGTACTCAAAGGTCCTAATTGCACGCGTCAGGATGTGCTCAATGCGACCGATTATGTTCTGCCTGCTGTGGAAATCATAGACTCACGCTTTTCGGGGTTCAAGTTTGACCTGCCGAGTGTGATTGCGGACAACGGCTCCTCGGCTCGTTACGTGGCTGGTGGACGTGCCCGCTATCCGGCTGAAATTGATCTGCGTACGCTTGGCGTCGTGATGGAAAAAAATGGTGAAATTGTTGCAATGGGCGCATCGGCTGCGGTACTCGGACATCCCGCCGAGGCTATTGCAATGCTGGTGAATATTCTTGCGGAGCAGGGTGAAGAACTGGTTGCGGGAAGTTTTGTCATGAGTGGAGGTATCACCGAAGCCATTCCGGTTAAACCCGGCGACTGTATCGTGGCGCGTTTTCAGGAATTGGGCAGTGTATCCATGCGGTTCATCGAATAAATTTAGAAGTTCCCTAAATAACTTACTTATATAACGGAGGAAGCACGATGCCTATTTTGGAGATGCATTTGCTTGAAGGACGCAGTGTTGAATTGAAACGCAAAGCGGTTGCAGCCGTCACAACAGCTTTGGTTGAATCGCTGGGTGTACGCGCGGAGCAGGTTCGAATTCTGATTACTGAACACAACGATGAGAATTTTTCGGTTGGAGGGCAAACTATCGGTCAACGTAATCAGAGCACTAAAACTGCTGGCGACTAAACTATCAAAACAGTCAGGAAAACAATGAAAAAAATAAGATGTGCACTAATCGGATCGGGCAATATCGGCACTGATCTAATCTACAAGATCAAACGAAGCGAGGTGCTGGAACCGGTGTGGATGGTCGGTATCGATCCTGCGTCGGAAGGCTTGGCGCGTGCGCGCAGTATGGGATTGAAAACCACAGCAGAGGGCGTTGACGGTTTGCTGCCCCACGTCTTGGCAGACAATATCCAGATTGCTTTCGATGCTACGTCGGCTTATGTTCACGCCGAGAATTCGCGCAAACTGAATGAGTTGGGTGTGCTGATGATCGACCTGACTCCGGCTGCGATCGGCCCCCTTTGTGTGCCACCGGTCAATCTGCTGGAGCATGCCAACAAGCTCGAAATGAACGTCAACATGATCTCGTGTGCGGGGCAGGCCACGATCCCGATCGTGTATGCCGTGTCGAGAATACAAGGCGTCGAGTACGGGGAAATTATTGCCAGTTTGTCTTCCAAGTCGATCGGTCCGGGAACTCGCGCCAATCTGGACGAGTTCACCTATACCACGTCCAACGCCATCGAGGTCGTTGGCCGGGCGCGTAAAGGCAAGGCGCTTGCCATCATCAATCCGGCAGAACCGCCGATGCTGATGCGCAACACCATTTATTGCCAAACCGAGGGTGAGCCGGACCAGGCACGGATTACCGAGTCCATACTGCAGATGATAGGCGAGGTACAAAAATACGTACCGGGCTACAGGTTGGTCAATGGCCCGATTTTCGATGGTAAGTGGGTATCTGTATTTATGGAAGTTGCCGGTCTCGGCGATTACTTGCCCCGCTATGCGGGCAATCTCGACATTATGACTGCTGCCGCCACGCGCACGGCCGAAATGTTTGCCGCAGAAATTCTCGCTGGAAAAATTCAGCTCAAGCCACTGGAGATCGCATAATGAGTCAGCATCATGACCTGAAGGGCCGCAAGATTATTATCCATGATATGTGTCTTCGTGACGGCATGCACGCCAAGCGCGAACAGATGAGCATTGAGCAGATGGTTAACGTTGCCACCGCGCTGGATGATGCGGGTGTGCCCTTGATTCAAGTCACCCACGGGGCCGGATTGGGTGGAAATTCACGCCAGCATGGATTCGCGCCGCACAGTAACGAGGAATATCTGCGGGCTGTCGTTCCCAAACTAAAGCAGGCGAAGGTGTCGGTACTCTTGCTGCCCGGTTTAGGTACGATGAAGGAACTTCAGTCGGCTTATGATTGTGGTGCCCGTAGCGTGCATGTGGCCACGCATTGCACCGAAGCGGATACGTCGCCCCAGCATATTGCCTTTGCCCGCAATCTGGGCATGGATACGACAGGCTTCTTGATGATGGCCCACCTGAATACACCGGAAGGGCTGGCGCAGCAGGGGAAGTTGATGGAATCCTATGGCGCACAGACAGTTTATATCACGGATTCGGCCGGTTACATGCTGCCCGCAGATGTGAAGGCGCGCGTTGCGGCATTGCGTGCGGCGCTCAAGTCGGAAACCGAAATCGGGTTTCACGGTCACCACAACATGGGTATGGGCATCTCCAATTCGATCGCCGCCATTGAGGAGGGCGCTAGCCGCATCGACGCTTCCGTCGCGGGACTTGGTGCCGGAGCCGGTAACACGCCGCTTGAGGTATTTGTGGCTGTGTGTGAACGTATGGGGATCGTGACCGGTTGCGACTTGTTCAAATTGATGGATATGGCAGAGGATGTCATCCTGCCGATGATGGAGCACATGGTGCGTGTCGATCGCGCTTCTCTGACCTTGGGCTATGCCGGCGTTTATTCAACGTTCCTGCTGCATGCCAAGCGTGCCTCCGACCGCTTTGGTGTACCGACGCGCGACATTCTTATTGAGTTGGGACGCAAGAAAATGATAGGCGGACAAGAGGATATGATTGTGGATACCGCCATGACGATGGCCAAGGAGCGTGGTCTGCTGAAAGAGGTAACGGCCTGAAATCCATTTAAGCTAATCATGGAATCTTCAAAATTTTGTCCAGCGTTTTTTTATCCCCTGAATCTTGGGCACTTTGAAGTTATGCAAAATAGTGAATTGTTCGTGAGAGCAGATATGAGGAAAATGCGATGACGAGCACCCGTTTGTTCAACGAAGTGGCCGTGGTGGTCGGGGCTACCGGCGCATTTGGCAAATCGATTGTTGCCCGGCTTACGGCCTCCGGTCTCGGTGTCGTTGCCGTGGCGCGTTCCGCCGAGACGTTGAACGCACTGGTAGCCGATTTTCCAGGCGTGGTGCCGTGCGTGGCCGATATTTCCTCCGATACCTCGATCGGGCATATCGGTGCTGCCCTTGATCGCCCTGTGCGTATGGTGGTTCACGGGCCGGGGGTGGCGGTGGCTGGCGGTATCCTGACGGCACCGACTTCCGCGATGGTTGACGCAGTCAACATCAAGGTGGGCGGCATGCTCCGTCTGGCGCGTGCGGTTGACTCCCGTTTGTCGAAAGGCTCGCGGCTGGTCGCAATCGGCGGGCACTACGGCTTTGAACCCACCGCCTATGCTGCCGCTGCGGGGGTTGCCAACTCGGCACTGGTTAATGTCATGCGTCAGCTAAGTCTGGCGTACGGCCCACGTGGAATCACAGCGCACCTGATTGCACCTGGCCCGGCCGATACCGAACGCCTGCGTCGCGTGGCTGTAGACCGGGCGGCGATGCGAGGCATTACCCCCGAGGCCGTGCTGGAAGAAATGAGAAGCGAATCGTCCACCGGTACCTTTACCACCCCTGAACAAGTGGCGTGGGCAGTATCGCTTTTGCTTGCACCCGAAGCGGATGCAATGACAGGCTCGACCTTAATGCTTGATTCGGGCCGCCGCCGCGGGTTGCCCTGAGTAAAATTAATTTGGAGATTATGATGCCTGTAGTGAACTTTCATCTTGTCAGTTTACTGACTACTCCCGAGCAGGACGAACGCTTGTTGACGGAGGCCTCAAAGCTATATGGCGACGTGCTGCAGTCACCCATTGAGCGGGTACGCGCCTTCATTACAACACACCCATCCGCGCAGTTCGCGGTTGCGGGTGAACTGGTCAGTCATAATGGTCTGCACGCACCGTATTTCGATTTCATTGTGCTGGAGGGGCGTCCGGCTGAAGAACGGCATCGGCTGATGGCCGGATTTACGGATCTGCTGGTGGATATTTTGGGCGTTAAGCGCGATCTCGTGCGCGGGAGCTGTCGCCGGATAGAGCCTCAAGACTGGTCGATAGGCGGCGTACCGGCAAACGTATTGCGGGCGGAGGAAATCGCGGCGCGCGAAAAGGCTGCCGAATTATTGATAACTTAACCAATCAACTGACAATCGAATATTTTTGAATAGGCGGACGAGAAAAACTGGTCCGGGATTATGTAAAGGGAGAGTGGGATTGAGTGCATTGATTGTACGTAAGGCTGCGGTATTAGGTGCCGGGGTAATGGGGGCGCAGATTGCGGCACATTTGGCGAATGCGGATGTCCCTGTAGTGCTGTTCGATCTTGCCTCTTCACAGGGCGAGCCCAATGCGCTTGCGAATAAAGCAATTGAAGGGCTGAAAAAATTGAGCCCCGCCCCTTTGATGAGCAATGAACGGATTCAGTATATTGACGCAGCCAACTTCGACCAGCATTTGGCGCTGCTTGAAGAGTGCGATCTGGTGATTGAAGCGATTGCCGAAAAAATGGAGTGGAAAGAAGATCTTTATCGCAAAATTGTCCCCCACCTCAAACGCGGCTGCGTGGTGGCATCCAATACCTCGGGGCTGTCGATCAACCGCTTGGCCGAGAATTTGCCGGAGGAGCTACGGCCGCAGTTCTGTGGCATTCACTTTTTTAACCCCCCACGTTACATGCGGTTGGTGGAAATTATCGCCACGCGGAGCAGCGCGCCGGCGATGCTGAATCATTTGGAAAGCTGGCTCACCGTGCGCCTCGGCAAGGGCGTGGTGCGGGCCAAGGATACGCCAAACTTTGTCGCTAACCGCGTCGGGGTGTTTTCCATCCTCGCCGTGATGCACCATACCGCCAGACTGGGTTTGGGATACGACGAGGTCGACGCGCTGACCGGTCCCAAAATCGGACGTCCCAAAAGCGCGACATTCCGCACTGCGGACGTGATCGGTCTGGACACGCTCAACCACGTGATCAAAACGATGCGCGACACGCTGCCTAGCGATCCCTGGTACGGCCATTTCAATGCGCCCCAGTGGCTGCTCGGATTGATCGACAAGGGCGCACTGGGACAAAAGACCAAGGCGGGAATTTTCACCAAGGTCGGCCAGGACATCCATGTGTTCGATCACGCTCAGGGGCAATACCGGCCTGCCACG
>Ga0182030_10020453_pt1 | contig 12487 bp, 16 predicted proteins | sample 812S3MmetaG_FD_121299 | JGI IMG/M metagenome (GOLD analysis project Ga0182030, IMG submission 121299) | Permafrost microbial communities from Stordalen Mire, Sweden - 812S3M metaG (Illumina Assembly) | ecosystem: Environmental > Terrestrial > Soil > Wetlands > Permafrost | place: Sweden... | reverse complement strand
GAGACCTCCGCCGAAGCCCGCCGTCGCGACGATCTTCGACGCGTAGCCCGTCAGGTGGGGGCCGGATCTGGTCGTCAGGTCGATGCCCGTACGGTTACGCCGTTTCGTCGGAGCTGCTGAGCGCGATCTGCATCGGGTTGGACGGCAACGCGTTGGGCTTCTGGGTCACGACGAACGTGATGGCAAAGCTCGCCAGCCGCGCTCCCACGTGCATGAAGCGACCAGGGATCTCGATGGCCAGATAGGAGAGTCCTCCGCCCGGGGAAGTGCTGATCGTCCCCCACCCATTCACGTCGTCGCACACGAGCTTGAAGAAGGCGCCGGTGAGATCCTGCGGCACCTGCATCGTGTCTTGGATTGGCACGCGCACGGTGCGACCACGTGTCGGCGACAGCTGCGGGAAGTCGTTAGCGCTCGCAGCGATGACGACCCGGCCGCCAGTCGCCGTCGAGATCCCGCCGGAGGCGAGCGTACCGCTTGCGCTCGAGGAGAGACCGGCGCCGCCGATGTTGATCGGCTTCGTCGGGGACCACGAGCCGCCGAGATCGCCCGAGACCGGCTTGGCCTGGGAGATGTCCCAGTGACCGTAGTCGCCGGCCCCGGGACAATGTTCGGGGGCCCACACACCTCCGGGACGAGCAAAGTCGATGCGCATGTCAGCCACCTCCGGCTGGGGCGGTGGCTGACTCTTCGGCCCGTCTCGCGAGCTCCGCCTCGACCTGGATCAACATCCCGCGGTTGCGCTCCAAATACGGGACCTTCACCGGGTCGATGAGTGCACGGCGGAGCGCCGCCTCGACCCAGCGCACGTCGCTCGTGATCAAGGTGCCCAACTGGCGACCGGCGGTATTTCCAAACGGCACGACCATCGTCGACGGGGGTGTGATGGTCGTGCGCCTGGCCGGGGCGGATGCCCCCGCGGACGCCGGCGCGCTCGGAGCTCGCACCGCAGTCGAGCTCGTGGCGGGGGTGACGGACGCCGAGGCGCCCCCCGGCGTCGCAGCGCCGGAGAGCTCCTTGGCGACTTCGCGCATGCCGGCCAACACCAGGGTGTGGACGGTTCGAGCGTCCGCGATCCCGGCGAAGGTCGCGATCGCGCTGCTGGTCGCCTTGGCCTGGCGCTCGATGACGGTCTCGGAGGACGTGCTCAACGCGACCCCCGTCCGGCCCGGTACTGTCGATTGACCAGCTTCGCCACGGCCTCCAGGCCGATCACGCTGGCGAGCGCGCGGGTATCGAGCGTCACGGTCGGCAGGCCGTCGTCCGTCGGTGCCGGCCGTGCGGACGCGAGACGAGACATCAGGCGATCGGCCGTCGCCGCCGCAACGTCGTGGGGAGTGCCCCGAGCAACGAGGGCGCGAGCGATGCCCACCGCCGAGAGGCGAACGGTGGGGAGCTCGCTCGCGGGGGGGGCCGAGCTACCGGCGAAGGCGTGCGCGGTGAGCGCCTTCGCGTCCGCGAGGGAGACGTGGAGCTCGCGGGAGAGCACCTTCGAGGCGCCGTCCTCCGAGGTGCCGCTGTCCCTGAGGGCAACCAGCTGGGAAGCGATGTTGATTGCCTGAGCCTCGCCATCACACAGGGGGGCGAGCTTGATGGCGAGGGAAAGGACCGGGGTGCTGCGATCGTTCGTAGGCATGGTGACTCCTTCAACTCCGGCGAGGCGGCCGGCGCGCGGTGATTTTTTTGGGAACGGGGAGGGGCGAGCTGGCGGCCGAGGATTCGTTGTCCTTCGGCTCCTCGGCCTTGGGCGGGTCGGCGGAGGGCGACGGCGGGGTCTCGGTCGCCTGCTGCGAGGCGCCGAGCGCCAGCGTGGAACCTTCATCCGATGAAGGTTGAGGACGCAGCGACGCCACGAGCGGCGCCAGGTCCTCGGCTGCCGCGACGGCCGGCGCTGCGGCGGGCGTGCGCTGCTGCTCGGCACGAACGACGGACAGGGCCGCACGAAGCCGAGGCTGGCGCTGGCCGCCCAGTGCGAGCGCGAGGGCCGCGAGCTCAGTGGCATCCGCTTCCCCGACGACGAGGTCGACCGTGCCACACGCGACGAGGCGCACGGCCTCGCGGATGCGCGCGGGGTCGCTCGGACCGGATGCTTCGAAGACGTCGCCGACGCCGTGGGTGACGGGCTTGCCCGTGCCCGGGTCGATGGTGAGGACTGACCCGTGAACGACCTTGAGGAGGATCGCCATGGTCAGATCAAGCTGAAGTCGACGGGGAAACGAACGCCGTCAGGGATGCTGCCCGGGCCACATGCCCAGGCTTCGGCCCGAGCGACGTCGCCCCGGCAAGCGCGGATGCACCGCTCAGCGTCTTGCAGTGAGCACGAGGCCGCCGTTGCGAGCGCGGAGATCTGTGCCTCGTCGATCTGGATGCGTGCGGGATCCCGGCGGGCGATGGCGTCGCGGGTCTGCTGCAACTCCGTTTCGGCCTTGCGGACGGCCGCCTTCGCGTTCGCCAGCGCGGCCTCGGCGTTGTTCACGACCAAGCCGCGCTCGGAGACGAGCTCCTCGAGCTCGGCGATCCGCGCCTTCAGGTCTGATACGGGAAGCGCGTTCACGGCGGCGCGCTCCGATGCGACTGCGTCCCGCGTCGCCGCGTCGCGGTCGGCCACCTCGACCTCGCGAAGGTAGTCGGGAGCGTACAAGGGCCAGTCATTCCCGCCGCCGGCGCCGAAGGGACGCTGGCCGCCGATGACGACCCTGCAGTAGCGGATCCAGGCCCGCGCGAGCTCGCAGGATCCCGCGTCGGCGGCGAGCGTCTGCAGGTCGCCCGGATCGCGTCCGACCGCGCTGCCCTCGCGGAGCAGGGCGGCGTCGACGCGGACGCCACGACGAACAGGGCGGGCCGCCGGAGGCGCTGGCTCCGCCGTGGTCTCGCCGATACGGGCGGCGTCGGCGTCGAGCGACGCCTGCTCGCGGGCGAGGAGGTTGCGGAACGCGGCCTCCTCTGACTTCTTGATGACGACGGTCATGGTCTCGGGCATGGAAGGTCTCCGTGCCGCCGCGGGGTGCGGCGGGTAAGTCGAGGAATTGGTCTCCGAGCGGTCAGAAGTCCGAGCCACCGCCCGCAGGCGCCGGAGGCATCCCGCCGTGGCCGCCGCCGCGTTTCCACCAGCCGGGCACCTTCTGGAATGAGGGGGCGCCGACGGACCGCACACCGTTCCAAAAGTCGAAGGTCGGATCCGTGTTGATCCCGAACGTGTTGGGCAGGTAGCCGACGGTCGGCTTCCTCGGTGTCGCGCCTTCGGGCCGCGGCAGGCGGGCACGCAGGCCGCCCGAGATGCTCGCCATCGCGGCGGTCAGCAAAAGCGAGACGAAGTCGTCGTGACCGGAACCGCGGGCCCCGAAGGTGTAGGCGCCCTTCGCTGTGATCTTCTCCTCGAACGACAGGAGCTCGCGCCGCATCGTTTCGTGCGGGGGGAGTGCGATTACACCCTCCCTGAACCACTTCCGGACGAGCTCCACAGCCTCGACCTTGCTGGTGTCGGTCCAGTCGTGGATCTGCAGGCGCATCTTCTCGCGACGGAACTCGGCCTGTAGGCTGAACGATTCTCGCTGGTCGCCGTGCACCACCTCGATGTCGCGCAGCCGCGCGACCGTGGCGACGCGCGACACGATGCCCGCGCTGCCGAGGGCCCGCGCCTCGGTCGGATCGAACCCCGCGACCAAGGAGAAGCGGAGGAAGGGAACCGGCGGAGGCGCGCTCGGATCCGGCGACCCGGTCAGATCGGCGACCGCCGCCGGTGAGAGTCCCTTCTCCCAGCTCGCCATCGCCTCCAGGGCGCTCGTCGCCCCCGGGCCCCGAGGGTGCTCCCAGCCGACCACCCCGTACGTCCAGGTGTCCTTCTGGCCCGACGACGCGTCGATCACCACCACCTGGGGACCGGCCTCGACTCCGCTGTCGCGCGGCTCGAACGCCCGGTCGATGTCCTCGACCTCGAAGCACCCGAGGGCGCCTGCCTGGAACTCGCAGGCGTACTCACGCTTGAAGCGGCGGGGGTTGCGCTCCTTGCGCCGGCAGTCGGCCTCGGTGATGTGCGGCGCCGCCACCCACGTGGGCGTGGGACCGAGGGAGACCTTGGTGCCGTCGCTCCCGGACGTGATCGCGTCGTAGAAGGCTCCGAACATCCCCCACGCCGATCCGAAGCTCACGACAGCGGCGAACGGATGCGTCGCCGTCATGGCTGCTGCAGAGGTGTCGATCTCTTCGCTGTCGAGATCGGCAACGCCGCCGGAGGGCCACTTGGACCTCTCGTCCTTCCCGACGAAGAACGCGCGCCAGCCCGAGGTCGCCGAGACGCTCGCTGCGACAACTCGGATCCCTCGGGGGGACTCGGCGAGCTCGATGACCTCGCCGACCACGCGGTGGCCGACACCGAGCACGGTGAGCCACGCGGCGATGATCGGGATCGCCTTCTCGGCCTCCTCGACGAGCCGGGAAAGGACGACCGCGTAGTGGCGCTCGCCGGGGGGGACGCGGAAGTCGCCGAAGAGCGTGAAGAAGAGGGCGAGCTTGTACAACGCAGTGCTCTTCGAGGAACCGCGACCACAGCAGCCCCAGAGCTCGAGCACGTGCCCTTGCTCATACGCGTCGAGCCACTGCCCGATCCCGGCGCGCCACCACGCCGTCAGCGGCGGGACGCCCAGCGCGGCCAGGCGGTCGTCGAGCTTGAAGAACTGGGCCCGCAGGCTCGACTTGGCCTTCGACGAGCGACGAGCAGCCATCAGCCCCCCTTGCCGGCGGCGGCCGCTGCCTCCGCGGCGCGCTCGACCTCCACCTGCGCTTCGGACTCCTCGAGCTCCGCCTCGGTGAAGGCCCAGGGCTTGGGCTTCTCCCCCGACGGGCGGGCCTTCGCCTCGCGCACCGCCAGTTCGAAGGCGGCCAGGAGGTTCTGTCTGGAATCGTTCGCTAGGGCGGAGCCGAGCTTGATGAGCGCGGGGTCGCTCTGCTCGGCGCCCCGGTCGAAGGCCCACCGCGACGCGGCGAGCTGTAGGGCGGCCGAGGCGACCATCGTCGACGGACCGGGCCCGAGCTCCCCGCCCGCCTGCTGGGCGAGGCACGCCAGGTGGTGCTTCACGAACTCCTCCGCGGCCGAGCGGTACGGGCCGAACGTGGTATCCGCGACCAGCGTGGAGAGGCCTAGGGCGTCGACCAGGCGCACCCTGCGCGCCTTCGCCTCGCCCCCACGCCGACCAAGCTCTCTGGCGGCCTCACTACCGGCGACAGTTCCGTCCTGGCGGCGCGCTAGCGGTCCGGCAGGCGCCGCTTGCGAGGCCGCTACAGGATCCGGGAGCTCGTCGGGCGGAAGGACCTCGATGCGGGGAACGCCTGCGCCGGTTCCGTGTCCGGCTCGAAGGGCCATCAGTTCCTCCCCCAGGCCGAGTACGACCAGGACGCTGCGAACGCGCGGCCGCTCTCGCCGCGCATGGTCGGCACCGCCCACCCGATGACGCCCGTGAGGTCCTCGACCGCCGCCACGAAGGACGCCTCGAGCGCGGTCGACGGCTGGTAGCGGCAGCGGAGCTCGAGCGGGGCGGCGACGAAGATGCAGACGCCGCAAATCCTCGGCCCGCGCCCACGCGGCGAGGGCCATGCCCCGCTGAACCGCGAGCGGCACGCCGGGCGACGGGTGGGCGAGCAGATCCGCGAGCGTGGGCGCGCCGAGGTCCAAGTCGACGATCACACTCGGGCGACGTGCGCGAGTGCGGCGCCGCTGAGAAGGGCGCCGGGAGTCTGCGGTGGGGGTCATGGTGTACTCCAATATGCGGGAGTATGTGACAATATACGGGAGTGTCTGGAAGCCGCCCTGGCGCATCGAGGCGCGCGTGGCTGCACTCGGACGTCTGCGCCGCGCGGGCGCGCAGGCGGGGCGTGTGGCGAAGGGAACGGGGCGCCTACGTGGGGTCTGTCGCCCAGAAGGCCCTCGACCAGCCAACCTCGGACTCGCGCCCCAGCGCAGCGAACGCGCCCCCGAGCCAGTTGGAGGCGACGACCGGCCCCGTCATGTCCTCGAGCTCCGCCAGCGCCTGCAGCTCGTCGTCGATGAGCGCAATCGTCGCGGCCAGGTGTTCGATCCGCTGGATCCGGTCGCGCCGGCGCTCCAGGTCGGCGACCACGTCCCCGTAGAGGATCGCGTACGGCATCGTGCCCGGATCGTCGGTCTCGAGCAGCACGAGCTCGGCCCAGGCGGCGAGCCTGAGAGGGTGGAGCTCCGCGGCCCATGCTCGGCCGACGGCGGGGAGTCCGCCGATGCTAGCGACGTCGAGCGCGTTCGACCCCCCGCGGCCGGACATGTCCGGAACCGGACCGCGGGGGGGAACGCCGGCGCCCGTACGCTGTGCGCCGCTCCGGCCGAAGCCTGAGTCTTGGGTCACTGGCCCACCTTCGTGCCCTGCGTCGCGGCCACGAAGGACTCGGGCGGTGCGCCCTTCGGCCTGACTCGAAGGTCGTCCTCCATCGTCGACCTGCGGCGGGCTTGCCCCGCCGTCCCCATGGGCCGACGGGCGTCCTCCTCGGCGGCGGGGGCGGCCGCGGGGGCAACGCGGGATGCGTGCTCGTCCTGGCGGCTGGCGAGGACCTCATCGAGTCGCTTGCCCGCGCGGGCGAAGGCCGCCTGCACCGTCTCCACGCGGCCGTACACGGGCACGAAGAATCGCCGGCGCCGGGGCGCGCCGGGACGGGCGGTCAAGCCGTACAGGTTCAGGATCGGGCGGCTGTGCGTCGTTGCCAGCGCGATCTGCAGGTAGCGCGCGCCTCCCAGGGACACACTCTCGAGGAGCTCACCGTGAATGCTGCTCCCCAGCACGCCGCCTTCGTCGCCGGCGACGGGCCGCTCGCGGTCCGTGTTGTCCTCCTCGTCGCTCTCGACGCACGTGTCGTCGTACGGCGACCCGGCGACCTCCATCAGGCGGCGGGCCAGCTCCAAGCACTCGCTGGGCTTCATGCCGATCGTCAGTCGGCGCCCGGCGGCGTCACCGCCCGAGATGTGGAGTGAGATCTCGGCCGCGTGGCCCGGTCGGTACGGGGCCCGGAGCTCGACGACGCGATGGGGGCCGCACTGCACCGCAGCGATGAGCGAGGTCAGGTTGAGGGGGCCAGAGCCCGTCTTGGGCGTGGCCGCGGGCGTGGTGGGCTCGGTGGTCGTCTCGTTCGGGGCGGTCGTCATGGTGCGTTCCTTGGTGTGCTCGGTGCTTCGTCCGGCCAGAGGTCGGATCGGGGCGGCTGCTGTCGCGTTCGTGCCCATCGCGGACACCCGACAGGGGGGCGTTGCCCGGCGCGCGTTGGCCACCGGGCTGCGGCATGTCGAAAAAACAAAGGCTGGTCGCGTGGTTACGTGCGCGAAGTCCTCGGTCAGTAGCCGAGTGCTCGGCTCAACCGACGCGACGGAAGCCGGCGCGGGCCAAGGTCTTCGCCTCCGAGTCGACGATCGGCTCGTCGTCGTCCACGGCGGTGCGACGGGGACGCGATTCGATGTACGTGATGACGTCCTCGAGCTTCGCGAACACGAGTCGCTGGACCTTGTAGGAGGGAAACTCCCCTCCCCTCGCGGCTTCGAGGTACGCGCCCGCGGGCATTCCCACGAGGCCCAGGATGCTGCGCTGGCTGACGTGCGTGGGGCGCTGCAGCTCCTCGATGCGCGCCGCGACGGCGGCCGCGATGCGCGCGTCGAGCGCGGCGGCGAACGGGTCGGCCGGGGACGTCGTCACGCGGCCTCCGAGGCGGCCAGGGGCAGCGAATGCAGTACGAGGCGCACGTGGTCCGCCTCAACGAGGACGGCCCAGACGAACCCCGGCGGCGCGCGATGCGCCAGGAAGTGGGACTGGAGATCGTCGAGCACCCCGCGGGTCAGGAGCTCGGCGCGGGCGGCGCCCCGGTCTCGAATGGCCACCCTCGCCTTCCGGACCAGCAACACCGCGTCGTCCGAGAGCTCGAGCAACGGGTCCTCGAGCGCCGCAGCGACCGCGTCTAGGGGTGACCTTGGACCGGGCGGACGGGAGCCGCGAGCCGGCGGTCCAACGGGGGTGGCAGACGACCCCATGTTCCGGGGCGGCGTCGAAGACCCCGTGGTCGCGGCCTTTGCTGTCGTAGGCGAGCTCATTCTGCCCCCCCGACTCCGTCCGGCAAGTTCTCAAAAAGCGTCAGCTCCGGCCGCCAGGCCACCCGCACCACCCCGGTCCGGCCCCCGCGCGCCTTCTCGATGATCAGGTCTTTTGTCCCACCCTGGCCCCTGTCGTCCTCGTCGTCGGGCTCATGCAACAACGTGACGACGTCGGCCTCGCTCTCGATGTCCCCGCTCTCGCGCAGGTCATCCATCGTGGGGCGCTTGCCCTTCTCGGCCTTCCCTAGCCGCCGGAGCTGCGCGAGGGCGATGACGGGCATCCCCGTGTCGCGGGCGAGCTGTTTCAGACCCTTCGCGATGTCTCCGACCGCCTCGTATCTCTGCTTCCTGCGGTCCTTCTCGGGGACGCCGATCTTCTGCAAATAATCGACGACGATCAGGCCCAACGCGGTCTTGCGCGCTGCGCTCTCCTCGATGGCGCCCAGGGCCGTGTTCGCGATGTCGGAGACCGTGAGCCCCGTCCGCTCGTCGATCCACAGAGGCAGGCCGGCGACGCTCTTCGCCGCGGAGTGGAGACGTTCCCACCCGGTAGGGGTCAACCGACCGGTCTTGAGGTGCGTGCCGTCGATCCGTCCGATGGACGCGAGCTGTCTGGAGAGGATCTCCGCGCGGCTCATCTCCAACGAGAAGAACAGGACCCCTACGCCGGTCCTCGCGATATTCGCGGCGATGTTCGCTCCGATGGAGGTCTTCCCGACACCTGGACGCGCGGCGATCACAGTGAGCTGTGTCCCGTGCAGACCGAGCGTCAGCCGATCGTACCGGTCGAGCCCAGTTGGGAGGCCAGTCACCGTGGATCCGGTGGTCGCCGCCCGCTGGATGTTCAGGACGATCGTCCGTAGCGCGTCAGCGTTGCTCTTCAACGCCTCGGCGTCGGGCATCCGAGTCGCCGCCGCCATGGTCGCCGCGGACCGGGCGAGATAGTCCGCGTCGTCGCCCCCTCCCGTTGCCGCGTACCCCTCCGAGGCGATCGCCTGCGCGGCGGCGACGGTCGCCCGGCGGCGCGCCTTCACCCGGACGGTGCGGGCGTAGGCGACCGCGTTGGCCGCAGCCGGGGCCGCGTTGAGGACCTCGGTCAGGTAGGCCATGCCCCCGACCTGCTCGAGGCGCGCAGCGTCGCGCAGCCACGTCGCCACCTGGACCACGTCCGGGTTGCTGCCACCGGCGTGCAGAGCCACGCAGGCTTCGAAGATCCGCCGGTGTGCCTCGGAGTAGAAGTCCTCCGGCCGAAGCATCGCCACCATCCGTGGCAGCTGGTCCCCGCAGAGGGCCGCCGAGATCACGGCGGCCTCGGCCTCCATGGAGTGCGGGGGGATCCGGTTCTCGACCGGCGCGCCCACGTTGCTCTGGTCGACGCTCACGACAGTGCCTCCCAGGGCATCCGCCCGGCGGTGGCGAGCGTGGCGTGCAGCTTCTCGAGCTCGACCCGAGCGGCCTCTGGCCCGAGCGCCTCGGGGTCCGGTTCCGCGGGTCTCGCCTCGGGCTCGCGCGCGGGCTTGGCCACGCCGTCCGCGATGTCCTTCAGGACCCAGTTCGTGAACGTCTTGTCCCAGTTGATCTTCGTGGCGTTGCCGGTCTTCGAGGTCCAGTGATTCGAGAACTGCTCGAGGCTGCCGAGCGCGTCGACGTGCTCCTCGTCACGGAACCTCAGGATCGTCGCCTCGGACGGGGTCCAGTCCTCCGGCAGACGTGTCCCTTTGTCGCGTGAAGCACGCCCTCTTCGGGCGGGGGACTCCGCGAGCGTAGCGAGCGGGGGGGAAGAGAGAAGGCTAGGCACAGCACGGCTAGGAGTGACGCCGTGTGACCGGTCGTGACGAATCGTCACGGTGCGTGACGGAGCATCACGATTCGTGATGGTGGCGTCACGATTCGTGACCGTGGGCTCGCTGGCACCGTTCGCGGAGGCCGCCGATTCGGCATCCGGATCGCCCTCGGCGGCGACGCCCTCGCGAGCGCGTGACGAACCGTCACGAAACGTGACGGAGGTGGTGGCTCGAGCCTTGTCTCGCGCACGCTCACGGTGCTCCGTGGCGCGCTTCCTGTCGCTCGCCGCGGCCTCCTGCGCCTCCAGGAAGTTGGGCATCACGAGGCGACCGTCCACGAGCTCGAACGTCCGCTTCTTGAGCCAGTAGGCCATGCCCACCTCGACCACCTCGAGGGGGAGCATGGTGAGCGCCGCGAGCGCCTCCATGCCGTCGTCGCCAAGGTCGATGAGCCCCGCGCGGTCCACTTTTCGAACGACGAGCGGGAGCACCGCACGGCCCTCCCATGGCGCGAGCAACCACTGAGGCGTGTCGCGCGTGTACAAGCGGACGTACCGCTCGTCGGACCATCGGAGGCTCATGGTTCCCCCTGGACGTCGACCCGCGGTCGCATCGCTGTGCCGCATCGGGCACACACGACCTTCTGTCCCGCGCCGGCGGCGCGCAGGGTGCCCGGGCAGTCGCATGCGACGCGGAACACCCGGTCGAGCGCGGGGCGGAGATCGGGGCGTACCTCGACCACACCGCCGTCGGCAGCTTCGTGCTTCATGGTGATCCCTCCGGTGACGAAACCGCGGCGAGGGCGGATGTCGTGTCGGCCGCCGCTACGTCCAGGCGCTGCCCGGGCGCGCGGCTTCCGCTTCTTGTGAGGCTGGGTCAGCCCGGGTCGGCCGCGGCGCCGCCCAGGATGTCCATCGCGCGCTGGATCCGCAGGCGCGGCTCGTGGTGCTTCACGGCCTCCGTCCCGTAGCGGAAGGCCTTGGCGCCGGTACGTTCGTCGACATCTGCGAGCGCGCTTAGGAGCCTCACGTACCTGCGCTCCTCGAGCGTGAGGACGATTCGTCGTGTGTTCATCGGGACCTCCAAGGGTGGGAGCGCTCATGCGCAAGAAAACGGTGCGGCGAACCGCGGAATGTCTGCGGTCCCTGGCAGGTCGCGTACGTCCTGCGCTCCGCCGGGGCGGTTGGGCTGCGCGGACAGGGGCCTTTCCCGCGCGCCGCCATAGGGCGGGTCCTGCGCGGAAGGGCTCCTCACCTACTGTGGTCGAAAGCCTCATGGTCTGAATGCAACTATCGAGCGGTCGGGATGGCGTAGCGTTTCTCCCGACCGACGCGAGTCTCCTCGATGGCGCCGGCGGCGAGCAGCCGCTGGATGGCGCGAGCGAGGGGCACGGGGCTGAGGACCGTGCGCTCGCCGAGCGCCGACTTCGTGACGTACGCCGGGTGCGCCTCTCGGACTACCGCCATTACCCGCTCTTGGTGTTCGCCTTGCTCGTCCTGGCGACGCGCGAGGTTGCTCCGGTGGACCCTTTCGGCCTTGGGCTCCCGGCCGGCGGCGAGCGTGCGCTCCCCCGTCGTCCGGTCGACCGAGTACACGGGCCCGGGGCGGCCCCTCTTCTGGACCGCCCGCTCGGCAACGAAGGCGCTACCGGCGTCGTCGCCGACACGCATGCGGGCGGTCGTCCGATCGACCCGCGCAGCGTCGTCGGGAGGCGGCGACTTCGCCAGCTGCATCGGGGCGCACGGCGCAACGTCGACATGGGCGGCGACGCCCCCGAGCAGCTCCTGGCGCCCCGTCCGCACTCCCGCGTCTTCGCGGGCGCGCTCCTCTAGGAGCGTCAGCGCTTCCGCTGAGGGCTCCTCCCCGTGGTGATTGGCGCGGTAGTACCCGACGTACTCCGCGAGCAGCACTTTCTGCTTCTTGTCCCTGGCCGCTACCTCCCTCGGCGTCAGGTCCCCGTCCTCGTCGCCCTCTACGGCGGCTTCTACGTCGTCCTCCGAGGCGTCCGGCGCGTCGTCGGTCACTTCGTCCTCGGCTAGCTTCGCCGCGCGCACTGCTCGGACCAGCATGACGAGCTCGTCGTCCGAAGGATCTCGCCCATCGTGTGTGTCACGGAACCTCTGCACGACCTCCCGCCCGAGAAGCCTCGCATCCCAGTCGCGGCGCGCGCGCTCGAGGAGGCCTGGCAGTTCCTCCTCGGTCGGCTCATGGCCGTGCTGGTCGCGAAAGTCGGCGGCGACAGACCCTTCGTACGGTTCGAAGTCGAGCTCCGCCTCGATCTTCTCGCCCCACCTCGCCGCCGCGAGCTCGTCGCCCATCAGCCGGGCGCGCTCGGCCTGGAGGAGGAGCGGCTCCAGCCCATACGTCACCATCCTCAGAGCTGCATCGATCTCGCGCACGCGCGCGGACACCTGCAAGGCCGGGGCTCCATTCGCGCGCATAGGTGCACAAACCGCGCGTCCGTCGTTGGCCGTACCGTTCATCATGATCCTCCCCCGGTTTCGTGGACACCCCCGAAGGCGCGAAGATGCGCCAGGAGCTGTTCATGGCGAAAAGGAAAAGAAGGAAGTTCACGCCGGAGTTCAAGGCCGACGCAGTGAAGCTGGTG
>Ga0182030_10020452_pt1 | contig 12489 bp, 16 predicted proteins | sample 812S3MmetaG_FD_121299 | JGI IMG/M metagenome (GOLD analysis project Ga0182030, IMG submission 121299) | Permafrost microbial communities from Stordalen Mire, Sweden - 812S3M metaG (Illumina Assembly) | ecosystem: Environmental > Terrestrial > Soil > Wetlands > Permafrost | place: Sweden... | reverse complement strand
TGTAGTTCATGCGGTAGAACAATGCCATTAACAAGCAGAGAAACGGGTTCGAACACCGTCAGGTCCACAGGTTCCGCGGCTTTCGCGTATAATGAAGAAGATGCGCATCAAGGTAAATATCAATATCAAAGTCGGGCGGCTCGTGAAGTACTTTGTGATATCGGATTTCTTTTTGCTCGCCGGATGGGGATTGATCGATCCGGTGTTCTCGGTGTTCATCATTCAGCGCGTGGTCGGTGGCACGCTGCTTACGGTCGGCATCGCGGCGGCGATCTATTGGATCACGCGTTCGGTCCTGCAAATCCCTATCGCAAAATATCTTGATTCAACGCCCGGCGAGCACGCCGACTTCGTGGCGCTCGTCGGTGGCCTCTTGCTCGTGGGCATCTCCGCGATCGCGATGTGCTGGGTCACGCAGGTGTGGGAGCTCTATGCGATCCACGCCGTGCACGCCATCGCGTTCGCGCTCTATTACGCTTCATGGCCGACGATCTACTCACGCCACTTGGACAAGGATGCTATCTCGCTCGACTGGTCGCTTGATTCATCGGTGGCGGGGATCGGTGCCGGCGTTGCGGGATTCCTCGGTGGCGTCATCGCGGGGACGTTGGGATACAACGTGGTCTTCGTGGCGGCAGGGATCATGGCATTCATCGCCGCGTTTGTGCTGCTTGCTGTGCCGGATCTGATTTTGCCAAAACCAACAACACCTGCCCGCGCCGCCATCTCCGCGGCCGAGACTACGGCGGAGCGCAAGCCGGGAGGCGAGGTGGCGTAGGGTTCATTGTGCTATTATTCTACTAATGGGAACTTTTTCTTGGAGCGGCCTTATTGTGAGTTTCATTCTAGGGTACGGTATCACTATTCTTGGTTTTTATATTTCCGCAAGAAGGCATAAAGAGAAGCTGGCATTATTGAGGGGCTCCGAGATAGGTATAATTGTGACGGCCATTCTTATGGTCTTCGGAGAACTCATGAACTCTCTAGGCCCTACTGGCACTCAGGGGGTAGGCGGAGTCTTTTTTATCATCATTTTCCCAATATGCGTTCTGCTTGTTATCCCTGCTTTTCCTCTAGGGATTTTAACATCGGAAAGTTCTCGGCTCGGAGTTAGACTCGTTGGCGCCATCGGGGTGCTTATAATTTCTTCAGCAATAATTTATGGGGCTTCCTTTGCTTGGATGTCTTGGGCTTTTCCCACTCCAAATGCTAATTCCATCTCGGCGTGCGACTCGCTTGGACAAACTCACGCGCAGGATATGACGAATATTGACGGCGCGTTAAAAAATATAGCGGGAAATTACCATCTAAATACTTCAAATGGGATTCTTACGTTGCTTTCTTATACTTGCACCATCGGCGCGATTCGAGATATTCAGAGGGTTTATGAAATTTATTTTCCAATAACCTCTACCGACGGGATGGTATATACGTTGGGCGATAATGAAAAAACAGCTCCTTTATCTATTGCCACCCCTCCTGTTACGCAGGAGCTTGCGGTCGACGAGCCCACATGGACAATTGGTTCGTCAGAAGTAATCGACCAATTTATGTCTACAGGAGGATCGGAATATTTCAAAACGTCGCTCGATAATTATTCTTCAGGCGATACATTTACATTACAGGCTGCTCTATATGCAGTTAATGGCGTACCGATATGGAATGTTAGCATACAGAATTCTTCTTTAAGCAAATCTTATAATGCAAAAACAGGGGTATTGTGTAGTAATACAGATTGCAGTGAAAATTAAAAAAAGACCAGTATCATTTGATATAGAATGATATCAATTTCAAACCAATCGGTCGCCGAAGTCCTGCGCCAGATCGGTGAGTATCTTGCGATGCAGCAGGTGTAGTTCAATAGCGTGACGATATGCTATTATTAAAATCATTAATAATGGATAAGGTCTTCTTGTGGTTACTCCTCTTTGTCCCGATCGCCGCATTCGCAGCTTTTTTTCACGCTTCCGCAACGACGATCTTTTTTCTTTCCGCGCTTGCCATCATTCCGCTCGCGAAATACATTGGGCAGGCGACTGAAGAATTGGCGGCGAGAACTTCCACCGCATTAGGCGGTCTTCTTAATGTTACTTTTGGCAATGCGACGGAACTTATTATCGGTATTTTCGCCTTGCACGCGGGTCTCATCCAAGTAGTAAAGGCATCTATCACGGGTTCTATCATTGGGAACCTTCTTTTAGTGCTTGGCACTGCTATGGTAGCAGGTGGAGCAATTCGCAAAAAACAAATATTCAATCGCGCAGGAGCGATGGCTGGAGGATCTACACTTTTTCTTGCGGCTACCGCCCTTACCATCCCCGCCGTCCTTCTTATGTCAGCCCCGACGACAAGCGGCGCGTCGATCGAACATCTGAGCATGCTCGTTGCAATTTGTCTGGTCATTCTTTATCTTGCGAGCCTTTTCTTTTCTCTTGTCACCCATAAACATCTTTATGCAGGTGAGGCGGGGGAAGAGGAAAGCAGTTGGAGTTTGTCCAAAAGTATCTGGATACTTCTTGGAGCGACCCTAGGCGTCGCGTGGATGAGCGATATGCTGGTAGGCACGATCGATACCATGGGGCGAACCCTTGGATGGACAGACCTTTTTATCGGCGTGGTGATCATCGCTATCGTCGGCAATGCGGCGGAACATACTTCCGCGGTCACTATGGCGGTGAAGGATAAGATGGATCTCGCGCTACAAATCGCGGTTGGCTCGGCAACGCAGATGGCTATGTTCGTCGCGCCGGTGTTTGTTTTCGTGAGTCTGCTTTTTAGAAATCAGATGACGCTCGTCTTCGACACCTTTGAAATTACCAGCATATTTCTTTCTATCGTGCTCGTGAATCTTGTCATTGCAGACGGGGAAAGCAACTGGCTTGAAGGAGCCCAACTTCTCGTGGCTTATGCGATAATAGCAATCGCGTTTTTTGTCCATCCATAAAATAGTCCGCGCGAGGTGGTAAACTGTATCTATGCCCTCCATCTCCAACCAATCCGTCTCCGAAGTCCTGCGCCAGATCGGCGAGTATCTTGCGATGACTCAAGTGCAGTTCAAGCCGCGCGCGTTCGAGAAGGCGGCGGAGACGGTTGGCGCGCTTACGGAAGAGGTTTCAAAAATATACGCGAACGGCGGAATAAAAAAACTGAAAGAAATTCCCGGCGTAGGGCAGTCCATCGCGGAAATAATAGAGGAGCTCATAAAGACCGGGCGCAGCACGGAATATGAAAAGTTAAAGAAAGCGACGCCGGTGCGCCTGGACGAGCTCGCGCGCGTGGAAGGGCTCGGGCCGAAGTCGATCCAAAAATTGTACCGGTCGCTCGGCGTACGCAATCTAAAGGATTTGGAAGTGGCGGCAAAAAAAGGGAAGATCGGCACGCTTGAGGGGTTTGGCAAAAAGAGCGAGGAAAAGATTTTAAAGGGAATCGGATTCGCAAAAAGTTCGGGCTCGCGATTCATCACTGGCTTGATGCTGCCGCAGATTCGCGAGATCGAAAAACGGCTTGCGGGCGTGGCGGGGGTGACGAAAGTGACCGTCGCAGGATCGGCTCGGCGGCGGCGCGACACGATCGGTGACATCGATATCCTTGCGGTTTCGTCCAAGGCCGCCGTCATCATGGACGAGTTCGTTAAGAAGACGCCGGGCATCATGACGGTCATCGCGCACGGCGCCACGAAGTCGTCCATAAAGATAAAACCGGGGATCAACATTGACCTGCGCGTGGTGCCCGCCGAATCATACGGCGCGGCGCTTAATTATTTTACCGGCTCAAAGGATCACAACGTCGTCATTCGCGCCCGCGCCATTAAAAAAGGATTAAAACTGAACGAGTATGGATTATTCAAAGGCGCACGCCGCGTAGCCGGTCGCACCGAAGAGGAGATATATAGAGCGCTTGGCATGGCGTACCCGGAGCCGGAGCTTCGCGAAAACACGGGCGAGGTGGAGGCCGCGGTGCGCGAGTTTGAGCATAAGAAGCCCGGCCTGCCGAAGCTGATCGGCTATAGCGATCTTCAAGGCGATTTGCAAGTGCAAACCGACTGGACCGACGGTGACGTTTCTATAGAAGTGATGGCGCGCGAGGCGTTCAAGCGCGGGCTGAAATACATCGTCGTCACCGACCACACGAAGCGCCTTGCGATGACGCACGGCCTGGACGAGAAGCGCATCCGCGCGCAATGGAAAGAGATCGATGCGGTCAACAAAAAACTGGCCGGCAAAATAAAAATATTAAAAGGTACCGAGTGCGATATCTTAAAAGACGGCACGCTCGACCTCGACGACGAGACACTTGCACAACTCGACGTCGTCGGTGTATCGGTGCACTCATTTTTTAATCTGCCGCGCGCCGAGCAGACCGCGCGCGTCAAGCATGCGATGTCAAATCCCAATGTGGACATCCTATTCCATCCCACTGGACGCATCATCAATCGTCGTCCGGCATATGACATTGATATCGATGAAATTATTTCAACCGCCAGGAAGACGGGCACTATTTTGGAAATAGATGCACTCCCCGAGCGCAGCGACCTCAAAGACGAATACATCCGCAAATGCGTGGAGGCCGGCGTAAAGATGTCCATCGACTCCGACGCGCACGCCGCGGCGCACTACGATTTTCTTGAATGCGGCATCGCGCAAGCGCGCCGCGGCTGGGCGGAGCGGAAAGATATCGTGAACGCGTGGCCGCTCGCGAAGATGCTCGCGTGGCTGAAGGGAAACTAAAAAAATAAAAAGAGGAGGTTCACAGGGGATCCTCCTCTCGGTTGGAATTCATGAGACACTTAGTTGTTTCGTACCGTACAATACCAAGAAGGTTTTTCAAATACCACTCTTCGCGGCTGCCGGCCTGGAGGATAAAATACGGTTGCTTTTGCGTTATCCGTATATATTTTTCACGGAAGATAGCCACAAAGAGCGTTTTTTCCCAGCAGTCGCCTCCTAGAACTATTTATGCCTGAGTATCGAATAATTGTCAAATATCGCTCAATGTGCTAAAATAGTTCCATGCCATCCTCTCGCGAACCCGACGAATCACAACGTATCCCCACAAAGAAACAGGTGGTGGCCGGTTTCGTGGTCTACCGCAAAACGACGGACGGAATAAAATTCCTTTTACTCTACCGCCGCGGCAATTACTGGAATTTTCCTAAGGGGCACTTTAAGCCGGGCGAGCGGAGCATTGATACCGCCCTGCGTGAGCTCGAGGAGGAGACGGGAATAAAAAAGACGGAGCTGCGTATGCTCCCGAACTTCCGCGCCTACGAAAGATTTTATTTTAAGATCGGTAACCAGGGGATTTACGACACCGTCATTTTATTCTTGGCGGAGGTGCATAAGGCGGACATTCGTATCGAGCCGCGCGAGCACAGCGGCTATGGATGGTTCCTTTATCACGACGCGCTCAATGTTATCGGCAAAAAATATGGCGACACGCGCAAGGTGCTCAAGCAGGCAAGCGATTATCTAAAGCCGCACAAGCGGCCGCCGGTGAAGATTGCCGGCGTCGCGGTGCCGCACGTTGTCGCAAAAGAGCCTTCCTCAAAAGAAGTAAGGAATCATTAAGTTACGGGCAAAATAAAACACCCTCTTCTTTTTTGGCCTAGATATAAGAATAACGGCCAAAAAAGAAGAGGGTGTTTTATTTTGCCTTCGTCGCAGACACCACCTCCTTAAAGACTTCCGGTTCGTGCTCTGCCAAATCAGCCAAAATTTTTCTATCGATCTTGATGCCCGCTTTTTTGAGCGCCGCGATAAATGTGCTGTAGTTCATCCCTTCAGGGCGGATGGCGGCGTTGATCTTGACGGTCCAGAGTTGGCGGAACGTGCGCTTCTTTTCTTTGCGTCCGCGGAATGCGCGTGACCAGGCGTGGAGCAATGCTTCCTTGGCGGCGCGTTCTTTGGACTTGCGGCCCCACTTAAAACCCTTGGTGTACTTAAGGGTTTTTTCGCGGTGCTGATGGGCATTTACTCCTCGTTTTACGCGTGGCATGGTGGTGGTTGGTCGGCAACTAGTTGTTCAAAATCGTTTTGAGCGGCATATCGAGCGAACGGCTCTTGCGGGAATCGCGATTCATCTTGCTGCTTTTGCGGGTCTTAAAATGGCCCACCCCCCCCCGGCGTCGGACGATCTTTCCGTTCTTTGTGATCTTTATTCTTTTGGTGACGCTCTTTGAGGGCATTTCAGTAAAATGAGCCGGGCGGCTCAATGACAGTAAGCTTACTATAGATTTCCCGGGTTGGCAATACCTCGCGCCTCAAATATCCCATCCGCGCGATGAAATTGACGATTGTCATATAAATGATATAATTACCCCCAGTACTTCCAGTAAGGAATTATGATGGTAAAGGAGTAATCGATGCAGGATCTACCAAGTATCAAAGTCGGTGATTCGTTCGAGAATCTCGAACCTCGGCAAGTTCGTGTCAAAAATCCGAATGGAGTTCGGAACGACGGGAACGTGTTCTACGCCTTCAATGAACGCACGTGGATCATGATGGGCGGAAAGTTTACCATCGTCGCTCTCGATGGCGATCAGATTCTCGTAAGGTATGAGAAGGGCAATGGCGAAAAAAGTAGGGGGAATGAGGCTGCCAACGGCACATTGTTCCTAGTGAATCATTGGAAACTCATAAAGATGACGGTGGACAAGCTTGAGAAATCATGGAAGACATACGAGCAGGAATACGTAAAGCGGCTTCTCGCGCGGGCTCAAGCAAGTTCGTCCTAGTAAAACACAGAACGGGCATACAGCAATAAGCTGTGCGCCCGTTTTTTACTTCTTTGCGATCTGCACCGCCGGGCCGTTGCCCAAAAACTTTGGTTCGTTAAGCTTCTTGTATTCCACGGGGATCAACGTTAAAAATTCCTTAAGCTTTTCCATCGCCCAATCTTTGTTGCGCTTCTCGCGGCCGCGCAGGCGCATGGTCACCTCCACGGGATGACCCTGTGCGAAGAACTTTTCCACCTGCTTGATCTTGACCATAAGGTCATTATGCGCGGCTTTGGCAGTGATCTGCACCACTTTCATCGCGGCGCCTTTCTGGGTGAGCCGCTCTTTTTTGATCCGCTTTTCTTCTTCGTAGCGGAACTTGTCGTAGCTCATCAGCCGCGCGACGGGCGGTTTTGCCGAGCCGGAGATCTCTATGAGATCGATACCGTCATCCGGGCGCGCGAGCGCGAGCGCGTCCGCGCGGGACATGACGCCGAGGTTCTCGCCCGTTTCGCCAATGACGCGGAGTTCCGGTGCGGTGATCTGGTTGTTGATACGTGGCTTAATAATGCATCTATTATATCAGCTGTGGTAGAATAATCAAAACATGGACGAAAACCCGATAACCCATCCCGGTGTTCCCGAAGATGTCTACCACACCATGGGGAAGAAGACCTTCTGGATATTTTTGCTCCAGCGCGTGCATGCGGCGTTCATTCTCCTCCTGCTCGCAATCGCGCTCTTTGTGATCGGCCAGCAACCGTTTTTGGCCACGACCCCGGTCGGCAACCTCACGGGCTATACGATGATGGGGGCGTGGATCGCGCTTGTGCTGTTCGTGGTGGTGTTCTCTATTACACTTCTTGTCGCGTGGCTCATCTATAATAATTATAAGTATTGCCTTGGCGACGATTCGCTCAAGGTCAAGCGCGGCATTTTGAATAAAGAGGAAGTGGCGATCCCGTACCGGCAGATCCAGGATGTGGACCTTCGGCGCGACCTTACCTTCCAAATGATCGGCCTCAGCCAGATCGTCATCCTGACCGCCGGCCACGATGAGGACGAGAAGCCCGGCGACGACGATACTGAGGGCATCCTTCCCGCGTTGGATAAGGATCTTGCCGAGTGGCTGCAAGCGGAATTGCTCAGGCGTGCGAACGTGCAAAAGGTGACGGAGGAAAATCAGGCGCAGTAAAAATCTTTTAGGGGTAAATAAACAAAATACCCTTCCGCCGGATTCTTCTTAGCACGAGGCGGAAGGGTATTTTGTTTATTTACTGCAGCACCCGCACCGTACCATCTTCATGCATCCCAAGATGATCACGAGGATCGGCCACGTGATGCTGACGAATTCTGCGGTCAAAACGCCGAGGGCTCCCAAGAGGAAATCCAAGCCGACGAGGATCAGAAACCACGGCATCGCTTTGTGATGAGGGCACTTACAGACCATGCCCTTTCCCGCCATCCTTTCTTCTTCCATAGTAAAGATTAAATTTTGATTAATTTTTCTCCGCCGACCTTTCGCGCTGCGTTCTTGTACCCTTTTATTATACCATTGCGTATGATATAATGGCGGCAGCCTTATCGAAGGCGCATGGGAGCGCATTGGCTTCGATAAAGATAATCCATGGGTTTGCGAGCCGTTGGCAACGCCGTAACCGTTGCACAACCTATAACTGCCAACTCTAACGTTGCAGCTCCGAAGTTCGCTCTGGCTTACGCCTAGCCCTTCGGGATCGGCCAGTCCGGGTTCCTTGGACTGATACCGGTCTTATATAAGGGGACTAGCGTCGGGTTGACGATCATACGCCCGGCGCGAAAATATGATCACTTCGCTTAGCATCGCTAAACTACGCTCGTAGACGGCCCATCGGCATTATCTTTACACGGCGGTTCGATTCCGCCCGCTTCCACTTGACCGGAAAAGGAAAACTAAAATGACTTGATATTCTTATGGATATTGAGCTTTTTGAGTTTGCCGAATTTCACCAAAATAGGGGAGTTGAGCGGAAAGGAAAACTTGGTGTGCTAAACTAAATGTAATGAAATCCCGAAACGGATTCGCAGCGGCGCTTGTCATTTTCCTTGTTATCGCACTCGTTGTGGTTGGCGGGATTTTGTACGTTCATTATGTATATTTGCCCAAGATGGCTGCACAGAATAGCAATATAAATCAGTCAGTCCCCATCACTTCTTCATCTACTACCGATACCGTTTCAAGCAACACGACTTCGTCTACAACCCCAACCTCTATCGTTGCTACTTCGACTCCCATCCAGCCTGCGATAGAAGCAAGGCAATGTGTGGCTAGCATGAATTGTTTCATCGCCGCCGCGCAAACTTGTACACCGGCAACCGTAGAGTGGACATCAACTAGTACGCTGTTCCAAGTCTTTACTCAAACGAGCCAAGCTCAACTTAAACTGGGCGGACTAAATTCCGCAGGCGCGTGTTCTTTTTCTGATCACGTGAATAGTTTGACTTTGAGCATCACGCCTCAAAATGAACAAGAATGGGAATCTGCTCAAGGTGTAACCGCTGCCCAGATTCAACAACAACTTCAAGCGACGCAGGCGCAAGAACAATCGTCAGTTGGATCAACGCTTACCTGTCCCGTGGTGCCAAAGACACTCGTACAGGCGCTTACCGCTTGGTCGAACGGAGCGTTTAGCTTTAGTGATCTCAATTCGGAAAACTGTATTGTAGTATCGGCCACTGGAACAAAGGCGTATGTTTCAACTAGTAATTATTAAAAAATAAATCTTCCTAGCTATGGACGAAAATAATATCGTAGAAGATCAAGGCGGGGAGCAGGTTCAAGCTCAGTCCCAAGAAAGTACCGGCGATAAAATAGTTTCCACTGCTTATAAGGTTGAGGGATGGCAGAATAAGATCGGTGCAGTTATTAATTATGTTGTGGGCGCGGTATTTCTTCTTATTGGGGGCATCGCGTCGTTATTGTTTAAAAGTTTTCTCCCGATTGTCATTGCTTCGCCGATCATTATCGGAACATTCTTGGGCGGCTGGTATTATTGGCGGCGGGGAAAGGTGCTTGTAAGGGAAGGAAAGTTTTCGGCGCCCTGGAAGGTTAATTAGGTTATCAACCCCAGAATCCTACCCTGCGCCTCCGTCATTAGGACATTACCGACATTAACTTGAGGGCAATATATAAATCCTTTACCAGAGTTTGCCAGTTGTCCGGTTCAGCTCCACTTGACCGGAATTGCCCATTTTATATGGGCAATTTTTGTGTGAGTCGAGCGGAATGGGAAACTTTTCTATGCCGATTTTGGGGCGTTGTAATGACCCGGGCTCTGGAACGGCATCCATCACAAAGGGGTACATGAACAAGGCCGATCATATAAATTAAACTAATCAATAAAGTAAAATGGACATATCATCTATGTTTTCTTGGGCATCTCCGGTGGGCATAGGGATTTGGATGGCGGGTTTGGGTATCTTTTTTTGGGGTCTCGGCAGGTTCGGACGTAAGAATTAATAAACAACCGCCATGCTTTCGTGCTAAACTCTATTTGAAAGGCCGATGCGCTTAACTGATCTCATCATAAAAACATGGTAAGAGGAAATTTTATCGGTGCGGCGATCGTTGCGATCATCTACACGGTCTATCTCGTATGGAACCCCCTGCCATCGCGCCCACAAGAAGCAATAGTGTTGGTGGTTCTTAATGCGTTGACCATCGTGTTGTTGTCTTTTGCGTTCAAATAGAAAGAAGCGAAACAAGCATTTACCGCCGGATATTTTATTATGGATATTAAAAAATCTCTCGGCAAGATTGTTTTCTTCGATGTGCGGCAGGATCTGTCGGGCTTGACCGACGGCGCGCGGGAAGCGCTGCATCATTGCGTACGCGCGGCGGAGATCATGACCGATCTCTATCTGGCGCAAATGGATCCGGAAAACGCTGCGCGGCGTGCGGCGTTGGAACAGCGCACGGACGATGAAAGCGAAGATCTTTTAAAATATTTTAATGTGAACGGTGGGCCATGGGATGGGTTTGATGAGGACAAGCCGTTCATCCCCGGCGTCGGTGCGATGCCGAAGGCCGGTGCATTCTATCCCGCCGATCTTACGGACATGGAGTGGAATGAATGGCTCGCGGCGCATCCCGCCGATCGGAAAAATTTCGAGAGTCGCGCCACTGTTATTAAAAGAACCAGCGAGGGCGGTCTTGCCGCCGTGCCGTACGCCGCGGAATATGAAAAGTTCCTTAAAGAAGCGGCGGACGAGTTGCGCGCCGCCGCCGCGTCGTTGCCCGACGGCACGCTCAAAAAATTTCTCGAACTGTGCGCCGGCGCATTCCTTTCAAATAGCTATTGGGACAGCGACATCGCGTGGATCGACACAGACGGTAATCCGTTCGAGGTGACGATCGGGCCGTATGAGGTGTATGCCGATGGGGGCCGCGGCATCAAAGCGACCTTCGAGGCATTTATCGCATTGCCGGATAAGGAGGCGACGGCGGAGATCCAAAAATTTTCTGCGGCATTGCCGGAGTTCGACGCGTTCCTTGCGGCGCGGTTCGGATATAAAACAAAAGGCACGGCGACGCCGATGGAGGTTGTGCGCGACGTCTATCGCGGCGGCGAAGCGGCGTTCGGCAGGCAATTCGTCGCGTACAATCTTCCCAACGACCGGAAGATCCACGAGGCTAAGGGATCGAAGAAGGTTTTTTCGCGCACCATGATGGAGGCGAAATTTTCCATATTAGGCACGCCGATCGCGGAGCGGCTCATGCGGCCCGATGCGTTGAAGCATCACCAGTTCCGCAATCGCCTGCTTTTTGTGTTGGGCCACGAGCTCGCGCACGGCATCGGCCCCGTGGGTTTTGAGCTCGCGCTGAAAGATCTCCACTCGATGCTCGAGGAAGCAAAGGCGGACATGCTCGGCGTCGCGCTACTCGATCACTTCCATAAAAAGGGACTCGTCACCGACGATGAACTTTTTGGCGCGGTGGTGAGCGAGGTGATCACATTCCCAACGGGATGGCGCGCGAGCTACACCGAAGCACATTCTGCGGGGTCGCTCATCGAATATAACTGGTTGAAAGCGCACGGTGCCGTTCGCTACGACGAGATCGACGGTAAGTTCGATATCGATCCGGAGAAAACGCTCGCGGCGATGATCGCGCTCGCCGATGAATTTTTAAAGATCCAGCGGGAGGCGGATTATGAAAAAGCTTCCGACTTTGTAAAAGAATGGGGATTTGTCTCGCCGGAGGTCCCGCAGATCGTTGAGCGGCTGAAGGATTTGCCGATAGAAGCGCATCCGGTGTGGAAGATATAAAAAAGAGCCGGAGAAAAAAATCTCTCCGGCCCGGATCGGCCAACGGAATTATGCCTCCGTGACCTGTAGCATCTGGGGTGTTGACCGACTCCTTGCCGCTTCATCCGCGCGCGCTTTGGCGAGTGCCTTGTTCAAATAGGGTTGAACTTCCCCCGGACAGACCCGTGAGTTGCCGGTCCGTTCGTCCGTCAGTGTGTCGAGCTCTTTCAGCATATCGAGAGCCCAGCAACCCATGCTGGTCGCCTCGTCGATCCCTGTTTTGAACGCAGTCACCAGCTTCTGGCGATTGGTTCTGGTTTCGGCAGCGGGCCCATTTTTCGATTGCCGAAAAAGAGCCTTGAGGTATTCGTGCGTGATCGTTAGATCCTTCAAGTAAGCCCCCATCGTTGATTGTGAAGTTGCAAAAGACAACTATAAGGCTTGCCTGATAATTCGTCAAATATTTGGGCGCTATAATATTTGTACTA
>Ga0182030_10020451_pt1 | contig 12489 bp, 10 predicted proteins | sample 812S3MmetaG_FD_121299 | JGI IMG/M metagenome (GOLD analysis project Ga0182030, IMG submission 121299) | Permafrost microbial communities from Stordalen Mire, Sweden - 812S3M metaG (Illumina Assembly) | ecosystem: Environmental > Terrestrial > Soil > Wetlands > Permafrost | place: Sweden... | reverse complement strand
GGCAATCTTCTTTTGGGTGACGCTTACCGACGAAGCGAGCAAGAAAGATAATCTGTTGAAAGCTACCCAGGCCTTCCAGAATGTGCTCGACGAGCGCATCGATTTTCGAGACGATTGGGATCTGATCCCCTATTTCAACTTCCGTAGCGAATCGGAGCAAGCAGTCCTAAAGGGCGAGGTCTACGCGTAGTTGAATGGATCTCGTTTCTTTCCCTTGCAGGCGAATTCGGAGCGACCTCGTGATCGGTTTGCGCGTGAATTGCGCCGCTGACGCGCGCACCAGAAATTCTTTTGCCGACATTGTGGGACTCCGCCGGATGGAGAGGCACAGCGTTTTTGCATGACCCGAGCGGTACCCAACCTCCCGGTCTTGGTTTTCTGTTCGACAACATAAACGCTGGGACACGGATTTTTTCGGGATGGCGGGAGTACCTCGGGAGAGTCGATGAATATGAGGAGATCAGGGTTTCGATTGTCCGAGGAGACGTGTTAGGTCTGCCGTCGGGATACTCCTTTCGTAGACCTTCTGCAGCTTCTCCAGCGATCGGCTGACGATGCCGGCGACCGTGGTAACGGAACTTCCCAGGATTTCGGCGATCTCGCGATAGCGCAGTCCTTCGGAGCGGAGATGCAGGGTCTGCCGAACCTGATCGGGGAAAGAAGCAAGAGCGGCAGTGAGGCGATCGTGCCGGTTGCCGTCCAGGACACTTTCTTCCGGATTCGGCCGCGGGTCGACCGGGTCTTCGTGCGGCAGAGGTACCAGGCCGAAGAGATCCTCAGGCTTTCTTCTTTGGGATCGATGGTGGCGAAATGCCAGATTGCGGGCCACGCGGAAGATCCACGCTTTCAGATGCTGGTCGGGCTTTTTCTGTTGAACGTGGCGGAACAAGCTAAGAAACACCTCCTGGACAACCTCCTCGCCTTCGGTGGGCTTGAGGCCGAGCGACAGCAAATATCTGAGGAGGGGGAGGCGCAGTTCGTCAAAGAGCTGAATGACCCGATCTTCAGTGCGAGACGGCGATCGCTCCTGAGACGAGATATTGGCTTGTAAGGAAATCCTCGCCGTCGATTCTGAGCAATTCGGCACCATGAACAGTTAGGGCCGAACGAGAGATCGCGTCGAACCCACAATTGATCATTCCCGGTAAGACGCCGGATTTCCGTGAACATCCCGTGAATTTCGTTTCGTTTGTATTACGTTTTGACGTGAATATGGATCATGCAATCGCGTCAACGACCAGTTCCAGCACGGACCCGGTTCAGCTGAGCAGTGCCCGCTCAGGCAGCACTTGCCCGCCATAAAGGAAGAAGAAGAGACACCCGCCCAAACTGCAAATGGGGGCGATTCCCAGGCCGGGAGACTACTTGACAGAGAGGCTGCCGCCAAAGCTATTGCGAAGTGATGACTGCGTTCCGCGAGTTCCGCTTCGAGTTGGCGGACTTGGAAGAGGAACATCGCGATACGCAACGACCAGCAGGGTGGAAAGCTGCTTCTCAGGACGGAACCGAACTTACACACAGATTCCAGAACATCTTCCGCAAGAAAGCTCATCGCCCCCTTTACTGTGCCATCTCCGGAGGCGGCGGCAGCGTGACCTTTCCCGTAGCCGCCCATTCCACGCCGCGTACGAAGGTCACGCGGAAACCGTCGCTTTGGGCCGCCTTCGCGCTGTGCCCGATCATGGTGGCAAACACGCGCCCGGAGCCGGCCTGGACAGTCCACATGAGAGGCTCGTTCTGGCCAGGACCTTCCAGCGGGACCTTGGACTTTCCTTCGTAGAGAGCGTGGTCGTCCCACGCGGTCGCGAGCACGTGGTAGCTGCCCGCCGGCTGCATCTGCATGTTCGCGTAAAGCTCGTCCTGAGTCTCTAAGAAGCTCTTCTTGAGCCCGCGCGTGATGGGATGATCGCGATCGGTGAATTCCACCGTGAAATCGTGAATGGGAGCATGGTGCGCTCCGCGGTAGTAATTGCCGCCGCAGAGGCGCGCGTACTCGGGCCAATCCTGAAACGCCCCGGTGGAGTGGTGATAGACCACTAACCCTTTGCCACCTTGCACGAAGTCGAGCAGGGTGCGGCGCGAGCGCTCCGTCCAGTGATCGGCGGGCGCCTTATCGTTGTAAACGAGGACCGCCACATCGTAAGGCGCCAACGACTCCGGGCCAGCATCGCGGAACTCTTCAGTAGTCCGAACCTCGAAGATGCCGGCAGCGTCGAGGTACTGTCGCATCGCGGCCGTGGCCCCTCGCCAATCGTGATCGTCGCGCCCGGTGACGATGAGGACCTGAATCTTGCGTGGCGGCGCGGGCGTGCCCGGTTGGGCGAACGCCGACGCCACCAATAGCACGGGAAGCACCAGGTATCGAAGCATCGAGAGCGCCCTCACAGCGGCAGCACCAGTTCGCGCTCCGGGTCGAAATGAATGCGCCGGCGCTCAAAATACGAGAGGTTGGCGAGATGCGCGGCTTGCGCCGACCGATGGCCGGCCGCGACGTCGCCATTCGGTGCGCGGCGACTGCGGCAGCATTCCAGGAAGTTCTGGACGTGCTCCTCGACGAGGTCGGTTTGGCAGGCTACCTTCACGGAGTCCCCTCCGCCCGCCGGAAAGAATTCGAACTTGGTGCGGTTGATGAACAGATGGCCTTCGGTCCCGCAGAACTCGATGCCTTCGCGCTCGATGCCCGCCTGCGGCGTGTTGAAGTACGTGCAGATCCAGTTGCCCGGGTATTCCAAGTGCACGTTGAGAGTGTCCGGCACGGTGCGGCCATCGTGCGCCATGAAGATGCCGCCGGCGGCGTCGGCGCCGATCGGCCCGTCCTGCCCCATGAACATGTGCACCACATCTACCCAGTGGACGAACTTATCGGTCATGATTCCGCCATTGAAGTCGATATAGTTGCGGAAATTGAAGAACTGCGGCGGGTCCCAGGCGCGCCACTTTACGGCGCCCAGATAGCGATTCCAGTCCAGATCGGCTGGCTTGTTCTCCATCCCCTTGGGGACGCCGTGGCCACGAATCTCGTCGGCGGGAGTGCTCGGACGCGGGGTGGGCGGCGGCGTACTGCGGACCTGTCCGCCGCCATCGAACCACCACGTCCGCACCAGGTTGATCTTGCCCAGCTTGTTCTTGCGCAGATACTCGTTGCGCGCCTGGATGTAGTGCGTGCCCGACCGCTGCTGCGCTCCGGTCTGGCAGATGCGCTCGTTCATGCGCGCGGCGCGGATGATCTGCGGTCCCTCTTCCATCCGCAAGGTGAGGGGCTTCTCGACGTATACGTCCTTGCCGGCGTTCAGCGCGTCGATGGCGATCGTGGCGTGCCAGTGATCCGGCGCGGCCACCACCACCGCATCGAGGCCGGGCATTTCGAGCACCTTGCGGTGATCGCCGAAGAGCTTCGCGTCCGGGCAGACGTGCTGCATGCGGACCGCACGGGTTCGGTACACGTCGCAGAGTGCCGTGAACGGCCCGTTGAGTTTATCGAACGCGGTCTGCAGTTGGCCGCCGCGCGCTCCGCAGCCGATGAGTGCCACCGACAAGCGGTCGTTGGAGCCGAGCACGCGGGAGTAAGAGACTGCTGTCATAGCTGCGGAAGTGATCAGATTACGGCGTGTCATGTAGTTTCCTCTCTTTGCCTAGAATGTGTATTTCAGGGCTAACTGAATTTGGCGGGCCGGGAAGGTCTTCGTGATGGTGCCGAAGGTGCTCGTGGAAATGTTCGCCGCGGCCGCCTGGAAGTTGGTTTTGTTGAGGACGTTGAAAGCTTCCGCGCGGAACTGCAGATTGCGGCCCTCGGTGATCGCGAACGATTTGTCGATCCCCAGGTCGAATTGGTAAATTCCGTCGCTGCGCCCGATGTTGCGACCCGCGCTGCCAAACGGCTGCGAGATGTCGGGCACCGCGAATGCTGCCAGGTTGAAGTAGTGCAGCGGCGTCCGCTGATCGGACGGCAGGAACGGATTTCCCACCAGGTTCGGCCGCATGGACAGGGTCGAACTTGCCACCGATCCCGCCGTGCTGGGAGTGTAGGTGAAGTTGATGGGCTGGCCGCTGATGGCCGTGTTGATTCCCGAAAGCCGCCAGCCGCCCACAAAGGCGTCGGCAACCCCGGACATTCCGGCACCGAATTTCCGTCCTTTGCCGACCGGCATGTCCCAGACGAAACTGGTGGTGTTCTGGAACGGCAGGTCGTAGTCGGAAACCGCGCGGTACGAATTCCAGTTGCGGAAATTCATGTAATAGTTCGAGCCGTTGCCTGTTTCCATATTGGAAGGGGCGATGTCGATGGACTTCGACCAGGCGAACGAGTTGAGCAGCGAGAGACCGTTGGAGAATCGTTTTTCCAGTTTGGCCTGCAGCGAATTGTAGTGAGAATTGGCCTCGTTAAAGGAGGTTTCAATTTCGCTGAAGTTCTGAACCGGGCGGCGCGCGTTCAAGCTCAAATTCTGTCCCGGCAGATTGGGTACCGCCTGGTTGTAGTCGCCCAATTGATAGACGTGCGTGCCGTGGTTGCCGACGTAGCCCACGTCGAGCGTCAGGTCGCGCGCCAGTTCCCGCTGGACGGTGAAGTGCCAGCTTTGTACGTAAGTGCTCTTGGTGTTCTTGGGAGTGTAGTGGATGTTGGTGTTCGCCGTAGTAAAGTTCGATGACGAAGTGAATCCCGCCGGATAGCCCAGCATCGTAGGGCGGAAGCACCCAAGGTATTGGTCGCCGACGCACAAGGGCTGCGACGGTGTCTGGCTGAGGAGTTCATTTACGACGTACGGGCCGTTGTAGGCCAGCAGGTTCTCGCGCCCGGAGCGATTGAAGTGCTCGAAGCTGATGCCGTAGGCGCTGCGAATTACGGTCTTGCGGTCGATGTTGTACGCCACGCCGAAGCGCGGCGCGAAATTCAACGGATCGGGATTCACCAGCGCGCGGTTATAGAGCGAACCGCCCTTAGCCAACACCAGGCTGTTGGTGGCCGGGTCGAAATTGCTCAGGTGGTTGTAGGCCTCGTACTGCGGCGTGGCGAATTCGTAACGCACGCCGGCGTTGATCGTCAGATTGTGGGTGACGCGGAAATCGTCCTGGGCGTAGGCGAAGTACATCTGCTGCAGGTAGTGGAACAGGCCGTAGCTATTCATGTTGTAGGAGTCGCGCGCGCCGAAAAGGAAGTCGGCGAAGTTGTAAATGTTGTTGCTCTTCGCTCCCGTGGGACGGCTGAACTGGCCGGCATACGTGTCCTTTCCGGTCAGCGGATTGAGGTCGAGGATCTCGGTGGAGATGTGCTGATACTCCACTCCTGCTTTGAAGGTGTGGCGTCCCTGAATGCGCGAGTAGCTGCCTTTGGGGTCGATCACTTCGGGATACTGATGCTGGCCGGAATTGTGGCCGAACGAAGCATATCCCGTGATGCTCTGCGTGTTGAGTCCGGCGGCGATCGGTTTTTCTTCCGGCGTGCCGGGAATGCCGTAGAGGGCCAACATGCCTCCGGTGCTGTTCAGCTCCGAGGCTTTGAAATCCGCGCCTTCCATCCGGGTGAGCCCCATGCGAATGTCCACCACCGAGCTCGGATCTACAGTCCAGTTTGAGCCAAGGGCGATCGAGCGGTCGTAGCTGCGGAAGAGGTCGGGGTCGCCGCCGGATGGTCCGGGAATGGTTGCCCCAACGGTCTGGTTCTGCAAGCGGGCGCTGAAACGGCCGAAGAATGTCAGGTTCTCTTTGAGGTAATAGTCGATGCGTCCATCGCCCTTGTCGTTGGGGGTAACCGTTGCCGGGGAGGACTGATAGTTGTTGGCAGTACCAGGCAGATTCGCAGCGGGTAGTTGCGACAGCACCTTCGCTGCGAAGGATGTGATTTGATCGGACGGCACGACGCCGTTCTGGTACACCACGCCGGTGTATGGATTCGCGATGGGCGTGCCCAGATTGCCCTGAATTTGAGCGGCCGTGGGCAGGGTGGAATATGCGAGGGTGTGCGCAGCGCTGCGGAATCCTTCGTAGTCTGCGAAAAAGAAGAGCTTGTTCTTGCGAATCGGGCCGCCCAAATCGCCGCCGAACTGGTTCTGCACCAGGGTCGGCTTTTGGCCTCCCACCGGCTGGAAGAAGCCGATGGCGTTGAGTTCGGTATTGCGCAGAAACTCCCACGCCGCGCCGTGAAGCACATTCGTGCCATTCCGGATGCTGGCATTGATCACCGCGCCGGCTGCGCGCCCATACTCCGCGCTGTAGTTGTTGGTGTCGAAGCGGAATTCCTGCACCGCGTCAGGCGCCGCCTGCACCACCTGATAGGAGAAACCCTGATTGCTGGTGCCGTAGGCGTTGTTGTCGAGACCGTCCAGGTTGTAAGAGTTGAATGCCGAACGCATGCCGTTAACGTCGTAGGCGCCATCGCGTGCGGCGGTGTTGCTCTGCACGGCCTTACGCACTCCCGGCGCGAGCAGTGCGAGATCGGCATACTCGCGCCCGTTTAGCGGAAGATCGACGATGGTGCCGTGCTCGATGACTTGGCCGCGGTTGCTGGTATCGGTCTCCAAGGCGGATGCCGCTTCCCGCACGTCGATGGTCTGGGTAAGGTCGCCTACTTCGAGATGCAGGTCGACGCGCTGGCGCGCCGCGACGTCGGCGGCAAACTCTTCGGTTGTCGCGGTCTTGAATCCCTGAGCCTGCACGGTGACGCGGTAGCGGCCAACCGCCACGCTGAGAAAACTGTACTCCCCTTTCTCATTGGTGGAACCTGTTTCCGAAACACCCGTTTGGCTGTTCAACAACTTCACGGTCGCGCGCGGCACGGCGGATCCCGAAGGATCGGTCACCGTCCCCAGCACGGTAGCGTCGAACTGGGCGAAGGCGGAGGCAACCAGAAGCAGTGAGAGTGGTGCGAGAAGACGTATTTTCATTGTTCAGACTTCCTTTTAGAGAGCGGCCGGGGCTGCGGCGTAGTGCCGGGCCAGCGCCGCATTCCATGCAGGTTGATCGGTCAGCCGGTCGTACATCCCGACGATCACGGCGTCGGTAGGCTTGATGTTGGCAAAGGTCTCAGAGAATGCGCGCTCCACCTCTTCCGGTGTTTGCGCGCGGCGCCCGGCGGCCAGAATCTTGAATGCCAGACATGGCTTGCGCGTCTGGCGGACGATGCGGAACATGCGTGCCGGATCTTTCGGCAGATACACTTCGCCGACCGGCAGCGGCGCTTGTCCGAGCAGAGCCTCCAGGTCGGCCGCGCTGCGATGGCGCTCGTACACGCAGGTCTGGAAGTAGTCGACATCCCACCCTTTGCTCTCGATGGCGTCGAACACGGCGGGCATGTGTGACGAGACGCCCACTACCATTCCGGAATCGCGGATTCTCTTCAGGTAGTCGTGGATGCTGTCGAGTTCGCCGGCTTTGAACGCCTTGTCGGTAGCCTCGCCGTGGTGGGCGAGCGCGATGCAGCCCGCCTTGGCGAGCGCGTCGATCCTCACCGGATCGCCATGCTCCACGGCAATCAACTGCAGTGTGCCGCCTTCGGCGATCAGCCGGGCGTGGTACGGGATGTTCTTATAGCTCGCCTGCCAGGTGTCTATGCCCACTTCCTGACAGCGCTTCAGAGTTCGGTTCACTTGGTCCGGCGAGTAGTAGCGCTTCATCTCCTCATTGAGGATCACCGACATGTGAGAAGTGCCGTTGAAGCAGTTGTTCCCGCAGATCAGGCGAGACACCTGATGCTTTCCCAGTCGGACGCTTGGCAGCGTGCCGGCCGGTGCGGGCGCAGCAGCCGCAAGCGCGGTCGCAGCTGCGCCAATAAAGGTGCGGCGGGTAGTAGTTTGGGCCATGAAGAGAAACAGGATTATGGCATCCCAATATAAAGAAAACCTGAAGAAATCGCCGTGTCATCGAAAATTCACAGCACTGTCGCCGCCGCGTATTCCGCGTCCATGAAAATTTCGTGACAGCGGGTTTTCTTCAGACTGATTTAAGGCGAGAGTGCTCCAATGCTTGTAATCATGTCCGTCTCTAAGCTTGTGTGCGCCGTCTTCGCGCTAGCGTGCGCCGCCCCGATCGTCACGGCGCAAACCGCGCCATCCGCCGCGCCGCGAAAAATTCAGGTGTTGATCGTTACCGGGCAGGACGCCCACCCGTGGAGGGAAACGAGCCCGTTCTTGAAGGACATCCTGAACCAGACCGGGCGATTTGAAGTCCGCGTGACCGAAGAGTTCCGCGGATCCACGCTGGAGACGCTGAACTTTTACGATGTCGCGGTTCTCGTCTATTCCGACGAAAAACTGACCATCCCCAGATGGAGCCAGGCGACCAAGGACGCGTTGCTGACCTTCGTCAGTTCGGGCAAAGGTCTGGTGGTCTATCATCACTCCGCGGCGTCGTTTCAGGATTGGACGGATTTCGAAAAGCTGTGCGGATGTGTCTGGCGCACCGGGCAGAGCCATCACTCGCCGGTCCACGACTATCGTGTCGACGTCAAAGATTCCGACCACCCGATCATGCGCGGCATCGCGTCGTTCATGGCGAAGACCGACGAACTGTACGCCGGGCTGAAATGCCAGCCGCCCGCCAACTTTCACGTGCTCGCCACGGGATTCGACGACCATTCGCTGTATGTGCCGAAACCGCGCGAGGTGCTTCCCACCGGACCGTCGCAGGACGAGCCGTTGTTGTGGACCGTGCCCTACGGCGCTGGCCGCGTCTTCGCGACCATGCTCGGCAACGACATGAGGGCAGTGCGGACTCCTGGGTTCATAACCACCTTCGCGCGCGGAACGGAATGGGCAGCTACCGGCGCAGTAACCATCCCAGTGCCACCCGAGTTGGCGGGGCAATAAAGGGGAGGATGAATTGAAGTTCACTTGTCTGCTGTTGGCGGCCGCGTTTCCGGCGGGTGCCGTTCTGGCGGATTGGCCCACATTCGGTGGCGATCCGCAACGAACCGGCTGGGCACGCTACGAAACGCTTCTGGACCCGGGCAACGTGGGGACGCTCGAACTGAAGTGGAAGCTGCACCTCGATGACACGCCCAAGGAATTGACCTCTCTGGCCGCACCCATTGTGGCCGATCAGATAAAAACAGCGAAAGGTATTAAGGAATTCGTCATCGTCGCCGGCAGCTCGGACAATCTCGCAGCCATCGACGCGGATACCGGCAAGCTGGTTTGGCGGAAAACCTTCAGCGTCACGGGCACGCCTATCCAGAAGCCGAATACGCTTTGCCCTTATGCGCTGAACGCGACGCCGGTGGTGCAAACCGGACGGCCTAAAACCGTCTACGCCATCTCCAGCGACGGCAAGCTACACGCACTGAGCGTCGTCGACGGTGAGGACCGCTTCCCGCCGAAGCCGTTCGTGCCGGGATTCTCCAAGAACTGGAGTCTGAACCTGGTGGATGGAACTCTGTACACCGCGATCTCGCAGCGATGCAACGCCGTGATGTCGGGCGTGTATTCCATCGATCTCACCGCTCCCGACCAGCCGATTCGCTCCTTCGAAGCGGGCCGCCCCGGCATCTGGGGTCGCGCTGGAGTCGCCATCTCCCCATCTGGCAGCGTGTTCGGAGAAACTGGCGACGGCGCCTTCGCCCCCGACAAGGGGCAGTGGGCCGACACTTTCCTCAAGCTGTCCGTGAAAGAGCTGAAGCTAACCGATTACTACACACCTACTAATCGGGAATGGCTCACGCGCAAAGATCTCGACATGGGCAACATCACTCCGGTGGTGTTTCCCTTCAAAGGTAAAGAATATCTGGTGGGTGCCGGGAAGGAGGGCCGGTTGTTTCTCCTCGACACCGCATCCATGGGTGGCGAGACGCACCGCCAGCCGTTGTATCGAAGCCCGCTGCTTACCAATGAGGAAGTGAATCACGCCGGCCATGGCTTCTGGGGATCGTTCGCCAGTTGGGAGGACAAGGACGGGACGCGCTGGCTTTACGCGCCGGCCTGGGGTCCGCCGCACACTTCGGCGCCGCCTTTCCCCCTTACCAATGGCGACGCGCAGCACGGAAGCGTGATGGCGTTTCGGGTGGAGATCAAGGACGGATCGGCAGTGCTGTCGCCGGCCTGGATTTCGCGCGACCTGAATGTGCCTGAGCCGCCGATAATCGCCAACGGCGTGGTGTTCGCACTCTCCAGCGGTGAAGACGTCCGCCAAGCGGATGAAGCTGGTAATGGGCATAACACAGCCGAGCGCCTGGCCGGGTCCGGCAAAGCAGTTCTCTACGCCCTCGATGCCCGGACTGGTCAGGAACTGTTCAACAGCGGCGACACGTTGACCTCGTTCACGCATTTCGGTGGCCTCGCCGTCTCCAACGGGCGAGTGTTCGTGACAACTTGGGATGGCAACGTCTACGCGTTCGGACTGAAGGCGGAGGACCGCTGACGTCTGGCTGCCGGTGGGAGTTCCAAAGATCGCCGTCTGGGGGCAATGTACGATAAGCCCGCTTGTCATTCCCCTGGTGGCCGCCAATCCACGAGCAGGGCCTTATCCGACTGCGTGGACATGCAACGCCGTCCCACGAGGGGTCCTCTGCGGGGCCATTGGATCCATTTCTCGGCTGGGTATAGGCCGGGCCAACGAACTACGGCCTCAAGCTCCTCAATTTGCGGATCACTTCGTTGCCCAGGCGGACATAGAAGAACCCGACGAGCAGGATAGTCGCGAAGCACAAGGCCGCCACGACGTAGTCATACCTCTGAAACCGGCCCTGGCCGGCTCCATAGAGAAATAGCGGAGCAAAGGTTATCGCGACGCCTTGGAGCGTGCCCACGACCCAGTAGAGAGGAGAACGAGCTCGTTTCAACCACTTGGAGTCAATTTCGATGCTCACGGTGCTCATTTGACGCCATCTTAACAGTTCGCGCAGTCGCCCATCCCCGCGGTGGGATGTGCAGTGGGAGGATTTGCCCTTTACCGATAAGCCTATCGGGAGTTTCACCGCAGCGACCTCCGCAATTGTCGTCTGGGAGCTACGATAGCTGCATGGGTCCACGCCATCGCCGAGTCCGGCTCATGCGGGCGATTATCCCCTTTGCTATGGTCTGCGCCATCTCCACCTCAGTGGCCATCAGCTCTCAGCGAAACATCTTGGAAAGGCTGGAAGGCAGGGACCTCTGGAAACACCATCCAAAACAAGCTGAATCGATGGAGTTGCGGAAGCTCGTCGGAAACGTTTCTAGAGGCTTCATGATGGAGCCCGTTCCCTGGCACATCTGGAAAACGACCCACAACGGCCAAACGCGCTATGTTGTACTGCTGGGCGAGGATCTGATGATTATTCCGGGAGGCACTTCTGCCACCGTTCAACTGTTCGACCAAGCTTCGACAATAATTCGAAGCTGGTCGTTTCAAGCGGGCTGGCGAAACGGACTGACCGATGCGTCCCTCGCATACTCCACGGAGCTGGATACCGACCTCCTCACCATTCGCACCGCTCCCGTCATTAACGGGCGCGACATTACGGAGGAGTATTTCGCAATTGGCGGAGGCAGCTTGCGTTTAGTTCGGCTGGAGGACAGCAAGGGCACCGCCGTGCAGAACGAATACGTTTTCCCAAACTATGAGATCGGCATCGTCCCCTCCGCGAAGTCTGTGCAAGACTGGATTGGTCTACTGCAATCGAAAGACAAATCAGATGTGTTATCGGCTTTGGTATTCCTCGGCGGGCAGCACCTAGATGGAAAGGACCGCATGATGCTACCAGAGCCCCATGAGAGCAAGTACGCGGCGCTCTTTCAACAGCTCCTTGCCGACGAAGGCATTCGAGACTTGATTACGCAATTAACGAAGTCCGATAACGGATGGATTCGCGACGCTGCGATTCTTGCGTCTCGAGGGCCGCACGAACGCCCGTTACGCTAGAATTCCGGTTCACAAAACAGGCTCCGGCTTCCCGGGAGTCTCGGCTAGATTAGCCAATGAAGGTCTGTAATCAATCTGGAGCCGTAGCCTAATTCAGTGAAGCAGCCGAGGAGGATTGTTGCTTTGGCAAATGCGAAAGAGATCTCGAATCTCGTTGAACGCGAAATTGACCGCATAATCGACACCAGGGCCAAGGATCGAGTTCGCGAGCTACTGGTGGTTCCCTACGCGGTTGAGCGATTGTGGGATTATGGAGCGCCGGACCAACATTTTACATGCTGGACTGTCCTGGAACACCGGGATTGCGTTTTGCGATCAGGGCTTCGGCCCCTCGTATCCGTGGGGGGCTCGTGTTCCTGTCTGGGCCGCACATGAACATTGGTATGGACTGCGGCTGGTTCGTGTCCCTCGAAGAGGCGTTCCGCGACAGCATGGCGTGGGCTGAGCCAAATCCCGAGGGCTACGAGGTTCATTAAAGCCGCTGAGTCCATGAGCTTCGCTTGTGGACAAAAGACGTTACCGGTAAGTGACCCAACGTCTAGCCCGAAGTTCCCGCCGTTTTTAGCGCTGTTTTCCTCGTAAGGCCTTGAAGGGCTTGTAGATCTGGATTTACATCGGCGCAATTATGTACCCATGTAAATAGGACAGTTATGTCTTGTATTATTG
>Ga0182030_10020450_pt1 | contig 12489 bp, 12 predicted proteins | sample 812S3MmetaG_FD_121299 | JGI IMG/M metagenome (GOLD analysis project Ga0182030, IMG submission 121299) | Permafrost microbial communities from Stordalen Mire, Sweden - 812S3M metaG (Illumina Assembly) | ecosystem: Environmental > Terrestrial > Soil > Wetlands > Permafrost | place: Sweden... | reverse complement strand
TTGATAGTGAAGGCGAACTATCAAAACCAGCCTGCTGTCGTCCGTTTATCCTGCTAGCAGGCGTTGCGGTAAACGGGCTTAGCCACCGATGGGTGCTAAGACGAGCGGCATGGCTGGGACAGCGGGAGCCAACATAATTGGTCCCACAATTTCGCCAGCTTTTGCCATAAGACGCTGATTTTCGTTAGCGTTTAATTTTTGCTTAGATTATTTTACGAGGCCTACCAAGCTTCCTCGACACGCGACCTATACCCGACTAACACAAGTCGAAACCAATCACCCCCATTAGAAAGAACAGATACAACTATATTATAACTCAAGATTATACTTTTTGGTAAATTTTGATGGGGTGGGGCTTTGTTGTTCTTTCAGAGATTGCTTCGTCGCTGCGCTCCTCGCAAAGACACCAACTTTACGCCAAACGAAGCAATTGGGCCTATTGACACTGATAACTCATTTTCTATTCTTGACTGACCTGTCTATTTCTCTTTTGATCTCGCGTTTCTTGATGTCGTCGCGTTTATCGTATAATTTTTTGCCCTGACCTACGGCGATCTCTACCTTGGCCCAGCCTTTTTTGTTGAAATAAATCTTGGTGGGGATCAGTGTCAGCCCTTTGCGGGTCAAATTTCCGTTGATGCGTTCCAGCTCTTTGGCATGCACCAAAAGTTTGCGTGGGCGGGCTGGTTCTTCATTCAGGTAAGACGCCTGCTCATAGGGATTGATGTATAGATTGTAAAGATAGAGCTCTCCCTTTTCGATATGGGCAAAAGCATCCGTGAAACTGGCGCCCCCGGCACGCAGGGATTTGACCTCACCGCCGTTTAAGCACAAGCCGCATTCCCATTTATCGAGAAGAAAATAATTGTGATACGCTTTTTTATTGGTGGCTATCGTTGTCATGAATATAAATTATAGCAGCGGAGGCTTCTTGTTGACAGACAAATTTCATACCGTTATACTGAAAGTCCTGTCAGGTCACTTTCTGGCAACAAAATTTGAAATTTTGCCGGGGTGGCGGAATTGGTATACGCGTACGTCTCAGAAGCGTATGGCGAAAGCCTTGAGAGTTCAAATCTCTCCTCCGGCATTTTTTAAACCCCCTCCCTAACCCTCCCCACTGAGGGGGAGGGAATAAATAGGTGCTTTTATGAGTGATGATGTGAACGTTAAGAAAAAATCCGTGATGGATGATGTCGAACTCAAGGATTGGTTAGCTTCCCTTGATTACGTCCTGAACAGCGGAACACCTGACCGGGTACAATATCTCCTGCAGCAACTCCAGATCCGGGCCCAGGAATCAGGCGTAACCCTTCCTTTCACTTATAATACTCCTTACATCAACACTATTTCCAAAAGCAAGCAATTCCCCTTTCCCGGAAACCGCGAATTGGAACGCCGTATTAAATCCATTGTCCGTTGGAATGCCATGGCCATGGTGGTGCGAGCCAACAAACTTGCCGAGGGCGTGGGAGGGCATATTTCAACCTATGCCTCCTCTGCCACCCTTTATGAAATCGGTTTTAATCATTTCTTTCGTGGGGCGAGCAGCACCAATGCCGGCGACCTGGTTTATTTTCAGGGGCATGCCTCTCCGGGTATTTATGCCCGTGCCTTTGTGGAAGGCCGCTTGTCGGAAGCCCATTTAAGTAATTTCCGCCGGGAACTTGCCACCGGTGGCGGACTGTCTTCCTATCCTCATCCATGGCTGATGCCTGGTTTTTGGCAATTCCCCACGGTTTCCATGGGGTTGGCCCCGATCATGGGTATTTACCAGGCCCGCTTTAACCGCTATTTGGAAGACCGCGGTCTTAAGCCCAAAGATGACAATAAAGTCTGGGTATATATGGGCGACGGAGAATCCGATGAGCCTGAATCTTTAGGCTCCTTGACCATGGCCTCCAGGGAAAAATTGGATAATTTGATCTTTGTCATCAATTGCAATTTGCAGCGCTTGGACGGTCCGGTGCGCGGCAACGGCAAGATCATCCAGGAATTAGAAGCCCTTTTCCGAGGGGCAGGCTGGAACGTGATCAAGGTCATATGGGGTGAAGATTGGGACAGCCTATTAGAGAAAGACACCGAAGGCCTTTTGGCCCGGCGCATGGGAGAAGTGGTTGACGGTGAATACCAAAAATATTCCGTTTCATCCGGCGCCTACATCCGCGAGAAATTTTTTGGAAAAGACCCCCGCCTGCTTGAGATGGTGGCCCACTTATCCGATGAACAGATCGCCAAAATGAGGCGGGGCGGGCATGACCCTGAAAAAGTTTATGCCGCTTATAAAGCCGCCGTCGAGTACAAAGGCGCCCCAACAGTAATATTGGCCCATACCATCAAAGGCTATGGCTTGGGCGAATCCGGTGAGGGAAAGAACATCACCCATCAGCAAAAAAAGCTCAACGACCAGGAACTCAAAGAATTCCGCTCCCGGTTTAATATCCCCATCTCGGATGGGGAGGTTGCTAAAGCGCCTTTTTATAAACCGGCAGAAGATTCTCCGGAAATGCAATATATTCGCCAGCGCCGCAAGGCCCTGGGAGGCGCTTTGCCTACTCGCCGCACGGAAACTACCGTTGTCAAAACCCCGTCTGAAGAGATCTTTGAAGAATTCTACAAAGGCACGGAAGGCCGGGCGGTATCAACGACCATGGCTTATGTGCGGGTACTTTCTAAATTGCTGCGGGATGAGTCCATCGGCAAATTTATTGTCCCCATCATTCCTGACGAAGCACGCACCTTTGGTATGGAAGGACTTTTCCGTCAATGCGGGATATATTCCCATGTGGGCCAACTTTATGAACCTGTTGACGCCGACAGCCTGATCTATTACAAAGAAGCCAAAGACGGACAAATCCTGGAAGAAGGCATTAATGAGGCAGGCTCCATTTCCTCTTTTATTGCCGCGGGTACTGCCTATAGCACCCATAACATCAACATGATCCCCTTCTATACTTATTATTCCATGTTTGGCCCCCAACGCGTGGGTGATCTGATGTGGGCCGCCGGCGACCTGCGCTGCCGGGGATTCTTGGTCGGCGCCACTTCCGGACGCACCACCTTAAACGGCGAAGGATTACAGCACCAGGATGGCCACTCTTTGCTATTGACCTCAACCGTACCTAATTTAATATCCTATGACCCTGCCTTTGCCTATGAGATCGCGGTGATCATCCGCCATGGCATTGAACGCATGTATGAAAAACAGGAAAGCGTGTATTATTATATTTCCGTCGGTAATGAAAATTACAGCATGCCCCCTATGCCTGGGGATGTGAAGTCAGGGATCATCAAAGGATTGTACCGGTTTAGCCAATCCAGCAAAGAGTCCTCCTTAAAAGCGCATTTATTGGGCTCTGGGGCCATCATGCTCCAGGTGTTGGAAGCTCAAAAGATCCTGGAAGACAAATACCATGTTTCCACCGACGTATGGTCAGCCACCAGCTACAATGAATTGCGCCGGGAAGCGCTGAATGCCGAACGTGAGAATTTGCTAAACGGCAGACAAGTCCGGATGCCTTATGTCACACAGCAACTGCACAACGAAAAAGGCGTTTTTGTATCTGCCTCTGATTATATGAAGGTCTTGGGGGATTCTATCCGCCAATGGGTACCAGGCCCTTACACGGTGCTTGGCACCGATGGATTCGGCCGCTCGGAGAGCCGTGAGGCCCTGCGTGATTTCTTTGAGGTTGACGCTAAACATATCGTTTGGGCCACACTGAGGTCTTTGCACGATCAAAAGCAAATCGGGGATGATGTGTTATCTAAAGCTCAGGATGAATTGAAGATTAATCCGAATAAACCGAACCCCATGATTTCATAGGTACGGATACCAAGCAATTGGGCCTTTTCCAATGAATTCGTAATACCTGGATTCCCGCTTTCGCGGGAATGACATAGAGGTTAAGATGGCTGAATTTAAACTTCCTGAACTGGGTGAAAATATCACCCAAGGCACCGTCACTAAAGTCTTAGTGAAAATCTCAGATGCCATCCAAAAGGGCCAAAATATCCTGGAGCTGGAAACGGATAAAGCTGTTTTAGAGGTCCCCTCCAGTATCGAGGGCACTGTCCAAGAAATCCTGGTTCAAAGCGGTGCGGTGGTTAAAGTCGGACAAACTATTTTAAAGATCGAAGGCGGTGGCTCATCTGATGTTATTGCGAGCCCAAAGGGCGAAGCAATCCCTGAAAGAACAACCAATTCTGTTGAGATTGCTTCGTCGCCTTCGGCTCCTCGCAATGACGAGACGGTCACGAAACCAGATGCCGATCAAGGGAGCACTGCAAGCCCGCTGCCAAACGACGCAAGGCTGACGGAAGCTCCCCAAGGGAACAACCCTACGCCAATCGCTACCTCAACGGCCCCTATCCCGATACGCAATGATATCTCTGCCGCACCTTCAGTGCGTTTATTGGCACGGGAATTAGGCATTGATATTGCCCTGGTACCCAGTTCATCTCCCAGCGGGCGGATTTCTAATGACGATGTAAAAGCTTATTGCAAAATGCTAAATACCGCACGCCCTGCCGCAAGCGGCAGTGCTGCATTATCCCGGCCTTTGCCTAATTTCACCAAATGGGGTCCTGTGCGCCGTGAGCCCATGAACAATGTCCGCAAAAAGACCGCGGAACATTTGTCTTTTTCATGGACCAGCATTCCTCATGTCACCCAATTCGACAAGGCTGATATCACAGAGCTGGAAAAATTCCGTAAAAACATAACCGGTACCCAAACGGCAACTAAACCTAAAAAAATCTCCGCAACGCCTTTTATCATTAAAGTCCTGGCCGCGGCCCTAAAAAAATTCCCGCAATTTAACTCGAGCATTGATATGTCAACCCAGGAAATTATTTTTAAAAATTATATCAATATCGGAGTGGCCGTTGATACTGACCGGGGACTTTTGGTGCCGGTACTAAAGAACGTGGATAAAATGCCTGTTCTGCAGATCTCTGATGAGCTATCTGCCATGGCCGAACGGGCGCGCCTGCGTAAAACCACCATCGAAGAAATGCAAGGCGGATGCTTTACGATCTCCAATTTAGGCGGCATCGGAGGAACAAGTTTTACGCCCATCATTAATTGGCCTGAAGCGGCCATCCTGGGCGTATCGCGAGGGTCAATGGAGCCGGTTTATATCGATGGGAATTTAGTGCCGCGGCTTATGCTTCCTTTGTCTTTATCTTATGATCACCGGCTGATCGATGGTGCGGATGCTGCGCGTTTCCTGCGCTGGGTGTGTGAAGCCCTGCAACAGCCTTTTTTATTGGAAATGAATCAATGAGCCAAACCTTTCAACTTGTTGTGATAGGTGCCGGGCCAGGTGGATATGCGGCGGCTTTTTTAGCCGCTGACCTTGGCATGATCGTGGCTATTGTTGATAAAGAGATCAACCCCGGCGGCGTTTGCCTTTACCGCGGCTGTATCCCCTCTAAGGCCTTTTTGCACGTGGCCAAGATCATCAATGAAGCCAAACATGCCCAGGCTTTTGGTATTGAATTTAGCGGCCCCAAAATAGATATTAATAAACTGCGCGATTGGAAAAAAGGTGTGGTCAATAAATTGACCGGCGGTTTAGGCCAATTGACCCGGGCGCGTAAAATTAAATATTTTCAGGGAGAAGCCAGTTTTATAAACTCTAATACTCTGAAAATTAAAAAGGCCGATGGCTCCAGTGAAGAAATAGGCTTTAAGAATGCCATCCTGGCAACCGGATCTCACCCGACAGTCATTCCTAATTTGCCCCCATCCCCTGATATTTGGGATTCCAGCGCTGCATTAGATTTACAAAATATCCCCGATAATCTTTTAGTGGTTGGCGGCGGGTATATCGGCATGGAATTAGGCACCGTGTACCATGAACTAGGCTCGAAAGTCACTGTCGTAGAAATGACGCCCGGTCTGTTGCCGGGAGCTGATCGTGATTTGACAGATGTCCTTTATAAGCGGGCTAAAGGAATGTTTGCCAAAATAATGCTAGAAACAAAAGTCGTTAAAATGGATAGTAATCCCAATGGGATTACTGTCACCTTTGCTGACAAAGAAGGCAAAGAATTTAAAGAAGATTATAATAAAGTCCTGGTTTCTATCGGACGGCGTCCAAACACAGAAAATCTTGGTCTGGAGAATACCAAGGTCAAAGTCACTGATCGTGGCTTTATTGACGTCAACGACCAGCGCCAAACCACAGATCCAAGTATTTACGCTATCGGCGACATTGCCGGCAACCCCATGCTGGCCCATAAAGCCTCGCACGAAGGCCGTGTGGCAGTGGAAGCGATCAACGGACAAAAGGTGGCTTTTGAACCGCAAGCCATCCCTGCAGTCGTCTTTACCGACCCGGAAATTGCCTGGTGCGGATTGACTGAAATCGACGCTGCCAAAGCCGGCCGGGAAGTAACTGTCGTGAAATTCCCCTGGGCTGCCTCAGGCCGCGCCCTGACCCTTGACAGGACTGACGGTTTTACTAAACTCATTATTGATCCTAAAACTCAGCGCGTCTTGGGTGTTGGTATTGTCGGAGCCGGTGCCGGGGACATGATCGCAGAAGGGGTTGTGGCCATTGAAATGGGTAGCGTTGCCGCTGACCTAAAACTTTCCATCCATCCTCATCCTACCCTGTCAGAAACCATCATGGAAGCCGCAGAAAGCTTTTTTGGACACAGCACGCATATTTACAAACCTAAAAAATAAATTTATCGCTACCATCGATCCGTTAAAACAAACCCCGTTTGATCAAATCATGGTACATCTGCCACCAAATATCGTTGGCTTGTTTGCAGGTCATTCCTAATCGTTGGACCATAAAATAACGAATATGATAATTCCTCCGGTGGAAATATAGCATAAACTTCTGCCAGTCTTGAGGGGTTTTAAGCTGTTCTGCGGTATCTTTGACCCAGTAATCGAACATGCCACGGCTCTCTTGGGGATAAATCGTAAAATATTGATACGCCAATACCCCGCTGCACAATATACCCACCAAAGCAATAGCTGACCATAGTCCTTTTAATATTTCTGCTGCGGAAAACCACATAAACCCGGTGAACAACATCATAAACGGCCATGAACCGCATATACGCAGAGCATGCGGCAATTCTTGATTGGTCAACGCTGACGGGATGATGCCGATAAAGAAATTGGCGGCCAAGAATAAAAGCCAGCGCCGGTTTTTGATCACGGGATTATTGTCCCAATTTCGACGCTGAAAAGCTAAGATCAAAAAAAACATAAAAATAACCAACGCTACTATATCCAGCCCACTAAATATACCTAAATGCCTGGTGGAATGCACATAGGAAGGATCTCCGGTGAAGAAAAGAAAATTAGGACTTAAATGTAAAAGATAATTGTGGGTAAAAATACTGATAATGTCCCAAGGAGTCCCGGTTAGCCTCAAGGAATGCAAGTAGCTCTGATTGAGGATACTTATTTCATTGAAGCGCCGGGACAGAGCCCCATTAATGTACTGTGCTGCCAATGGCAGCAGGGACAAAACAAACACAGAAGCCAGACTTAAAACAGATTGCCAACGAATTGGACGACGTTTCCATTCGTATACTCCTAATGTCACCATCATTAACGGTATTTGCAGTCTTGCCGGCGGATAGGTGTACATGGCACAGGCAAAAAGTAAACCAGCTAGCGCCCAATCCCACCAATGACCGGAACGCCAAAAAAAATACAGGCCCCAAATGGCAAAAACCGGGGCAAAATAGGATTCAATGGCGACCCGGGTCACCACCCAGCCCCACGGTGAACACGTGGCGGCCAATACCACCACCAAAGCAAAAAACTTTCCAAAAAGCTCTTTGGCCAAAAAAAATAAACCCAAAATACCTATCAAAAATACAAATACGCTATAGCCCCTTAAACTGGGGACCGTTGTGCCAAATATTTTTTCCCAAAAGATCCCCGGATACACATAGGTGGGAGGTTTATCCTGGCCATATTCCATAAAACCATATAACGGCCACGCTTTGAGCTCAGCATCACATCCGGATTCTGTAAAGCACTGCATGGTGACAGCCGAGCCCACTTCATCCACATGAAAACCATTAGGAATGGTATCCAGCTTCCAAAAACGCAGGGCATTGAATACCAAAACCACCAGGATAATAAAACCTATAGCGATTTTTTTTAACATGATAGGGCCCGAAGGAATGTTGCAGATCAAATATCCTGGCCGATGGCTTCTTTAACGGCACGGCGGATATCCTCAACTTCAAAAGGTTTTTTTAGACACCCCACGGCCCCCAGTAGACCGGCCTCACGGCGTTTTTCATCCAAACTATACCCGCTCATCATCACCACCGGCAAATCCGGCGTGATCGCTTTGACTTCTTTGAGGACTTGTACGCCGTCGTGTTGGGGCATCATCATGTCCATGAACGCAATATCAAATTGTTGGCTTTTAACAGCTTCCAGGGCATGCGTCAGATCATGGGCGACCGTGATCTGGTGGCCATAATAACCCATGGTCAGATCAAAGAAATCCCCTATGACTTTTTTATCGTCGATGACTAAAATCTTGAGATATTTCATACGGTTCTCTCCTTACGGGACCCCGCAGCTTAGGCCAACAGCCTTGCGGGGCTTAAATAACCTTTTGAACAGGGACAAATGGCAGCTTTATTGTAAAAACAGTACCGAGATGGTCACTTTCAACACTTATACTTCCCCCGTGCTCATTGACCAGATCGTGACATAAGGCCAAACCAATGCCTGAGCCTTGTGATTTTGTCGTAAAAAACGGGTCAAAGATCTTGTCCTGATTTTCATGGGCAATGCCAGGCCCGTTATCCTTAAAAATAATGACCGCTTGGTGGTTTTCAATATCGTTCTGGGAGCTTACCAGCATGGTGCGCGGCGCTCCGTGAGGCATTTCGTTTAGGGCTTCCATGGCATTGACAACCAAATTCATAAATACCTGCTGAAGATGCAGAGCATCCCCATAAATGAAGGGCACGGAATCATCTAATTGAATGTCCCATCCGATGCGTTTGATGCGAAGCTCATCTATTAACAGATTAATGGCTTTATAAATAACCGCATTGATATTTATTTGAGATTTGATGATTTTTCGATGGCGGATCAATTCCATCAGATTGGCAAGCATGTCCTTGATATAAAAAGACTGCTCATCCATGACGCAGACGGGTTTATAAAACAAAGAGTTGACATCCATTTCCTTTTTCATAAAACGCACATAACCATGAATAGCAGTGATCGGCTGGCTGATCTGATGCAAAAGCCCGGCACTCAAAGCCGCAACCGCTCCTTTTTTACCGCTCTCGATCAATTTCACCTGGGCTGCTTTTAATTCCTTGATCGTGGCCTCCAGTTGCAAATTCTTTTCTTTAAAGGCGCGGTTAAGACGGATATTTTGGATATAATACCAGACTAAAACAGATAAAAGGACCAAAACAATGGCAAATAGAATGGCGTGCATATTAAATACCCTTTAAATCCAGATTGTCCCCCACCTTCCAGTGGTGAGTGGCAGTAAACCCGCTGTTGAGTTCCAAAACATAACGGGCTCGCTTTTCGGGAGTATAGACCTGACAAGGACCCGTCGTGCAGGCAGGGATATTGGAGCCGATAAAAACAATACGGCCTTCATTGCTGATCCACAATATGTCCAAATTAAAACGCATATTCTTCATCCAAAAGCTGTATTTGTCATCGATAGGAAATACAAAAAGCATGCCCTTGTCTTGACCCAAACCTGTGCGATACATCAAACCCCGCTCCAGATCAACCTGTTTAGAAACCACTTCCACTGTCACACAATTATCCAGATGACAAACCTGGGGGGGTATTGTGTCGGCATGGCAAATACCGGAAAATAAAACAAGTACCCCCGTCATTCTGAGGCAAAGGCCCTCATGCCGGGCACTCCTAATTAGTCGCCGAAGAATCTCAATATAACAACTATATATGAAAAATTGTTCTTTTAGAGATCCTTCGAAGCAACTTGCGCATGTCCGGCATGAGGACCTTCGCTCAGGATGACATAAAATTCTCATAGCACATGAACTCCAAATTTCTTTAACATCTTTGCCAGCTTTGCCAATGGCAGTCCCACCACGTTAAAATAACATCCCTCGATGCGTGGGATAAAAAGGGCCCCTTTGCCCTCGATATCAAAGCCGCCCGCTTTATCCAAGGGGGGGACAAGTTTATGATAACGGTCAATTTCTTTGTCCGTGAGCTTGGTCATGAATACCTTGGTTTTTTCATATCCCAGCTCTTGGCGGCCGGTCTGGGCATCAACAATAGCTACTCCTGAATAGACCCAATGCCCACCGGCCATTAACTCCTTGAGATTTTTCTTGGCTTCAAGGGTGTTTCGAGGTTTCAGGATCAGACGGCCTTTAGACGAATACACGACCGTATCTGATCCGATGATGAGTCCTTCTCTCAAGCGATGGGCCACCTCAAGGGCTTTGAGCAAGGCATTGGTTTTGACAAAATGCGCGCAACCTTTGGTAACACGGGTGCCTTCCTTGGCCCGGCTTGGGGTTACGGTAAAAGGCAGACCTAATATTTTCATGAGCTTTCGACGCTGAGGACTGGCTGAGGCTAAGATGATCTTTTTCATTAAAGGAATTCGGCAATATTAAAAATGGATTGCAAGGGTACCTTGTAGCCGGCCAATGCCTCGAAGGCACCTTCAACCCGGTCGATGACACAAATTGCTTTTTTAATCTTGATATTCATCTTTTGCAGCACTTCAATTGATTCCACAAAAGCTTTGCCGGTGGTTGCCACATCATCGATGATCACCACACTGTCCCCCTCTTTAAGCAAAGGACCTTCGACCTGCTGCTGCTTACCATGCGCCTTGGGCTGTTTGCGGATGATAAAGGTATTAATAGGCCGGCCTTCCTGGTAACTTAAAGAGGCAATGGCCCCTACCATCGGATCAGCGCCTAAGGTAGGCCCACCGATAGCATCCAATTGGTCATCTTTGATCATATCGAGCATTATCCGTGCGGTCAAAAACGCTCCCGGGGCAGAAAGAGTAACAAGCCTGGCATCCAAATAAAAATTGCTCTCCTTACCCGAGGATAGGATAAATTTTCCCTTTGAAAAAGCCTGGGACTTCAGGAGACGGAATAATTCACTTTTGTCTGCGTCAATAGATGTGGGCATAAAAGATCTTTCTATTTTAATGAATTTAAAATTGAGGCAGCTCCAAATTGCGAGCATGGATCTCGACTAACAATAAAATCCGGAATTTTAACAAGGCTTTAAAATCTTTATATTCTTTGGGACTAAAACCGGATGTGGTATGAAAGGAACGGCTGGCATCAATGGCCACGAGCGTGTCCTCATAGGTATCAATGAGCTGGGCATCGGTGAGTTTGGTGATCCCTGATTGATCTAAAATTGTTACATCCGATGGATATTCGGCCATTGACATAGGCGTTAAGAACAAAACCATCATCATCGCTAAAGCAATTTTTTTATACATAAAACCCCTTTGTAAATTATTGTTGAACCCATTGTCATTCTGAGGCGCAGCCGAAGGATCTTAAGACATCTTAAGATCCTTCGCTTCGCTCAGGATGACATTGTTAGAAATTTAATTATATGGTAACATACCACATGCTTCAAGCCTTTTTACAGGGAGCTCTGGAACTTATCTTCCCTGACAATTGCCTGCTGTGCCGCCAATACCTTAATAGCCGTCACCAGCGACAGATCTGCCCTGTCTGTCAGGCCCAATTGGCGCTCAATCCAACGCCGTTTCACCCCTTCCAGGTTTCGAATAAAGCTGCGGGCGAACTATGCTTTGCTTTTGACCACGCCTGGTCGGCTTGTCTTTACAATGAACCGGCCCAAAAACTGCTGCATGCCTTCAAATACAATTCCAAAACATCTTTGTGCAAAACCTTTGTTCCTCTAATGATCGATTTCATCGACCGCTTTCACATTCCCCTGGATAAATTTGATCTTGTAACCCCCATTCCCCTGCATCCGGTGAGATTAAGGGAACGAGGATACAATCAATCCGCCCTGCTGAGCTTGGCCTTAAGCCGGCACTATCGTGTCTTGCATTCGGAAAATTTGTTGATACGCCAGAAAGTGACCCGCACCCAGACGGAATTAGGGGCAAAACAACGCTGGACAAATATGTCCGGGGCTTTTAAAATAAAAAATCCGTCGGATGTTGAAGGCAGGAGTGTCGTGCTGATCGATGACCTTTATACGACAGGGGCCACCTTACACAATGCTGCCCAAGTTCTAAAATCAGCCGGCGCTACACGGGTATGTGTTTTGACATTTTGTATGACGATTCCGGGGCAGAGACAAGCCCTTCATGGAACGGGCGGACACAAGGTCCTCCCCTACGAATAATGATGTAGGGGCCTTGCCTTGTGTCGGCCCGTATTGAATATGCGTATCTTACGAAATTATATTCTAAAAGAATGCCCTCAGCCTTTCACGCTGTCGATCAGTGTATTGACCAGCGTGTT
>Ga0182030_10020449_pt1 | contig 12489 bp, 11 predicted proteins | sample 812S3MmetaG_FD_121299 | JGI IMG/M metagenome (GOLD analysis project Ga0182030, IMG submission 121299) | Permafrost microbial communities from Stordalen Mire, Sweden - 812S3M metaG (Illumina Assembly) | ecosystem: Environmental > Terrestrial > Soil > Wetlands > Permafrost | place: Sweden... | reverse complement strand
GTTGCAGTCCATGTTGGCATCAACGAACATGCAGCAGTTTCCCCGGCAAAATCCAGCTTGCTTTCCTTAAGGTCGAGAGCGGCAAAAACAGGTGCCAACAAACCATGCCCTGCATTCTGCCACTCGCTCAACTTGGCGTATGAATCAAGGTGCTTCCATTCTGCATCCGTCACGCCTAACAATACTTGACGCAATTCAGCCAGCAACTCATCCGGGTCACTCTGGCCCGCTGCAATTGTATTCAATGCGCCGTGCCAATGTACAAACTGCTGCTGTGCTTGCGGCAAGCCCAGCAATTTCGGCCAGTCCAGCAGCAAGCGCCACAAGTGCTCCTGCATCGCCTCACAAGCCACACCGCGCTCAAGGATCATGTTTTTCGTCAACGCACATCCTTGTGCCGCAGACACTGCCGCAATAGCCGCCGCTTGCTGCGCCTTGCCGCACACGCTATACAACATGGGTACCAATTGCACGGCGTTGTCCGGCAATCTTCCTTTCAGTATCCGGTATGCTTTGGGGCGTGTTGACTTCACCCCAACGCTGAGTACGGCATTGCCGTCCCACACGATGCGAAGATTCAGTTTGCCCGAATAGGGCATATCACCCTCCCAAAAAGGGCATGCGAAAAAAATTGCGCCTGGACATATTTTCCGGACGGTTTGATTCGCCCTTGAGGCGTGCATCATCCATCATTAGCATGCTTGACTGTTCATTTTCATGTGCGTTCTCGACGAACAAGGCGACGATGATTTCTCGCGCAACTGCCAGTGCTTCCTCATGCGTGGCGAACTCCACCGGCGAGATCAATGAACAAATGTGACACGTTCCGATTGCAGGCTCATTAAGTCCCATGAACTTATATGCGCCGGAGGGAAAATTCCACACAGTTTTTTCTTCCAATGCCAGCGGAATGAGTGGTACTTCATAGCCGGGCAACAACACCAGATTGATTGTCCATGGTGTCACTAATACACCTATCCATTTCCCTTCCCACTCACGGAAACCAACGGCCTCGACCCGTAATGCTGGGTTGAGAATGGGCATATCGGCCATGCGCGTCCGGGCAATTTCGCTGAATAAAGCCTCAAGTTTTCGCACGATTTGTATCATTCTCTCAATACCATAAATTTGTGTTTTGGCGCATCGCAATACGGGCATCGCCACTGTGTGGGCAATGCGGAAAATGGCGTACAGCACGAAACATGGGCTGTCGGATCGCCTTCTACCGGATCATATACCCACCGACAGACGCTGCATTCCAACCGGGCGGCCGCATCAATTTTGCTCTCGTCAATCTGCTGTGAAACTTCAAACATTTGGTGTCTCATAAGCTATTTCTCGATCATACATCTATACACATAGCGACAACTCTCAACTAATCCGCAAGAAAGCGCTCGTCGCCAAAGCGGCAGGCCAGCTCCGCAGAAAGGCGTCCACAATCAGAAGTTGAGTATTTTTCATTGCATACCCGCTATGTTGCCGCTGTTGTAATACAGCACTTGTCATGCCAGCAATCAATGAGCTGATTCGTGGTTAAAATTCAGTTAATTAGGAAAGTTGCCCGGTGTCTGGCGAAACGATAGCGGATAAAACATTGCAGTAAATTACAATTATGGAAAGCATATAACCGGTATGCACTGAGCCCAATGCGTTTGATGCATACTCCAAGTGCTCAGCGGTATCCGACGTGATAACGTGTTTGCCACTTACTCCTTCTCGTGCGCTTTAGCGTGCCGTGACCTTGCTCAGTTCTTGTCCTTCGGGTGACATGACATGGATGGAACATGCAAGGCAAGGATCGAAACTGTGCAAGGTGCGCAGGATTTCTAGCGGCTGTTCGGCCTTGACCAATGACGTGTCCATCAGCGCCGCTTCGAAAGCGCCGATCTGCCCCTTGAAATCACGCGGGCTGCCGTTCCAGGTGGTCGGCTCCACGCACTGGTAATTCTGGATCTTGGTGTCTTTGATCTTGACCCAGTGTCCCAATGCGCCACGCGGTGCTTCGGTGAAACCGACGCCCTTGGCTTCCTTCGGCCATTTTGACGGCTCCCATTTGTCGACATTGGCTGTTGTGGTGTCGCCTGCCTTGAGGTTGGCCATCAGTTTGTCAAATTGCTCAGCTTGCAATATGGCGCAGTAGAGCGTCTCAATGCCGCGTGCAACGGTTCGTCCCAGCGTGGAGAACAGTGCGGGGACAGGAAGATTGAGCTTGTGCAACGCACTGTCTACAGTTTCCTTGATGAACGGAAATTGCTGCGGTTGCACATAGCCCAACAGCATGCGTGACAGGCAACCTACTTCCATGGCATTGCCCTTCCAGCGCGGGGCTTTGACCCACGAAAACCTGGCGCTTTCATCAACATTTTCAATCTTGGAGCGGGCGCCTTTTAAGTTGGCGCCTTCAGCATGATCGTCAGGCTCGGTGACCTCGTCCCAGGGATGCAAGCCTTTGCCCTCATCCGGATACGCGTACCAGGAATGGCTGACGAATTCTTGTATCTCTTCCGGGTTTCTGAGATCAACTTCATGCACCGTTCCGAGATCGCCGTTGATGATAGCGCCGCGCGGAAACAACAAACTCGCGGCTGAGTAGTCGTTGGCCTTACTGGGAATATCGCCATAAGACAATACGTTTTTGAACGACAGCCCGCCGCCGTATAACTGGCCTTTATAGAACGAAGCGATAGCCAGCAGGTCGGGGATATAAACTTTTTCAATAAACTCGCGCGAACGGTCAATGATGCTCTTGATAAGATTCAAATGCTCCCTGTTAATTGCGCCCACCACTCTGGTGTCGTTCAGATTAATGGCGCATGGCACACCGCCAACCAGCCAGCTAGGATGTGGGTTTTTGCCGCCGAGAATAGCGTGTACCTTAATAAGGTCATTTTGAAAATTCAATGCTTTCATATAATGCGTCACAGCCATCAGGTTGGCTTCAGGCGGCAGCTTGTACGCCGGGCTACCCCAATACCTGTTGGTGAACGTGCCAAGATGACCGGATTCGACGAACTTCTTCAAACGATTCTGCACATCGCGGAAATAACCGGGCGAGGACAGCGGCCAGTCGGAAATGCTTTGCGCCAACTCTGAGGTTTTTTTGGGATCGGCTTTTAATGCCGACACCACATCCACCCAATCCAGCGCTTGCAAGTGATAGAAATGAACCAGATGGTCGTGCACATACAAATTCAACTGCATCAGGTTGCGGATGGTATTGGCGTTTTCGGGGATACGGATAGCCAGCGCATCTTCAACCGCACGCACCGAAGTCAACGCATGCGTGCCGGTGCAAACGCCGCAGATACGCTCAGTGAAAGCCCATGCATCGCGCGGATCACGGCCTTTTAGAATTACTTCCAAACCGCGCCACATGCTGCCGGTAAACACCGCGTTGCGGATCACGTTATTGCTGTCGAGATTGACCTCGACATGCAAGTGCCCCTCACTGCAAACCGGGTCAACGATTGCCGGAGTTGTCAAGCTTGAAGCCTTGTGATTCATATGCTGATAGGATTACTTGTCTCTCTTGTTTTTGTTCGTTCTGACAACTGCGTGCGTGGCTCAACGCACTAACTGCGGCGTGTGCCACAACGGCGGCACCGGCAACGGTATCCAGTTACAAGTACAATTTCCGTGCCACGCATGGGATATAAATAACAATCAATATGAATCAGTAGGTTACGGTGTAACTTGGGGGTGTAAAACTATATGCGAATGAAAGCTAAAAACCGGTTATTCAGGAAGGAGTGGCAAGTAAGTTGCCAGTACGGTGTGAGTCGTAGACTATAAATGCACGTCCAAATTGGAGAGTGAAAGCCTCAAATTGACTCGGAACTGCCAGTCGAATGCGATTTTACGCTTCCATATACGGCCATTCGCCTAGTACCGCAAACGACCCAAAGGAGACCTACGAAACTCACTTATTGTTAGGTCTCACTTTGGGAACTCTCTACGAAGTGTTGCTAATATTTCTCCATAGGTTTCCTTGATGTTATCTTTGGAAAACCGGATGTACTGAACACCTTGAACGTTGGAAAACTCTTCAACGCCTTCTTCAAGAAGCATAATGGCGCGTGGAAAACCAAGTCGTCCTTGAAATAGTCCCGCCTCATGAATTATGTTTTGACGTGCACGATAACTCCCGTCCATCTGCGCATCCTCCGCAGTGAATACGAGAATCGCGAAGGAACTCTTGTTAACCATATCCTCAAGTGCATCTCGGACGGTATGACCTGCTCGCGCCCCGGTCTCATACGCCTCAATCACGAATCCATGTTTTTCATGAAGATGGTCTTTGAGTTCTTTCCACGCGAAGTTGTGTCCATGTCCAATGAACACAGTTGGAGGCTCATCAGGTGGTTTAGGTAATGGTTGAAGCTTATCCGTGGCAATGTTCTTTTCGAAGATACTGAATATCGCTTCAATGTCTACTCTATTTAATGCGGTTACCTGGACTTCTGCACTTCGAGGTTTTATGCTGATAAATAGATCGGTGTGTCTGCTTCTCAAAGAGAAAGTCGCATACCAGTTGTATTTCCTGTAGTCAGCTAGAAACTCTTCAAGCGTGTCGTAGTTCCACGTTTCCTCTTTATGCTCCACTACCAGAAGGCCTGTTGACAGCTCCGTTTCCAAGCGCATCGCTATTTCATTTATGGCAGAGTAGGCTTCTCTCAGCGTTTCAGCACTAAATCGTGTATTTTGGTAATCCTTTTCTTTTTTCAAGTGGCGTTACTCCTAGCAATGGAACAACATTTTTGGATTTAAAGAATTTACTCTCTTCCCCGTCCAAGCCCGCGTAGGGCGGAACGCTTGCGGTTCCGCCGGATGTTTTTTCACCGAACGCAAGAATTACGGCGGAACACCCCTGCGGGGCTTCCGCCCTACCTTGTTCATCGGCGTTCGCCTGTGGCAATGTCGCCAATTTCTCCGCCGCCCCAATCCATCGGATAAACGCCTGCCTTCACCAAATGGTGGAAGCCCGCGCAATAACCAACAGGCATTGCGCGGGCTTCCATTCGGTGCAATGCGCTACGCTTATTGTCGCCCTATATCATAGTATCTACGCAGGTTTGCATTTATGGTTTTTCAACAATATAGATTGCAACCCGCTACTCCGAAAATATATTGACCGCCATAATTCCCGCTGCCTTGTTCAAGCGGTCATCATTTGTCCAGAATTCCGTACAACCGTGATGCAATGCAGTTGCAAGATGTAGCGCGTCCGGTGTTTTCAGACCGTGATGGGCGCGCAGATACAAGGCACGATTAAAGATGCTGTCATCAATCGCAAGCCAATGTTGCGCGGCTAGAAAATCTTCGTAGTCCGATACCAATGTCGTTGCAGATTCGCGCAGGGGTTTGAGGATGACTTCCATGCGCACAAGTGGTGAGACACACAAATGCGCATCACCATTTTGCGCAAGGAACTGACGCGTCTTTTCACTAAAGGGTACGGAATTTTCAATCAGATAAATAACGACTCAAGCATCAAGGTAAACACGCCGCATTAGCGATCACCCCAGTCATTGCGAAGTTCATCTATACGCTGTTGAACTTCGTCAGCGTGTGCGGCAGGTCTCTTTGCAAAGCGCGGCGAAGCAAGTAACTCCAGTGCTTTAGCGGCACTTCTGACTTCTGCGTTAGGGGTATGAAATTCATTTTTTTCCGGTGAAGGCAATAGGGTCAAGTAGGCACGCCCGGAAGGAATGAAGGACAAGGCCTCAAGCGGATGAATGTATCCGCTAGGGTCAATTTCGACTTCGATGGTTTGTAACATAATTTAATCCCTGCCTCTGAAATAATTGGGAAAGCCCACAGCGCCACCTTTCGGTTGAAACCGTACCACAGCTACAAGTCTATATTATAGAGCCACCATCGCCTTTTCGCTCCATCAATAATAATGATGTCGCTATCAATCAGCAGCATGCCGACCTTCCCATTCACTTTACCGCAAGACATAAACGTCAGGCTCCAACGTCATTTTTTGGATGGTAAAGACTAACAAATTGCCCTCACCTTGTTTCAATAACTGCTTTATGTAGCGAAGCAGCCATTCGCAGCCCTCACTTTCTATAACGGCTCCTGGCACAGACTTGCTATTCACCCCTCGATACTCACCGCCACAAAGCCGCCCTTGGAGCTGGCCTTCAGGAAATTTGTTCAAATCACCCGTAGGCCTGTCTTTTCCATGCTTAAAGACTGGAAAGCCATTGATTGATTTCATCCGTAACAACCACAAACTTCCCGCCTGAGCGGAGTTAATCCAATCGGTCAATTCGTTAGCACACGAATAAAATTACTGAACTCAGTTGCGACTTGGGGCTTCCTTCATCAGTTGCTGGCGGATTGACAGCAATTCTTGACGGCGCTTTGCGTCGGCCTCGGGGTAGCTCATTTTGAGTGCCATAAAAGTATCCAGAATAATCCGAGAAATAATCAGCCGAGCGTTCTGCTTGTCGTCGGCGGGAACCACATACCAAGGTGCTTTTTTTGTACTCGTTGCGCTCAGGCATTCTTCATAGGCCTGCATGTACTGTTTCCAGAATTTTCTCTCTTCAACGTCGGCAGCACTGAATTTCCAGTTCTTGTCTGAATTATCGATGCGTTCGATGAATCGCTTACGCTGTTCCTCTTTTGAAAGGTGCAGGAAGAACTTGATGATCCGCGTGCCGTTCCGGTGGAGATGATCCTCCGCGTCCACGATGGAGCGATAACGTTCCTGCCAGATGGTTTTCTCATTCAGCGCCCCATCCGGAATACGTTGGGCTTGCAGAATTTCCGGATGCACGCGAACGATCAACACTTCCTCGTAATAAGACCGGTTAAAGATGCCGATCTGGCCGCGCTCCGGCAGTGCCTGTGTGGTGCGCCACAAAAAATCATGTTCCAGTTCCTCTGCGCTGGGATGTTTGAAGCTGAACACCTTGCAGCCTTGTGGATTGATGCCTGACATCACATTCTTAATGGCACCGTCCTTCCCCGCCGCATCCATCGCCTGAAAAATCAGCAACACCGCATAGCGATTGGAAGCGTAGTGAAGCTGCTGCAACGTGCTTAGCTCACCTACCTGATCCCCGAGGAGTTGATGATAATGTTCCTTAGACGTATAAAATGGATTCACAAGCGTCGGCCACTTCTTGAGTTTGACCTTTTCGCCTTCCCGCACCCGGAAATCCTTTGAATTGATCTTCATCTTGACCCTTTGCTCAAATTTTCAATTTGGGCATATTGTACTGACGAATGGCAGCTTTCGCCGTGTGTAAAGAATTTCGTGGCAGTGGCATAGGACAAACACTGAGGAGTTATTACTAGATTCCCTTAATAGATTTTTTTCAAATCACTGATATTTTCAAAGCGCCTGCAACGGCACAATATCGCTGCGACTGCGTATCTCCCCGCCCAGGTGCAATACTTGGGCTTCACGGGGCAGGTGACTGCCCCGTTTTTTCCTCCAACTGAGGGAACAAGATCAACGACAAGCCGCATCAAAACTATAATCCATGAAGGGAAAGCGTCATAATGAAAATACCAGTTTTCAAGCTCAAGACTGTGTCCTGACCAAAGGAAGATTATGATGAAACCAGATTGTCCGTTAGCACCGTCATTCCCGCGTAGGCGGGAATCCAGCGAAATAATACTCCGCGAAGCGGACAAAACCTTATTGTTGGCCCGCTATGCGGGAATTTTTTATCAACTGGATTCCCGTCTACGCGGGAATGACGAGTTTTTCGGTCTAATGGACAATTTGGGATGAAGCAGGTTGTTGTCAAAATATTGGCTGGTGTCTTGTTGGTAATTTCATTGCCTGCTTTTGCCAAGCACGGGGGAGGACATTGGCACGACCATGAAATTCACAGGTTTGCTGAGCATGACGTTGGAATTTGGCAAAGAGGTCATTGGTATCATGGCGTTCATGGAGGACGTCATGGATGGTGGTGGCTTGCTGCGGGAGTATGGTATTACTACCCCACTCCGGTTTATCCCTATCCCGATCCTTACATTCCTCCAATTTTGGTAACACCTCCGCCTGCACAGATATGGTATTTTTGTGATTCTTTAAGAGAATATTATCCATATGTAGCAAATTGCCCAGAGGCATGGCGACTCGTTCCAGCAGTGCCGCATTAGTTTTGGCTAGACTGACTTACATCCTGAACCGCCACCCTGTTTGAGGCCAGGAACATATACATGGCCGGTACCACGAACAGCGTAAACAGCGTGCCAATCGACAGGCCGGTGAATATCACCAGCCCCATGGCGTGGCGACCGGCAGCACCAGCACCGAAGGCAATGACCAGCGGCACCACACCAAAGACCATGGCGGCTGTCGTCATCAATATCGGGCGCAGACGTATTGTCGCTGCCCCTACAATAGCCTCCAGCTTGCTGAGGCCTGTGCTGCGTAGCTGATTGGCCACTTCGACTATAAGAATGCCGTGTTTGCTGATCAAGCCCATGAGCGTCACCAGCCCCACTTCGGTGTAGATATTCATCGAGGAAAAGCCGAGGAAGATAAATATCATGGCGCCGAACAAAGCCAAAGGCACTGACACAAGAATCACAATAGGATCGCGGAAACTTTCAAACAGGGCCGCCAGTGCCAGGAAAACAATAATGACAGCGAACAGCATGGTCACAAGAAACCCACCCGACTCCTGCATATATTGCCGCGATTGCCCGGAGTAATCCACGGTATAGCCGCTTGGCGCCACCTGTTTTACGGTGTCGCGCATGAATTGCAATACATCGCCTTGCGACGACCCTGACACGCCTGATAATGTCACCGAATTCAACTGCTGAAACCGTGTGATGGATTCGGGTACCACTTCATATTTCAGACTGGCTACTGTGCTTACCGGAAACATGCTACCGCTTGGCGTCTTGATATAATAATCGAGCACTTGCGATGGGTTAAGGCGGTCTGTTTGCAATACTTGCGGAATCACCTTGTACGAGCGTCCGTCAATCGAGAAGTAATTGACATAGCCGCCGCCCAGCGCAGCGCTGAGGGCATTGCCTACATCCTGTTGCGTCAAACCCAGCGCGGTGATCTTGTCACGGTCTACCGTAACGGTTGCTTGCGGTTTGTCAATTTTCAGGTCGGTATCGAGGAAGTAAAACTTGCCCGAGGTTTTCGCTTTTTCCAGCACCTGCTGAGCCACTTCATTGAGATTTTCAAAGGGTTCGGTTGTGGTTATTACAAACTGAACCGGCAAGCCGGAGGAGCCGGGTAAGGGCGGGAATTGAAAAGCGGCTACGCGAGCACCGGCCACTTTATTCCAGCGCGTCTGGAGATCTTGTTGAATCTGATGGGCGCTACGTGAGCGCTGATCCCAAGGCTTGAACAGGACACCGCCAATCCCCGAGTTCAAGGTTGGAACACCCGTAATTTGAAACATTTGCGTGTACTCGGGCATGCTCTTGCCGATTTTGAAAATCTGGTCGGCATAGGTTTGCATCTGATCTGACGTTGCCGTGGGCGAGCCCACAACCTGCGATAAGACGATACCCTGATCTTCTTCCGGAGCCAGTTCCGACTTAGACATCTTGAACATCACCAAAAGCAACACAATCAACACACCGCCCATTACTATCAATACCGGCCAGGTTGTCAGCAGGCTGCGCAACGTCCGTTGGTAAGCTTGGCGAACGTTCTCGAAAGTCTTGTCAATCGCGTGTACAAAACGACCACTGTCCTGTTCCGGATTGAAGAAGCGTGAGCACATCATGGGGGAAAGCGTAAGCGCCACGATGCCGGATACCGTAACCGCACCTGCAAGGGTAAAAGCAAATTCCGTGAACAGCGCACCGGTCAGCCCTCCCTGAAATCCGATGGGGACATATACCGCGATCAGCACGATGGTCATCGCCAGAATAGGGCTGCCGAGTTCCCTTGCCGCAGTTAGTGCCGAGTCCAGTGGAGACGCACCTTCTTTCATGTGGCGGTCGACGTTCTCGACCACAATGATCGCATCATCAACCACAAGACCAATGGCGAGCACCAGTGCCAGTAAGGTAAGAAGATTGATGGAATAGCCGAGCATCAGCATGATGAAAAAAGTGCCGATGAGCGAAAGCGGCATCGCGATTACCGGAACCAGCACCGCGCGGAAGCTGCCAAGGAAGAGGAAGATCACAACGGTGACGATCAGCAGCGCTTCGATCAGTGTTTTGATCACCTCTCTAATGGAGGTATTGATAAAGTCTGTTGAGTCATAAACGATCTGACCGGTCAGGCCTACAGGCAATTGGCTGCGGATGTCGGGAAATACGTCACGCACGCGTTTTGCAACATCGAGAATATTTGCCTCGGGCGCGACCTTGATGCCGATAAATACCGAGCGTACGCCGCTGAATGCGACGTTGAAGTCATAGTTTTCCGAACCCAGCGTGACGGTCGCCACGTCCTCCAGATGCACAATGGCGTCGCCATTTTGTTTGACGGCCAGCTTCTTGAATTCATCCACCGTATGCAGGTCAGTACCCGCAGTCAAGGGAATAGTGACCATTTGGCCTTTGCTGGAACCCAATGCCGCGAGAAAGTTATTATTACTGAGTGCAGCGCTGACATCGGCAGCGGTAATACCATGGGCGGCCATCTTGTTGGAATCCAGCCATGCGCGCAGCGCAAACTGACGAGCGCCCAGAATTTCGGCGGTCTGCACTCCTTCGATAGAATCAAGCTTGGGCTTGATCACGCGCAACAGATAGTCGGTGACGTTGTTAGTGGGCAAAGTGTCGCTGTAGAAACCCATGTACATGGCATCCGTCGTTTGACCGGTCTGCACGGTTAATACGGGTGTCTGCGCTTGGGCAGGTAATTGGTTCTTGACTGAATTGACTTGTGTGTTAATTTCAGTGAGTGCGCGGTTGGCATCATAATTCAACCGCAGAGTGGCGGTAATGGTTGAAACCCCGCTGCTGCTTGAAGAAGACAAATAGTCGATGCCCTGCGCCTGAGCAATGGCAGATTCGAGAGGCTGAGTTAAAAATCCGGCTACTGTCTGGGCATCGGCGCCATAATAGGTTGTCGATATAGTCACCACCGCATTCTGCGTACGCGGATATTGATTGATCGGCAGATTGAACAGCGAGCGCACCCCAAGCACGACGATGAGCAGGCTCACAGTCGTAGCCAGAACGGGCCGGCGAATAAAAAAATCGGTGAAGTTCATGGCAATGCCTTAGTGTTCTTGTGGCGCAGGATTGGGGCTATTGGCCGGTTGCACCGAATTGTCTACAACAATACGGGTGCTATTCTTGAGCTTGATCTGTCCGCTGGTAACCACCATTTGGCCTTCATGCAGACCACTGGTGATAGCCACCTGATCGCCGCGAGTTTCGCCTGTCGTTACGAAAGCCTGTTGTACTTCGAGGTCGGTGCCAGATTGTGGAGCAGCATTCCCTTCTCCTTTAGCCGTTACAGGTTTTACAACAAACACGGTCGAGCCGTATGGGTTGTAGGTGATTGCGGTTTGCGGCAGCGTCAGATAATGTTTTTTCTCGCCGACATCAACCAGGGTGTTTGCAAACATCCCCGGCAGCAACTGATGTTTCGGATTGGCAATGGTCGCTTCAACCTGCACATTGCGCGTAATCGTATCCACTTTCGGGCTGATTGCGGTAATTTGGCCATGAAAGATTTTATTTTCGTAGGAATCGCTTTGAGCATTGACCACCTGACCAATGGACAGTGCGCCAACTTGCCGCTGAGGTAAAAAGAAATCTACATAAATCGGATCAATCGCCTGCAAGGTCACAATTTTGTCGCCGGGGTTTAGATACTGTCCCGGATTGGTGGTGGTGATGCCAAGTCGGCCTGCAAAGGGAGCGCGGATAGTTTTTTTTGCGACCAGTGCTTGTTGCTGCGCTACCAGTGCGTTCTTGCTTTTCAGGTCTGCCGCATCGCCGTCGACCTGCGCCTGGCTGACGCCCTGCGCGATCAATTGCGCCTGATCGCGCTTCAAGGTAATTGCGGCGAGATCAGCAGCGGCCTGTAACGAGTTCAGTTGCGCAATATCCGAGTCAGCATTAAGTAGCACCAGCACATCGTCGGCCTTTACATCCTGCCCGGATTTGAAATTGATCTTGCGCACCTGCCCGGCAACTTCACTGCTGATATCCACACCATGCACCGCCGTCAACGTTCCCACCGAAGTGAGTTGCGGCTGCCATTCCAGCGCCGAGACTACCGCTGTGGTCACCGTTTGCGGCTCCGGCTTTGGAGAATTGGCGATTATTTGTTGGATGTGCAAATAAAAGCCGAAAGCCAGTGCCGCAATTAACACCAGCACACAGCCCAGCATGATTAACATTCGTTTGGTCATAGTTATCTCTTTGAATAATCAGTTTACAATTTCATGAGTACATGTTGTGCTCCGTGTAGCCTAGTGCATAGTGTTGCCTTAAACCAACTCCCTCAGACCCCTTGTCAGGGGGAGCCTTTAAGCCTCCCCTGACAAGGGGAGGTTTGGAGGGGTTTAGTTT
>Ga0182030_10020448_pt1 | contig 12490 bp, 11 predicted proteins | sample 812S3MmetaG_FD_121299 | JGI IMG/M metagenome (GOLD analysis project Ga0182030, IMG submission 121299) | Permafrost microbial communities from Stordalen Mire, Sweden - 812S3M metaG (Illumina Assembly) | ecosystem: Environmental > Terrestrial > Soil > Wetlands > Permafrost | place: Sweden... | reverse complement strand
TCACTGCCCATCGGAGTTCAATACGGTAATCCGCCAACATCCATCAGTCCAACGGCGGCCCTTTGGCTCTTTTGCAATTTCAGCTTTCTGCTGCTTCCATCTAAGTCCGACAGGCTGCTAGAGTGAACGCTCCAGGAGGATTCCCAAGCCAAGCATGACAATCCCAAGGGCCAGACTGGTCCCAAGCAGGAAGATCATCGTTATCTCCCGGGCAAAATCCGGCCCACAGCCACCCAATGTTCGAGGCGGCGGCCTTTGCAAATTTTGTTCATACTTCACCATTTAGCATACTCCATGCCAAAATGCGAACATTGGCAACTTAATCAGTAGCCAGATTGGTAACCTCAGGGCAGCTTGATCTGCGTGTTCTGATTCAGCCGGAACGCCTGCTCCGCGCTATTGAACAGGCTCTGAAGCTGATCCTTCGTGTCCACCCTGTACTCCACAGTGTGCGCGTGCGTGCTCGTCGGGTAATTCTTCACCACCTTTTCCCACGGCGGCTGCTGCCCGGGGCTCAATCTCCCGGACGCTTCCTCCGCCATCTCCTGCACCTTGTCGATCGTCGACTGCCCGATCCCCACTGGCGAACTCGATACCACCGGCTCCAGGTAATAAAACCGCACCGCCAGATTCCCTGGCGTATCGATATTCATCTCCGTCACCCGCGCCACTCCATCCACCAGATACTCATGGGTGCTTACCGAGACTATGGAATGGATGGCCACCTCGTAGGTTCCCCCCGGCAGATCGCAGCGCCACATCGGCATTCGGGTCGGCGAGGGACTGGGCGTAGGCGAAGCCACCTGCCCCAGTCCGATGAGAGGCAGCAACCAAAGGGCTGCCAGTAACAAAGTTCGACGTCTCATTCTTTTTTGATTTTACCTCCCCAGGAGAGGATCCGCGCCTTGCCGCCTGCGGCCTCCGCCTCCTTGATATTCTCATTACGGACATAAAATAGCGAGAGGCTCGACCACGCCAGTTGGTCGTTCGGCCTCAGTTCCACGCATTTCAGCCCCACCTCAATCGCCTCCGCGTACCTCCCCGTCTTCATGAGCGCCATCCCCAGCGCATGCCACCCCTCAAAAAACCCCGGATCCACCTCGACGCACTTCCGGTACTTCTCCGCCGCGCTCTCCAATTCCCCGATACCGAGGTCCCCATTCGCATCGTCAAAAAGCTCATCGAGTTCCGCGTTCATGGTTTATTTAACCGCCGGGCGCGCCCCCGGCGCCTGGAGCCGCTTTAGGAGCGCTGCATAATCTGGAGCCGCGCCTTATCTTTCCGCAGCCGCATCCATTCCAGAAATGCGCCGACTTGCTTTTGCCGGGCATACTGGGTTTCCACCATGCTTTCGCCAATCGCAGCCGTATCCTTGTCCGGGGCCTGGCGGCTTTGCATATAAACCATCAGTCCTCCGGATTCCGTGGGGACAAAATCGCTGAGCTGCCCGCTTCCGAGCGCAATCGCGCTCTGTATAATCGATTGGAAATCAGGCACATCCAGCTTCGATGCTTCTGTCAGCGTGAAGGATGGAATCGATTCCGCAGTCAGTCCCGCCCCGATGGCCGCTTCAGAGAAAGACTTCCCTTCCTTCAACGCAGCCGCGATCCGGTTGCGCGCGTCGATCGCCTTCGTCTGCATCAGTTGCGCCGCCCGCTCTTTCTGAATCTGCGCCACCACCTTCGCCTTCGCTTCGTCAAAGGATAACTGCGTGCTTGGCACCGTATCCACGAGGTGCAGCACATAATAGCCATTCTTCCCTTCCAGCACATCGCTGCTCGGGTACTCCCGGCTCAGTTTAAAGGCATTGGTCGCCAGCCCGGTTATTTTCGTCAGCCCCGGGTCAGGGTGGCTGGCCGTGAAAAGCGCGGACTCTCCAAGCTGTACGCCGTACTTTTTCGCCTGCCCCGCGAAGTCCGACCCCTTCTCCACCACCGCCTGCGCAAACGTCCAGGCATCGTTCCCGAGCTTCTGCAGCACGTCGGTGCGCTCCTTCCCCTTCAGCTCCTTCTGGGCGTCGGTCATCTCAAAGCTCGCGATGGTCACCTTCCGCTGCTCCTCGCTCCGATAGGTATCCTTGTGCTGGTCGTACGTCTTCTTCGCGTCCGCATCGGACACCGCGATCCCCTTCTCGACATCGCTCGTATTCAATCGCACAACCGAAATCTCCATCTTCTCGTTCTCCGTTTCAAACTGGTTCTTCAACTCCGCCGGCGTCAATTCCACGCTCGCCCCGATCAACGCCATCACCTTCCTCACCCGCACCTGGTCCCGCACCAGTTCATCGATGACACTGTCCGAGAAGCCCAGCGACGGCAGCTTGTTCTGGACAAAATCCGTCAGCTTATTCGGATCGAATCGCCCGTCCGTCTGGAACCCGGGCACCTTGGCAAGCTCATCCTGCACCTCCGCGTCGGTCGGGAATACCTGCAGCGCATCCGCCTCATGGTCAAATACATAGGAGTTCGTAATGAAATTATTCACTGCATCCTGCTGGTTTTGCGCTGTCCCCACCAGGCTCTGCAGCAGCTCCGTGAGCCCCAGCGCCTCGGCGATCTGGAATTTCCCCTCCAGTCGCTTGACGTCCGTGTCCGTGATCGCCTGGCCGTAGATCGTCGCCACCTTGTTGGCCCCGGCCAGTCCCGCCCGGCCCGCCTGCGAGCCGTTCCAGAACCAGATGAAAGTGACGATCACCAGGATGGTAATGCCGATTAACACCGGCTGTTGATATTTGCGGATTAGATTAACCATGGAAAACTTCTGGGGTTGCGTTCTTTCGGATCGTTCCCTACGTTTCGCAACGCGCGATGAACCTAAGGCGTTGTTTTGTTCCCCTACAACTTCTTTTTCTGCTTACAGCGAGCCTGATCACCACTGGTGCCCGGCCCGCATGTGGTCAGGAAACGATCACCTTGCGCAGCGGCCAGACCCAGCAGATCACCATCCTCGGCACCACCGCCTCCGGTATCAAAGTCCAGTTGGGCGATGGCGTCATGGTCCAGCCTTTCGGCAATGTCGCCCAGGTCACCATGGCTCCCCCACCGGAATTCACCGCCGCTCAGAAGGCCTATGAAAGCGGCGACCTCAAGACCGCCCTCAGCAACGCCGATGCCGTCGTCTCAAACTTCCGCGGCCTCCCGACCGAGTGGGCTCGCGAGGCCATGCTCACCCTCGGCGATATCTACGTCGCCCTCAACCAATTGCCCAAGGCCCAGGCCGTCTACGCCGACTTCCAGCGCGCCTACCCCGCCGCCGGCTCGGCCGACATCAACATCGGCCTCGCCATGATCGACCTTTCCAAAAAGGACTACGCCGCCGCCAAGGCCAGGATTGATCCCATCCTCGCCCAGGCCCAGGCCCTAAAGCAGCGCAATCCCCCAAGGGCCGCCTCCGCATTGATCGGCCGCGCATTTTACGTCTCCGGTCAGATCAAGGAGCAGACTGGCGATTTTCCAGGCGCTCTTGAAGACTATTTGCGAACGGTGACCATATATCCTGACGATCGCGTGGCCGCGGCCAACGCTCAGAATAAGGCGGATTCCCTCCGCAAAGTACATGGCGCCGCCGTGCCATGATCCCATCTCAAAACCTCAGCTCTCAACCGATGAAACGACCTCTCACCCAAACCCTTTCCTTCTTCGCGCTCTTTTCCCTCCTCGGCGCACACGCCTTCGCCCAGGAGGCCGCTCCCGCCGCCGCCCCTCCCCCTCCAGAGTCCATCATCCACGTCATCATCAATGGCGGCCCGCTCATCGTCCTCATCTGGTGCGCCATCCTCGGCACCTCCATCACGATGGTCACCTTCGTCATCCAGAACATCATCACCCTGCGCAGGGAAAAAATGGCCCCAAAGGCCCTCGTCGACTCCCTTCGCAATGAGATCTCCGCCGGCAACTACCAGGGCGCCTGGGAGACCTGCGCCGCCAATGACAATTACCTCGCCAATATCCTCAAGGGCGCCCTCGAGCGCGTCGGCCGCGGCAAGGAAGCCGTCCAGGATGCCCTCGCCGAGTACGCGCTTCGCGAGGCTACCAACATCCGCACCCGCAATTCCTACCTCTCGGTCATCGGCGTTATCTCTCCCATGATCGGCCTCCTGGGCACCGTCATTGGCATGATGAAAGCCTTCGCCGTCCTCGGCGCCAGCGGCATCGGCGATCCCCGCGGCCTCGCCACCAGCATTGGCGAGGTCCTCATGGCCACCGCCAGCGGTCTCTTCATCGCCATCCCCGCCTTCATCTCATACTACATCTTCCGCAACCGCACCCAGATGGTCATTGTCTACGCCGATGACCAAATTGGCCGCCTCATCGAGGAGATCCCCTACGAGGAGCTCCAAGGCCTCCGCATTGGAGAGTTCTTCAATGCCGGCCAGCCCGGCCTCACCGCAGACGCATCCGCTTCCCGCCGCGTTTCCATGGCCTTGACCACCAATTGCCCGGTCTGCAACGGCGCCGTCACCCCGGGCATGAATCCCTGCCCCCACTGTGGCGCCACCCTCGACTGGGCCGCTTGATCTCCCCCCTTTGACTCCGAATGCATAGACTGACCAAACGGCAGAAAGCGGAGAACGAGCGCAAGAACCCCCCCGAGGCGGAGCCGGAGTTCCAGATCGCTCCCATGATCGACATTCTGCTTGTCCTTCTGGTCTTCTTCATGTCGATCTCCTCGACCGAAGTCCTCCAGAGCAATCACACCATCACCCTTGCCGTCGCCGCCGATGGCAAACCCGCCTCTAAGAGCAGCCCAGGCCAGGTCATCATCAACGTCGCCTGGGTCCCCATGAATGACGTCGGCTCCATCGAGATCAACGACGTCAAGTACCCCGACGCCACTGCAATCATCCCCTCGGTCCAAAAAGCCATCGAGGCCAACCCCGTCGCCCGCGTCCTCATCCGCGCCGATCGCGCCGTGAAGTGGGAATACATGAAAACCATCATGAAAGCCGTCGCCCAGGCCGGCGTCGCCAACGTCACCTTTTCCGTCGTCAACAAAGCCACCACCGCCTCTCCCCCAGCGCAGTGAACCCCCTTTTCAAATCCCCTTTTACCGCTTAGACTAAACCCCCTCTGAAACAACCAAAATAACATGGCCGGCTCAGTAGACTCAGGAGATGGCGACGTCGGATTCCAGATCGCACCCATGGTGGATGTGGTCTTCGTCCTCATGCTCTTTTTTATGGCCAGCGCCGGCGTCCAGGTCGTGGAAAAAGAGCTCTCCATGAACCTTCCCAGCGGCGTTGGCAAACCCTCCGACGTCCCCTCCACCCCCATCTTCGTCGATATCTCCTCCGACGGCCGCGTCTCCGTCAACGATCAGGCCCTTGGCAACAAAGACGACAAGAACCTCCAGGCCCTCCGCGATTTCTTCAAGCACAGCATCGAGCAATACGGCGACAAAGACCCCGTCATCGTACGCCCCGCCCCCGAGACCACCCACGAGCGCGTCATGGACGTCCTCAACGCCGCCGCCGCGTCCAAAGTCACAAAACTCACTTTCAGCGGTTAGTCTCCCGAGTCAGTTGGTTCCTCGCGAGAGTCTTTTCGAAGTCCCCTTTTCCGTCCCTTTGCATCCTTCTGTTCAAACTCCCCGTCTTGCGAATCGAAGCCCGTTCCTTCCCTTCTGCAATCCGTCCATCCGCAGTTCCTCCCCCATCCCCCGAAAAATCGCTTTAGCTTTAAAAATATTCCGTTAAAGTCCCAGACCCCGTTTGTTCCGGTCTTAACGCCCTTCCAAAGGCTCGCCGGCAACGTGAAAAATGGTGGTCGTAGCTCAATGGTAGAGCTCCAGATTGTGGTTCTGGCTGTTGCGGGTTCGAGTCCCGTCGACCACCCCATTTTAACTCGAGGTTCCGCTTTTTTTCCCGCCTCTTTGCTTCATCCTTCTCCCGTCATCCTTCATAGTTTTCCCCAATGACCCCGTTGGAGCAACGCATCCACTACAAGTTCCGCAACTCCCTCCTCCTGGCCGAGGCGCTTACCCACCCAAGCCTCGGTTACGAGACCCAGCGCCATCATTTTGACAATCAACGCCTTGAGTTCCTCGGCGACGCCGTCCTCCAGCTCGTCTTCACAGAGCACCTCTTTAATCTCTTTCCAAACTTTTCCGAAGGCCAATTGACCAAAATGCGCTCCCGCCTCGTTTCCCGCGAGGGGCTCAAGGTCCACGCCATTTCCATCGGCCTCGGCAGTTTCCTTATGATGGGCAAAGGCGAGGAGTCCAGCGGCGGTCGTGTCCGCCCCTCCGCACTGGCAGACGCCTTCGAGGCCCTCGTCGGCGCCATGTACATGGATGGCGGTCTGGAAGCCGTCCGCCGTTTCGTCGTCGAGGAAGCCCAGCCCGACATCGAGAATCTGCGCCTCGAGCCCATGGACGTGAACCCTAAGGGCAAGTTGCAGGAGATCCTTCAATCCTTGGCCCCGCAAAGCCCTAAGTATTCCATCACCTCCCAAGTCGGTCCCGAGCACTCCAAGCAATTCACCGCTGTCGTTATGTGGCAGGGCGTCGAGCTTGGCCGCGGTCATGGTCCCAGCAAAAAGGACGCCCACATCGCCGCCGCCCTCGATTCCTTGCAGCGAGAGAGCTGGAAAGTTGCCTCCTCAGCCCCCGAAACCGCGCCCCAATAACTTGCCAACAACCGGGGATAAAGCATCAACAACCCCGCCAAACCCTGGTTGCTCGTCGCCCCTCGACTTCTGCCGCGTCGATATTCCCCGCCCCCAATCCCTGCGGAACCAGCCTTGCTGCTATGTGGAACTCGAAACGCTCGGGTTGTTCACAACATTAAGATGAAGAAGTAATGGTCCTGGAAATTAAATTCATCTCTCAGAGTGTGTGAACAACTCAAAAACTGCCCCGATTTTTAATGATTGACTCCCTTCATATCGAAAAGCATTCGTAGGCGTCCCCGATATCAAAAATGAACCCCCATTACTATATCGCCTGCGACCTCGGCGCCGAAAGTGGACGCGTCATGCTCGGCACCCTGGAGAACCAAAAACTCGAACTTCAGGAAATCCACCGATTTTCAAATGCCCCCGCTCGCATTATGCGCACTTATCGATGGAACACCCTGCGCATCTTCGAGGAGTTGAAACTAGGTCTCAGAAAAGTCGCCGACCGCGGCATCACCCCGCGCAGCCTCAGTGTCGACTCATGGGGCGTTGACTACGTCCTCACCCGCGGACGCGAGCCACAGCTCGGCATCCCGTACAATTACCGCGACCCGCGCACCGAGGCCACATTCGAGGCCGCGATCAAGAAAGCCACGGCCGCCCGCATCTTCGAGGCTACAGGCATCCAATTCATGGCCTTCAATACGCTCTACCAGTTCGTAGCGGACATGGAACAACAGCCCGAGCTTCTCGCCGTCGCCGACCGCTTCCTTTTGATCGGCGATTATTTCAACTACCTCTTCAGCGGTCGCGGTGTCGCCGAGGAAAGCCTTGCAAGCACTACTCAAATCTACGATCCCCGCAAGCGCGCATGGTCCCGGGAATTGATCGACACCTTCGGATTCAATAAAGCCATCTTTCCCGAGATCGTCCCATCCGGCACCATTCTCGGTCCCATCCAGCAAGACATCGTCGAGGAAACCAAACTCAAGGACGTCCATGTCATCGCCACCTGCTCCCATGACACCGGCGCCGCCGTAGTCGCCGTTCCGGCGGAAGGCGATGACTGGGCCTTTCTTTCCTCGGGCACATGGTCGCTCATCGGTGTCGAATTGCCCGAGCCCCTCATCAACGACGACGTCCGAAGAGCCAATTTCACCAACGAAGCCGGCCATGACGGCACCACGCGCTTTCTCAAAAACATTTCCGGCCTCTGGCTCCTCCAGGAATGCCGCCGCGCATGGGCCAAGGAAGGGACCGATTACGGGTATGAGGAGATCACATGGCTCGCCCTCGAAACCGAGCCCCTTAGGTCCCTGGTCAATCCAAACTCATCCAGACTCGCCAGGCCCGATCATATGCCGCGCAAGATCCAGGAAGCATGCGAAGCCCAGGGAGAACCCATCCCGGAGACCCCAGGCCAGATCGCCCGGTGTATCCTCGAGAGCCTTGCATTGACTTACCGCGTCGCCTTCGAGCAACTCCGCGAACTTACGGGCCGTCCGTTGAACCGGCTTCATATCGTCGGCGGCGGAAGCCAGAGCAAGCTCCTCAACCAGGCCTCCGCCGACGCCATAGGCTGCACCGTCATTGCCGGTCCGGTCGAAGCCACCGCCATCGGCAACGTCCTCGTCCAGGCAATCGCACTCAAAGATATCGCGTCGCTCGTCGAATTGCGCCGCACCGTCCGCGACTCCTTTCCCGCCACTATCTACAAGCCCCGCCACAACGAAGCCTGGGAAAAAGCCTTCGCCCGTTTCCGCAACTTATCGCGGTAACTAATTACACCTTTACCCGCTCTATCTCCGCCCCTAGCGCATTCAGCTTCTCATCGATCATCTCATAGCCGCGGTCGATATGATAGACCCGGTTCACTTCGGTAACTCCCTCCGCCTGCAAACCCGCCAGCACCAGCGCCGCGGACGCCCTTAAGTCGCTCGCCATTACCGGCGCGCCACTTAGCGATTCAACCCCGTTAATGATCGCGGTGTTATTCTCCAGCGTGATATTCGCCCCCATCCGCTTCAGCTCTGACACATGCATGAATCGCTGCGGAAAAATATTCTCCGTGATCGTGCTGATCCCCTTCGTCCGCGATAGCAGCGCGCACATCTGCGCCTGCATGTCCGTCGGAAATCCCGGATACGTCTCCGTGGTCAATTCCAGCGCCTTCGGCTCCCCGTTCCCAAAAACCGTTAGCGAGTTCTTCGTCGATTCAATCCGGAATCCCGCCCGCTCCAGCGCCTGCGTCACGCTTTGAAGATGCTCCGGCATCGCCCGCCGCAGCTTCACCTCGCTCCCGCTGATCGCCGCCGCCACCATGAAGGTCCCCGCTTCGATCCGGTCCGGGATCACCTCGTGCTCCGCTCCGTGCAACTCCTTCACCCCCTCGATGATGATTCGCCGCGTTCCGGCCCCCTCGATCTTCGCCCCCATCTTATTGAGGAAATTCGCCAGGTCCACCACCTCCGGCTCCTCCGCCGCCCCGTCGATCACGGTCGTCCCCTCCGCCAGCACCGCGGCCATCATGACATTGTCAGTCCCCAGCACCGTCGACCCAAATTTTCCCGACATCCCGATCACTGCCCCCTTCAACTCCGGCGCCAGCACCTTCACATCCCCTCCCACCACCCGCACCGCCGCCCCCAGCGCCTCGAATCCCTTCAGGTGCAAATCGATCGGCCTGTCGCCAATGACGCATCCGCCCGGCATCGACACCGTTGCCTCCCGCTCCCGCCCCAGCAGCGGCCCCAGCACGCAAACGGATGCCCTCATCTTCCGCACGACCTCATACGGGGCTGCCGTCGTCACCTTCTCCGCCTTCACCGTCACCGTCCCGCTCGCCCGCTCCACCGCCGCCCCCAGGTGATCCAGGATTTGCAGCATGTAATGCACGTCCGAGAGGTCGGGAACATGGTGGATCACGCACTCCTCCTTGGTCAGCAGCGTTGCCGCCAGGATCGGCAGCGCCGAGTTTTTCGAGCCGGAGATGGTCACCGCCCCGGAGAGCTTCTTGCCGCCATGTACTAGAATTTTATCCATAAGTTGCGAATAGGAATCGGTTGATGCCGCTCAGGTCCGGCGTGGAGCGAACCTCCTTATACGCGAGCAGCCGCAGATGCTCCATGAGCATTTCCGCCTGTCCAGCCCCAATCTCAAGCGCAACAGTCCCCCCCGGCAGCAGGTGCCCCCGCGCCTGGTCGAGAAATACCCGGATCACCTCCGCCCCATCCTTGCCACCGTCCAAAGCCCCAACCGGATCATGCCGTACCTCCCGCGAGAGTGTGGAAATCTCCGCCGCCGGAATATAAGGCAGGTTTGCCACAATGAGCCCGTACGGCCCATTTTCCGTCGAGAGCCCGGCAAACAGGTCGCTTTGGATGAAACGGACCCGCTCCGCGAGCCCGAGCCGGCTCGCATTCTCCGCCGCCAGCGTCAGCGCCTCCGGCGCGATATCGATCGCTTCGATCGCCGCCTCCGGCCACTCCGCCGCCAGCGTCAGCGCGATCACCCCGCTCCCCGTCCCCACATCCAGCACCCGCGCCGGTTTCCCAGGCAGCGCCACGATCAATTCCACCAGTTCCTCCGTCTCCGGCCGCGGCACCAGCGCCCGCCGGTCGCACAAAAAAATCCGCCCATGGAATTCCACCGTCCCCAGCAGGTGCTGAAGCGGCTCCCCGTTCGCCCGCCGTTTCATCAGCTCCCGCAGCGGCTCCAGCTCCCCCTCCCCCACCGGCCGGTCAAATTCCAGGTACAGATCGATCCGTTTCTTTCCCAGCACATGGGCCAGCAGCAGCTCCGCATTCAGCCGCGCGCTCTCCACCCCATGTTTCTGGAAGTAACCCGCCGTAGCCGTGATGATCTCCTGCACCGTTTTCAAGAACCTCCGATTCAAAGCGGATGCGGCCATAATGGCAAGAGCGCTTGGAAAATCCCGCCGTCAATGGAACAGTGCCTTCTTGGGAGCCCCTGATTAAATGGGACAGGCTCTTGAAGGTCGGTGGCTTCCTGGAGGACCGCTTCCGCCGAGAGCCGCGTCACCAACAAGGTATTCAGCGATAACACCACGATTTCCAATCCCTATGAGAACAGCACCAGCCGCCTCAAGACGGCCACCGATGCCCTAAGTAAACGCTGATTTAATGAACCCAAACGGTTCAAAGATTCGTAGCCGGGGGCGTAAGCCCCCGGTTCCACGCCACAACGGGCAAAGCCCCGGCAGGGGCGGTAGAATTGGTGAAACCCATTTGCGAGACAATACAACTACGTGCCGCAGACCGGTCGGTTGAGCAGCATCAATTACCCCAATGGACGGCAGACAATTTTCAGCTATTATGGAACCTCAGGCGATGATCGCCTGCAGGAGATCAAGAACCTCGCCCCATCCTCCAACGTGCTCTCACAATTCGACTACGGGTATGACGCGGACGGGGAGATCACCAGTTGGCAGCAGAACAACAGCGGGCTCGCCGCGCCAAAGAGCTATGCGCCGGGCTACGACCTGGCGGGCCAGCTCTCCGCGGCCACGCTTGCCACGAGCGGGAGCGCGACGAACTATTTTTATGATTACGACAAGGCGGGGAACCGCAACCAGGAGCAGATCAATAGCGCGCCGACCATATCGAGCTATAACGGCCTCAACCAATTGACCGGCCAGAGCCCCGGCGGGCTCACGCATTTCCGAGGTACCGTGGACAAATGGGCAACGGTAACCGTGGGAGGAAACGTGGCCACGCTGACTGGCACCGGGCCGACCCATCAGTTCGATGGAACGGCGAACCTGACCACCGGGACCAACACGGTGGAGATTGTGGCCACGGACCTGAGCGGAAGCGGCGCCCGGACAAACTTCTACCGGGTGGTGGTCCCGTCGGGAACGGGCACGACGCTGAGCTACGACGCCAATGGAAACATGCTTAACGGACCGTCGTGGGCCATTGGTGCGGGCGGGAAGCGTCTGGCCTACGATGGGATGCGGACGATCAGCTACTGGCAGAGCAACAAGCCGTACGTGATTCACGACCCCTCGGCGACGATGATCTTCTACTACGGCGCGGACGGGAGCCTGATAAAACAGACCGATGCGGAGAGCCAGGAGACGCTGGAGACCGAGTACCTGGGCAATTATGAGGTGGTCAGGCATCATGCGACCATGGATGTGAGCGCGGCGACTACGGAAATCGAGATGAGGCATTACTTCGTGGGCGGATCGGGGAAGGTGGCAGTCTTTACGGTCACCGATACGCCGCTGCCTCAGGCGGCGGGGAGCACGGCCGGCAGCACCGGGACGAGCACTTCGGATGGCGGAATGGAGTTGAGCGGCACCACCATCAGCAGCGGCAGCGCCACGGCTGCCTTCACGATGCAGAGCAGCTTTGCGACCAATTACCTGCTCACCGACGGGCTCGGGAGCACCGAGGTGATTACCGATTCCGGTGGCCATGTGCTGGCCGACGGCAATGGCACCGAGACGGGCCGCTACAGCTACGACGCGTGGGGGCTGAGGCGGGACGCGGCGAGCTGGGGTCCGGCGGGTTCCGTGATCCAGGGCAAGGTGACGAAGGAGGGCTTCACCGGCCACGAGGAGCTGGACACGGTGCAATTGGTGCACATGGGCGGGCGGGTGTATGATCCGGTGATCGGGCGGGTGATGACACCGGACCCGGAAGTGCAGGCGCCCCAGATGAGCCAGAGCTATAACCGGTACAGCTATTGCGTGAATAACCCGACGAGTCTGACGGACCCGACGGGGAACTCGTGGCTGGATGTGTTTACGGGCGGAGCCAGCGCGATAGCCGGCGCATTTTCCAGTTCCGTCAGGAATTGGGGGCACCAGTTGGACGCCTGGATGGGGGCGCATCCGATAGTGGGCGAGG
>Ga0182030_10020445_pt1 | contig 12490 bp, 20 predicted proteins | sample 812S3MmetaG_FD_121299 | JGI IMG/M metagenome (GOLD analysis project Ga0182030, IMG submission 121299) | Permafrost microbial communities from Stordalen Mire, Sweden - 812S3M metaG (Illumina Assembly) | ecosystem: Environmental > Terrestrial > Soil > Wetlands > Permafrost | place: Sweden... | reverse complement strand
GTTCGAAGTGAAGCAAGTTCTCTCTGTCCCATCGAACCCTTGAGGTGAACGATCATCGGAGGGAATGAAGCTTCTTCAAAGTACGAACCGTTGTAGTTGTCTGCATTCAAGATATTTGCAACAACCCCGAGTACTCCTTCAATCGGTGAGAGGCCGTAACCGAAGTATGCCATCGATCCTTGCGGATGCATGTTGAAAGCAATAAAATCTTTCTTCGGCCAAAGTGCAACGACTGTTCCTGATTCTCTTCCACCATAGGGATTTGAGTCAACAACCTGTACGTATGAGACAGGAACAGTGTTTGTTTTCCCATCTGCATCGGTTACTGGAATCTCGATGTCCTGGTTTCCATGATCATCAATAACTGGTCTGCAGCTAGCGGCGTCGACGTAGAAGATCTCGGCAAGAGATCCATCGGGATATCGTGTCTTCTCCAGTGTGACAGAGTCAAGAACAAGAAGATCCTCAACCATTTTGTCAAGCAGTGTTCGAAGAGTTTCGTTCGATCCGTTCGGGTGTCTGAAGAACTCCTCGATCTTATCCATCTTCTTCTGGTCAACTTTCTTCAACGGGTCTTTTGACTGGATCGCCCACTTCGTCTTGGTGACTTGCTCCTTTAATACGTTTATACAAATACGAACAACGTGAACAGAGTTTGCAGCTCTGCGGAGAACTTCATACGAGACCGAACCGGGTTTCTGAAGTCCTTTAGATAATAGATAAGGGAGTCTCTTGCGTCGTTCAAAAGCAAATGCTCTACCCTTACTGGCCGCATCTTTCTGATTCTTTGTTGCTTCTCCTTTCATAATCTCGAGATCCTGCCAGCGTGCAACAGCTTCGATTCCGCCGTCTTCTGGGTAACCAGACGGTGAGAGAAACTCCTTGCGTGACTTGTCTAGATTGGGATCACCGAGAGGGAAGATGTCTTTTGCCATTGATTTAATTATATATCTTTATCCTTTATCTTTTTCATCTCACGTAAGTAGTTGTCACGGAGTCGACCGAAGATCTGATAGTAGTGTGAAAGACTGCGTAATCGAAGTATTCTCTTGATCTCCCAATACCTGTAGCCGAGTTGTTTGAGGATCAAAACCTCAACCTGCTCAATCTCTGGGAGACTGAAGATTATCTGCTGTCGTGTAAGAGACTCATCGATGAGAAGATCGTATGCTTCATCGGATCCGATCGTATCCATCAGTGTTAGATCATCATCAGGACTTCCGACAGGACTATCTAACGAGTACTCACTGACTGGAACTTCCTCCCAGTAAACGACTTTTAATTGCTTTTGTTTTCGTTTTCGCCGGCTCATTTGGCAATGTTTTTGCAACCTTTTGTAATTCAGATGTCCACGTAATAAACCAATCGAGATAGTCAGACACTCCACTTCGTCCAGTCATCAAGTTCGGGTACACTGCGAAGCTGTCAATCAGAAATCGTTGGATCGCTTTTGTGTTCTCTTGTGTTGTAAGCAAACTGATTCCGACTAACTCAAACTTAGATTTCGCCAAAGTGTCTTGAAGCATCTGTGTGATCAGACTGTTCGACTTCCTTAGTTCCTTTACAACATATTTAAAAAACTCATCGACTTTCTCTCGTCTGTTGTCTTTCACATTATCGTTCCAGACTTTTGCAATTGAGTAGAGAATCATCTTTGTGATCTCTATCGTATGCCGTCGTGGAATATATAACTGACCATATCCGGGAAGTGTCGGTGATCCAGGTGTCTGTAAGACCGAGTCAATGATGCTCTGCTCAGAAAAGATTCCCTTCTCCTTGAGCATTTCTCTCGCATATGCTCCCGCTTCTAAAAGTTGTTTTCTATCAGGTCGTCGTTTTCTCATTAGACTGGAGATGAAAGTTCGGGAGGGGGTGTTAGTACTGCTCTCAATCCTGGTGGAACGATACTTCTGCGTTCAAAAGCTTTCTGTCGTGCCTCATCTGGAGTCAAGTCTCGAAAGACTCCTGGGGTCGCAGCTTTCATGACTTCTGGGACAATACTTGGCCGTACTTCAACCTCCACAGGTTTTGAAGTGTTGTTTAAGATCTTCGACTGATCTAACTTGCAGTTCTTACCGATGGTGACCCTGATGTATACAACCTCAGTGTCTTTCTCGGGATGAAACTCACCACATGCCTCGCATTTTAGTAAGGTTCTGTTCTCTTCTCCACTATTCTTTGTTCTCTTTCCCATTTTCTTTTTCTTTATTTTCTGCCTCGGCCTTTTGTTGTCTTATGTCATTAGCAATGTCCTCCATGAATGTTGGACTCTTCGTGTCAAACACCTTCCCACTTGGTGAGATGTACAGACCGTACTTCGATTCTTTTAATCTTGACTCGAGAACCTCCTCAACTCTCTCTAAGAGTAGTGCGCTCTCACTGTGGAATCTGATCGAGAGTAGGAAAAGTGCGGCAAGTGATTTCTCTGTTGGATACTTTGTCGCAGCAAACTGTACGAGTGTTGCTTTCTTGTTCTTCTTAAGAAATCCAAGTGCTTCCTCTTCAAGATCTTCGAGGTTTGCTTCGGGATCAATTGCAGAGATAATCGACTCTGCAGAGAGCTGCATGAACGATGAGAGTGTGTCAACGATGACCTCATAGTCTCTTCTCATCTGAGTCTTAAACGCCCGAGTCTCTGTTGTGTGAACTCCCTTTGAGGCGAAGAGCTCAGCAAGGAATGATGCACTTTCTTTACCCCTCTCGAAAAGATAGAGACTTAGAAGTGAGTCTTTCTGTTCCTGATTTGCTTGAGGAGAGAGAAGTAATGCCCCAAGCTTCTCATCTGTTGTACCACGACGATCAATCGTGATAATCTCTTTCTTGTCTGTGACCGGGTTTCGAATCTCAACTTTCTGAATGTCTGGAACACCCAATGCCCGCGTTTTTTCGATCTCTGCCTGATAGTCTCTTCCGTCATCAGGAAGTGAAGTCATCTCACCTGTCTTGAAGTCTCTTGCCTCGAGAATCTTTCCGCCGAGAGGACCTTCTATGAGGATCTCTTTCTTCTCCTGCTTTACTATTTCTTTATTCTTTAATTTTGCCATTATTTTGTTGTGCCCAATTTGATGAGTCTAGCATTGACCGAAATGTTCCTGCGTCCGACCAGAACCCAGTTACATATGCCGGAACCATCTTCTTGTTTTCGAGATACCAATTGTTTAGATCAGTAATCTCAAGTTCCCCTCGACCCGAGGGCTCTAATGTTTTAATAATTTCAAATGCATTTTCGTCGTAGAGATAGAGTCCAGTCACTGCCCACGGTGAAGGAGGACGTTTCGGTTTCTCTACGATGTGCTCAATCTTAATTTCTTCGGCTTCTGCAGGATCACTAAACTGTACAACTCCGAATCGTGTTGGGTCTTTAACTTCTTTAATAAAGACAACCGAATTGATATCGGAACTCTTCTCGAAGATCTTGAACTCCTCTGTGAAGTCGTCCTCATAAACATTGTCACCAAGGATCACTGCGAACTTCTCGTGTCCGATGAAGTCTTCGGCAAGTCCAAGTGCCTCAGCAATACCTCCTGCCTCTTCCTGCACCTTATATGTGAACTTGAGTCCACGGTCTCTTCCCGACCCAAGATAGTTGACAAAGTGTCCAGCATGTTCTCTCCCAGAGATGATGAGAATCTCTGTGATCCCAGCTTTCGTAAGAGTTGCTAAAGGATATTCCACAAGAGGACGGTCGAACACATTTAGTAGATGCTTGTTAGTAATGAGAGTGAGAGGTCTCAGTCTTGTACCGTTCCCTCCACAGAGTAAGACGCCTTTCATGTTACATCCATTGTGAGTTGTTTACTGTGAACTCGACAGTTTTTCGTAATGACTCATCAAAGTTTGTCGGTGATGTCCAACCCATTGCTCTTAACTTACTTCCGTCTAAAGCGTAACGTCGATCATGACCTTTCCGTGCCCCGTAAAATCCAACATACCTCGGAATCAACGGTTTACCGACAATCTCCGCAACTTTATTTGCAAGGGTGATGATGTCGTATTCGTCGGGTCCGATGATGTTGTAATCTTCACCGGGTGTCGCATGTTGGAGCAAGAAGTAAATCGCATCTGCTGTGTTCCCAGCATACATCCAGACTCGACTTCCGACTTCTTTTACTTCTCCTGAGACAGTATCGACTGTTGCATAAATTGGCATCTCTCCTCCATTCAGAACTGACTTAACAGTCTTCGGTAAAAACTTCTCTGGGTGCTGGCGTTCACCATAATTGTTCATCGTGTGGGTGTTGATGATCGGTAGCTTGTGTGTTGCGAATGCAGCTTTAGCGACCATTTCTTGGCCTGCTTTCGCAGCAGAGTAATCGTTTGAGGGATTGAAGGGTGAACCTTCTTTGTGATAGACACCCACTTCTGCCGCACCAAAAACTTCATCAGTACTGAAGTTGACAAAGAGTTTCAAGTTTGAAAGTTTCTTTGCGAACTCAACCAGATTAGCAGTTCCGATGACGTTGTCGTAGTAGAACGGGAGAGGATCCACGATAGCTCGATCTACATGAGTACTACTTGCGAAGTGAACGATGTAGTCTGGCTCCCCAATACGTTTTGCGATAGACTCGTGAAGAACTCCTCTTAAGTCGTGATATACGACAGTGACTCGTTTTGGTTCTTTCTGATAAGAGTCAAGTTCGGCAATACGTCCGAGATCTCCCGAGTAATTTAGTCGTTCGATGAGAACAATGTCCCAATCTGTATTTGTTAAGATGTAGTCGACGAAGTGGCTTCCAATGAAACCGCTCCCGCCGGAAATTAATATTTTCATTTTAGTTTGTTATCTGTCGTCGGGGTTGATGAGAGGTTCGAACCTCCATTTTTGCAAGAACAGATCATGATCTTCTTGAAAGTCACCGGGATCTTCAAGATCTTTCCAAGTGACTGGGAACGAGTAAAACGGAATGTGTTGTGTAAGCATCGAGGGAAATCCCATTCTTGAAAGATTCTCGTATAGATCCCGTGACAAGAACGAAACTGTCTTGTACTGTGTGTCAATCTTCACTGACTCTGCGACTGGACGTGTAAGACCAAAGAAATTGATATCAAGCCCTGTAAAGTCTCTCGGTGGATTAAAGACATACGTGTCAGCCTCCTGATCTGGGATGTTCATTTTTCTAAGATCTGTTCCCGAACAAACTGCAACATCTGGACGATTCAATAGACTTACCATTGTGTCGATCGACCCGGGACGAATTGCGACCCATGGGTTCACCACAATAAGAAATCTTGAGTCGGTCTCTTCGAGTGCGAAAGCAATTCCCTCGTTCACATAGTCTGAGTATGTTGAGAAGGGGTCAACCTCAACCCCCACCGCATTTCCGCCCAACTGCTGACCGAGAAGATAATTCTTGATGTCGTCTGGAAGTCTAGGAGGTTCAGATGGGAACAAGAAGTAGACTTTGTTGTTGTACGAGCGTAGTCGAGAGAGGACAGACTTCAAGACCTCAAGATTCAACTCAGGACTTGTGAGGTCTCGAAAGAAACCATAGAGAGGTAGAATTACTGCAATTGTTTGGTCCTTCGGAACCGTCGAGACAACTGAGCTCATCTCTTCGTTATTATTTGTCATTTATGTTTTCATAAATTATGACGACCTTTTGCGCGATTTTATTTATTAATGCTTTCTCTTCATCTGACTCACAAAATCGATCCCGTATAAAACTCAAGTCGTTAATAAAAACTCCAACTGGCTTATTTGTTTGCATTGCACGATCAACAGCAGGGACAATTTCCCTGCTCTCCTTCGGGAACGAAAGATACTTGTGTGCTTCTATCGTCCAATTCGAGAATCGATCGTTGTCTTGAACAAAGGATTCTTCACAAATCTTTAATGCGTCTTCGAATGTCTCAGCAAAAACAAGAACGATTTTTCTTCGTCCCTCTGTGCGATGTAAAAAGATTAAACCATAAACACGGGATTGTGGTCCCTTCGCATACTCTGCGATGATGTGTCTGTGATACTCTTTAAGCCAGTCTTGGGTCTCTGTCTCTTTCTGGGACATGAGACGAAATGCTCTTCTTCCTGAGTCAACAAACTCAGCAATTATATTTGTGAGATGTTGAAGATCAGTCTCTGTGATTGATTTTTCTAATTCTGTGATACTGTCTTTTAGAGGTCGTTCCTTCTTCTGTCCGCTAGGGACTTTTGCCATTTACTCTTTAAGTCTAACGCAAACCTCTGTACTTGTAAAGGACTGAGCATCTGTTAACAACCTTGTATTATAATTTCTGCCGTCGAATCTCTCGGCACTTAACTTCACAGTCGCAGTCTTCGGCGTGGGATGACTGAAGAGTCCATCGTAGATCTTTCTTTGGGTCGTTGAAGGGATGGGTAAACTTTTCTTCGTCTGTACCACCACCCCATTTCTGTATATAGAACCGACGATTCTTCTCAAACATCTGACTTTTTGTTATCGCTGTGAGTGGGTTGAGATCTTGGTTCTGTGTTCGAGATCCGTAATGATAATAAAGAGAAGTTGGCAAGGTAATTGCTTTAAGCCCTGCAAGCTTTATACGACGGTGGAAGCAGTTGTCTTCGAAGTAAGCTTTTGCGAAAAGTTCGTCAAACTCTCCAATGGTCTCCCAACAGTTTTGATTGATCATGAACGCAGCAAAGTCAGGATGAACTGACTCGGGAACATCTACTTTCAATTGCGGATCCTTTGAGAAGATCTCTTGTGGAGTTACACATTCTCCCGCGATGTTCATGCAAGTAACCATTACAAGAGAGTCTGCTTCGGTCCCAAGTTTCTCTGTCCTTCCGTCATCAGGATACGCAAGAACAGTTTCTCCATCGAGCATGAAACTCGTTTTAGATTTCTCGAATCTGTCGACAAGACGATCTATTGCTTCTGGGTGTAGAAGAATATCGTTATTCGGGACAAAGACATAGTCGCAGCCATGATTGACAAAGCAATCGTTAATCCCATAGTTCCACGCTTTTTGCAATCCCTCGTTTGTCTCGAACCGCTTGTAGTGGAAGTTCTCGTTCACCAACTTCATTGCTTCCCTCTGTGTGTTGTCAGTAGAGCCATTATCGATGTACACGAAGTAGAGATCGTACTTTGACTTGATCGAGTCAAGTGCAGGTTTCGAGTATTTATCAAAAAGATTTATCCCCACCATGACAACCCCAATGCGCATTATTTTGTTTTTATGTTTAGTTTGATTTCCAATGCGTTCTTATGTCCTGCAACATCATCGAGTTCGTCAAAGAAAATCTCTTTCAAGACCTCCTCGTCTTCTTCACTGTTTGTTATCGGAAACTCTTCTCCATTGATCTCGTAATAGTCGAGAGACGGGTTGAGTATAATCTTGACTGCCTCCCAGATCTGCTCTCTGGTGTATCGATGTCTCATTACCCTTATTATACATCAGATTCAAATGTTATTGTTACGCGAACGCAATTCTTAAGTTCCTTGGGAAGTGGGCACAGTTTCCTTTATACGTGTATTCATCCTCTGCCTGAGTAAAAGGTGTACCACAGTTCGGGCACTTAAACTCTCTCGGTCTTTTTGGTAATCTCTTTACCGCTTCTTTTACTTTTTTCTTTATCATTGTCGTGGAATTATAAAGATGTGGCTTAATGGATTCTCGACCGTCTTGATGTCATGAAAGGCTGAGAAGTCTGACATCTCCCACTGTGACATGTGGTGTCTCTCGTCTCCATAATACTTCTCCTCATACATCACAGTATGCTTTGGAGTTGAGATAAGAATGTTCGACCACTGTGAAACTGTTTTCAAGAAGTCCAGTACTTTCTCTTTGGGATGATGCTCAATAACATCAATCATTAAAATCAAATCATATTTTGTTTCCTCTAAGAACCCGTCTTTCACATTCCGGAAAGCATCGCCGACGATCAACATATTGTAAATAGATTTTAATGCTCGGCTGTGAACTAAATAGTCCGTGTCTTCGATCGCGTCGATTCGAATGTCATCGACTGGACTAAGTTCCCCGTTTGAAGCTTTTGAGGAGAGATACTGTTCACGAATCAGCAGTCCGTACTTCCCGAATCCTGCACCGACGTCGAGGACACTCTTTGGGTTGAGCTCTTCCACTGCTCCAAGGATGATTGGTATGTTTTCTTTATATGAAAGCATTATAGATATTTTGTATTTGTTTTGCGACGTTTTCTGAATTAAACTTTTCAATGTCTGGTGGAGGTTGAACCAACTCAACGCTTTTTATTCTTCCGTCGAGATCAACATCATAGATCCAACAGGGTCGACCACAAGCCCAGCCCTCAATCGTTGTGCGGCCAAGCATGATCCCTGCAGTCTCTGTGCAAAGCCCAACGCAGTCTTCGATGTTCCAGACTGCTGGTAGATATATGCAGTTCGATGGTAAGTTGTTTGCGTAGTCAGAAAACTTGTCTCCGATAAACATAACACCGAATGACTCCTCTTGAGATCGACGAATTAAGTCAAGAGCAGATGCTTTCCGAAGACCATCAACTGTTCCTGCGAAGAGAACTACTTTTCTGCCTTGCGGTATCGGAGAAGGGCTAAACCGTTTGAAGTCAATCGGATTGTAGATGACTGATGTATTTGTGATTCCCATGCGGCGAAGCTTATCTTCGACTGAAGGACGAATGCAGATGTAGTGTTTTATTCTCTCGTCTCGTATCGGTTCTTCGTACCCCCACTCTGAATGTATTGTGCAGACGATTGGTGTTGTTGGGAAAGAACTCAGCGCAAGTTGTGTTGGACCCGGCTCTTGAGAATGTATGATGTCGAACTTCTCGTTTCTGATCTGGTCGAGATTCGCAAAGTCAAGAACCCTTATTCCAAGTTGTTCTGCTCTAGTAACAAGCTCACCTGCTGTAGCAGACAAGATTGTTACATCGTGTCCAAGATTTTTAAGCTCTCTCGACAACTCATAGACATACATCGGAGCGCCAGAGAGATAATTGAAGTTAGAGCAAGTTAATAAGATTTTCATTTTTCGATTTCTGAGAGTTTAAGTCCTCCCTCCTTCTTCGTCTGCCCAGAAGACAATATAAACCACCCATACTTCTCAGCATAACATCTTGTGCAAATATGCAGATTTTCTCCGTTTGGCCCAACGACATAATAAACACCATGCTTACAATCTTTTACGCCACATTTCTCGCAGTCGTAATTCATTCGCAAGGTTCACTTTTAAGTTCACCTCGATCGAGCTTATTCGAGAGAGACTGAGTGTGGTATCTGTGAACACATGTCGGTTCGTGGACAGGAAAGAACTTGCAACCGATCCCGTGAAGCTGTGCCCAGAACTCTGCGTCTCCGCATCTCATACTTGTAGTAGACCAGTCACCGGTTCGTGCAAGAAGAGATGATCTGTGCATTACTTGGCAATGATCGACTGCTGCTGGAGCCCAAGACAGGACTCCCTCCTCCCCGCGAAATCCGTCATCTTGACCGTCACGTATGAGTTTCTGCTTTCCGTAGACGACATCTGCCCAGTCATGTTGGCTCAGGTATGTTGTTAGAAGTTCAAAAGCATTTGGAAGAAGATAATCGTCGTCAGTCAGATAACAAACAAACTCTCCGTCGATCAGTTTCAGACCTGCATTTATATTAACAACATATCCCGGCCGTTTGAAACGTTCCTCTTCTGAAACTCCTGATTGATAGATCTTGATGTTGGGACAACCCTCACAGTAACTTGCAAGAACATCTTGTGTCTCTTTGCTAGAGTTGTCGTCTAGAAGAAAGAGTTCCCAGTTCGGATATGTCTGAACAAGAACACTTTCAATAGCTTCCCGAACCATTTTGGGTCGATTGTAACTCGTAAGCATGACTGAGACAAGTCCCGTTCTCATTTCTCGGTGTCCTCTTCAAGATGATCGAATCCGACTTTGCAATGACACTCATGAAAAGCAGCATCGATCAAGACGTCATCGTCGTTCCAGTGACCGAGATTTGTGTAAGACTTATGAACTTTTATTTTCTTCTTTGCCATTATCTAGTTATGTTACCCTCTTTGTTAACTTTCAGTGGAATGAAGTGTTTCGTGTCTCGATACTCATTCAGCCAGTAGTGCTCACTGTAGTGATACATCTCGTTGTCCCAGTCAGTTCCCATCCCTCCTGGAGTCACGTGATTCTCAGTCAACCACTTCTTTGCTGCTGCACGATATCTGTCAGAGGTGCCCGCTGTCTGGTTTGAGATGTGTGCACATTCTATACCGAGTCCACCAATCTTCCAGCCCTTTTCAAGAAGTTGAGTTGAAATCAATTTATCATAAAAGTGATGGCTCCCCATCTCTTTGCGAAATCCAATATCAATAAGAGCAGATCTTCGAAGAATCATCGAACACCCATCCACAACTGCCGCGTATTCAAATCCAGTTGCTCTCCGTCCGTGTCGCTCTGCCTCCGACCCACCGTCTCTCTCTACAAAGTTCGATGCAGAGCCAAGACCTCTCCCACCCATCGAGTCAATCTCGTTGCTCCAGAAGAATCCGATCATTCCAAGCTTGGGGTCTCGATCGAACTCTGCCTCTACTTTCTTGTACCAATCTTTGTCGAAGACCATGAAGTCAGAATGAAAGAATGCTAAGATCTCTGCGTCTGTAATGTTGAGTGCGTTCCAGAAAGTCTGATACGGTCCGTAGACAATGTCAGAGCGAACGACATCAACATCAGGAACTGTTGACTCAAACGGTGGCTCTGACCCGTTGTCCATCACAATCAACTCGTACGGTCGAGGTGTCTCTTGAGAGAGAAGTTTGAGTACACGATTTGCGATCATCTCCTGACCGAGCACTGGTATCACGACAGCTATTTTGGCCATATGAGAATTATAAGAGAGTTACTTTGTAATCAGAAACTGTTAATATCTCTACCACTCGTACGTCATCACGTCGATCCCCAACTCACCGCACTTTTTTATGAAGCTCTCTTCGTCTCCGTCCCACATAACGATGAAGTCAGAAACTTGGTCGTCTTTATTCGAATAATCCATATCAATCGTTCCCGCGAACCCGATCTCATCAAAGTTGTTCCCATCTTTGCGGTGGTGAATAATTAAACCGCTGAAGAACGGGTAATATCCAAGAGTCCCTGCCTCTGCGTCTTCCATATAGGGATTCCAGCGAGGCAGCTCTGTTGGAAACTCAAAAATAAACTTGTCTCCCTCCTTGCGTACATTCAGTCCCATAGTGATTGAAAATATTTAGCAAACCATTTGAGTCCCTCATCAACTTTTGCTTTTCTCTCTTCATGCCATTTCCAATATGCATCTCTGTCAACTGAGATGTCAGGAGCTCCCAAAGATGTTGGGTCCGAGTAATCATCATCGTGCATGATCTGGAAAGCAAGAATCATTTTATCGAGGAGTTCATTCCAACTTTCTTGAGTGTGTGATGTCCCCTCAGTCGATTCCTGATTCCAGGGAAGACCGTGACCGTGTTCTCTCATCCACTTTAGAACTGGAAGAGCAGTATCAGTAAGATAACCGTCAAGACCCCAGTATGCTCGGTCATCATAGCCACGGAACATGCGTTGGAATCCCCATTTGATTGTCCGATAGAGCTCGCCTGACTGATACCAGACTCTGTACGGGAAGTACTTGACTGATTCCCACCAGCTCTCTTTCTTATTCAGTTCCTCTTTGAGTTCGTCTAGTGTCATTCGATGTCGTACTCTTTAACTTTTGCCCGAAATCCAACCGAAAGCCCTTTGTCACCCAAAAGACTGTTCTTAGTGCGAACCGCAAGGTCCTTTATTTGGTCAAATTCTGACGCCATAAGGTTGTTTGCATCCTCTTCTGCATAATCCATATACGTGACCAAAAATGCTAAGAGTGCCTCATTTTTCGTCCTTTGTGGAGGTAGTATTGCTATGGGCTTGTCTAGTGTTGTCATCGTTTTAAGTTTTGATAATATTCTTTCTGATATGTCTGGTACTCTGCTTTGTGATGTTCTCTCCAACTCATTGCGTTTTTCTTCTTGACTTCTCTGTATGCCTCGTTCATCTCTTGAAGCTTCTTGTGGCGGGCCCTCTCTTTGATGAGACGTTGGGTGTGATTCTTCTTTCTCCATTCTCTGTGTCTTCTATTTAATTCTACTCGTTTCTGTGCATCATTTTCATATTTCTTTCTCATAATTTGATTCATCTTCGTGCGAAACCAATAACTTCACCGTCTTGAGTTTGTTGACTCTCTCTTCTAGATTTGTAATTTGTTTTTGATATTTCTTTTCTAGTTTATCTAGCTCCTCCTCGATCTCTGTGGTCTCTCCCTCTAATGACATCAGAGAAACCCCAAACAAATCGTAGTCGGAATACTTGTGAAGAATGCGCATGACCAGTCGACGTATGATTCCTGGATTTTGATTACTTTTATTTATGTCTTCGATTAAGCTCATCTTATTGAAGCTCTCTCTTCAAGAGCCAATGATCTTTCGCCTCACTGACAACTTCCCAACCGTCCGCACCTGCTTCTTGAAGAACATTAAAGTTCGCAGCATCAGTTTCCATATTCGTTGTCACCTGCTT
>Ga0182030_10020444_pt1 | contig 12490 bp, 6 predicted proteins | sample 812S3MmetaG_FD_121299 | JGI IMG/M metagenome (GOLD analysis project Ga0182030, IMG submission 121299) | Permafrost microbial communities from Stordalen Mire, Sweden - 812S3M metaG (Illumina Assembly) | ecosystem: Environmental > Terrestrial > Soil > Wetlands > Permafrost | place: Sweden... | reverse complement strand
TTAATAATCGAATAGATAATAATTTATTATTTAATAATAGCTTTTTAGAAATTAATAATCTATTAAGCTAAAAAATATATTATAAAGTAGATAAATTATATATTACAAGTAAATAATATATTTAGTATAGTTCTTTATAAATACTTTTATTTTACTTAAGTATTACTTAGTTCTGTAGAATATTATTATATACTTTACTTTATTTGCAAGAGCACTATAATACGTGACAAACACCCTTAGATTGACCACAGATACTGGATGCAAGGTTGCGATACATCTTTCTAAGACAAAGCTGCTCTTCCTAAGTGCTTACCATTCTGCAGTATGAGTCGTCGACCGTTGACGAAAAGCAAGACGGATTGTGAGTAGCTTCGGAGAGTCATATCTATTACCCAATGAACATTCTCGAACAGAACCCCCTCCATACGATAGCGTGCTGCTCTAAAGAAGTATAGATGCAGATCCACAACGATGGCGTAGGAATCTACGTGAAGTTTCGCATAGCTGTCCGAGTCCAAAGGTATCACGTGATTCAAGCCCCTCTCTTACGTTTTGGATAAATTTTTCTTTTTTCAGTCATTAGATTACGATCTTCAACCATATTGGTAGACATCCAAAGGTGGAGTTCAACCTCCCCACGGAGGGGAATAGAGTCGTGGCTGGCACCGGCAGAGATCTATGCAGGCGTCTCGGGCCCCGCCGATAACTTCCCGCGGCAAGATAAAGATCTTTAAGCTGAGGGATGAGGATATAAAGGTGGGGTAAGATCTCGAGACTGCTCAAGGAGTATCAGCATTAGACATAGCGAGATATCAAGATGGTTCTTTACACCCACGCAACAATCGTCACGATCAACGCAAATCGAGATGTGATTCTCGACGGAGCAATCCTTGTCCAACGAGATAGGATTGCAGACATTGGCAAGGCTGATGTTCTGGTCTCAAAACACCCCGATGAAGAGATATTGGATCTCACCGGTCGGATCATCATTCCTGGATTGATTAGCACTCATATGCATACTGCGCAGACGTTGCTTCGAGGTGAGTGCTTTCAGCTGATCACGTGCCGTCGGGAAAGAAACCCTGAGAACCACAATAGGGGCCGCTGATGATCTCGAACTCGTATCCTGGCTTCGCGAACGTATCTGGGTTCTTCAGGGGAACTTTACGGCGGAAGATGGGTACGCAGCAGCAAGGATCAGCATTGCTGAAATGCTGCTCACTGGCACAACATGCTTTCTCGAATCCATGGTGTGCCCCGTTTCCTCTTGAATCCACCTAAAACTAACATTTTTCAGTTTGCAGACCGTTACGGCTTTGATGGTCTTTGTAAAGCGGTCGAAGAAAGCGGTATCCGAGGCTGCCTAGGCAAAATTGTGATGGACATCGCAACGTACGCCAAAGACTCGGCGTGGGCCATGCATCCCGGGCTCGTCGAAAACCGCGAGGTGTCCCTTCTTGGTGCGCTTAGGATGCATGAGAAATGGGATGGGAAAGCTAATGATAGAATCCGCGTATGGTTCGGTGCTCGAACTCCCGGAGGCGTGTCAGACGGGCTGTACAAAGAGATGACTACTCTCTCAAAGGAGAAGAATATCCCAATCACGATGCATTGCGCTGAAGTTCGCGCTGACCGCGAGTTCTTCGCTTCACAGCATCATACGCCCATGAGTTATTGCGATTCTGTTGGGCTGCTGGGGCCGAAGACAGTGTTGGTGCATATGGTCCATCTAGATGATAGTTATATTGCGAAGTTATCGGAGACGGGGACCCATGTTGCGCATTGTCCTACCTCGAATGCGAAGCTGGCTTCAGGAATTTGTCGACTCCCTGAATTGCTGAAATCGGACGTCAATGTGGGATTGGGCACGGATGGTGCACCATGCAATAATACCAATGATTTGATGGCAGAGATGAAGTTGGCTGCAATTATCCACAAGGCGAAATCATATGACCCTACGATTGTGTCAGCGGAACAAGTGTTGGAGATGGCAACGATTAATGGCGCAAAGGCCCTAGGACTAGACAAGGAGATCGGGAGCTTGGAAGTAGGAAAGAAAGCTGATTTTGTGGGGATTGAGATGAGGAGATGCGGATTACAACCATGGTTTAGTGCTGTGAGTGCAGTGGTTTATTCGTGTACGGGAAGGGATGTAGAGATGGTGGTCGTGGAAGGGAAAGTTGTTGTGAGGGGGGGCAAATTGACAACAATGGATGAGGAAGTAGTGTGGAAAGAGGCTGAGAAAAGAAGTAAAGAAATTGTGCAAAGAGCGGGGCTGACGGAGAAGGTGAAGGGAAGGTGGCCAATTCTATAAGTGACTTGTTAGCGCGATTATTGGAGTCTTGAGGGGAGTTACACCGATATGATATCAACAGTGTGGACTTGTGATAATTTGATTTCCATCTTTTTGAAGCAAGGAAAATTCCGTCAAAGTCTTAGCTTTTGATCCTCGTGATCCTGTGCCCCCAGACTGAGAGGTCCATGGAAGATCTTCATAAATAGAGTACATTTGTAAAAGACCGGGAACGTCAACTGCATACTAGCAAATGCGATTAGCTCATCCCCCTGGAAGTGCAAAACATAGAGTCGATGTCGTGAATTATCAGGATCCTATCCAAAACGTTAGCAGAAAAATCGAATCCGCTTCAAATGCAAGACTCCTACGTTAAGTCTTTTCCCCAATTCTGTCATCGCATTCCCCGCCTTCCCTTGCTCGTGCTCAAACGTTAAGAGACAACATGCCCCCAAACGTTCTAGGTGCGGCTTCGGGCTTCTTGCAGCGGCTCTTATGCTCAGGCTAGTCCAAAACCTGGCAATCCTTTCCGCAATAGAAAACGGCGTTGCATTTACCGCAAAGCTTCAATGTCTTGGCTCCTAGATCCCCATTCGTCTTTCCGCAGCTGGAGTTATGGCAACGATCAGCATCGAAGTCATAGGGGGATCCGTCATTCTTGTAGTGTTTCAAGGCCTGCTCGAATTGGTCTCTCGCCGGGGCTCGGAAGTGGGTATCGGCTTAGTGGAATGAGTACTTTGGAGAAACTGGTATCTTCTTGTAAGAATCGCGGAGAAGGGTCATGTACTTCGATTCAATACCAGTACCGACGCGCATGGCTAGAGCAGCTGAGGAGTATCAGTTGGGGGAGTCTTCCTTTACCTTGGAACAGTTTACCTAGAAAAACCAAACAGAGCTCCTTCTGGACGATGGAGTGCTTCGGCTTGCTTCTTGAGTATTCTTCAAACAAGCGGCTCAATACGCCATTATTAAGATGATTAAGGGTCGCCTCCAGACCTTTGCCACCTAGCTCGGGGTCTTTTTCGTTGATCTCATAAGAGTAGAGCTCAATACCTGCGTCCTCAGAGATGTAGGAGGCTTCGTCAAGGTCCATGTCACCTCCAAAGAGGCGCTCATCCCAGCGACCCATCTTGAATGAGCTTCAATTGAAGTGTTAGGGTTCACTGGTGTTATGGTTGGAGGTTTGGTTTGTAGGTCGTGGTTGTTGAAAGAAGATGATGCGATTTGGTAAGCGGAAAGCGCGTCTGAGGTATGTAGAAGAATTTGTTTAGGCAAGCAGCATATTCACTCTCGCAAACCATTCTCTCCATGACTAACCAATTTTGAGACAACAGAAGTTCCACGTTAGGAAATATATCCCTTCCTATAACACAATTTGTCTAATGACAGCTTCACAAGCAAATATTTTTGCCATGAAAAGATTTCCAAAGCACTTCTGGAGACCTTGCATGCCTCAAACACAATCCCACCGGGAACGATACAACAGCACATAATTAAAGAGTATAGAAAGACGAAGGCAACGAAAATCCTCAATTTTTAACAGTGCCTCTTGTATAACAAGTGCAGCACGTCGAAGTATGTCTTTGTCGAGAGGGGCTTGTTCGAAGAGTTCAAGTACATCATTGGTTCCCAGAGCATACTTTGAGGAACGCCCAGGATACCAGCAGTAATAACACGTCTCCTTGAAACCCCGTCCACCAGGAAGTATGCAGCGGAAATGGAGTACATTCCCCAACGAGGAAACTACTCCTATTGTAACTCAGAAATTCTCCCTCCAATACTCCCAAGTGTTAGCGTTGTAATTGAAGAAGGAAGATTACAAAGTAAGTTGTAGGAACAGAGGCAAAGAAGATTCCAAACCCGGCGAGGTGATCGCTGCGCAGGTATTGAGTCGATGGCCCTTGATGCAGATTTCCCAAGTTTACGTGAGGCTGTGGTCAACTTGAGGCTGGTGCTCTTTATCGATCCTGCACTGGATCTGGGGCTTTCCATTCCTCATTACCAAGCTCAGAGATAAAATAAGCGCCATCTCCTAAGTTTACTGGGTCGATCTTGGGCCATGAGCAGGTGCTCTTTATTCCTAACGTTGTCATTCGATGTACTTTGGAGGAACTTTGGTCTCATACTTGGGGTAAACGATAGAAGCCTCGGCAATCGACTTTATCACATCCCTGGGCTGCACGTAAACTAGGTGACAATTGAGCCGATTTAATTTCGGAATCTTGAGCCGCGAGATTTGGATCCAGATCCCGGAAATTTACTTCCCTCAACTTCACTTCTTATCTTTGCCAAGAAGAGATATATATTGAATATATCTTTTGATAGTTGTTGTAGGATAGCGCTGATCTAAATTTGAAAATTCGATGACGATGCTAAGACCGTCGTTGTCGATCAAGACCTAAGGGGCTTAGGGCTCTCGCCAGGGGCCGAGACCAAGTCCTCTAAACCATACTCCAACCTCAATCTTCAGCATGCAGTATCCCAAACTTACTAGGTAGCTATAAGGAACTCACATTGGGCGTGAACATGCCATGTAAAGAGTTGGTAGCCCGCGAAAATTAGTTTGATGCTTAAGTGAGCAGCTCTCTAGTAAGCCTGCCCTCAGATTCGACCCTTCCATGAGAGACTTCACGCAAATAATATCTGCATAGCACTCTTTAAACAAGGTTTATTAGCTTTGCAGCCATCACGCAGACCATCGTTATGCTAAGAGCATGGTAGCTGCAACCTTTTAAAGTCTTGCATTGATGATTTTAAGATACTAAATATTTCCACTCCACCTCACTAACCCTACGAGTGTGAAAAAGCAGGTAAATATTGAGTTTATTAGGAACTATTAGTTACATATCATCTAATATAGAGTTTTTGAGACCCTATCACTGATTCACAAGAAGCCCAAGATGGACGCCTTCACACCTGCCAAGACAACGGAGTTGGTCTCAAGAATCGGTGCGAATAAAGCTCGTATGCGAATTGACAAGATATTCATCGACTCCTTCATGGGAGGACCTATCCTGGGCTTCGGCTGTGCTCTTCTCCTCTCCACCGACACATTACCATGGTTTCAAACCAACGCACCTGGACTTATCAAATCTATCGGAGCCGCTTTCTTCCCGGTTCAGTTTGATCGCGATTGTGGTTACTGGTGCAGATTTTTTCGCCTCCTATGTCCTGGTAAGTTTATATTCTATATTCTAATAAGATCTTGCTAACGATCTAGTTCCCCACTGTTGCCGTCCTGGACCGACGAATCACCATCCTCGATCTTCTTAAAACCTAGGTAGTCTCCTTCCTTTGCAGCCTAGCCGGCAAGCTTTTCTTCATGGCCGTCCTGACAGGCTACGACGGCACCTTCGAAGGCGCCGCCTACAAGCACGAAGTCGAAACCTTCGCAACGACCAAAGTCGTCACTCGGGGTGGGAACCAAATTTTCCTCCGTGGTATTCTCGCCAACAGGCTCATCACACTATCTATTTTCCTCTCTGTCTCTGGCCCGTGAAGTTATCTCTAAAATCGTCGTAATCTGCTTCCCTGTCATGTGTTTCGGGAACTGATCACGTTATAGCGAATATGTATTTCATCCCTTTACCCGTCTTTGAAGCATCCCCAAATATTACTGTTGGATATTGTATCCGGAAGTCTATGATCTCTTCCGCGCTTGGGAATGTCATCGGCGGTGGGCGTTTTGTTGGTGACATGTACTGGTATTATGGATTAATTTTCTCTTTCTTGTCCATCGTATTTAGTTAGTAAGCTTGCCGCTCTTTCTTAGGCCTTGGCTCACCCTTGGCTTAGGTAACTCGTCTGAGTAATCTGAGTAACCTAAGCAATTTATCTAAGCATTCTGATGCCTACCATACTACGATCCTTAACAATATGTTCAAATAACGTGTTCAAATAACATGATTAAAGTGGAGCGTACCTGACAATATATCTAGTCATTTTTACAATCGTTATACCAGACTTGGGGTTCGGTGCTATTAGCTATGTAGTTGCTTTGTTAAAGATAGGTGTTCGTATATTTAAGCTATTTTTTACAAGTTTGTTAGTATTTCTAGTAACTGTACTTCCGGCTTTCTAGTATTTGGTGGAAGATCCTTGTGATAGCTTGAAGAAATTAGCGTCTTTAAATAGTTATAAGAGAATTTCTAGATGCTTCTATATAATATGAATATTCAAAGTGACATCTTATCTTATTTACGAATCGCTATGGCTTTTTGGAAACACATATGCTATTATTCATTGATACCTCGATTCAGTGAATGAAGCCCTATGATCAGATAAGGTGGCAATACTTGTAAGGTATTTAAGTCGGTTGTGACTGTATTTTATATCTGTTCAGGTCTGCGATAGTACAAGGGACCATCAAAGTAGCTGCAAAATGGAGCGTTCAACTAGTCGTTATTCTTTTTGTTGAAGCTTGAAATTGGGCTAGTTCGTTAGAACTTTATCGTATCAACGAGGATGAATTAGATGCGTCATCTTCAACTAATCGAATCGGTAAATCGCCATGATCTTCTGTTTTCGCAAAATTCGACATCGAAATCCTGGCGAGTTGCTCTGTACTCAATGCAGGGGTCTGCTCTAGTAAGAGTTCATTGTGTTCGGGAGAATCTTGAATCATTTCTGCAAGTTCGTGGTAATCACATGCCAGAGCGATGGCGTACGGTGTGCGTCCATGGCTGTCTTTGTTTGAGGTCTGACAGCCTCGAGCGAGCAGAGATGCAACAGCGGTTTTGTTGCCCACGCAACATGCTATGTGTAACGCCGTTTGATTATCTGCCAATCGGACATCTATGTTGGCTCCCGCATCCAAGAGTAAGTCCATAGCTCGTAGATTTCTGCACCTCACTGTGAGTGCCAACGGGGTGAGCTGGTTCCTATTGAGCAGGTCGAGTCTTGGGGTTAACTCTAAGAGAAGCTCTAACTTCTTGAAGGAACTATCGTCATGGATTTGTGACAAGGTGTGAAGCGCCGTGTTACCAGATTGAGGTTGAGGAGAATCCCGGAATTCTCGCTGTGCAAGTAAGTCGAAAGCCTCATACGAGCCCTGAGCCAATGATGCCAAGTGAAGTGCTTCCAATTCGACTTCATGAGCAGGAGTTAAAGGTCCCCCCCTTCCGGACTCGTCTTTTATCTTACTCTTAGAATCCTCTGAACTTGAATCGGACCCTTCATTTCGCCTGCATCTGTGTTGGCCGAGAATTATCTCCAGAAGTTCAGTGCTCGCTAGGCGAACCCCTAACTCGAGGCTGATCGAGAAATTTGGGACAACTTTCTTAAGCGCAAGCTCTTGAACTAGGAACTCAATAATATAATGATTCTTGGCTGAGATTGCTGAGTCGAGGATCTTTTCAACAAATATGGGGGAATTCTCCAAAAATTTGGAGCTGGTTGCTGAATTCCAACATAATTGGAAGGTGCAAATATCCCAATGTGAAGCAGCAATCTCAATGGGGCTTACGCCTTTGGCGTTTAAGACAGTCACGACAGAGTCCGCTCCATGCTCGAGTATAGCTCTAATAGTTGATAATTCAACCCCAGCGAATTCATATTGGTATCCACCTTCTGGGTCGTAACGCAGTAGAAAGTGTAACGGTGTACCAATACTCTGGTCGCCACAAAAAACGTGAGAGGCATCGAGACCGTCCTTTAAACGTAGGAGTATGACCACTTCGGATGCTCTGCTACCATTCACTGCTAAATCAAGAGCGAACTGTAAAATTTGAAGTGCCTCTCCCGCTGTTGAAGAGACAATTCGAATGGCTCTTGACAGAGCTGTGATCAATCTAACTCCCCACTCAGAGTCGTTGTCGGTTAAGATCCTATCAAGATTTTCTCCTTCGATGCCTTGAATAATTTTTGAGAAGTTAATATGGAACTTCTCTTGTGCGAGATCCGATAAACCACCACTACAAGCTATGTAGAGAGCAAGGGAAATAGCATCGGCTTGACACTGCAACTCTTGTAGTTCGATTGTGTTTTCGAAGGCTGCGGTGAGAGCTTCGGTGACGGTCAGACCGCAAATTTTTACATCAGGTCTCCATGCGATATCCCAATCATGGAATGATGGGTCTTTCATTTGTTCGAAATGGTCAAGGAGGGTTGAAAAGCAATTTCTCGTAAAACGAGCTCCTGCTTCCAGAAGCAATTTCGATAGAAAGGACTCGTCAAAATCAAACTTCTCGACATAGAGAGCAAATTCTAGCGGCGTCCAGTCGTCCCCTTCACACCTCCGCAGGGCCTCAATATTTGCACCAGCCTCGATAAGCTGTCGAAGGACGGATTCTCGAGCATCTGGTCGCCATGACTTCAGTTCGGACAAGCCAAACAGTTCGAGGACGGACTTCGAAGTTCTGGTGATGGATTGTGGAGCCTGTTCGGCAAGAATAGTGCAATGCAGTGGCGTACCCATGGCACTTGGCTGGGAGACATCCAGACCATCCGCGACGAGCTTCAAGCACAATTTATCAAGCGCAAAAATGGCCGCCCAGTGAAGGCTTGTTGGAACCAGATGCTGCTCATAATGGGGCCAAGTTTTATCCGCGGAAAAGTGAATTCTCATCCAGCCAGATGTCCAAAAGTTTAATACATCGACGGAATCGAAGACCTTCCAGACATTGATTTCGACTTTATCCCATTTGCTTTCGTGGACATGATAAGTCCAATGGCGGCAGGAGTAATCGACGAAACTGTAAACATTAGAGATACCAAGCCATTGATCCCAAAATTCATCGTAGGTAGTTTCAGCCTTCGGCGCTGGCAGCTCGCCGAATTTTCGACAACGTAAAAAGCCAAGACAGGCCTTTGCAAGCACAGTATGGTCACCGGACAGCCGATATTGCCGAAAAAAATGTTTTTTTGTCAGCTCAATTGATTGCAAAAACTCCTTCACGGTGAAATGAGCAAGTTCAAGTTGGCCTGACGTGCTATTCTTTCTGACAAGACTGCTGCACCAGTGCAAGAGCTCCTCCTCTGTGGTCACCGCACTTGGATCGAATAATTCCTCCCCTTCTCTGACCGCCAGGGCTTGCAACAGTTGATCTGCGGGGATCGGCTCCACGGCATAAACAATCCAGTGAAGAACTTTCTTGACCAACTCCTGGTTTTCCTTGTTACTTCGATTGGCCCTTTCCAAAATTCGCTCATATGAACTTGGTAGGTCAGGTGGCAGTTTTCGAAGAGCTTCCCGGCGGTCTCGGTCGTTGTTACACTCGCAAAGATAGTCCATCTGGCAGGCAACCCAGCGGAACCTGCTCAGTATATCAGTTTGGGATATCTTCGTGAGCAATTTCAAGACATACATTCCATCGGCACCATCGACAAGGGTTTTCATGATGTGCTCTTTCAGACTCGCGTCTTGGATTCGCAATTTTCTCTCTCTAGTCCTTCTCTCGATCTCAGATGCAACATACAATCGCAAGTCGCTACTCATAGCCGCAATTGATATTTGAAAGTAGTCTTCCAATTGATATCCGATGTCAATATCAAGCCGGCTTGCGAACAAGGTCTTAATAAGGCCATCCCTTGTGTTTAAACTTCCAAGGAGTTTCGCAACATCCGCTCGACCATTTGCAATCTCATCCAATCCATCCACAATTATCAGTGTTGTTTGTGAGTGTTTTGACAACTTACGAATAAGCTCGCAAAGCTCTTCCGGTGTGTGATTACGCGAGGTGCCGTCGTTTGCAGTGTGATCCTTTATGAATTCCGACAGTTGGGCAAACCCACGCTCGTCCTGAACGATCAGTTGGCGAGCCAAAGACCCTAATATTAACAAGGGATCGTGTGTCTGAGGGTATTTGTAATCGCAGTAAAAAAAAGCCATCGCTAGCGAAATGTCAGAGCAGTTCTCGGCAACTCGATGAGTGAAGTGCCACCATCTATTCATCAGTGACAGGGCTTAAACGATATTGGAGTCTCTAAATGACCACTTTCGGTGGGGATGCAAAATGAAAAAAATAAAAAATGAAAAATAAAAAATAAATTTTTTTGAAAGGTAGCATTGCAAAAACTTACCATGCGAGCTATCGACCTTCTTTTCGACCTCTTGTATAATCGAGGACCTGGTTTTATGGTATCAGGCAGAATTCAGACATCAATGAGAACGGGTGGGAAATCTGGTGACTGACATGAGTATCGTCTTGCCCGCTCCAGCTACAGGCAATGTTAGCACAGTCTAATGGTGCAAGTGAGTAACTTACGAATGCCATTGATCCAAAGCTTGGATTGGTTTGTCGAAAGCCAAGTCTTGAATTCTGGGCCGTCCGTAAACCAAACCCCAGTTCCTGGTTGCCTGAGACGGATGCTCGAATCCTGCCACTTCCGGGCATCAATAGTCCCAAGAACTTGCAGCATCTTTCGTCGTTCGTCGCCTGAAAACTCCCGTCAGCATTTGCTGTCTCTTTTAGAGGGTAATGAATGCGAACTTATCACCACTTTCTGTCGCTCTGCGCGATCCTCCTCTAAGCTGAGTCTGATACCTTGTATCCCCTCTCTTATCACGTTCTGTTGTGCCAGAATCTCTAGCAGCGCAGACCTCCTCTAAGATTAGAACGTCTAGAAAAACGAGTACTGAAGCTTACATCTCTTTTGCTGTCATAGCTAAGGTCATAGTTGCTTTGTGCCTCTCTATCTCGACCAACAGCTCTTTTATGTGCGACTTCTTTAGTGGCCATCGTATCTTGTCACCCTTTGACAGAGGCGTTGAAGGCACAGCCTGATCAAAATGACCTTGAATGTTCGTCAATGTTTTGTAGCAAGACTCAATAAAATGGATCTGAGTTGATGGATCGAAGCTTGTATCGTCTTCCTCGAGTCGTTCAACGATGTTGTTGAGGCTATGAAGCGCACCGGAGAGGTTGTTGACCTCCTCAACGAGCTTCGTAACCGACTCTTCGGCCTCCTTTACATTCTTGATGAACTTATATCCTTTTCGCACAACGACATCCGCGATGGTCAACAGACCTGAAACACTCGCCGCGACTCCAAGTCCTTCGGCCATCGCTTTTCGTGACAGAAACCATTGGTATTGTTGAGACGAGGTTCAGTGAATTGAGCATTATGAACGTTGGTTTTGCACCGCCCCCAAGTCTGTCTTGTTGGTCATTTGCCTTGCCAGCTCATCTGCATCCCTGACTGGAAGGCAAATTGCAAGGCTCTGCACATGTCGAGGACTGTTCGTTGATATGTACATTCCAGAACGCTCGTCTTGTGGTTGCATATTAACGGTCAACAGAAGACTCGATATTCGGGAAACCGTGGGGAATTTCAACTGTGCCGCTACCGCACGGGTTCCCACACCAAATGTCGGGGAGATTCGGCAACAGGATCGGAGCAGAGTTACGTAGAGCCAGCGAATCATAGCTGTAACAACAGCCCGAACCCAATTGTGACTCATTTCCCGAAACCGGCAGACGTACCTAGCTCCGGCCAGTCACGTGCTATTTGACAATAGGGATCGAAACAAAATCTGCTCTAGTAGAAACCCTGCAATGCAGCAGAAAGGGGCTCTACTCAGGTATGCTCAGGCATGCTCACCCACGGCTTAGATATGCTCACCCTCAGCTCAGGTTAAAGCAGCAGTTGCTCACGTCCGCAGACTAAAACGGAACCAGCGAAAGGGAAAACTAATCCTGAGTCTATAGGTATTTGTACCTGGCGGGTAATGAGGCTGAGATCCATTTTGATAATGTGGGTTTGGAGCAGTGGTGACTAATTAGCAGTATGCAGGTTCCGGATTCTGCGGGCCTTCAAAGAGTGAGTTGGGCTCTACTGTCTGGATGAAGAAGGATGAGATATTGATTGGATGGAGACGAGCGATCTTGGTGACGAAAGGGAGTAAGGCTGATTTGTAATGACTTGTATTTATGGATTTCATGATTGATGTGATAATGGGAAAGGATGAAGCATATTGGAAGTTGGTTCTGAGAATGAATTTCAGGGGTTCTATACCTTGTGTAACTACTGCATATTATTCGAAACAAATACCTAAGTAACCACAGACGTAAGGCCATCTACAAGCTCAATATTCATCCACAATGTTCTTCGCTATGTATTTCAATTCTCAGCCAAGTGCCTGAAGTTGTGACTAGTACATCCACCAGGATAAATCTAGATTATCAAAACCCCCCAAATTTTGTGACAGGCTGCTCATTAATGGAAGTATATAAGAAGCTTCTTCTAATTTGGTTCTCA